>JGI24138J36424_10000599_pt1 | contig 11470 bp, 10 predicted proteins | sample BarGraNGADG00312_2_FD_36424 | JGI IMG/M metagenome (IMG submission 36424) | reverse complement strand
CAGCCGCGAGCATGACACAAACGACCGGGACAGTAAGCCTTTTCATCTGAAATCACCCAGGGGTCGATTTCAACGGGAAGCAGAGCTATCCTGCGGTGACTAAACTTTTTGGGGTCTGACCCCAAGAAGTTTAGCTATTCTGTTTTCGCGAACCGGTCGTCTCGGCGGCTGTCCTTGGAGACGTCCGCGGTAACGCCCTGCTCCTCGAGNTCGCGCTGCTCCTGCTTGCCGTGTGCGCGCTCGGCCTTGTAGCGGTGCTTGAGCTCGGAGAGCCAGTACTTGTTGCGGCTCTTCCACTTCATCAGGGTGCGGTGGCCGTAGATCCTGATGGCCATGTCACGCCATCTGAAGGCCATGCCCAGCTTCCAGCACTGAGCGATCGAGTAGAACCTGCGGGTCGCTTTGATCCCCGCTTCCTTCTGGAGCTGGAACGGCGTCATCTTGCTCGGGCGGAACACCACGTGCTGGCCGCTGAACTTGGTCCAGTCGTTGACGAATATCCGTCCCTCCCGGCACATCTCATCATACGTCTCCGACCCCGGTATGGGGGTGAGTATCATGAACTGGACGGTGTCGATGCCGGTCCTCTTGGAGAATCGCACGGTCTCGCGGATGCTCTCTTTGTCATCTTCGTCGGAGCCCATCACGAACATGCCGTGGACCTTGATCTTGTGCTTGTGTATGACCTCGACCGCCGTCTCGATATCCGCAACGGTCTGTGCTTTCCTGAAAGCCTTGAGCGTCTCGGGGTTGGACGACTCGAGCCCGAGGTATAGGAACAGGCAGCCGGTGTCCTCCATGAGCTGCATAAGCTCTTCGTCGTGGACGACATCGACGCGAGCCTGCGCCGTCCAGCGTGGCGTGATGCCCTTCTCTTTCATACGCCGGAGCAGCTCCTTGGTGTGCTCGGGCGCGGCGGTGAAGTTGTCGTCGTAGAAAAAATAGATGGCCTTGGGGTACCTTTCGTACAGCGACTCGAGCTCCGCCATCACATCGTCCGTGTCGCGGAAGCGATACCGGCGGCCGAACAGAGAAGTCACCGTGCAGAACTTGCAGTTGAANGGGCAACCGCGAGAGGTCATTATCGGGATGATGGCACGCTTCTCGAAACCCTGTATCANGGAGAGCTTTGGCCAGGGCAGCGAAGAGAGGTCGCCGATCCACTCGCGGTCCGTNTTGTGCCTGACCTCCCCGTCCTCAGTGTAAGAGAGTCCCGCGATGTCGCTGAGCGAGCCGCCCTGCCCGTTGAGGGACCGGATGAGCTCGATCAGCGCTTCCTCGCCTTCCCCTCGCACCACGAAATCCGCGCCATGCTCGAGCGCTTCATCCGGCAGAAAAGTGACATGGGGGCCTCCCATGACAACCGGCACGTCATTCATCTTCTTGATGCGCTNGACGANGTCGTACGCGGCCGGCGCTGTTGAGGTTATCGTCGATATCCCCACGAGGTCGGCNTTCGCTACTTCTTCCCAGTCGATCCTGGCGCATTCCTGGAAATAGATCTTAACGGAGGCGCCCAACTGCTCCTCGAGTACGGCGCCCAGAAGTGGAAGCCCCAGTCTGGGCAGCTTGTAACGCGAGAAGACATGAAAGCCCGGCGCCTTCGGCTCTATCAGGACGACGTTCTTGATCTCATGCGGCGGCGTCGTTGCTTCGAGCGACTCATTGGTATTCATCGAGCACCATCACCTTCATTCCCTTCACCTGCGCCAACCCGGCGTCGCTCGTAATGAACGCCGTCGCGCCTGACTCCAGCGCGGCCGCCAGAAGCAGGCTCTCCGTCGGACCNGTATTCTCGGTGGCCCTTATCTCTGCCGCGCGTGAGGCGATGCCGGGTCCGACCGACACCGTCTCCAGATTCGGCATCTCGTGTATCAATACGCGGTACAGGTCCGCGAGGTCGTCGTCGCCAGCCTGCAGGGGGCGCACCATCAGCTCCGTGAGGCTGATAGACGAGAGCACGCCACGGCAGGCGCCTCTCTGGATCTCGCCGAGCACGGTCGCGCTGAGCTCCGACTGCTCCCCGCCCTGGAAATGGCGGATGAACACTCCCGTGTCCAGCCCGACGACCTTGTGGTCACCCATGTCCTTTTTGAGCTTCTTGGATTTCACGTGTCGCGCTCCTCCTTGAGGTACTTGCTGACCTCGACGTCACCCCAGACCTCCGACCCGAGCCCTCTCATGAACTCCACGAAGTCCGCGGGCCTCGCCAGAAGCGCAACGACCCCGTCCCCCCGGTAGTCGAAGATGAGCTTGTCGCCGGCATGGATGCCGAGGACGTCTCTCGCTTTCTTGGGGATTACGACCTGGAACTTGGAGCTGACTTTTGCCGTGTCCAACCTGCTACCGCCTTTTTTTCGCGTGTTCTGGCAGGCTAGCACTCGTAAGACGACATGTCAATAAGTAATACGAATTACACATTTGCTTTGCTTCAGGTCATTTCGTAAGTGGGCAGGGTTATGCCAGGATCAGCGCATTCATAAGGTATTACGGGACTTTTCCGCGGTTGGATTCACTGAACTTTTGGGGTTTAGTCTTACTTGTTGAGGTCGTGGCCTGCTTTTGAGAGCGCGGGGTAGAGCCTGCGGTAGTTCGCGTACAGCCTGTCGTACTCATTGGCGCGCGCTGTGTCGGGCATGAATGCGTTCCGCACCTTCACGACTTTCTTGATCTCCTTGTAGTCCTCGAATATCCCGAGGGCGACGGCGACCGCCATCGCGCAGCCGAGCGCGCCGGCCTCCTGCGGGTTGTCCACCGCCTCCACGCGCCGCGAGGTGACGTCGGCGATTATCTGCATCCACAGATCGCTCTTCGCGCCGCCGCCGATCGCCCGCAGCGAACGGGCGGGGAATCCGGCCTTCGCCACTTCGTCGATCATCCAGCGCAGGTTGTAAGCCACGCCCTCATAGATAGCCCTCAGCATGTGCTCGCGCTCGTGCTCGAGCGACAGGTTGATGAACGCCCCACGGAGGGTCGTGTCGGCCACCGGGGCACGCTCCCCGAAGAGCCATGGCATGAACAGCAGGCGCCTCGAGCCGGGCGGGATCTCGGCGGCCATTTCGTCCAGCACCTTGAATATAGCCATCTCGTCGCCGCCGGCCTTCTCTTTCTCAGCCGGGAAGGCGAGGTTGTCGGCGAACCACTTGAGGCACAGTCCCGCGGTCTCCGACTCACCGAGCATGATGTACATCGAGGGGTCGGGGGAGGCGACCGAGACGATGCCGTTCTTCGGCAGGTTCTTCGCTTTGGCGACTGACAGGCAGAGCCAGGACGACGTGCCCAGGTATACGTGGGCGTCCCCGTTCTCGAGCGCTCCGGAGCCGGTCGCGGCCGCGGGGATGTCCGCCATGCCGGCGATGATGGGAGTATTTTCGGGCAGGCCGGTGAACCGGGACCCTTCCTCGGTCAGCCCGCCGACCACGTCGATGCTCCGTCTGATGGGAGGCATCTTCTCGAGGTCAACCCCTGTCACGCGCGCCAGCAGACTCGACCACTCACGCTCCCTGGTGAGAAGCCCAGTGCCCCCCGCCCCGGTGTGGTCCATCGACATCTGTCCGGTAGCGCGGGCTACGAGGTAACCGGTGACGTCCAGGAAAGCGGCGGTCTCTCTAAAGACGTCGGGCTCGTTCTGCTTGAGCCAGGCGAGCTTGCAGACAACGTCCTTGCCCGTCGGCAGCGCGCCGGCGACGAGCGAGAAGATGCGCTTGCCGCCCAGGCGCCTGATGAGCCGCGCAGCCTGTGCGTCGGCGCGGCTGTCCAGCCAGATGATGGCCGGGCGAAGCAGCTTGCCGGCGGCATCGACCGGCACCACGCCGATCATCTGCCCTGCGAAGCCCATGCCCTTGACGTCGGCAGGGTCGGCGCCACTGTCGGCGAGGACCTGGCGTGTGTTGGCAGCCACGGCCTGCCACCAGTCCTTCGGGTCCTGCTCCGCCCGGTGCGGCTGCGGGTATCTCACCTCGTAGGGCTCGAAAGCCGAGGCGAGGATGTTGCCCTCAGTGTCGGCGAGGACAGCCTTGCTGCCCCCGGTGCCGACGTCGTGGCCAATCAGGAGATCCGGCATCGCTTTTCCTTATGCACCACCAGGGTCAGGGGCCGGTGGTGAGTCTAGATCTTGAAGTCGATGGTCTCGACTTTGCCGTCCTTGTCGATGTGGTCGATGAAGATCGGGACTTCGTCGCCCATCCCCGTCCCCTTAATGACCTGGCCTGCCAGCTCGATCATCTCGGTCGGCGAGACCCCGCCCTCCGGCGGGAACACGCCCTTGGAGGTCACCTTCCCCTGCACCATCATGATGGCGCCGAGAGCGGCCGGGATGCCGGTGCCTTCGCCCGCGCCCGCGCCCTGGGAGTACATCGAGAACACGAAGGTGTGTGCCTCGCCGTCCTTGATCCCCTTCACCTCGACCTTGAGGCATCCGCTCGGCTCGGTGAGCCCCGCTTTCTTGATGAACCCGGGGCGCCTCGAGATTATGTAAGCGACCTCGAACTCGATGGGGATCACCTCTGCGCCCTGGACGATGATGGGCTCCTCGGTCGCCAGGCCGAGCGCCACCGAATCCATGGTCAACTGGAAATAATCGAGCGGGAAGACGATGCCCATGTTGGTGACTTTCTTGATGCCCTTGAAGTACTTCGGCATCGTGATGGTCTCGGGGTGCGGGTAGGGATAGACCGGGTATTCGCCTATGTTCTTGAACTCGGTGGTGACCCAGTGCTCGCGCCCGCTGTCCTCCAGCATGCGGACCTTGATGAACTCGCCGTCCACGAAGAGCGGGATGTCGCTCGTCATCGCGTGGATACGGTGCTTGATGACGGCGCCTCCCTCCGAGGGCTCGCCGCCGTGGGCGTGGTAGATGTTAACCTCCTCCACCTGGTCGAGCATCGTATCAACGCAGAACTTCGCGAGCACGTTAGCCATCCCCGGCGAGTTGCCCATGCCGATGAGGGCGCCTATGCCCGCCGCGCGCGCATCGCCGTCCAGGTCGAGCATCCTCTCGGTGGCGTCCAGGTCGTCGCACACGTCCACGTAATTGATGCCAGCCTCGATCGCCGCCATGAGGATGGGTGGCCCGAAGCGGTAGAACGGGCCGATACAGTTGAGCACGACGTCCGAGCCGGCCATGGCAGACTTGAGGCTCTCGGGGTCTTCGGCGTCGACCTGGAGCGCGGACACCTTGGGCCCAAGCGACGCCGCGAACTCACAGGCGGTCTCGTAGCGGTTCTCGGCGATGGTTATCTCGTCGAAGAAGCCGGACGAAACAAGGGTGCGCGCCGCGACGCTCCCGATGCCGCCGCAGCCGCCCAGCACAGTTACCTTTGACACGGTGCACCTCCATCGGATTTCAGTACCTCAAAGGCAATAGTATCAAAAGGCGACTGAGTCAGGACCCGAGCCGGCGCTTCATCTCATCCATTATCTCGCTGTGCTTCGAGATAATGGCGAAGGTGGCCATGCCCAGAAACACCAGCCCCAGGATTATCAGAGGAAGCTTGTCGTACGCGACGCCGAGCGCGGTGAACGCGAACCCGGCGATGATGTCGATGCTTATGAGAGTCAGCCAGAATCCCGCGCCCAGCATTCGCCGCTCCTTACGGGTGGACAAAAAAGTGGACGGTGCCTGACCCCTCTATGTGCAACCTCTCTATTTGCAGAAGCCCTCGAAGATCCTGACTGCTTCGACCGCGTCGCGCCCGAGCGCGTCCGCCCCCATCTTGTCGCAGAGCTCCTGGGTGGTGCAGGCGCCGCCGATGGCGACCTTCACGTTCGAGCGCAGGCCCGCGGCGTCGAGCGCCCGGACCACTTCGCCGATCGACTGCACCATCGAGGTCAGCAACACGGACAGGCCGACCGCCTGCGCGTCGTTATCGCGCACCGCCTTCACTATTTCCTCCGCGGGCACGTCGGTGCCGAGGTCTATGACTTTGAACCCCGATGAAGACAGCATCGTGCCGACCAGGTTCTTCCCGATGTCGTGGATATCGCCCTTCACCGTGCAGACCACTACGGTGCCCTTGCCGCCCGTGTCGGAAGCCTTCAGGTGCGGCTGCAGGACCTCGAGCCCTTCCTTCATCCCTTCGCCGGCCAGCACCAGGTCAGCGAGGTAGTACTCCCCCTTCTCGAACAGGTCGCCGACGCCCGCCATGCCGAGGCACATCGCCTCCAGTAGCAGCACCGGCTGATCGCCCTCATCCAGTCCTTGTTTGACCAGCGGGGCGATGGCATCCAGGTCCAGTTCGGTCATGGCCTGCTTGAGTTTGTCCAGCTGCTCTGACATCAAACCCTCCTTGACGGGCGCCACCCTGGCGGCGCGATTATCCTTCATCAAGCACAGTGCTTATCCCCGAGGTCGCGCACGAGCTCGAGGAAGTATCTCCAGTTCTCCAGTGAGACCTCCGGCGGGACCGCGTGGTCGATCGCCGGGATATAGCCCCCTGCTTCGAGCATCGGCGGCACCACGCGCATTACCTCTTCATCGATAGCCTTGCGGTCCTCGTAGAGCGCCCGCTTGTCGATGCCTCCCCAGATCACGAACTCGCTCGGCCACTCGCGCCTCACTGCCACGACGTCCATGCCGGCCTGGACCTCCCACGGGACAAGCATGTTGACGCCCGCGTCCACGAACTTCGGGACCAGCTCGAGCAGGTCGCCGTCAGTGTCAACGCATACGACCGGCACGCCCATCTCGTCCCTGGCAAAGCCTATCAGGTCGNGNTAGTAGGGCGCCATGAACTCCTCGAACGCCTTCGGGCCGATCATCGGCCCGTTCTTGTAGCACATGTCCTCCCAGACATATATGGCATCGGGGCGCCTGCGCTCGGCAATCTTCTCGATGATTCCCCGCCAGAAATACACCCAGTGCCGCGCTATCGCCTTGAGCAGGTCCGGCTGCCTCTTGTATGCGATCATCAGCGGGGTGAACCCCAGNAGGTGGCGGTGCGTCCCGAACAGCCCGTCCAGGTAGACCCACATCGGCCATTCTTCGCTCCCGGGGATGTCCAGTATCCACAGGAACTGGTCCAGGCGTCCCTCCGACGAGGGGTCCAGGCGCTCTTTGACGCGGTTCCAGCTCTCGACGTCCTTGACCGGCGCTTCGATGATCGAAGGTATCGTGCTCGCTCCGCTCGCCAGCACCTGCACGATCGAACCCGACACGTCGCGCTTGATGACGTACTCGCCCCGGTCCTCGATGACCTCCTCCTCGAACGCAGGGAAAAAGCCCGACTGGTCGCTGTCGCCGATCGGGATCGGGATCTGTGGGTCGCAGCCGAAATAGAGGGTCGCGCTGACGACCTCGTTGATCTCTCCAGGGAGCCCTTCCCGGTGCCATCGCTCGAAGGTCTCGTTCCAGAACCCGAGGGTCTCCATCCTGAACGGTCTGTCCGGCGGCTCGAAAGCCGCTGTCGCCAGCAGCCTTTCTCGAGGGGTCATCGCCATGCTCAGCTTCTCCTGTCGGATGTGAGCAGCGTCGTCGTCTGCCCCCTCACCCCAACCCTCTCCCCGGTGGGGAGAGGGAGCATTGTCGGCGCCTTATGCGCCGGTTCCAAGGGGATAATGGCCGTATTTCTCGGTCGCCTCCATCATCCACTCGAGGCGCTCGAGCGAGATGTCGGGGTGGCTGTTGGTGGGGGCGATCATGTATCCGCCGCCGGCTCCCGCGTCGGCAATGCTCTTGCGAACGGCCTCGAAGACCTCGTCTTTGCTCGCATCGACAAGGATGTGCGTAATGTCCATGTTGCCTATGAGGCACATCCTGTCACCTACCATCTCCTTGACCTTGGCGAGCTCGACTCCCGCCGTCGGCTCGAGGGCATGCACCCCGTCGAAACCGCAGTCCGCCCACCACTCGAGAAGGTCGTAGACTCGGCCGCACGAGTGCACGATTATTTTCATGCCCAGCTTGTGCGCGGTCTCGGTGATGCGGCAGAACGAGTCGTTGTAGAGCTCCTTCATGAGCTTCGGGTTGATCATCGGGCCCGAGCGGAACGCCTGGTCGTCGGTGTAGACCGCGCCTGGCACACCCGCGTCCGCCCATGCTTCGAGCATCATGCAGAAGTGGTCCTCGTAGAACTTGATGACCCGCTCGAGGAAGGGGCGCTCGCGCCGCAGCGCCACCGAGAACCGCTCGAACCCCATCGGCTGCCAGGTGTTCTCGAAGAGCCCGAACAGGAAGCCGGCCATCACGAATATCTGGTCGCCCATGTCGCGCTGGATGGCTTTGAACGCCCGGTTGGTGCGCTCGGGCCAGGCCAGGATCGCGCGCTTGTCCCACGCGTACCAGTCGTCCGGGCTCTTGATGAGGCCTTCGCGGTACATCGGGGTCCCCATGTTCCCCTCTTTGTCGAAGACGACGTCATAGGCGCGCCCGTAGATGTCGGTGGCCGTCATCGAATCCTGGAAGCGCCAGATGGGGACGTGCATCACCCAGGTCGAGTCGTAGCCGAGCTTCACCGAGGCGGCAGTCCGGTCGTGAGAGAACTTATCCATCTCACGGTCCATGACGTGCGTCCAGTTGATGAGCGGCGCCAGCTTGTCGATCGCCATCGCCGTGTACTTGTTCGAGAACAGGAACCCGAGGGGGATGGGCTTCTTCTCGATGATCTTGTAGATGTTCGCGTACTCTTCCATCACGTCGAAGGTGGGGACGCGATCGGGCTCTCGCAGTTCGAGAGCGGCAGTCACGCGCTCTAGTGAGGTCATGCTTGCGGACATGCTGCACCACGCCCTTTCGCTGGATTGCTTACAGTGCACAGTTAATCACGTATGGATGGTACGGCGATAGTGGCCGGGCATCGGGGTGGGTGATGCGCTAGAGGAAGGATGCTCTCACCTTTGTGACCATGATGCCGCTGGAGCGGGTGCTCTTGGACAGCCTCGGCGCCAGCAGTAGTAACTCCTGGAAATCCGCTGACTGGTTTTCTGTCTGGATGACGAAGGAGTAGTGCGCGGCCTTTCCGCTGACCGACCTCGTGACTTTGAGCTCCTTGCCGCCTGCGATGACCCTCAACGCCGAAGTCGGGGGCTTGGCGAGCGAGGCATCGATGTCCACCGTGATGGGCTCAGCCCCTGCCTTGACAGGCACTTTTATCGTCGAGACGGTGTCACTATACTTCTGCTGCCTGAGCAGGGCCGGGTCCTCCAATAACGATGTCGCGTCGCCACGGACCCAGACACCGTCAACGAGGTTCTTGCCGTAGCCAGCCTTCAGGTCGTCCCCGTTGAACTCGACCGAGCGGTTCCCGGTCCCGTCTATGGGCGCTGAAGGAACGACGTCGTAGAAATCGACGATCATGCCGCCCCGGCTACCAGGGCTCCACGTCCGGCCCGTCCAGGCCCGCGGGGCGGCGCCCCGGGTCTCCCGGATAGCTCTCCACATGAACGAGAAGCTGGTCCCCGTGTTCGTGAACCTCACCCACGGGACGTACTCGTAGAGCGACTGCCGGCCCCTCAGCACCATGAACACGGTCTTCTTGCCGTCCGAGGCCGACTTCGCGACCACTGCCTGGAGTTGCCGCGGGTCGCTGGCCGACTGGAGCCAGTAGCAGTCCTTGTTGTAGCTGTATCTCAGGGGCGTCGCGAACATCGTCGCGACCACCGTATCGGGGGTGATGACCCTGGCGTCCGGGGTGATGCTCGCGATGTGATCGAACTCCGCTTTTGTGTTCGCGAAGACCGTATCCTGCAGGACCAGGTGGCTCATTGGGGCAAACGAGATGAGCAGTGCGACGACCACTGCCACCGCGGCCCCCTTCCATACTTTCTTCCTGGCCATCCAGAAGAGCCCCGCGAGGCTGCCGGCGCCGAGGAACAGCAGTGGCATGAGGTAAGAGATGTGCCTCCTGAGCGACCACGGGACAAAGCCGTTGCTNGTCTGGAGGAAGAAGAAAAGCAGCGAGCCGAGCACCGCGACCGCGAAGACATAAGCCGAGATCTCAGGGTTGCTCCTGTACAGCATCACGCTCAGGCCTGCTACGGCGATGAAGATGAACAGTCCTCCGAGCATCCAGGTGAACTGGGCGAAGTTCGCATTGTCGCCCGTGAACACCTGGTTCAGGACGAAGCGCAGGTACAGGTAGATGAAGAGCAGAAGCGACACTCCCGCCGCGAGGGCCCGCCACAGGTTGACCGGTGTGGTACGGCCGTGAAGCACGACCCGGGAAGCACCATGCCCCAGGCGCGCGACCTGTCGCGTGAACCACTTCAAGTTGACAAGCACTGCCGCCACGACGATCAATCCGATCCCCAGAAAAACGATATCTACCCGCGCGCTTATCCACGTGTAGAGTTTGAAGCCATGGAAAGCGTCGCTCACACGGGAATAGAAATAGTCCTTCACGAAAACCCTGTTGTATAAGAGCGACACGATCGCCGCGAGGAAGGCGGCGTTCATCATCCAGCGGTCAATCGATTCGNACCTGCCCATCAGCATCCTCACGGCGAATGCGATGACGATCGCCGCAAGGAACAGCAGGCCTTCGACTCTCGATACGATGGCGCCGGCGATAAAGAGGCCCAGGAGCAGCGGGTAAACCCTGTTCCGGTGCTTGAAGTACAGGACCAGCACCAGCAGGGCGCCGACCGCGAAGAACTGCTCGATGACCTCCGAGACGGGTATGCGGGCGAAATAGATCTCGAGGCTTGCGAAACAAGCCAGCAGCGCGGCGGCAAGACCACCGAACGTGCCCGCGAGGCGCCGGCCCACGAGGTAAATCATGAGGACGGAAAGCACGGCGAAGAACGAGTTGACGTAGAACGCGCCCCTCGAGCCGAATATCTTGATGAACAGCCCCATCATTGCCGGCAGGATGTGGTAGAAGGACGGCCGCACCTTTCCCGGACCGGCCGTGGCGCTGAAGGCCAGGAAGACCCTTGTGCCGCGGGTCAGAATCGCCTTTGCCCCCGGCTCGAGCTGCCTGAGCCGCGCGTCATCGATGACGATGGAGCCGGTCTGCCCCACGTGGTTCCCTGTGTTGTAGTAGATCCCGGGGTCCGAGCCCGTCATCCACTCACCTGGCTGCATGAACAAGCCGGCCGCAAGCGCCAGTAGAAATCCGAGTATCAGGAGTTGAAGGACCTGCGGTTTCTGCCNGGGATAGAGCCGGGCTTTGTACCTTCCGAAGGCCCAGTAACCGGCACTGATGAGCGCCACCAGTGGCACCAGTATCCAGAGCCTCAGGTAACCCAGTTCTGCCAGCAGAAGTGTCAGCAGGGCGGTCGTGGCTGTACTCACGGCGACCATGAGGACATATCGTTCGGCGTTGTCCAGGTCTATGGAAAGGGATGAAGCGGAATTCAGCAGGGCGAAGCCGGGGATGAACCCCAGCACGGGAACCGATACCGCGATTACTACGATTCTGGCAAGGATGCCGATTGTCTCCCCCGGTGCCTGTCCAGTCGAATAGCCTGCCCGGATTATAAAGTGAAAAAGGGGGGTCGGGCACTTTTTCACGATTTTTTTTCAGGGCCGGTC
>JGI24138J36424_10000592_pt1 | contig 11512 bp, 9 predicted proteins | sample BarGraNGADG00312_2_FD_36424 | JGI IMG/M metagenome (IMG submission 36424) | reverse complement strand
TCCGGATCATAGAGATTATATTTCCACAGGTAGTGAAGAAACTCCTCTTTCATTTTAGCACAATTTAGTTAACAGCGAGGATATAAATTTATAAAGAATAATATTGCACAAGGGAATTTCAAATAATTGCAATTCTGGAATGTAGTAAGGGTTGCTTCGTCGCTGCGCTCCTCGCAATGACGTGGCATTGCTTATGTTTTGTTTTAAGATAGATTTTAATATGATAAAACAAACGGTCATTGCGAGGAGCGCAGCGACGAAGCAATCCCAACTAATTAAGGCCGATAATTATCAGATCAGTTTATGCTTGCGTAGATATTTTTCCATCTCAACCTGGATCTCTTGTGCTTTTTCGCTGGCTACCTTATCGAAGTTTTTTGAATTATCAGCAAAGATTATACCTCTTGAAGAATTGACCAGGAGTCCGCATTTGCTGTTAAGTCCATATTTTGCCACTTCTTCAAGACTGCCGCCCTGTGCTCCTACACCGGGGACCAGGAGAAAATGTTCAGGTACCAGCTGGCGTATTTCCTTCAACATTTCAGCACGTGTTGCACCAATAACATACATCATATTATTAACATTACCCCATTTTTGGGAAACAGACAATACTCTTTCGAAGAGTTTTATCCCATCTTCATTGTGATACTGAAAATCATCAGCACCTTTATTGGATGTAAGCGCCAGTAGTATAACCCACTTTTCATTATACGACAGGAATGGTGTCACGGAATCTTCACCCATATAAGGAGCAACCGTTATTGCGTCGAATGGCATATTTTCCAAAAAAGCTTTTGCATACATCTTTGAGGTATTTCCGATATCTCCCCGTTTTGCATCAGCAATTAAAAAAATGTCAGGATAATTATCCTTTATATACCTGACTGTTGATTCAAGAGATGTCCATCCTTTTGCCCCATAGCATTCATAAAATGCAACATTTGGTTTATAAGCAACTGCATATTTGTGAGTTGCATCAATTATCCTCTTGTTGAATTCAAACTGGGGGTCCCTTCCTTTAAGAAGAAATGATGGAATCTTTTCAATTTCAGAATCGAGTCCAACGCAAAGAAATGAGCTCTTTTCGACTATGTTTTCAAATAATCTTGTGTGGTTCATTGTACAAAGTTACGCTAAGGTTTTTAAATAGACATACAAAATTCAATAACAAAATCGTCTTAGATATTGCTCTCTTTTAAACGTTCCGAATTTTCAGCCATTTGCAGTTTATCGAGAACCTCCTGGATATTGCCATCAAGAATTGAAGGAAGATTATAAATTGTAAGATTGATCCTGTGATCGGTCATTCTTCCTTGCGGATAATTATAGGTCCGGATTTTGGCAGAGCGGTCTCCAGTCGAAACCATAGTTTTTCTTCGAAGTGAGACTTCATCCAGATATTTCTGATATTCAAGATTATAGAGTCGTGTTCTCAGCTCTTTTAATGCTTTATCGTAGTTTTTTAGCTGTGATTTTTCATCCTGACAGGTAACAACTATACCTGAAGGAATATGTGTAAGCCGAATTGCAGAATATGTTGTATTTACCGACTGTCCTCCGGGTCCTGAAGAACAATAGGTGTCCTTACGGATATCTTCAGTTCTGAGGTCAATATCAAATTCATCAGCCTCGGGAAGCACAACAACTGATGCAGCAGATGTATGAATACGACCCTGGGTTTCAGTCTGAGGTACTCTTTGAACACGGTGAACACCGGATTCATATTTCATTATTCCATATACTCCGTCACCAGTAATGCTTAATACAATCTCCTTATAGCCACCGGCAGTTCCTTCAGATATATTGTTAACATCAACTTTCCATCCTTTTGTTTCAAAGAATTTGCTATACATTCTGAAAAGATCTCCTGCAAAAATACTTGCCTCATCGCCTCCTGTACCAGCCCTTATCTCCATTACCGCGTTTTTATCGTCCTCAGGGTCAGCAGGAATTATCAACATCTTGATCTCTTCTTCCATCTCAGGTATATGTGATACGAGCTCATCCAGCTCACCTTTAGCCATTTCACGCATTTCCTCATCCTTTTCAGTCGCAAGAAGTTCCTTGGTACTGGTAATATTGCTCAGAGCCAGTTTATATCTTTCATATGACTCGATTATAGGAAGGAGATCTTTATATTCTTTATTTAATCTGACATACTTCTTCATATCCGAGAGAATATCGGGTTGGGTAAGTAGTTCGCCAACCTCAATAAACCGGGATTTCACACCCTCCAGTTTCTCAAGAATCATGTTGTTTGCCATGGTAAATTAAATTTTCAGGGTGCAAAGGTAATAAGAAATAGGGGAAAATAAAAAGGCAGCAGGCAGCAGGCTTAATACTATTCTAATATTCGAATGTACCTAATTCAGAACTTATGGTAAGTTTCTTCTGTTCAGATGTTTCACAATAACCGATCACTCTGGCTTCAAGATTAAATCCGGATGCAATATTTATAATTTCTGAAGCATTCTTCTTATCGGTATAGATCTCAAACCTGTGACCCATGTTGAATACTTTGTACATCTCACCCCATGATGTTCCTGATTGTTCATGAATTATCCGGAATAAAGGCGGTAACGGGAGCATATTATTTTTTACAATATGCATATTATCAATGAAATGCATAATTTTTGTCTGTCCCCCTCCTGAACAGTGTGCCATACCATGAATTTCAGATCGCATAGTCTCGAGGATCTTTTTTATAACAGGGGCATAGGTACGTGTCGGTGAGAGCACCATTTTTCCTGCATCGGTATTTAATCCCTCTATAGGGTCAGTAAGTCTTAACCTTCCGGAATAGATAAGATCATAAGGAAGAGTTGTATCAAGGCTTTCGGGGTATTTTGAAGCAAGATATGGTGCAAAAAGATCGTGTCGCGCTGATGTAAGTCCGTTACTTCCCATACCACTGTTATACTCTTTCTCGTAACTGGTTTTTCCCGAAGAAGAAAATCCTATAATTATATCTCCATTTTTTATATTGTGATTTGATATCACATCTGCCCTTTTCATCCTGACAATTACTGTAGAGTCGACAACAATAGTTCTGATAAGATCTCCCAGATCTGCAGTCTCTCCGCCCGATGACCAGATACCGATCCCAAGATTCCTGAGTTCTTCAAGCACCTCTTCGGTTCCGTTGATTACTGCAGAGATGATCTGTCCGTTGATTTGGTTTTTATTGCGCCCGATTGTTGATGATAAAAGAATATTATCATATGCACCTACACATAACAGATCGTCGAGATTCATTACTATGGAATCTTTTGCTATCCCTTTCCATACTGAAAGATCGCCGGTTTCTTTCCAGTAAATATATGCAAGAGATGATTTTGTACCGGCTCCGTCGGAATGCATTATATTGCAGTAATCTTTATCCCCACCGAGAANGTCAGGCACTATTTTACAGAATGCTTTGGGATACAGCCCCTTATCAAGATTCTTTATAGCTGCATGAACGTCTTCCTTTGTAGAAGAAACGCCTCTTTTACTGTATTTTGATTCAATAGCCATATTTGTATGATAAGGGGGTAAAGATAGTAAAAAAGTTAAGTGAGAAATTGTTACCACGGTACCCGGTACTCATTGCCTGAGTCTAAGCAGGCTTATACACCCACTCAATTGCCTGTTTCAGAAGTTTACGGAAATTGGGATTTTCAAATGTAGGCGCATCATGACCGCTCTGAAGGGTAACAATCCGGGCTTTACCATAGGTTTTTGTCCAGCCAATAACCGGGGCGCTGCTAGGTTCGTCAGTGGTCAATAAAGGAGTTACCCCTTCTTCAACATAATATCCTTTATAAGTTTCATCAAAAATTTCAAAATCAGACAATCCTTTCGTAACAGGATTTTCCGGATTGACTATTTTGACCTTAAAATGTAAATCGTGTATGTATGAACATGCCGGATATTCTTTCCCTTTTACAGTGGTTGGTTTGTGAAAATATTTTCCGCCGATAATATTGAAATATTCAGGCCAGTCATCATATGCGCAAATACTGTGATGTAAAGCAACCAGAGGTTTGCCCTCTCTGATGCAATCGGCAAGTATCTTTGCCTGTTCATCAGTTATTTTCTGCCACATATGATAAAATACCAGGACATCATATTTATTTCTGTTCTCAGGAAGAAACATATCGTATGCAGCAGGCAATTCAGAAATCTGGTATTTAATATTATCGCCCAGGCTGGCAAGCATCTGATTAAATTGATCCGCTTTATAGTCATGACCTCCTGTTATTACCAGAATACGGATTGGGTTTGCAGAAGGAATTGTGGCAGATAATGACACAGATAATGCAATGAAAATAAAAATGGAGAATATCTTAGTTTTCATTAATCAAAATGTTTAATAATACCTAATGATAAATATAAGATTTTTTTTATTGATTTTCGTTTAAATTTCATCCTTAAAGAAATTCCCGGTCTGTTCGAATATTCAAATGTACTTACCCCTACTGATGACAAGTAATTCTGATTACTGTAGGTATTTAATTCTGATAATTCCACTCTAAATTATCGATGTGTATAAAGAGTAGGAGTTGCAAGGAGGGTGGTTGAGATCATAAAGTAAAAAACACTAAAGCATAACAACATCCCTGAAGATTGAACAAAAGACAAATCATGATGTTTAATAGTAAAATCTAAATTTTATTAAAATGAAAAGAGTNTTATTATTAACGTTANTGGTTTTATTCATGGTAAAAGTCGGAGCACAGAATAAATTAACCGCCGACACAACAAAAACGAAATTATTATGGTTAGGTGAAAAAGTCACCGGGCAGCATACCGGTACTATTAACCTGCAGTCGGGATGGATTAACTGGCAGGATAATAAGATCGTATCTGGTGAATTCGTCATTGACATGGCATCTCTTAAAGAATCTGAAAATAATAAGCAACTCATGGGTCATCTTAAATCTGATGATTTCTTTGGAGTAGTGAAGTTCCCTGTTGCAAAACTTGTTATAACAGGAAGTACTCCGTTTGATAAAGGAACAGGGGTAGTTACCGGAACGCTGACTATCAAAGACATCATGAACCCTATTGAATTCAAAGCTGCAACGCAGAAAAAAGACGATGGTGTCTGGTTTTTCGCCAATATAGTTGTAGACCGCACAAAATATAATATTCGTTATGGTTCAGGTTCATTTTTTGATAACCTTGGAGATAAAACTATCTACGACGAATTCAAATTGAAAGTGAATCTTTTGGTCAAATAATCTCCAGAGATTTTTTACTACTACCTGTTAATTCTTAATAAAGTTTTGGTAAAGTCGGAAATCATAACAATATTGTATGCTCAAAACAATATTGAATATGACAAACGATAAAACTTCCAGTNTGAACCGTCAGAAGCTTGTTACAAGCGGGTTCCTTGTTCCTTTTATACTTATAACCAGCCTTTTCTTTCTGTGGGGCATCGCTCATGGTATGCTGGATACCTTAAACAAGCATTTTCAGGAGATGCTGCAGATGTCAAAAGCGCAGTCAGGTATGATCCAGTTTTCTGTTTATACTGCGTATTTTGGAATGGCACTACCAGCCGGATATTTTATGAAGCGGTTCGGATATAAAAGAGGAATAATTCTTGGATTATGTCTCTTTTCTTCAGGTGCATTTCTTATTGCTGCTACAACATCATTCGAATCGTTCTGGATTTTTCTTATTTGTCTGTTCATTATGGGATGCGGTCTGGCCACTCTCGAAACTGCCGCTAATCCTTATACTACCAAGCTGGGTCCAAAGGAATCTGCTGAACGGCGCATTAATTTTTCGCAATCGTTCAATGGACTGGCCTGGGTTATTGGCCCGCTTATCGGACTTTTTATTTATGGAAACAATAGCAATGTTGAAGGAGAGAAGCTTAGTTCTATGATCCTGCCATATTCTGTTATCGGAGGAACGGTACTGCTTGTCGCGCTCTTATTTGTTTTTACCAAATTGCCGGAAATAAAGGAAGAGGAAAACTTTAATGAGGATGCACAGGTTATCTCTTCAGATGGTGCTCCGGAGAGCAAACCACTTATTGAACAGCGTCATTTTGTTCTGGGGGTTATTGCTCAGTTTTGTTATGTTGCAGCACAAACCGGAGTATTCAGTTATCTTATAAATTTTGTTACGGANGTTAACCAGAATCCCCATTTTGATGTCGCTTACGGACCATATTTTCTATCTATTGGATTTGTTTTATTTATGATTGGAAGAATGTCGGGCAGTTTTCTGATGAGAATTTTTGAACCGACAAAACTGCTGGCCATCTACGCATTAATGTGTTGCCTTTTATTGCCGGTTGTTAGTATTGGGGCAGGCTGGATCTCTCTTATTGCACTTTATGGGGTTTTCTTTTTCATGTCTGTTATGTTTCCCACCATTTTTGCACTGGGAATAAAAGACCTTGGACCGAAAACAAAAAAGGCATCTTCCTTTATCGTAATGTCCATTGTAGGTGGAGCCATCTTCCCGCCGGTTATGGGACTTATAGCCGATAAATTTACTATGTCAGTNGGATTTTTTGCTCCTATTCCGCTCTTTGCGTTTATATTGTATTACGGATTGAAAGGGTATAAAGTAAAGAGNGCTGCTTAAATTTGCGCTATCTGGCTTCGCATTACAGAAAGGGCATTGGCAGCCTGTTCTCCTAGGTTTTTCCAGGAACATTCAATAGCCATCCGTCCTTCGTATTTCGCCTCCTTCAATGCTTTGAAGTATGGTTTAAAATCCTCATTGTTGACACCTGGCGCCGTGCGACCCGTTTTTTCAGCAATATGAGTATGATATAGCAGATGGCCATATTTTGTAATATTTGAGGGGCTCTCATTCTCCATAAGCATGTGATAGATATCAGCCAGCAATCTGAAGTTTTCGTGATTTACAGCTTCAACAATCTCACCTCCTTCAGCAACTGAATTGACGAAATTGCATTCTTTTGTATTCAGAGGTTCGAGAGAAATTACCACATTATATTTTTTTGCAATCGGAGCAAGCTTACTGCACAATGAGATGAATTGTTTTTTTGCCTCATCTCTTGAAAAGCCTTCCGGAATCGCTCTTGCACCTCCGCTTCCAAAGACAATGGTTTTAACTCCGGCCATCCNGGCTCTGCGAAAAGCTGTCTCCCCGAATTTTAATATATCATCGTGTAGCGGAGCCGGACCGACACATTTCAGGTTGCCGGGAAGAAATGAGTTGCAGGCTTCCACAGGAAGCTTTGATTCCTTAAGTAGTGCGAGTTTTTGTTCGAAGATGGAGTCGGATTCTGACGGCACAAGAAATCCTCTTACATTTTCTTCTACAAATGAATAACCTGCTGAGGCAAGGATTCCATTATTAGTGATACTTGTAGATATACCTATCCTCTCAAGAAATTTTCCAGCCTCTGATGCAACTCCAAATGTACCATATGGTCTTAAAAATAAAGCTGTTCCGGCTATTGAGGAGAATCGTAGAAAATTACGTCTTGATGTTTTCATGAAATTTAAAGAAATTTAAGTTGGTTTATTTACCTTAATTATAAGACAATTATTAAATTTGATTTACTTGTACCATTCACAAATTTAATTAAAGTATTCTACTTTTTTATATTTCTTTGTTCAATAACTAATAATACTGAAAACTGTGGTAAAACTGGCATTAAAAGAAAAAATCGGGTATGCACTTGGAGACGGGGCAGCAAATATAGCCTGGCGTGGAGTNGCAACTTTCTTATTTATTTTTTACACCGATGTTTTTGGCATAAATCCTGCCGCCGTNGGAGTNCTNATGTTGATTGCCCGGTTCGGCGATGGAATCATAGATGTTTTAATGGGTGTTATCTGCGACAGAACAAATTCTAAATATGGCAAATTTCGTCCCTGGATATTATGGACTGCCATTCCTTTAGGAGTAACATTATCTCTGCTGTTTACAACCCCTAACCTGGGTCCGACAGGGAAAATAATTTATGCCTATTCCACCTATCTGATATTTTTTATTATTTACACGGCGAATAATATCCCCTATGGTGCATTAATGGCTGTAATGACCAGCGACGACAAGGAACGCACAAGCCTGGGTTCGTATCGTATGGTTGGAGCATTTACCGGTGGTATGGTGGTTCAGGGAGCTTTGTTGTTTTTAGTTGTACACTTTGGCAGTATTAGTCCGTCGATTGATATCAATAAGCTTGATACAATAAAGTATGAAGTAACAGTATCAACCAATAAGGATGTTAAGAATGTAAATATCAAGACCAGGAATGGAATCGCCATGTTTACCTGGGCCGGTTCCGGAATGGCCGATAGTCTTAACGTGCCTACACAGGGCAAAAGCTTTTCAATGGAAGCGCAAAAAAAATACTCATTTATCGTATCAGGTGAAGAAAACCTTGAAGCCAGACAAATAACCATCATTGACCAGAAGAGAGGCTATAGCAATGCCATTTATCTTTTATCAGTTTTTTTATCTCTGTTCCTGATGATAACTTTCGCTACCACAAAGGAACGTGTACAACCTCCAAAAGAACAAAAAACGAGTCTGGGCAAGGACCTGAAGGATCTTATCAGGAACAGGCCCTGGATCATCCTCCTTATCATCGGTTTGCTATTCAATGTCTACAATTCGATCAAACAAGGTATAGTAGTAATCTATTTTTCACATTATTTGCACAATCAGTTGCTGGCTGCTACTTATATGGTCGGGTTAATGCTGGCTTCAATCGCAGGCGCTATGATAACATCTCCTCTGGGCAAACACCTGGGCAAACGCAATCTGTTCATTTATGCCCTGATTTTTTCCGGTGCTGTAAATACATTACTTGTTTTTTGTGGTCCTGAAAATATAAAGAGCATATTCACCATCGGTATAATATCTGAGTTTGGTGCTGCTATATTCCCAACACTCTTCTTTGCTATGCTTGGCGATGCTGCCGATTACTCGGAATTCAAGAATGGACGAAGAGCTACCGGACTAGTTTACTCAGCTGGTTCTTTTGCAACCAAATTTGGAGGGGGTTTAGCCGGTGCAATTATTGGATTTGTACTGGCAGCATTTAATTACAACGGACAGGATACCGTTGCCATTCAAGGCGCAGTACCGGGCATCATAATGCTGATGAGCTGGATACCGGCAATTATTGCCCTTATTGCAGCCGGTGTGATGACACTCTATCCATTAAACCAAAAGAAAATGGATGAAATTACAATTGAATTAAACAACAGGAGAGCCAGAGCTCAACAGAGTTAGGAATAATCACTATAAACTATAAATTAAATAGATATGAAATACGGTTACTTCGACGACAAAAACAGGGAATATGTGATTAATAACCCACGAACACCATGGCCATGGATTAATTACCTTGGTAATGAAGATTTCTTTTCACTGATTTCAAATTCTGCCGGTGGATATACCTTTTATAAAGATGCAAAATTCCGACGCATTACTCGGTATAGATACAACAACGTCCCAATGGATAGTGGTGGAAAATATTTCTATATTAAGGATGGCGATAGTATCTGGTCACCAGGATGGAAGCCATGCAAAACCGAATTGGATAGTTATGAATGCCGCCATGGAATGAGTTACACCAATATTCAAGGGACAAAAAACGGGATCACTGCTAATGTTCTTTATTTTGTACCGCTGAAAACGTGGGCAGAAGTTCAAAAACTTACTCTTACCAATAATTCAAAAACAGTCAGAAAAATTAAGATCTTTTCATTTATAGAATGGTGTTTGTGGAATGCCGCTTCTGATATGGAAAACTTTCAGCGGAATTTTTCTACCGGGGAAGTAGAAATACAGGGATCAGTCATTTACCATAAGACAGAATATAAGGAAAGACGCGATCATTATGCCTATTACTCTGTTAATGTACCCATTCAGGGATTTGATACCGACAGGGAGTCTTTCATCGGATTGTATAATGGTTTTGATGAACCCCAGGTTGTTGGTGAAGGCACCCCGCGAAACACTGAAGCTCACGGCTGGTCGCCAATTGCTTCACACTACATTGAAGTTGAACTGAAACCCGGCGAATCGAAAGATTTCATTTTCGTCCTCGGATATGTTGAAAATAAAGAGGATGAAAAATGGGAGTCAAAAAATATTATCAATAAGAAAAAGGCAAAAGAGACTATATCAAAGTTTGATACTGCTGCTAAAGTTGATGCTGCGCTTGCCGATCTCCGTAAATACTGGGATAATCTGTTGAGTATCTATACAGTAAACACTGGTGACGATAAGGTGGATAGAATGGTAAACATCTGGAACCAGTACCAGTGTATGATCACCTTCTGTTTTTCACGTTCTGCTTCTTTCTTCGAATCGGGAATAGGACGTGGTATGGGTTTCCGCGATTCCAACCAGGATTTGACCGGCTTTGTTCATCAGATTCCGGAACGTGCCCGGGAACGGATAATCGATATTGCATCAACTCAATTTCCTGACGGTGGGTGCTATCACCAATACCAGCCTCTTAATAAGCGTGGGAATAACGATATTGGCGGTGGCTTCAATGACGATCCTCTATGGCTTATACTTGGTACAGTGAGCTATATAAAGGAAAGCGGTGATTTTGGTATTCTTGATGAATTGGTACCATTCGATAATGATGTCTCTGTTGCACGCAGTTTATTCGATCACCTCACAGTTTCATTTGACCATGTGGTAAACAACCTGGGTCCCCACGGTCTTCCTCTGATAGGCCGTGCCGACTGGAACGATTGTCTTAACCTTAACTGTTTCTCAAACGATCCGAATGAATCATTCCAGACCACAGAAAACAAAACAGAAGGGTCTAAGGCTGAATCTGTTATGATTGCCGGTCTGTTCGTGGTTTATGGCCGTGATTATGTTGAACTTTGTAAGAAACTGGGTAAAGAGAAAGAAGCTGTCCGTGCTCAGAAACTTGTTGATACTATGGTAGATATTATAAAGAAGTATGGTTGGGATGGAGAATGGTTCATTCGCGCATACGACTATTATGGCCACAAAATTGGCAGCAACGAAAACGAAGAGTCCAAAATATTTATTGAATCTAACGGTTGGTGNACTATGGCTGGCATTGGCAAAGAGGAAGGCCTTTGCACCAAAGCCCTTAATGCGGTAAAAGAACGGCTCGATAGTAAATACGGGATAGTGCTCAATAACCCGGCATTCACGAAATACTATATTGAATATGGCGAAATCTCATCGTACCCGGCTGGTTACAAAGAAAATGCAGGCGTATTCTGCCATAATAACCCCTGGATTATGATTGGGGAAACGGTGGTGGGAAATGGAAACCGTGCATGGGATTATTACAAAAAAATATGTCCCTCATACCTTGAAGAAATCAGCGATTTGCACAAGACTGAGCCATATGTTTATGCCCAAATGGTAGCCGGGAAAGATGCTTTTAAACCTGGTGAAGCCAAGAACTCATGGCTGACAGGAACGGCTTCATGGAATTTCTATGCTGTCTCGCAGTATATGCTGGGTATTCGTCCTGAGTATGACGGACTTTTAATTGATCCATGCATCCCCACAG
>JGI24138J36424_10000587_pt1 | contig 11542 bp, 10 predicted proteins | sample BarGraNGADG00312_2_FD_36424 | JGI IMG/M metagenome (IMG submission 36424) | reverse complement strand
GAGCGCCAGCCGGCGGACGGACCCGCCCGCCAGTGGGGCGATGGGGGGCAGGGTGAGGGACGCTGGGGGAGTCGTCGGGTCCGGCGCAGTCGCCGGGACCACGCGAAACTCGAGCACCTGACCCGTGGTGGCAGGGTTCGCCAGGTCCTCGGGCTCGATCGGGAGACCGCTGAACGGGGCGTCGGGTCCGAGGTTGCCGAGCACGTACGACCCCACAGGGACGTTCGTGAAGTCGACGACGACGTCGGCCCGCTCCGCCGGCCCCATCAGCAGCGTGTTGACGTTGGCGGCCGTCAGGTTCACGGGTGCGGCGATGAACCCGCCCTCGTTCCCGATCTGCCAGACCTCGACGCCCGGGATCCGCGAGAAGTCGAGGACGAGGAACCGGGAGTTGCAGCCATTCAGGATTCGGAACCGGTAGCGGCGCCGCTCCACCGTCTGGAACGGCCAGGTGTTGCCGTTCACGATCATGGTGTTGCCGAAGAACTCCGGGTTCCAGATCGGGGAGACGTCCGTGTCCGGCAGGTACGGGCCGGTGATCCCGTCGAAGAACGCGCGGCTGTCCGGGTAGAACAGCGACCCGTCCGCGTTGAAGGAGCGGTCCTGGATGGCGAGCGGGATCTCGTAGTAGGTCTTGTTCGAGGGGAACCTGTCATTCGCCTTCGGTGCCGGCCCGGGCAGGACGGCGGGCAGACCGGTGCGCGAGTCCCGAACCGCGGCGTCGCCCTCGGGTCCGCCCCGGAGGATGTAGAAACCCGCAGGGCCGGCGTAGACGTTGAGCCGGGTCATCCCCAGCGTGTGGTCGTGATACCAGTTGGTGGCGGCGCGCTGGGCGTTCGGGTACTGGAAGGTGGCCGATCCGGCCGTCCACGCGACGCCGAACGCGGTGGAAGCCTTCTCGCGGAAGAAGTCGTACCACGTGCCCTCGGTGGCGTACTCCGCCGGGATGTTCGCGGCATCGGGCAGGTACCACGCCTCCGCATACCCGTCCGACTCGTCGCCGACGCCGACGGCGCCGTGGACGTGGGTCACCATCGGCACCGGGCCGGTGTATGGGCCGGGGGTGGAGTCGAAGGTGGGCCTGGTATCCCGGTACATCGCGCCCCCCGGCGGGTTCGCCCAGTGCAACGTGGGGTCCACGGGCAACAGGTGCGGGAGGTGGTTGCCGTTCTCGTACACGAGGCCGTTGATCCACTTGACCCTCACCGGGGTGCCTGCCGTCGCCTCGATCGTCAGCGACGGCGCGTTGTGGAGCAGGAGCGCCTGCCCCCGCTGCCCGGTCACGGCGCCGTACCCCCACACCGTGGTCGGCGGCATGCCGAGGGGCAGGATCTGCTGGTCGAACTGCCTCATCGAGATCTCGTAGTAGTCGGCGTTCTTGCCGCCCCTGATCCGGACCTTGCGGGCCCGGGGCATCACCGGGGGGATGAGCAGGGGTGTGGTGAACTTCGGGATGTCCTGCGGGAGCAGCGTGGGCGTCAGGAGCATTGCCCCGCGCGCCGCGCGCGGCGCCTCGACGGCGAACGCCCGGCCCCCGATCGACCCCACGAACCAGAGTCCCAAGCCAGTGCCCGCTGCCCGCAGGATCGTCCGACGGGAGAACCCCCTCCCCGCGAGGGCGTTCTGGAGGCTGGCGCTGTCGCTCTGGTCAATCGTCATGGACTCCCCTACCACGAGAAATGAAATGCCCCCCGGGTTGGCCCATCATAGTGACTTTCGTCACAAAGTCAATGGAAGTGATGGACGTGACACCCGGACTTCCACAATCGCCGCGTCACCGCCCCATTCCTGACCAGCCGCAATAGACTGGCCGTGTGATCTTCAAGGCGGTGGGGGACGCGCGCCCATACCCGGACCACGGGTTGGTGACCACCCGTGACTGGTCCCGGGTGGCGCCGCGGACCGTCCGGCTCGACCAGGTCACCACCACAAGGAGCAAGCTGGACCTGCAGTCGCTGCTCGCGGACGACTCCACATTCTTCGGTGACCTGTTCGCCCACGTGGTGGCCTATCGGGGCGAGCTGTACCTCGAGGACGGCCTGCACCGCGCGCTCCGCTCCGCCCTCCAGGGCCGCATGATCATCCACGCGCGCGTGCTGGAACTGGGAAGCGACGGCTTGCCACTGGAAACGTCCAGTACGGTGAATCCGTGACCGCCCCCGAGTATGCGCAGGCCCGCGCCGTTCGCCGTCGCCGGCTCCACCAGCGCCAGACGGTCCTCGTGGGCCTCCTGATCGTGTTGCTCCTGGCCACCGGGCTCGTCTCATGGATGATGTGGCTCAAGGTGATTCCCTCGCCCTTCGCGCGNGACTTCAGCACCACACCGCCCGAGGAGACCAACACCACTGTCGCCTGCCCGCCGGAAGGCGCCCTCACCACGGGCTACTCCGAGATCACCGCCGCTGTCTACAACTCCACCAACCGATCGGGGCTCGCGGGCAGCGTCGGCGCGGCGCTCTCGGGCGTCGGGGTCACCATCAATCAGACCGGGAACTGGGACGAGCCAGTCCCCGGGGTCGGGTTCCTCCGTACGGGCGTCAACGGCCTGGAAGAGGCCTACACCCTACAGTTGGCGTTCCCGGGCATGATCGTCACGAAGGACGCCCGCGAGGACGCCCTGGTGGACATCGTGCTGGGCAGCGAGTACACCGCCATGGGTGACCTCACACTGGTCGCCTCCGGCGTACCGATCACGATGCCGCCGGAGTGCGTCCCCGGCGCCGAGACGACGCCGCCGGCCGAGCCGGCACCCACGGGGACTGCCACCGCGGCCGAGGCCCGGGAGGGCTGACCCACCCGCGAGGGGTGGACCGGGCCGTCCGGTCCCCGGCCGGGCAGTCGCCCGGATGCGGGCTCAGTGCGCTCCGAGCTCCGCACCCGCGGGGACGGATGCCGGGCTGGCGGGTTCCATCGAGGTGCCGCGCCACTTCGCCAGGCTGCGCATCACGTGGTAGACGAGGAGCGCCGCACCGGTGCCGAGTGCGATGCCCTCGAGGGACACGTCGCCGATCACCAGGGTGTAGTTGGCGATGCCNATGATCAGGGCGATGGCTGCCGTGTTGAGGTTCACCGGGTTGGAGAAATCCACGCGGTTCTGCACCCAGATGCGCGCACCGAGGATGCCGATCATGCCGTACAGCACGGTGGCCGCACCGCCCAGCACCCCGACAGGGATCGTCGCGATCAGCGCGCCGAACTTCGGCATCAACGACAGGGTCAGGCCCACGAGCCCGGCCACCATGTAGGCGGCGGTGGAGTAGACGCGGGTCGCGGCCATGACGCCGATGTTCTCGGCGTAGGTGGTGGTTCCGGAACCGCCGCCGGCACCGGCGAGGACCGTGGCGACGCCGTCAGCGAAGAGGGCGCGCCCGGTCACCGCGTCGAGGTCGCGGCCGGTCATCGCGGACACCGACTTCACGTGGCCGACGTTCTCCGCGACGAGCACCAGCACCACGGGCAGGAACAGCCCGAGGGTCGAGGCGCTGAACGACGGCGTCTGGAACTGGGGCAGTCCGAACCAGGCGGCGTCCGACACCGCGGTGAAGTCCACCTCGCCGCGGAACACGGCCGTGGCGTAACCGATGAGCACCCCGACGAGGATCGACAGCCGCCCGATGATCCCCCGGAACAGCACGGTGACCAGGATGATCGCGGTGAGCGTCACGNTCGCGGTCACNGGGGCCACCTTGACGTTGTTCCANGCGGCCGGGGCCAGGTTGAACCCGATCAGCGCCACGATCGTGCCGGTGACCACCGGCGGCATGACGATGTCGATCCACTTCGCGCCCGCGAAGTGCACCACGAGGCCCACGAGAGCGAGCAGCGCGCCCACCGCGACTACGCCGCCGAGCGCCGTCGCCTGGTCGTGGCTCGCCGTCGCGGCGGTGATCGGGGCGATCAGGGCGAAGGACGAGCCCAGGTAGGAGGGCACGCGCCCGGCGGTGATCACCAGGAAGAGCAGGGTGCCCACCGCGGAGAAGAACAGGGTGGTGGCTGGGGGGAAGCCGGTGATGAGGGGAACGAGGAACGTGGCGCCGAACATCGCGACGACGTGCTGGGCGCCGATGCCGATGGTGCGCGGCCAGCTGAGCCGCTCATCGGGCGCGACGACGTCGCCGGGGGGAAGGGTGCGCCCATCCCCGTGAAGAGTCCATGTGAATGGTGAAGTCACCANTACCTCCCTGTTGCAGCGCAGCACGGAGGGTCCGTGCGGNGCAGGTGGAGCGGCCTTCGCCGTTGGAGGTCGCGATCGGGGCANGGCTACCGGTTCGCCCGCGGGCGATGACGACCTATCCTGAATGGCAGAACGTGACGTCGACGACGGAGGCCGGCCATGACAGGTGAGTTCACGCCTCCGTCCCCACCCCCGGCCCGGCGGGAGCCGTACAGACCGTCGCCGACGCCGTCGTACGCGCCGTCGCCCACGCCGCCGGACGGGCAGTCGTTCNCGCCGCTGCAGGGCGCTCCCATCAGCACCGTGGGGCAGGACTACCTCGTCGGCGCGCCCGGCGCTCCCGGCCAGCCGCCGGCCTTCCGATTCCCGGGCACGGAGGAGGTCAACCCGGCCGAGGTCTTTGCCGGGCCCGGCTACACCTCCCCCGCCCCGCCCTCCTCCACGTGGGCGCGCATCGCTGTCATCGCCGCCGTGCTCGGCGTGGTGCCGGGCATCTCGCTGCTCGCGGTGGTGGCCGGCCACCTCGCCCTGCGCGAGATCGGGCGCTCGCACATGTCGGGGCGCGGCGCCGCGCTCGCGGGCCTCGCGCTCGGCTACATCGGCGTCGCGGTGTGGCTGCTGGTCGCCCTCGTCTGGTCCATCGCCTCCTGACCGGCGCGNTAGCCTCGGTACGTGCGCCCGTTCCTGCTCCTCTCCACTCGTCCCGAGGATGCCGCCGCCGACGGCGAGTACGCCGCGTTCCGCCACTTCGGCGGNCTGGGGGTCAACGACCTCGANCGGATCCGGCTCGAGGCCGTCAACCTCCCCCACCTCCACCTCGAGGACTACTCGGGGATCATCGTGGGCGGCAGCCCGTTCACCGGATCGGTGCCGCGCGAGTACAAGTCGGACACCCAGCTGCGCGTGGAGGCGGAAATCGCGTGGTTGCTGGACCGGGTGGTGGAACTCGACTACCCCTTCCTGGGGGCGTGCTACGGCGTCGGCACGCTGGGGCGGCACCAAGGGGGTGTGATTGACTTCACGTACACTGAGCCGATCAGTGCCGCCCGTATCCAGGTCACCGACGACGGCGCCGCGGACCCCCTCCTCGCCGGCCTGCCCCGCGTGTTCGATGCGTACGTGGGACACAAGGAGGCCTGCTCGCGGCTCCCCGACAACGCGGTGCTGCTGGCCACCTCCGCGGCCTGTCCCGTGCAGATGTTCCGCATCAAGGAGAACCTGTACGGCACCCAGTTCCACCCCGAGCTGGACTACGAGTGGTTGGTGGAGCGCATCGACATCTACCGGGACGCGGGCTACTTCGACCCGGAGGAGATCGACCAGGTCAAGGCCAACACGCGCCGCGCCGACGTCGACGCGGTGCATGGCATCATCCGCAACTTCGTGGAACGGTACGCCCGCTGACGGCAGTTGCCCGGAGACTGGCCCGCCCGGGGCGGTGGCACCCTACAGCAGCGCCCGCCACGCCGCGGGCAGCAGCCAGTACCCCACGAATGCGACGACGTCGAGCAGCGTGTGCGCCACCACNAGCGGCATCGTGCGCCGCGAGCGCCGNTAGTACTCGTTGAACACCAGCCCCATCNCCAGGTTCCCGAAGAACGGCCCGATCCCCTGGTAGAGGTGGTAGGCGCCGCGGAGGGTTGCGGAGGCGAGCGTCCGCATCGGCCAGCTCCAGCCGCGCTCGGCGAGCCGCTCCAGGAGATAGCCCACCGCGATGACCTCCTCGAGCACCGCGTTCTTGAGCGCCGCCAGGATGAGGACGGGGATGGTCCACCAGTAGTCGTTGAGCGCGGCGGCGTTGATCGACACCGTGATGCCGAGCGCCCGGCCGGCGAAGTAGAACGCAAGGCCCGGGATGCCGATGAGTGCCGCCAGGCCCACGCCGGCCGCGAGGTCCCGCCAGGGCCGCGCGAGGTCGAAGCCGATGCGGGCGGTGGCGCGCCGTCCGCCGGCCGAGAGCAGGTAGAGGGCGAGCACCACCGGCACGAGCGCGAACCCGATGCCGAGGAGCTGGTAGGTGAGGTCCAGCCACGGCCGGGGCGACGCGGAGGGGTTGAGCGCGGTGGACTGGCTGCCCAGCGGCGCCTCCTCCGCGAGCCGGGCGATGATCCGCACGATCGAATAGACCGCAGACTCGCCGATGCTCAGGCCCAGCACGATCCACACCTCCGCGCCGAGCCGCCGGCGAGCCGCCGCGCCCTCCCCCGATCCGCTCATGGGTCGATGTTGCACCCTTCCCCTAGGAGTTCGCTGGGAACGCGGCGCCCGGCACGATCCGCCCCACCGGCTCGCCGCCCCCGAGGACGGGCACGAAGCGCAGCGCCGCGGCGGCCCGCACGTCGACGCCGATCCTCGCCAGCCCCTCGAGCGCCACGAGCGTGGTGGCCCGGTCCGCGCCGTCGGCCACCTTGAGCGCCACCGCCTCCCCCGACGGCGCTGCGACGGCCAGCACGCCCTCCGCGCCGCCCTTCACAATGAATCCCGGGAGGAGCCGCATGAGTTCGGTGTTGTCGTGGCCGGGGCCCGCGACGAGGTGGGGGTGTCCGCGCATGGCGGACACCACGCGACCGGCGTCGGACTCCGGGTCCGCGGTGACGAGGCGGTGGAAGGCCAGCGCCAGGCCCCGCACCGTGATGCCGAAGAGGGGTGCGCCGCAGCCGTCGACAGCGACGTGGCTGACCGGCCCGGCGAACTCCTCCAGGGTGTCGCGGACGAGGCGCTGCAGCGGGTGGGACGGGTCGCGATAGGTCGCGGTGTCCCAACCGTTGACCACGCACGCGGCGAGCATCGCGGCGTGCTTCCCGGAGCAGTTGAACCAGAGACGCCGGGGCGGCGCGCCGTCGCGGTGGGCGCGGGCGAGCGCCACCTCGTCGCGGGGCATGGCCGCGGGGCATTGCAGCGCCTCCTCGCCAAGCCCCACGGAGGAGAGGATCGCGCGCGCCGCGGCCACGTGTTCGTCGCCGCCGGGGTGGGAGGCGGCGGCGATCGCCAGGGTCTCGTCCCGCAGGTCCGCCCCCGCGCGCAGGCACGCGATCGCCTGGAACGCCTTGGCCGCGCTGCGGGGCAGGATCGCGGTGGTCGGGTCGCCGAGTTCGAGGGCGGGGGCGCCGTCGGCGTCGAGGGCGGAGAGGATGCCGAAGTGGCGGGACTCCGGGAAGCCGTTGCGCACGACGACGGCGAGCTCGGCCAGGTCCGTGGCGGCGGCCGGAAGGGGCGCGCCGTGGGGCGCAGGGACCGGACGGGACGAGAGAGGTGGCACGACCACCAACTCTAGCGGCGGCTGCGCGCCGGGCCCGCGCGTGCGGCCACCCGCACNCCGCGATCCGCGTAGATTTGCGGACATGGAATCGGTCATCCGCGTTGAGAAGCTGGTCAAGTCCTACGGCCGCTTCATGGCCCTCCACGGCCTCGACCTGGACGTGGCCCGCGGCGAGGTCCACGGGTTCCTCGGGCCGAACGGCGCCGGCAAGTCCACCACGATCCGCGTCCTGCTCGGCCTGCTGAAGGCGGACGCCGGGCACGTGGAGGTGCTCGGCGGGGACCCGTGGCGCGACGTCGTCGCCCTCCACCGCCGCCTCGCGTACGTGCCGGGCGAGGTGAGCCTGTGGCCGGGCCTGACCGGCGGCGAGGCCATCGACCTGCTCGGCAACCTGCGTGGCGGGCTCGACGAGGCACGGCGGGCCCACTTGGTGGAGCGCTTCGAACTGGACACCACCAAGCGCGGGCGGCAGTACTCGAAGGGCAACAAGCAGAAGGTCGCGCTGGTGGCGGCGCTGTCCTCGAACGTCGAGCTGCTCGTCCTCGACGAGCCGACCTCCGGGCTCGACCCCCTCATGGAAATGGTGTTCCAGGAGGAGATCGAGGCGGAGAAGGCCAAGGGCCGCAGTGTGCTGCTCTCGAGCCACATCCTTTCCGAGGCCGAGGCGCTCGCGGACCGGGTCAGCATCATCCGCGATGGTGTCGTGGTGGAGACCGGCACCCTCGACCAGTTGCGCCACCGCACCCGCACCTCCATTCGTGCCACACTGGAGCAGGCACCGGAGACGCTGACGGAGTTCGCCTTCGTCGACGACGCCCGCTTCGACGGCACCCACTTCCGCGGGGCGGTCGAGGCGGAACGCGTCGGGGAGGCGATGGCGCTGCTCGGCCGCTACGGGATCGCGGCGCTCACCGTCTCGCCGGCGTCGCTCGAGGACCTGTTCCTGCGCCACTACGGTGAGGGCGTCCCGGCGACGGCGTCGGGCGGCACCACCGCCGGCGAGCCGTCACCGCGCGAGCATTCCGACTATGTACCGCCCGCCGTCGACGGTGGCCCCGCCCACGGTGGCCCCGAGCGCCCCCACGGGCGGCACAGCGCGGCCGGCGAGGGGGCGTAGATGGGCGGGCGCCTCACGGGCACGCGCCACCTCCTGTACGTGGCGCTGCGGCAGGACCGGAAGTCGATCGCGCCGTGGATCGCGCTCATCTCGGTGCTGTCGGCGAGTTCGGTGCTCGTGTACGACTGGGTGTTCCCCGACCCGCAGACCCAGCAGATCCTGCAGCTCAACGTGACGGCGAACCCGGCGATGGCCCTGATCTTCGGGCGGCCGGTGGACCTCACCACCGCGGACGGGTTCAACGCGTGGCGCGCGGGTGCCCTCGGGGCCTTCTTCTCCGGGCTGATGGCAATCTTCATCGTGGTGCGCAACAGCCGGGCGGAGGAGGACTCCGGCCGCGCCGAACTGGTGGCCTCCGGTGTCATCGGGCGCGAGGCCCGGCCCGCGGTGGCCGTGGCCATGGCGTTCATCGCCTCCGTCCTGCTCGGCGTGGTGTCCGCGCTGGTGACCATCGCGTTCGGCGGCGGCGTGGCGAACTCGGCGATGCTGTCGGCGACGTTCGCGGCCTCGGCCATGCTGTTCGCCGGCGTGGGGGTGATCGCGGCCCAGATCGGCTCGGACGCCCGGTCCGCGAACACCATCGCGGTCACGGTTCTCGGCGCGCTTTTCGTGGTGCGCGGCTACATCGACTCCTCCGGCGCGCCCGACTGGGCGGTGTGGCTCACCCCGTTCGGGTGGCTGCAGGAGACGAAGCCCGCCGTGGACAACATCTGGTGGCCGCTGGCCCTGGTGTTCGCGCTCGCCGTGGCGCTGGTGGCGGTGGGGCTGGCGTTGCACGCTCGCCGCGACTTCGGCATGGGCCTCGTGGCGCCGCGTCCGGGACCGCCCCGGGCGGGCGCCGTCGGGAACCTCTGGGGACTGGCGCTGCGGCTGCACCGGTCCGCGCTGGTCTCCTGGATGGTCGGGTTCGCGGTCCTCGGACTTCTCCTTGGATTCCTCGCGAACACCGTCACCGATGTGATCGCCGAGAACCCCGGGATCGCGCAGGTCCTCGCCTCCGGGGCGGTCTCCCAGGAGGACCTGGTGGCCGAGTTCCTCCTCACCATGATCCGGATCCTCGGCATCTACGCCGCCGTCCACGGCGTGCAGATCGTCATGCGCCTCTACGCCGAGGAGATGGAGTACCGGGCGGACCCGCTGCTCGGCGGGGCGGTCAGCCGCTCGGCCCACCTGGCCAGCCACGCGGTGATCGCGTTCCTCTCCACCGCGCTGGGCATGGTGGTGGCCGGCTCGGTCATGGGGTGGGTCGCCGACTCCACCGGGGACACCATCGGGTTCACGGACGTGGTGGGTCAGTCGATAGCCACCATCCCGGCGGTCTGGGTGCTGGTGGGGCTGGCGCTCGCCGTCGTCGGGGCGCACCCGTCGAAGCGGCTGGCGGGGTGGATGGGCGTGGTGGCGACGTTCGCCCTCACCATCCTCGGCCCCATGTTCAATCTGGACGAGTGGGTCCTCGACATCAGCCCCCTCTGGCACGTCCCCAACGTCCAGGCCACGGACCCGGCCTGGTCCGGGCTCGCGTGGCTTGCCCTGGTGGCGGTGCTGTTCACGACGGTCGGGTTCGTCGGCTACCGACGGCGCGACATCGGCTGACGACGGCGCGGAAACCACCGTCCGAAAGCCCCCGAGCGGGCAGGATGGTCGCATGACCCTCCTGTACATGGTCCGCCACGGGGAAACCGCGTGGAGCAAGTCCGGCCAACACACCTCCATCACCGATCTGGACCTCACCGAGAGGGGCGTCGCCCAGGCGGAGTCCCTCAGGTCACGCCTCGACCCCTCCGACTTCGAACTGGTCCTCTGCAGCCCGCGCCAGCGCGCGCAGCGGACTGCCAGGCTGGCCGGCTTCGAGAACTTCGAGGTCGAGGAGGACCTCGCCGAGTGGTACTACGGGGACTTCGAGGGCATGACGAGCGAGCAGATCCGCGCGGACCACCACGGCTGGCGGATCTGGTTCAATGGCTGCCCCAACGGCGAGTCGGCCGACCAGGTCCGGGCCCGCCTGACGCGCGTTGTCTCGCGGGTGCGGGCCTCCGGCGCCGAGAAGGCGATCTGCTTCGCGCACGGGCATGCGTTGCGCGTCCTCGCACTGGCGTGGCTCGACTTCCCCCTCATCTTCGGCCAGAGCTTCCCCCTGGAGGTCGCGAGCCTGTCGATCCTCGGGCGCGAGAAGGAGTCCGCGGCGGTCATCCGCTGGAACAGCTGACGGCGGCGCACCGGGCGCCGGGTGGCTCCAGCGCCGTGGCTCCAGCGCTCGGTGCCGGGTGGCTCAGCGGGCGGGTTCGTACCGCGGTAGCGGGAGCGTGGTCCAGGTGTTCAGCTGGCGCAGNACCCGGTCCGAGGTGTCCGGGATGTCCCGGTAGAGNCCGTGAAGTTGCAGGCCATCCCACATCGCGCCGAGCCATTGCGCCTCCGCGACGGGATCGAGCCCCGCATGCACCTGCCCGGACGCCTGGAGCCTGGACAGCTCCATCGCCAGGAATCCGATCAGCATCTCGAAACGGCGCCGGAAGTAGGAGTGCGAGGGGTGGGATGGATGGCTCGCCTCGCAGCTCAGCGCGGAGTAGATCTCGATGAAGTCGGGGTGCGACTCGTTGTAGACGGCCCGGCGGTAGAGGTTGTAGATGCCGTCGAGCGGCGTGACCGGCTCTGCCCATGACGAGCCGACCAGTTGGTCGCGGTAGTCCATCACCGCTTCCAGGAGCGTCACCTTGCTGGTGAAGTGGTACAGGAGCGCGCTGTGCGTGGTGTCCAGTCCGGCGGCGAGTTCCCGCACGCTCATGCCGCGGTATCCGGTTTCCGCGATGGCGGCGGCGGCGGCGCGCATGATCTGCCCCTCGCGGGTGGTCGGTTCGGGCGGGGGGTCCGCGATGTCGTGCCCGATCGGCGTTACGTCGGCGACGTCCGGCACCGCGAGGCGCGCGGCGACGCCATCGGGCGGCGCGACGGGTCCGTCAGGCTCGGGGCGCCCGGCCAGGTGTGCGGCGAACCG
>JGI24138J36424_10000586_pt1 | contig 11569 bp, 6 predicted proteins | sample BarGraNGADG00312_2_FD_36424 | JGI IMG/M metagenome (IMG submission 36424) | reverse complement strand
TTAAATGAAAGAATTAAAGATATATATTTTGAATTACATAGGAGAAGCTGATTAATTTTATAATTGAGATTGTCTATTCTGACCTGATTAATTCAGACTTCTTATTGAAATAAAAAAATTTTCTGCAATCGGTTGCAAAATTAAAATATTATTAATATTTTTGGTACTTCATGTTTATTCTGTTGAATAAACTTTCAATATCTTTTACCTGATCGGATAAAGATTTTTATACATAGGCCTATGATATGAACTGGATTCAGCAAAATTAAACAGGAGATATTACGGCATCTCCTGTGATCAGAACCTGACTATTTTCGATGCGGATTTTATAACATCATTATTTACTAACACATATTTACTAACACTTATTTACTAACCCTTAAACTACAAATGTATGGTAAAAAAAACCTCGGAATGCATTTTATATCTGAAATGCATAAGAAAAATCATGCTAGTATTTGGATTCAGTAGCGTCCTGTTAATACTGGGCACTGTTTCATTATTGGCGGGATCCGGCTCAAATGTCAGTTTTTCTGACGATCAACAGCAAATAAAGGTTTCCGGACGAGTTGTTGATGCAAACAATATTCCCATGATTGGGGTAAATATTGTTGAAAAGGGAACCAGCAACGGAGTGATGACTGGACCAGATGGGACTTATGTAATAACAGTCGCCTCAGGGAACTCAACCCTTATTTTTTCTTTCATCGGGTATGACCCCAAGGAAGTGACCGTCGGCAATCAGACAACAGTGAGCTTAACTCTTACAGAGAGCACAAACGCTCTGACCGAAGTAGTGGTTGTTGGTTATGGTACTCAACGGAGAGAAGCTGTAACAGGTTCAGTTGCTTCAATGGGTGGAGCTGTGTTGCGCGATGTGCCATCGTCTAATATTACGCAGGCTTTACAAGGTCGCGTTGCTGGTGTTGAAATGTCGCAAACCTCCTCTAAACCGGGCGCTCAAATGCAAATCCGTATTCGTGGTACACGTTCGCTAACTGCCAGTAACGATCCGTTGGTGGTACTCGACGGTATCCCTTTTGCTGGAAACATCAGTGACATCAACCCGAATGAAATCAAGAGTATAGACATCTTAAAAGATGCTTCGGCTACTGCTATCTACGGATCGCGTGGCGCTAACGGTGTACTCCTGGTAACAACTAATAGGGGACAAAACGGGCAGAAAGCGAGGATAACCTATAATGGCTACTATGGTGTAAATGAGGTGTTTTCCAAATTTGACATGATGAACGGAGAGCAGTTTGCTGCGATGCGAGCTTATGCCAATATGCCTGCATACGTAAATAATACAGCGGATGAAATTCCGGGAACAAATACCGATTGGCAAGGCTTGTTTTTTAAAACCGGTGCTGTTCAAAGCCATGATGTAGGCGTTTCAGGCGGAACAGATCACGGTGCTTATACCTTTGGAGTGGGCTATTACAAAAATGAAGGTGTAGTACCCTTGGAAGCGTATAGTCGTTTTTCGTTGCGTGGCAGCCTTGATCAGGAAATAGGTAAAATCTTCCGCATCGGTTTCACTACCAACAGCAACTACAATGTGACCGAAGGAGCCAGTTCGGGAGGATTGTATCAAGTATTACAGAATGACCCGCTTCTCAACCCCTATAATGCTGATGGCACTTGGAAAAGAACTGTAGATATGCCGGCAGATAAAGGTATATGGGTCTATACAAGAGATGTTGTGGAGGCTAATAAAAACCGTATGCTTAGCCAAACTAAAGGCTTCGGTTCTTATAATACAATCTATGGCGAAGTGAAAATACCTGGCGTAGAAGGTTTGAAATATCGTGTCAATGTAGGTTTGAACTTTCGTACGTCAACCGGAGGAAGCTACACTGGACAAGGAATAAACAACACCTCAGAAACCAATCCTTCTTCAGCTTCTGTCAGTAACTCGTTGACAACCAATTGGGCAATTGAAAACTTACTTACCTACGACCGCACCTTTGCCAATAAGCATCAAATAAATGCCGTAGCTATGTACTCCGCCGAGGAAACCCTGTACAATCAGTCACGGATGACTGCAAAGGGTGTTGCCGAAAACTTCCAATGGTATAATCTGGGTATGACTGATGGTGAAAGAACTATTCTCCCTGGAGATCAACAATATCAGAATAGCGGCCTGGAGTCGTATATGGGTCGTGTAATGTATTCTTATGACAGCCGCTATATGATNTCGGCTACCGTCCGATCCGATGGCTCCTCAAGATTGGCATCCGGACATAAATGGCATACCTATCCGGCAGTATCGGTCGGATGGAACATCGCTAACGAATCGTTTATGAAAAATATCACCCAGATAAATTCGTTGAAGNTGCGTGTGGGCTATGGAGAAACCTCCAATCAGGCCGTTGCTCCCTACGCGACACTGGGGGGGTTGAGTACACGACCTTATAATTTCGGCGATGCGAGCGCTAATTTTGTAACAGGTACTTATGTAAGTACACTACCTAACCCCGCATTAGGATGGGAATATTCCAGAACCTGGAACTATGGTGTGGATTTCAGCCTGCTGAAAAACCGCCTGTCCGGTACATTTGAGTATTATGTAACCAATACCAAAGATCTTTTGCTAAGTGTAAACCTTCCTCAAACATCGGGCGTGGGTAGTTACATGGCAAACGTAGGAGCAACTCAAAATAAAGGTTTTGAATTTTCGCTCAATGGCACTATATTGGACAACCTCAATGGTTGGACTTGGACTGCCGGCTTCAACTTGTATACTAACAAAAACAAAATTGTATCCCTTGCTTCAGGGAACCTTAAAGACGAAGGTAACGCATGGTTCGTAGGTCACTCCATCAATGTAATTTATGCACCCAAAAAGATAGGGCTATGGCAGGAAGGTGACCCCTATATGGATATCCTTGAGCCGGGCGGAAACGTAGGTATGATTAAAGTAGAATATCTCGGCGACTACAATGGTGATGGCACTCCAACCAGAGCAATGGATGGAGGAGGTAAAGACCGCCAAGTCATTGAAGTAGATCCCGACTTTCAAGGTGGTTTGAACACCACTGTAGGATACAAAGGATTTGACCTGACCGTGATTGGTGCCTTCAAAAGCGGCGGCACGCTCGTCAGCTCCCTTTATGCTGCCAGCGGCTACCTTAATATGTTGACAGGGCGCAGAGGCCAGGTGAATGTGGACTATTGGACACCGGATAATACCGGTGCAAAATATCCGAAACCAGGTGGCTTAATAAGCGGTGACAATCCGAAATATGGTAATACCTTGGCTCTCTTTGATGCTTCGTATTTGAAAGTACGCACCATTTCCTTGGGATATAACTTCAATATAAAAGCGGTTAAAGACATTGGTGTTCAAAATTTGCGACTCTATGCTACTGTTCAGAACCCATTTGTGTTGTTCTCACCTTACAAGAAAGAAACAGGTATGGATCCAGAAACTAACTCATACGGCGATGAAAATGCGGCGACAGGAGGTTTAGTTAACAGACGTATCCTGACCATAGGTACCAACTCACCTTCTACGCGCAACTACATGTTAGGTGTTAGTTTAACATTTTAATAACTTCTAAATAAAGAGAATAATGAAAAAGATAAATATAAAAGTTATTATGGGAGCACTGATGATGTTGTTCCTGTCGGCGTGTAACGATATCTTGGAAGAACAGCCGCGCGCTACTTATGAACCCGGTTTTTTCACAACCAAGGAAGGTGTTCAGAGCGGATTGACCTCTATGTACGCTCACTTGCGTTATATATATGGACAAGGCTATTACTATAATATTACCCTTACCGGTACCGACGAATATACTTGGGCAAATAGTGCCGATGCAAACTTTAAAGATGCCGACATGACCAGTGGCGGGACGATGACGCCATCCACCTCTCGTGCCGATGTGGTTTGGAATGCGGCATTCCCGAATATCAACACTGCTAGTGGTGTAATCGAAAATGCAGAAGCAGTAGGTTTGGTTCCTTCTTTGATAGCCGAAGCCCGCTTTTTCCGTGCATTCGACTATTTTCAGTTGGTGCAAACCTTCGGTGGAGTACCTCTTGATTTGGGTGGAGGCATTCTGAAATTCAACAAATCTACTGTGAGAACATCAGTGCGCAATACAGTGCCTGAAGTTTATACAATTGGTATATTTCCGGACTTGAAACAAGCGGTAATTGATCTTCCTGACGCTCCTCGTATTGTAGGGGCTGCCACAAAAACGGTTGCCCGCCTTTATTTGGCTAAGGCTTACCTGACTTATGCATGGTGGTTGCAGAATCCGAATAACGTTCCTACCTATCCTGACGCTGCTCGTACCGACCCCGATGGACATGATGCAACTTGGTATTTCCAACAAGCTTATGATGTATCTACCCAAGCGATCGCTAGTCCTGGTCCTTTTGGCTTACAGCCCACTTACTACAAAGTCCACTTAGCACAGAATGACCGCAACAACGAAATCTTGTTGCTTGCCGACCACACCAATGCAAGTGAACAATATAATGGAGGAATTAGTTTTTCTTATGGAAATGGAGAAGCGCCGGATAACTTTGCGTCTTGGATGGTGACACCGCAGATGGAGAATCTAAGAAGTGCAAAGAATTCTGATGGAACAGTAGCTACAAGTTCTGTTCCACGCGAAGCAGCGCAATGGGGTGGTCGTCCTTGGACACGTATGGTTCCTCCCATTGGTGTCTTTACAAATACTTTTGCTGACAAAACCAACGACTCGCGATATGACGGCACTTTTACAAGCGTTTTCCGTGGCAATTGGAATAAGAGTGCAAGTACTTCGTCAATTACTGTTATGTATAATGCAAACAAAATGCCAGTGTACGTAGGAGATGCCATATTGTCTTTCTTACCGGATGAAACACTGGCAGGTTCTATTACTTACCATTCATCTGGTAAAAGCAACATTGGCGCCGGTGAAATTCCAGGAAGAGCAGATTATGTAATTTCTCCACGGGGTATAAACCGACAATATTATCCGGGACTTTGGAAAATTGGAACGTATCGTACCGACAATGGCACCGGATTAGGAACTCCTAATGGTAGTACTTGTCGCCCGTTCGACGTCGCTAAATTCTCTGAACTCTACCTGGTAGCTGCCGAAGCAGCCGTAAAGGGCGCAACGACTTTAGCCGGTAAAAGTGCAAGAGAACTGGTCAATGTGCTTCGTGCAAGAGCCGGGAAATGGAGCTTTAGCAATGCTAACAATGCGGCTAAAGTAGAAGACCATAGCGCTGAAATGATTGCGGCCACTCCGGCTACAATAGATATTAATTATATCCTGGCTGAACGTTCACGCGAGTTTTTTGGCGAAGGTTATCGCTGGTTCGACTTGGTGCGTACACAAAAGTGGGAAGAAATTGCCGGTACATACCAAATCGCTGATGCAGGAAGCCATACTGCCAAAACGTTTACGCGTACTATCAACAAGGCGGTTCATTATCTGCGCCCTATTCCTCAGGGACAAATTGATAGATTAGACATGAACGATGCAGATAAAGCTGCTTATCAGAATCCGGGATATTAGTCTGATGGCAGGATGGAAGAAATATTGCATCAGTATCCGCAATTTTGCGGATACTGATAATAATTAATTTTCAATGATTTCCTGGACGGATAAAAACGTCCAGGAAATTTTATAAAACCAGAATATCATGATTCTGGTTTTAAATCTGAGAATATTGTATTATGTAAATTTTTAATTAAATAGTTTATTTATAGTTATTTGAGTTATTTCATCCTTTATTAACAAGGAAACAGAGGCTGCAATAAAGTAATTAAGATGGAGGAATCTTATGCTTAAAAAAAAGTTAAGATCTAACATGGTTACCGGAAGTACTGTTTCCTCACAGAATCGAATTATTAGAGGGAGTTTTTGATAGTTAGGGTTTAGGATAGAACTGAGGCAGATTTACTTAAAAATGCCTCAGTTCTTAAATTTTAAAAGTGGATTTATATTATTATACAGTTCTTTTCAGAGTATGCTTCATTTATTACCTGAATACATTATGCGAGATATACGTCATATATTAAACAACCAGGTTTTTAGTTTATTTACTGTACTTATAATATTTACTTTAACATTTATTGGTTGTTCCAGGGAAAAGAATTCATTTCATATAAACAAACTTGATTATTTCGAAAAGAGAGGATTAAATGTTTTAGTTTTCAGCAACTGGTATAATGGTCTTTTCGATGATTCAAAAATAAGCGGGATAGAGATAATCCATCATGAAGTCAGAACAGCAACTAATGGTGATGTACGGCTTGGCCCGACTCCCGGACAGTGGGATCCAATTCCGGAATTTATTAACCGCAAGATCGACAGGAAGAATAATGCGGTTGAGGCATTTTTAAAATATCCTGCATATAATTTTCAATATTCGGTAAAAGTTGTAATCCACAAAGATGGTCTTCTGCTGAGTGTGAATATCGATAAACCGTTGCCTGTGGAGCTCGAAGGAAAAGCAGGATTTAATCTTGAATTTCTTCCTTCGGCCTATTTTGAGAAAGCCTATCTTATTGATGGCATAAGCGGCACTTTTCCTCTCTATCCGGGTGGCCCTATGGAAATGGATAATTCCGGAGTTGTTCAACCAAAAGCTATTGCTAAAGGCAAGACCCTCGTTTTGGCTCCTGAGGATCCTGAAAGATGCATTAAGATAAGCACTGTTGAAAATGATCTGTCTGTTTTCGATGGACGCAATAAAGCCCAGAACGGATGGTATGTTGTGAGGAGTCTTATACCAACCGGGAAAACCGGAAAAGTAATCGAATGGTACATTGAGGGAACGACAATTCCTGGTTGGATACGAAAACCGGTAATAGCTCACTCGCAGGTTGGGTATCATCCCGGTCAGAAGAAAGTAGCTGTTATTGAGCTTGACACAAATGATACTCAAATTAAATCCGCTTCGGTATATAGAATTACAGAAAATGGAACCCTGATAAGTAAATTTGAAGGGAAAACAAAAGCATGGGGCAAATATTTAAGGTATAATTATCTGGAATTTGATTTTTCGACAGTTACTGACAGCGGACTATATATAATTGAATATGGAAAGAACCGCACACTTCCTTTCCGGATCGCAAGGGATGTTTATGAAAACGCCTGGCAGCCGGCACTGGATGTGTATTTTCCGGTTCAGATGGATCATATGTTTGTAAATGAGGCTTATCGCGTCTGGCATGGGGCATCACACCTTGATGATGCTCTTCAGGCTCCGGTAAACCATAAGCATTTTGATTTATACGCCCAGGGACCAAATACCGATACCCCGTACAAACCGGGAGAGCATATCCCGGGACTTAATATCGGAGGATGGTATGATGCCGGAGATTTTGATATAAGAACCGAATCGCAATATGCTGTTGTTCTTAGCCTGGTAAAAAGCCGGGAAACATTCGGGCTCGATAGGGATGAAACATTGATAGATCAAAAAAAGAGATATGTTGATATTCATGTACCGGATGGAAAACCCGATATCCTTCAGCAGATTGAGCACGGAACACTTGCTCTAATAGCTCAGTATCGAGCTGTAGGACATGCTATTAACGGATTAATTGCTTCTGATATTAAACAATACACTCATCTTGGAGATGCCTCAACAATCACCGATAATCTGATTTATAATCCTGATTTCAAAAATCGCGAATCTAACGGAGTATTTAGCGGAATCTCTGATGACAGATGGGCATTTACGAGCAAATCCAGTGCCCTCAATTATGGTTCTGCTGCTGCTCTGGCAGCCTCAAGTCGTGTATTAAAAGGCTATAATGATAAACTTTCTGATGAATGTATTCTGACTGCGGAAAGGGTTTGGAAAGAGGAACACAGTCACCTGCCCGACAATTTCAGATACGGAAATACTACTGGGGGACCCCTCGAGGAGGAGGAGTTAAAGGCAGCGTGCGAACTTTTTATTACTACAAGAGATAAAATATATTTGAATAGAATTATGGAATTGTGGCCTTCCATAGAAAAGCAATTCAATCGTTTCGCTTCTCTTATTGTACCGGTACTTCCAATGATGGATGAATCTTATACAAAAAAATCGGAAGAATTGGTAAGGAAATACAAACTTCAGTTGGATGAGATTTNNAANCAGAATCCATTTGGTGTTCCAATTTCAAGAGGAGGCTGGGCTGGAAANGGATTAGTGATAGATTTTACTGTTACAAATTGGCTTCTTCACAAAGCATTCCCNCAAATTATNGACAAAGAATATGCTTTGAAGGGACTTAACTATATCTATGGCTGCCATCCTGGTTCAGATATATCCTTCGTATCTGGCGTGGGNACCAGATCCAAAAAAATTGCATACGGAAACAATCGTGCCGATTATTCATTCATTGCTGGTGGTGTTGTTCCCGGAGTATTGATCCTTAAACCTGATTTCCCTGAAAACAAGGAAGACTGGCCGTTTTTATGGGGTGAAAATGAATATGTCATTAACGTATCAGCCAGCTATATATTTGCTGTAAATGCTGTGAATGAATTACTTAATAATGTAAAATAATCGAATAGTTAAATATGTGTCAAATCAATCTAAAAGTTATTTCATATGGATGATATTCTTCAAAAGCTTGTGAATTGTGTTGAAAACGGGAAAATCAATAAAACATCTCCGTATCCGCCAAATATGAAAGATATGGACGGTGCTGATGAATTGGCAAAAAGGGCTCTTGAAGTGGGAATAAACCCTAATGAAATTCTTGACTCTCTCATTCCTGCTATGGCTGTTGTCGGCAACAGATTCAGCAGAAAAGAGATATATGTACCTCAGATGCTGATGGCAGCAAAAGCAATGAGCACTGCCATGGTTCATCTTAAACCCTTTTTCCTGTCGGGCGAGACAAAAAGAAAAGGGAAATTTATTATTGGTACTGTTTCAGGGGACCTGCATGATATTGGTAAAAATTTGGTCGCAATGATGATTGAAGGGGGTGGATGGGAAGTGATTGATCTTGGTGTGGATGTAGGGACTGACAAGTTTCTTAAAGCAATCAGTGAAAATCCGGGAGCCGTAATTGGTCTCTCTGCATTGCTCACCACTACAATGGAAAGCATGAAAAATACCGTTACAGCTATCAGGGAAAAATACTCCGATTCAAAGATACTTGTTGGTGGAGCTCCTGTTACAATGGATTACTGTAACTTAATCGGAGCCGATTTTTATTCTCCCGATCCCCAGGGGGCTGTTAATTTTCTTAAACAACTTGTATCTTAGCAGAATAATTGCATAAGATGAAAACAATGCTTCGGGGGAAAAACAGGGAGGTAGTTATTGATACNAACGGTCCTGTTATTATTATNGGGGAGTGTATAAATCCTACAAGGAGAAAAAAACTTGTATCCACATTNCAGGAAAGGAATTTNGGGTATGTACTGGAACTGGCTGAAANTCAGATTAAAGCAGGTGCTGATGTTCTTGANATAAATGTCGGATTTCCCGGCGTTGATGATGTTAAATTACTCCCTGAGACAGTTCTTGCAATAAGAGATAAGTTTGATATCCCGCTTTGTCTCGATTCTCCCAACCCAAAAGCTATCGAAGCTGCTTTGAAAGTAGCAGGGGGCAAATGCCTCATCAATTCTGTTAATGGAGAGGAGAAATCAATGAATGCACTTCTTCATATTGCTAAAGAATATGGTGCAGCTATTATTGGCCTGACTATGGATGATAACGGAATTACGCATGATCCGGGGAAGAGGTTAGCTATCGCTGAAAAAATANTTGAAAGAGCTATTAAAGCCGGTATCAGACAGGAGGATGTAATTATCGATCCTCTGGCAATGGCTGTAAGTGCAGATCCTNTGGCCTGTCTTGTAACGCTTGAGACGATCAGGCTTGTCCATCAGAAACTTGGACTAAATATTACTCAGGGTTCCAGTAATATCTCTTTTGGATTGCCAAACAGAGAAGTCCTGAATTCCGCATACATGAGTCTGGCAATATTAAACGGACTTACTTGCCCGATTGCCAATCCTGAGAAAATTACAGCAGCTGTCAGGGCAACCGATCTGATACTTGGAAGAGATNATTATGCAGTAAGATTTGTGGAAAACTTTCAGTCAGGTAGTAATTAATTTATTTTCTGTTTTATATCTCAAAATTTTAATATGTCTGTTTTTAAACCCGCACGCAGATGGCAACCTGCCTTTTACCCTTTTAAAAAGGAAAAACTCAACAGGCGGATTTTGGCAAAGACAGAACTTTGTATTAAAGGACCGCTTTTTGGCTGCCGGATGTGTGGGAATTGCCTTCTACAGGAGACTGCTTTTATTTGTCCGATGGAATGTCCCAAGGGGATGCGAAATGGCCCCTGCGGCGGAATAACCCCTGAAAAAAAATGTTATGTTGACGAAACCCGGAAGTGTGTCTGGTATGCTATCTATCAGAGGGCACTTAAAACAGGTAGAGAAGAGACTCTTCTTGAGGTATTACCTCCCCTGGATTGGGATAAAGTTGGTACAGAGACATGGGGAGATGTGGTCAGGCAGATAAGAAAGGTTGGTACAGGAAAGTTCATAAGTGGGGTATTATCGAAAGACAAAGAAAAAAAGAGCGAAATATGGAATAGTGTTTTTAAAACTATCCGTCAGCCGGAATGGTGGAAAGGCGATGGGGAATATCATCAGGCACTTTCCTGTGAACCAGTCTCCGATCTTGAAAAACGACTTAGGGCAGGAGAATTTGTAGTAGCAACTGAAGTGACGCCGCCAACAGGTGCAGGTACGGATAAACTTATCAGAAACATCGAATTGGTAAAGCCTTTCGTAACGGTTATCAATTTTACAGATTCTTCTTCTGCCCGTCCAAAGATGTCAAGCATTGCATGTTGTAAGGTGGCTATTGATCAAAAAGCTGAACCGGTATTTCAGATTGCTGCCCGTGACACAACAAGAACCGGTATGCAATCAGCAGTTATTGGTATGAACGCCGTAGGAATTAAAAACATTCTCTGTGTAACAGGCGATAATCCCATTACAGGCTCTCTTCCAACTAGTTCTATGAATTTTGTTGATATCGATTCCGTGCAAATGCTTTGGATCCTCCGGAGGATGAGAGATGAAGGGATCTATCTGGACGGGAGAAACATCAAGAACTCTCCAAAAATGTTTATTGGAGCTGCAACTTCGCCTTTCTCGTCAGATCCTGTATTACAAGCAATAAAAGATCACAAGAAGATAAATGCCGGTGCCCAGTTTTTTCAGACTAACCTCATTTTTGAACCGGAAAGGCTTGATTTATGGCTTGAACAACTTGATAAAAGAAATGTTCTGAATAAAGTATTTATTCTGGTAGGTGTTGCACCTCTTAAAAGTTATAAGATTGCACAATATCTTCATACTAAGGTTCCAGGGGTCAGTCTGCCTGAAAAAATCCTGAAGAGGATGGAAAAGGCAGGAGAATCGGCACCTGAGGAAGGCGTGCAGATTGCACTTGAAGTAATTGACTCTGTTAAACGGAAACAGGGGATAAATGGAATTCATATTATGACATTAAGCTGGGAATCAATTGTTCAGAGGATTGTGACTGAATCGGGACTGGGTTAAAGAATATC
>JGI24138J36424_10000584_pt1 | contig 11597 bp, 7 predicted proteins | sample BarGraNGADG00312_2_FD_36424 | JGI IMG/M metagenome (IMG submission 36424) | reverse complement strand
GTGCTGCCCACGTACAAGTCCGCCGCCTCGAGCGACGTGCGATATCGCGCCACACCTCGCCACCAGAGCTCCTCTTCGGCCGGCGACAGCACGTCCAGTCCGTGCACCGTGCCGCGCAGCCTCGGGTCGACGATGAGGTCGTCGATGTCGAACAGGACCGGCACCGGACGAGACCTCGCTCGGACGAGTTCGACAAGGTCCAGCACCTGGTGGGTCGCCGGCACGCGGTAGAGCACGACCGCATCGGCGCGTTCGACGAGTTCCGGAAGCTCGGGATCTCGATAGTGCCGCACCACTGGCTCGGCACCGATCCCCCGGAGCGCCTCGGCCGGGAGCTGGACGCGATACCGCAACGGCGCCCCATTGATCCCAGCCACGAAGAGGATGTTTCGAAGCATCCCATCCTGAGCGCGGCGAACGACACGCGTCGAAGCGGCGGGCCGGTACTCCCGTTCACGCTCCGCCACGAGCTCGGTGTAAAGCCGTTCGAGCCCATCGACCTGTTCCGTTGCCCGGCGCAGCGTCGTCGCCGAGGACTGCGACCGGAGCGAGGCGACCAGCTCGGGTTCTTCGATGAGCCGCATCATCGCTGCGCGAAGGGCCGCCGCGTCGCCAGCGCGCACGACGAGGCCGTTGCGCCCGTGTTCGACGGCCTCCTCGGGACCGAGAGTGTCGGTGCAGACCACGGTGAGGCCCGCCGCGAGCGCCTCGCGGGTCACGATCGAGTGCGACTCGCGCATCACTGAGGGGAGGACGAGCACGTCGTGCGTTCCGAGCACGTCAGCGAGGTCCGTCGGGCCGTACGGTGGCCGGTCGCGCGCGGCAGCCGGCAGACCCGCTGGAAGCGCTCCACTGCCATACAGGTCGAGCGACCAACGGCCGTCGTCGGACAGTCCGCAGACGGCTTCCAGGAGCACCTGAAGCCCCTTCATCGGGTCCGCACCGCCCGCGAACATGAACCGGACAGAACCACTCGCCCGCGTGTCGACGGAGGTCCGAGTGCCCATCTCTTCGAGGACCGCGTCCGGGACACCGTTCTCGTCGACCCGCAGGACGTCCGGGTCGACGCCATTCGCGAGAAACACGGCGGCGGCACTGCGGGACGGCGCGAGCACGACGTCGGCGTGCGCGAGTTGGACGGCGAGCCTCGCATTGCGGTCCAGCAGCCAGTCGTGGTCGATCTGGCACGCGCATGAGCCGCAGTCGACGACGAGACCGCAGGGTCGCATGTCGCGGTCGACCAGGAACTGCCGTGCGCACGACCACCAGAAATCGTGCATCGTCACCACGGTGACGGCGCCGCTCGCCTTCGCCGCCTCGATCAGCCCGCCGCCAAGCGTCTGCAGCGAATGGATGTGTACGACGTCGGGCGAGATCCCGGTGAGCCACGAGGCGAAATCCTCGGTGACCCGAGGGTTGTCGCTGTTGAGCGGGTCGGCCCAGCTTGTCCACGGTGTGGTGCTGATCCACCTGACCTGCACCCCGGCCTCGTCGGTCTCGCTCCAGGTCGAGAGCGGCTCGCGGGAATCGTCGAGGTGCCCGGCGTAAACCCACGCATCATGGCCCCGCCGCGCGAGTCCCTGGGCGATACGCTGCGGGACCAGGGTGCCTCCGCTGACGAAGTTCGGCGGGTAGTGGGCGGAGACCTGGACCACGCGCATGCCGACATCGTACGGGCCAGGTTGCGCGTTCGTCCGCCGCAAAGGCGCTGCTATACCCTCTCAGCATGTCGCCAGACGCCGGGACGCCGCCGTTCCAAGAGTGGCACGCCGCGCTGCGCGAACGCGACGACTCGATCCATGCCGCCGAGGACGAGCGGATGCGTCGCGAGGCGGTCGATGTCCTCGAGCAGCGCGCGGCGGCGATGAATGCCGAGCTCCGAGCCCGAACCGAAGCGATCCACCTCCGGGACGTGCTGTTGAGCGAACAGCGTCTCGCCCTCGCGGAGCGCGACGAACTCATCGCCGGCCTCAATCGCGATCTCAAGGCCCACCATGCGGCGCTTCTCGAGGCCCACCATGCGGCGCTTCTCGAGGCACGCAACGGACCCCTTCGACAGCTCGCCAGACGTGCGCGACGAGTGGCCGGCCGAGCCGTGCGTCGCGTCCTTCAATGAAGCCGACGGTCTCCGTCCTGCTGCTCCCCGGCGACTCGGAACCCGGGGCCCTCGCCCGCACCGTCAGCTCCCTGGTCCGGCAACGAGAACGGGCATGGGAACTCATCCTGTGCGCCCCCGAGCCCGAAGCGACGGGCGCCCATGACGCCGAGCAGGGCGCGGACCCGCGGATCCGAGTCCTCGCACCGGAAGAGCTCAAGGACACGTACCCCATGCAGGCCGCCCTGGCTGCCGCCCGAGGTGACTACATCGTTGTACTCGAAGCCGGTGACGAGGTCGAGCCCGGGGGCCTGGACGGCTGTCTCCAGTACCTTTCCGAGCGGCCCGAGACCGATGTCCTGTACACGGACGAGCAGTGGCCGGGGGCGGGCGCCGAGGGGATCTTCACCAAGCCCGGATTCTCGCGACACTATCTCGAAGGCTTCCCGTACACGGGCCGATTGTGCCTGATCCGCACCGCGCTCGCCCGCGAGGCCGGAGCCTTCCGCGCCGAGATGCGACGAGCCGAGGAATGGGATCTCGCGCTGCGGGTCACCGAGCGGACCTCCAGCGTGGCCCACCTTCCCGTCGTCGCCGTCTCCCGGCCCGATCCGCCCGTTCGCGACGAGCACTCCGAGGCGGCCGGCATGCTCGCCGTCGCCGAGCACATGAAGCGACAGGGAGTCTCGGCCACGCTGGAGCCTGCCGGCGTTCCCGACGGGCTGCTCGTCTGGCGTGAGATCCAGGGTGCGCCTCTCGTCTCGATCGTCATCCCGACCGCCGGTGGGCGACGCGAGGTTCGCGGACGGCAGACGCTGCTCGTCGAGAATTGCGTACGGTCGCTCCTAGAGAGAACGACCTACCCGCACTGGGAGGTCGTGCTGGCCGTGAACGCCCACGCCGACGTCGCGGACGTGGCCTCGGCGAAGGAGCTCCTCGGAAGCCGCCTCCGAACCACCACCGTCGAAGGTCCCTTCAACTTCTCGCACTCCGTGAACGAGGGCGCCCGCGTGGCGCGAGGCGAGCTGCTTCTCTTGCTCAACGACGACACCGAGGTGCTCGAGCCCCGGTGGCTCGAGCGAATGGTGAGCGTCGCTCAGGACCCAGCCGTCGGCGCGGTCGGCGCCAAGCTCCTGTTCGAGGACGGGCGCATCCAGCACGTGGGCGTCCTGCCGAACGATTCGGCCTATCCCATTCACGCTCTGGGCTCCGAGGACGACCACGTGGCTCCGTTCGGTCAGACGAGCGTCGACATGGAGTACCTGGCGGTCACCGGAGCCGCACTCATGACACCACGCGCTGTCTTCGAGCAGTTGGGCGGCTTCACCACCGAGCTTCCGCTGAACTTCAACGATGTCGACTACTGCCTCAAGGTGGCCGCCATCGGACGCGACGTCGTCGTCACGCCGTTCGCGCGCCTCTACCACTTCGAGAGCAGCACCCGGGGCCACACGAGCGAGCCCTACGAGTTGCAGTTCCTCCAGCGCCACTGGGGCCTGCGTATCGCCGCGGACCGGCACGTCAACTATCGGTCCACGCGCTGAAACATCGGCCGGACCAGCGAGGGTGAAGACCTCGGCGGCGGGAAGGTAGGCTGCTGTGTGCTGTCCGCGGCGACAGCGTGACCATTCGTCCGGCGGCGAGGCACACAACCGAGCGCCCGCCTGGAAGACGACAGGCGGTGCGAGAGATGCTCCCAGCTTTCGAGCTTGAGGACGATGGCGAGCGGATGGTCCCCGCGTTGCACAGGAACTCGCTCCTCTACGCCGAGCACTACACCCGGTATCTCGTCGCCGCGGAGATCGTTCGCGGGAAGCGCGTCCTGGATATCGCGAGTGGATCCGGCTACGGCTCACAACTTCTCGCCCGGTCAGCCGAGTCCGTTATCGGCGTGGNCCGCGACGAACGCGCGGTNGCGTATGCACGCGCGCAGTTCAGCGCGGACAACCTCGAGTTCCGCACCGGGGACGCGACGCGGATACCGGTCGACGACAAGTCGATCGATGTCCTGGTCACCTTCGAGACCATCGAGCACGTCGACGACTACCGTGCCTTCCTCCGCGAGATCGACCGCGTGCTCGCCGACGATGGCCTCGCCCTCATCTCGACCCCGAACGACCTCGAGTTCGCCGAGGGGAACCACTTCCACCTACATGAGTTCGTGCTCGACGAGTTGCTCAAACTCGTCGGCGCGCACTTCGATCACGTCGTCGAGTACTTCCAGGCCACCTGGAAGGCAGTCGCCGTCGGCACTGCAGCGGCCTTCGCAACGGAAGGGCCGATCGAAGCTCCGGTCCTCAACCTGGCGCCATTGACGCCCGAGCGGTACCTCTACTTCTATCTGCTTTGCAGCCGGCGTCCGATCTCCGAACGCCTCGATCCCGTCGTCGCCCTCGGTGGCCACTACAGCGACCGGATGCTCCTCGGCCGCGATCGCGCGCACGTCAGCACGGTCGAGAGGTTGGACGCCGAGGTCGGGCGGCTCACCGCCCAGCTCAGCGGAGCCCGCGAGTCCGGCGAGGCTCTCACGGCGCGGCTTGAGCTGCTCGAGGCGTCGCGCGTACCAGTGGGCCCGTCGGGCCCGATCCGCATGGTCCGCCATCACGCGATCACGGGTCGCGGGCAGCCGCTGACCCCGTGCGGTTCTCAGCCGCGCCGAAGCCGCCAGCGGATCTTGGCTGCGAGATGCCGCACACCGCCCGCCCTCAGGTGCCGCACCGCCGCGCCGAGGTCGGCACGCAGCCGGGTCGAGGGTCGAGCGACCTCGACGGGCGCAGCCAGGCGCTCGGCGTCGGCCGCTCGGTAGGGCGCTCGGCAGTACTCCACAAGCGGGGCAAGCACGTCGGACCAGCGCATCGACCGCGCCACCCGACGAACGTTCGCGGCGCACGCATCACAGTCCTCGTCGTCGGTCAGGAGGTGCTCGAGCGCACCGCTCAATGCGTCGACATCCTCGGCCGGCACGGTCGTGCCGAGCCGCTCCCGTTCGATCAACTCGGCGAACGCATCCCCGTCGGTGCTTACGATCGGCAGGCCGGCCCAAAGGTAGTCCAGGATCCGAGTCCGGAAGCTGAACTCCGCCTCGACGTGGGGGAAGTGGCAGCTCACGCCGAGATCGGCGTCGAGCAGGTAGTCGGCCCGCTCCTCGTACGGCACCCAGCTCTCGTTGAAGAAGACGTGGACACCGGTCAGTCCGAGCTCGTCCGAGAGTGACCGGCAGCGTGTCGCGATCCGCATCTCAGGCACGTCGGGATTCGGGTGCTTCATGCCGAGGAAGTACAGGCGCACCTCGGGCACGACATGGCGGAGCTCATCGATCGCCCGGACGAGCGTGAGAGGGTCGAACCAGTTGTAGACACCACCACCCCAGAGAACGACCTTGTCTCCAGGCCCGATGCCGGGAACAGCACCCTTGATCGCGTGCAATCGCTGGACCGGTGCTGCATCGGCCGTTCCGAAGGGCACGATCCGGACTAGCGAGGCCAGCGAAGGGTCGTTGTCATAGGTCAGTCGGTTGATCCGGCCGGCCGCCGCGAGGTGCCCGATCCACAGGTCGCGTTGGCGGCGCGAAGCGCACAAGAACAAGTCGCCGCGTGACACCTGTGCGGAGATCTCGCGAAGTGCCAAGGCGAGGCTGGCATCGCGCTGCTGCGCCGGTTTGAAGCGTTCCACCTCAAGGCTCTCCAGGTGGAACGGGTCGTACATGTCGACGACGAGGTACCGGTCGATCGTCTGCAGCCACGGGAACGTCGCGACGACGAAGCCCTGAACAACTACAATTTCCGACCACTCGACCAGACCATGGAATCCGTCCACGTCGACGTGACGCGCGGAAAACCCCGCACCCGAGCGCGCGCAGGTGGCGAATGTCGCTAGCTGCACGTCGTGCTCCGCGGACAGCCCCCGAGCGATCTCCCACGCGCGGATTGCGGGGCCAGCCATCCGCTCGGTCAGCATGTCGAGGGTGACCACCAGAACCCGGCGTCGTGCACCGGGCCCAGGGCGTCCACCGGGAGTGTCGACGCGCTGCGTGGCAACAGGCGTGTCGCTGGTCGTCATGCGGCACCACGTCGNCGGGCGGTGGGTGCCGGGTCCGCCTCACTCCAGTGCGATGGCATCGCCAGGTAGCCGCCGGACCACACGACTCCGCCGCTGTCGACGGCGAACCGGGCGATGTCCCTCACCTGGTCAATCAGGTGCGTCGTGGTCTCGTCGGTGACTGATGCGACAACCGAGTAGTTGCCAGGGTGCAGTTGGAGCGAGGGAATCGAGCACTCCAGGACCCCGAGACCGTCGAGGGCGGCGAGCCCGTCGCCGGCGTCCCTCGTGTTCGTCGCGCAGAGGTAGGTTCCGTCCAAGGCCTCGATCGCAAAACCGACCACGGGCCGCACGACCCGCTCGCTCGCCGTGACGTGGATACGAACGAGCACGCGGTCGCCGGCGCAGATCGGGACTCCGTCGCCATCCGCCCGCACTACGTCGACCTTGTTCACCCGAATCTCGCCCGAACCGAGATGTTCACGCCCCTCGACGCGCGAGAACTGGCCGCCGCGGGTCGAATCCAGGTACCGCTCGAGCACACCGGAGGCACTGCCCACCTCACGAAGGCGACCCTTCTCGATCCACGCCGCCTGGTCGACCATCGCCCGCAGTGACGGGATCGAGTGCGAGACGACGACGACCGTCCTGCCCTCTCTCTTGAAAGTGGCGAACTTCTGGGCGCACTTGTCCTGGAAGGCAGCATCGCCGACGGCGAGGACCTCGTCTACCAGCAGGATCTCCGGATCCACGTTGATCGCGACCGCGAACCCGAGTCGCACATACATACCCGAGGAGTAGTTCTTCACCGGCTGGTCGATGAACTGCTCCACCCCCGAAAAGTCGACGATCTCGTCGAACTTGCGTTCGATCTCAGCCTTCTTCATCCCGAGGATCGATGCGTTGAGAAAGACGTTGTCCCGGCCTGACAACTCGGGATGGAATCCGGAACCCACTTCGAGGAGCGCCGCCACGCGACCACGGGACACGATCCGCCCCGTATTGGGGAAGAGGATCTTCGCAATGCACTTGAGCAACGTCGACTTTCCGGAGCCGTTGTCGCCGACCAGCGCGAACGAACCTCCATGCGGGATCTCCAGGTCGATATCGCGGAGCGCCCAGAACTCCTCGAAGGAGGACCGCCGCCCACGCATCACCGCGGCCTTCAACGACTGGTTGCGCTCGTGGTAGATGCGGAATCGCTTCGAGACACCCTGGACAGAAACCGCCGAGCTCGTCACAACGCCTCCGCGAGTCGTTTCGAGTGGCGGACGAAGACCGCGTTCCCCAGCAGGGAAGCCACGACGGCCCACGCGACGCAGGCCACCATGGCACCAATCGACGGCATGCGGTTGTCGTACAGCAGGTTGTGGAACACCTCGGCGAACTGCACCATCGGGTTGAACCGATAGATATCAAGCAGCGTGAAAGGGCCGACGAGTGCGCCCATCTTCTCGGACCGCTGCGCCACCAAACTGATCGGGTACAGGATCGGAGTCATGTAGAACCAGATCTGAAAGAGGATCGCGACGAAGTGCTGGGTGTCCCGGAAATANACGTTCGCGATACTGAGGAGCAATGACACGCCGAGCGCGAAAANAGCCAGCACAGCCATGAACACGATCACCAACGGTACCCACGGCAGGACGTTCGCCCCAGCGACGAGCAGGACCGCCACGAGCACCAACATCTCGATGCTCCAGGTGAAGAGGGCGGAGAGGGTGTTCGCCACCACCAAAGCCGCCCGAGGGAAGTAGACCTTCTTGATGAGATTCTCGTTGCCCACCAACGAGCCCATTCCGCCCGTGACGACATTCGTGAAGAACGCCCACGGCAGCAACGCACACATGAGCCACAACGCGAAGACGTCGAGGCGGCTNGGATCTCCCGGCTCGTGCGGCACCCTGATGATGACCGAGAAGACCACCGTGTAGACCAGCATTGAGGCGATCGGATTGGCCAGCGACCAGAGCTGACCCAGCGCGGTCCGCTTGTACTTGCCCTTCACCTCGCGCCGAGTGAGATTCACGACCAGTTCGCGTGAGTCACGCAGCTCGCTGAAGACGCTCACGCGTCACCGACCGTCCGGACGCCACGATNCCTCNGTACCGGGCGCGTCGATACCACAGCCGAACTCTCGACGTGCCGCCGGGCGATCATCATCGATCTCACGTCGTCTCTCGGCATGGCGACCGTTCACTCGGTGTCTGATGGGCGGATCCAAGTATACCCGATGTGCGCTGGAGCATCGGGGTCGCGGGCGCGCCACCTAGCGGAAATAGCCGAAGACGTCACCGACGAGATGTGTGGTTCCTGCGTTGTTGTATGCCTGGATCTGGCCGTCCGAGCCCCACGCGACGAAGGAGAAGTTGGCCTGGTCCCGTCCCGAACCGGCATTCAGGTCGGATGCGATGGACCGCGGCAAGCCGGTCCCCCAGAGCGTGACGAACGTAGCCAACGCCGACGTTTGCGTGGCCGCGATCGCGATGACTCCGACCTGCGCGTCTGCGGGGATCCCGCCGAACCCGACGATCGGGAAGCTTCGCGACTCCCCTGGGCCGAGCGGGACGTCGCTCCTGCGCGTGTCGAACGCGCGGACGGGCGCGATCGGGCTGAAGCGCATCGTGGCGCTCGGTCCGAACCATCCGACCATGTCGAGGACGACGTTGGCCTGTCCACCCGCCAGCAGGAGGTCGAGCCTGCCACCGGCGAGCGCCACGATCGTCCGGTTGCTGACGTCTTGACCCGGGAGATGGTTGACGCTGGAGGTCCCCGGAACCGCACCCCCTGAAGGGAACGCCGAGATGTTGCCGGGACCCTGCGGCATCACCGACGTGACGTTGACGGCGACCGCAGTGGCATCAGCCGGGATCGCGCCTTGGCCAGCGACCTGGATGGGCCGCCTCTCGCCGTTGACCATCGGCCCACCCGTTAGCCGGGTATCCAGGACGCGCACCCCACTTGCCAGCTGCTGGTAGGGCTCACCCGTCGCGGGAGCATCGGTGAAGTAGCCCGTGACGTCGACAACAAGGTGGGTCGATCCCAGGTTGTTGAAGATGCTGACCTTGCCCTCGCCGCCGATGCCGACAATGACGCCTGATCCCGTGGCCCGGCGCTCGTCAGTGTTCAACGCGGAGGCTCCTGGAGCCGGCTGGCCCGCGGGCCAGACCCGCAAGAAGGTGATCGTCGATGAGTGCACCGCCGTGACGTTCAGGGCAACAGCCTTCGCATCCGCGGGAATGCCGGCACTCCCGGCGACCTGCAGATCCATCCGCGAACTCGGGCCGAGCGACTGGCCGGTCAGCCGCGAGTCGAACAGTCGCGTCGGTGTGACCGGGACGAACCGCAGGTCGTGAGCCAAGGGGACGGACGCCACAACCGCGGGATTCTGACTCCCGGTCACCTGCACGGTGCCACTCCAGGGCACCACGGGGTTGCCCGTGCCATGTTCGGTACCCGTCATCGTCAGTCGGTACGGCCCCGGCCCAACTGGATTGCCAGCCTGGTTGCTGCCATTCCACGTGGCGATCGCGCCACCGCCCGACGGAGCCGCGACGCCGATCGAGTGCCACAGCTCGATACCTGTACGCACGTCGACCACCTGGAGGGTCCAGTCGATCGTCGACAGGATCCCGCCCGTCACTGTGACGGGATTGCCGATGGTCGTGGACGGGGTCGAGAGCTCCGGGTTGACGAATGACGCGCCGACGAGTTCTCGTGCCCGTGATCGAAGCCAGCCGATGGTGCCGTAGCCGCGCTCGCCCGGACAGGCGGTGAACGCGACGTCGCGATGGCCGATGATGACCGGCAGCGCGAGCCACGTGCCGGCCGCGTACCGGGAGTTCTCGCCGCCCCATGTCGTGTATCCCACGGTGCTCGCCGGGTCGCGGTGGTACGGCGCCAGCCGCCACGCGATGACACGCGCGACGCTCTCCTGAGTGCCGGCCGAGGGCGTGACCGAGCTGTAATCGCCAAGCATCGACACGCCGACCGAGCTGGTGTTGAAGCCGCCCGCATGGACACCCTTGACCGGCTGGTCCACTCCTCCGGCGCGTCCTTCGTACACGTTTCCCCACTTGTCGACGAGGAAGTTGTAGCCGATGTCACACCAACCGCGGGACTTGACGTGGTACGCGTAGATGGCGCGGATCTGAGCCTCCGCTTCCGCGATCGTGGAGTACCCGTTGGTCGAAGCCGTGTGGTGGACGACGGCGAACAAGAGCGTCGAAGAGTACTCGGGCGTGGCGCACCCAGGGTGGTAGTTGCGCAACGACTCGTCAGCACCCCACGACGCTCGAGAGATGATCCCCGGTGCGGCGGCAGTCACGGCGAGGCTCCCCGTCAGCGCCGCGACCTGAGTGGTGGAGGCGGAGGACGCCGTCGCCGCCGTGCTCGACACGAAGTCCGCATTGCTCGCCATCGTCCCCGAACTCGACACGAAGTCCGCCGCGCGCGTCGATGCGGTCGGTCCGGCGTTCGTCGTCCCACTCGTGGCGGTGCCCGGGTCGACCAGGACCAGCTTGAGTCCAGCGGGGCCACCCTCAGCGCTCGCCGGGAAGCGCGCCTGTATGGCATCTGCCGGGCCGACCCAAAGCGGATCCGTGCCGGTCCGCACCGCCGAAGCCGCATCGGCCGTTCCCGCGTCCGGTCCGCCGTCCGAGAGCGGCATCGCGGTCCACGGCGACCAGGTCTCGCCGGTCCGAGTCCTCACCTCTGCTCCGACGTCGTTCGAACCCTGATCCTTCGGCCAGGTGAGGCCAACCATGCTGAACGTGTCGCTCTCGATCACGGGGGTATCCACCGTCGCACCGGCGGCCGCGACATCGGCGACAACGCCCCCCACGACGGCCGCATCGACCGTCGGTGCGTCCGCGCCGGGCGGGGAATCCGACCTGTCGGGCCGCTGACCGAGATCCGCGTGCGCCCGCGCGCGGGTTGGCACCGGAGGCACCGGAGGCACCGCGACATTCACATCGACCATCTCCGGAGCGACGGGCTCAGACGTTGCGCTCGCCGCCGCGGGGACCGCCACTGAACGTGCGTCCGCCGCCGCCGAACCACCACTGACCGGCAGCGATGCTGCGGATCCACGATCCCCGCCGACCCGCGCTGTGCTGAAGCCGATCGCCGCGACGAGCATGAGAGCGCCGACCGTGGCCATCACGCCGAGTCGGCGCGGGGCGGACGACGGGGCCTTGCTTCGGGGCTTGGTCACGCGTTCGAGTCTCCTTGCCTCCGGACACATGATCAACCCGCGGCAGCGGCGTGTCGGCGTGGGCTCGCCCGCGACGATCCACCGCGCAGCGGTGGTCGCCGTTACCCTTGCCACTGTCCGCCACCGTCCAGGAGGTCCCCCGTGCGTCTGCTCGTCACCGGTGCAGCCGGGTTCATCGGCTCGAACTTTGTCCACCAGACTGTGCGGGAACGCCCAGAGGTGCAGGTCACGGTGCTGGACGCCCTCACC
>JGI24138J36424_10000573_pt1 | contig 11726 bp, 9 predicted proteins | sample BarGraNGADG00312_2_FD_36424 | JGI IMG/M metagenome (IMG submission 36424) | reverse complement strand
AGGTAGCAGATGGCGGAGGCGAGGTGCGAGGCCTCGGCGAAGGTCGGGATGTTCGCCATCGCCTTCTGGATGATCGGGCCGCTGAACGCGGACTCGAACGGTGCCTCGATGTTCGTCTTCACCGCGCCCGGCGCCACCGAGTTCACCCTGATGCCGGCGTTCTTGTACATGAACGCGCCGCTCTTGGTGAGGCCGATGACGGCGTGCTTGGACGCGGTGTACGCCGCGCCGGCGGCCGAGGCGCGCAGTCCGGCCTCGGACGAGATGTTGACGATGGAGCCGGCACCCTGCTTGAGCATGAACGGGACGACCGCGCGGGTGAGCATGAACATGCCCGTGACGTTGATGCGGAACACACGCTCCCAGACCGCGTCGCTGCACTCGTGGATGGGGGTGAAATTGTCCATGATGCCCGCGTTGTTGGCCAGGCAGTCGATGCGCTCCCCGGCGGCGGCGACGATCCTGTCCACGTCCTCCTGCTTCGAGATGTCACCGAACACGGGGACGATGTCGAGGTCGGGGTTGGCCGCCACGAGGGCGTCCAGGCGGGGCTGGCTCACGTCGGCGGCGATGACCCGGCCACCCTCCTTGGCGATGCGCAGCGCCGTCGCGAGGCCGATGCCGGAGCCCGCCCCGGTCACGATCGCGACCTTGCCCGCGAACCGGCCGGGCGTGATCTTCTCTTCCCACGTGGATTCGGGGGGTGTGGGCATGGCCTCGGACATCGTCTTCTCCTCAGACTGCGCGGCTTCGTCGTCGAATCCGCTGGTGAGTTGCCAGTCTAGATACTCGTGAATCTCCTGAGAGGGGTCTTGACGCCGCCGGCCCCCGGCAAGCCCAGTTCGTGAACAGGTACACACGCGGTCGTCCCAGTGGAATGATGGGAGGTGATTCTCCGGACACAACCATGGAGGCAAACAATGCCGATTGCAACCCCCGAGGTCTACCTCGAACTTCTCGACCGCGCGAGGCAGGGCAAGTTCGCGTATCCCGCATTCAATGTGACGTCGTCCCAGACACTCAACGCCGCCCTCCAGGGTCTGGCGGAGGCCGAGTCGGATGGCATCATCCAGGTCTCCGTCGGCGGCGCGGAGTACGCCTCCGGTCCGACCATCAAGGACCGGGTTGCCGGTTCGCTGGCGATCGCGGCCTACGCGCGTGAGGTCGCCAAGAACTACCCGGTCACCATCGCGCTGCACACGGACCACTGCACCAAGCAGAACCTGCCCACCTGGGTCCGTCCGCTCCTCGAGATCGAAATCGAGGAGGTCAAGGCCGGGCGTCTGCCCTTCTTCCAGTCGCACATGTATGACGGCTCGAACGTGCCGATCACCGAGAACCTGCAGATCTCCCAGGAGCTGCTCGAGCTCTCCCAGAAGGCCCGCACGCTGCTGGAGATCGAGATCGGCGTCGTCGGCGGCGAGGAGGACGGCCACGCTGCCGAGATCAACGACAAGCTGTACACCACCCCCGAGGACGGCATCGCCACGGTCGAGGCGCTGGGCCTCGGCGAGAAGGGCCGCTATCTCACGGCGCTGACCTTCGGCAACGTGCACGGCGTGTACAAGCCCGGCGCAGTGAAGCTCCGCCCGGAGTTGCTCGGCGAGATCCAGAAGGTCGTCGGGGAGAAGTACGGCGTCGAGAACCCGTTCTACCTGGTGTTCCACGGCGGCTCCGGCTCCACCACGGACGAGATCGCCACCGCTGTGTCCCACGGCGTCATCAAGATGAACGTCGACACGGACACCCAGTACGCCTTCACCCGCCCGATTGTGGACCACTTCTTCCGCAACTACGACGGCGTCCTCAAGGTGGACGGCGACGTCGGCAACAAGAAGCTGTACGACCCGCGCGTGTGGGGCAAGGCCGCCGAGGCCGGCATGGCTGCCCGTGTGATGCAAGCCGCCCAGCAGCTCGGCTCGGCCGGGAGGAAGATGTCCTGACCTGACGGTCAGCCGGAAGGGCCCTCGCACCCTGGTGTGGGGGCCCTTCTCGTGGGGCCCTTCTCAGCGCCAGGCCGCGGGGAACTCCTGCGCCTGCTCCACCGAGTTGACCGTCCAGACGTTGACGTCGTAGCCCGCGGCACGGAACCGGCGCACGCGGTCCCGTTCGAGGCCCGCGACGCCCGGGTGGATCGCCGTCGCCCCCGCAGCCCGGCCACCGAGCGCCACACCGCCGCGAACTGGTGGTTCTCGTACAGGCAGGCAATCGGCCACCGCGGCGCGGTGCGGTGGAACTCCGCGAGCAGCAGCGGGTTGAAGCTGGAGACGAGCAGCTCGCGGNCCGGGTCGAGGAGCTCCAGCTCGCCGGCGAATCCNGCNCCGAACCAGGAACCGGCGTCGATNCCGGCGAGGTCCGCCGTGGCGAGCGCGCGGTAGTCGCCGGTCTGATTGGTGGTGCGGTCGAGCGTGGCGTCGTGGATCACCACGGCGGTGCCGTCCGCGAGCACGTCGCAGTCGAACTCGAACCAGGAGACGCCGTGTGCCGCGCACAGCCGGAAGGCGGACAGCGTGTTCTCCGGCGCGAGCGAGGACATGCCGCGGTGGGCGATGATGCGGGGCCGGTTTCGCAGCTCGGGCACCACACCAGCACAGGTGCGGGAGCAGGCCGGAGGATCGCCGCTGGGGGTAGCCTTGACGAGGCGTCTCGGCGCCGGAAACCGGAACCGGAACAATGAGGGGGCCGCATGCCTGCCGTCGTGGTGCTCGGAGCCCAATGGGGCGACGAGGGCAAGGGGAAAGCAACCGACCAGCTCGGGGCCGCCACCGACTATGTGGTGAAGTTCAACGGCGGCAACAACGCCGGGCACACGGTGGTGGTGGGGAACGAGAAGTACGCCCTCCACCTCCTGCCCACTGGCATCCTCACCCCGGGCGTCACGCCGATCATCGGCAACGGCGTGGTCGTGGACCTGGAGGTGCTCTTCTCCGAGATCGAGAACCTGACCGCGCGCGGGGTTGATTGCTCGCGTCTCAGGATCTCCGCGAACGCGCACGTGATCCCGTCCTACAACCGCACCATGGACCGGGTGGCGGAGCGCTTCCTCGGCAAGCGCCAGATCGGGACCACCGGGCGCGGGATCGGCCCCACCTATGCGGACAAGATGAACCGCGTGGGCATCCGCATCCAGGACCTCTTCGACGCCTCGATCCTCCGCCAGAAGGTGGAGGGCGCGCTCGTCCAGAAGAACGCGCTGCTCGTCAAGATCTACAACCGCCGCGAGGTGGACATCGACATCGTCACCGCCGAGCTCCTCTCCTATGCGGACCGCGTGCGGCCGATGGTGGTCGATTGTGGTCTCGAGCTCAACAACGCCCTGGACGAGGGTCGCACCGTGGTGTTCGAGGCCGGCCAGGCCACCATGCTGGACGTGGACCACGGCACCTACCCGTTCGTGACGTCGTCATCCTGCACGGCCGGTGGGGCCTGCACCGGCTCGGGCGTGGGACCCACGCGGTTGGACCGCATCGTGGGCGTGGCCAAGGCCTACATCACCCGCGTGGGGGAGGGGCCGTTCCCCACCGAGCTCTTCGACGCCGACGGCGAGCGCATCCGTGCGGTCGGCGCCGAGTACGGCACCACCACGGGGCGGCCGCGGCGCTGCGGCTGGTACGACGCCGTCGTCGCCCGCTACGCCTCGCGCGTCAACGGGCTGACCGACCTCGTGATCACCAAGCTGGACGTGCTCACCGGTTTCGAGCGGATCCCGGTATGCGTGGCCTACGACGTCGAAGGCGTGCGGTACGACGAGATGCCCTACGACCAGTCCGCCTTCCACCACGCACGCCCGATCTACGAGTACCTGGACGGCTGGACGGAGGACATCACCGGCGCCCGCGAGTTCACCGACCTGCCCGANAACGCCCAGAAGTACCTCGCGTACCTCGAGTCCATCTCGGGGTGCCGGATCTCCTCGATCGGCGTCGGGCCGGACCGCGAACAGACCGTGGTGCGGGTGCCGCTCCTCTGACCCCGCATCGCGCCGCGAAAAGGGTGGTCCATGCCACTGTTTGGCGTGGACAATGAATACCAGCGAAGCCCGTCCTTGGGTCCTTTGTCGCTGGAAGGCGGCAGACCGGGCAGCCAGAATGGGTGTAGCGGTAAGGAACAGGGTCAAGAGCTCGCATCGCGGACCGCCACTCGCGAGCAACAACAGAGGAGAAACATGACCGTCGAAGCCACTCAGATCGCGCAGGGCGCGCCTGCGGACGCCCCTGCCGACCTCGTTGCCTGGGTGACAAGGGTCGCCGAACTCGCCAAGCCGGAGCGCGTCCATTGGTGCGACGGCTCCTTCGAGGAGCGTGACCGCCTCTACGCCGAGATGGTCGAGGCCGGCACCTTCGTCAAGCTGAGCCCCGAACTGCGCCCCGGGTGTTACCTGGCGCGGTCGGAACCGTCCGACGTCGCACGCGTCGAGTCCCGCACCTTCATCTGCTCCGAGAAGGAGGAGGACGCCGGCCCCACCAACAAGTGGGCCGACCCCAAGGAGATGAAGGAGACGCTGAACACCATCTTCGACGGCGCCATGCGCGGCCGGACGATGTACGTGATCCCGTTCTCGATGGGCCCGCTGGGCGGCAACATCTCCCGCCTGGGCGTGGAACTGTCCGACTCGGCGTACGTCGTCGTGAACATGCGGATCATGACCCGGATGGGCGCCGACGCGATGAAGCTCATCGGTAAGGGCCAGTACTGGGTCCCCGCCGTCCACTCGGTCGGCTACCCGCTCATCGACGCCGAGGGCAACGCCCGTGCGGACGTCTCCTGGCCGTGCAACGACGAGAAGTACATCACCCACTTCCCCGAGACGCGCGAGATCTGGTCCTTCGGCTCCGGCTACGGCGGGAACGCCCTGCTGGGCAAGAAGTGCTACGCGCTGCGCATCGCGTCGGTCCTGGCCCGCGACGAGGGCTGGATGGCCGAGCACATGCTCATCCTGAAGATCACCGGGCCGGACGGTCGGGTCTACCACCTCACTGCCGCCTTCCCGAGCGCCTGCGGCAAGACGAACCTCGCCATGCTGCGGCCCACCATTGCCGGCTGGAAGGTGGAGACCGTCGGTGACGACATCGCATGGATGCGCCCCGGACCCGATGGCCGCCTGTACGCGATCAACCCCGAGGCCGGATTCTTCGGCGTTGCCCCCGGCACCTCCGTGGACACCAACCCGACCGCGCTGGCCGCGCTGGACCACGACACCATCTTCACCAACGTCGCGCTGACCGACGACGGCGACATCTGGTGGGAGGGCCTGTCCGAGGCCCCGGCGCACCTGATCGACTGGCGCGGCAATGACTGGACCCCNGANTCCGGCACCCCTGCCGCCCACCCGAACAGCCGGTTCACGGTGCGTGCCGACCAGGCCGCTTCGATCTCCCCCGAGTGGGAGGACCCGGCCGGCGTGCCGATCGACGTCATCCTGTTCGGTGGCCGCCGCGCCCGCAACGTGCCGCTCGTCTCCGAGTCCTACGGCTGGAACCACGGCGTGTTCGTGGGCGCCACGGTGTCCTCGGAGCAGACCGCCGCGGCCGAGGGTTCGGTGGGCTCGCTCCGGCGCGACCCGTTCGCCATGCTGCCGTTCTGCGGCTACAACATGGCCGACTACTGGGGCCACTGGATGGACATGGGGGAGACGCTGGGCGACAAGGCCCCGAAGATCTTCCAGGTCAACTGGTTCCGCAAGGACGCTGAGGGCACCTGGCTGTGGCCGGGCTTCGGGGACAACGCCCGGGCGATCGAGTGGGCGCTCCGCCGTATCAACGGCGAGGTGGAGGCCGTGGACGCGATCTCGGGTCGCATCCCCGCCAAGGGTGACCTGAACGTCGAGGGCCTCGACCTCCCGGAGGGCACCTACGAGAAGCTGTTCGAGCTCGACCCCGACGCATGGTCGGCCGAGGCGGACCTGACCAAGGAGTACTTCGACCAGTTCGGTGACAAGGTGCCCGCCGCGCTCTACGCCGAACTCGACGCGCTCCGCGCCCGGATCGACGCCGCCCGCGAGGGATAGCCGACCCGCCAAACAGACGGATGCCCGGCACACCCCACGGTGTGCCGGGCATCCGGGCGCTTGCGGTCCCACAGGCTGTCATGGCCGCGATCAATCCGTGCGCCGCACGTTAGGCTCACGCTTGTGAAAATCCTCCTCCTCGGATCCGGTGGCCGCGAGCATGCGCTCGCGCGGGCGCTCGCCGCTGATCCGGTGACCGACGAGCTGCTCGTTGCCCCCGGCAACCCCGGCACCGCCGCGATCGCCACCAACGTGGCGCTGGACATCAACGATCCCGGGGCGGTGGCCGGGTTCGCGGCGTCGCGCAAGGTGGACCTCGTCGTCGTCGGGCCGGAGGCGCCCCTCGTGGCCGGGGTCGCGGACGCCGTGGCCGCAGTCGGCATCGCCGTGTTCGGGCCGAGCGCCGAGGCCGCGCGGCTGGAGGGTTCGAAGGCCTTCGCGAAGGAGATCATGGCCGCCGCCGGGGTTCCCACGGCGATGGCCCGCGTCTGCACCACCCTCGACGAGGTGCGGGACGCGATGGACAGCTTCGGGGCGCCCCACGTGATCAAGGCGGACGGGCTGGCTGCCGGAAAGGGCGTCGTCGTGACGTCCGACGCCGTCGAGGCGCTCGCCCACGCGGCCACCTGCCTCGTCCGCACGGGCGAGGACGAGCCGCGCGTCGTCGTCGAGGACTACCTGGACGGCCCCGAGGTCTCGCTGTTCTGCGTGTGCGACGGCGTTGACGTGGTGCCCCTCGTCCCGGCACAGGACTTCAAGCGCGCCCTCGACGGCGACGCCGGCCCCAACACCGGCGGCATGGGCGCCTACTCCCCGCTCCCGTGGGCGGGGGAGGACCTCACGGACGAGGTGCTGCGGCGCGTCGCCCGCCCCGTGCTGCGCGAGATGGCGGGGCGCGGCACCCCATTCACCGGCGTCCTGTACTGCGGTCTTGCCCTGACCTCCCGCGGGCTGCGGGTGGTGGAGTTCAACGTCCGCTTCGGTGACCCGGAGACCCAGGTGGTGGTCCCGCGGCTGCGGACCCCGCTGGCCGGCCTCCTGTACAGCGCCGCCCGGGGGCGCCTCTCCACCGCCGACGAGCCGCGGTGGTCCCGCGGTGCCGCCGTCACCGTGGTGGTCGCGGCCGAGGGCTATCCCGGCACGGTTCGCTCCGGCGACCCGGTCACCGGCATCGAGGAGGCCGAGGCACTCGAGGGCGTCCACGTGATCCACGCGGGGACGCGGCGGGACGACGACGGCGCCCTGGTGAGTTCCGGGGGGCGCGTGCTGTGCGTCGTCGGGCAGGGGGAGAGCCTCGACGCGGCGAGGGCGCGAGCCTACGAGGGCGTTGCGAGGATCCGCCTCGCGGGCTCCCACCACCGCGGCGACATCGCCGCCAATGTGGATTCGGTCTCAATACCGTCATGAACGGGCAAACCCGCATGAAACAATGCATTCTTGGGGGAGAGGGAGGGGTGCATGTTTGATCTGGATGGATGGGCGCACGTGTCGTCGGGCAAGGTCCGCGACCTCTACGCGCCCCAGGATGCGTCCGCGCACGGCAGTGGCGACGTCATCCTCGTCGTGGCCTCCGACCGCATCTCCGCATTCGACCACGTCCTGCCCACGCCCATCCCGGACAAGGGCAAGATCCTCAGCCAGCTCAGCCTGTGGTGGTTCGACCAGCTGAAGGACGTCATCCCCAACCACGTCGTGAGCCTCGACGTGCCGGCGGCGGTGCGCGGGCGGGCAATGATCTGCCACCGGCTCATCATGCTCCCGGTGGAATGCGTGGCTCGCGGCTACATCTCCGGCTCGGGACTGAGCGAGTACCGGGCCACCGGCTCGATCTGCGGAATCGAACTCCCGGTCGGCCTGCGTGAGGGGGACGAGCTCGCGGAGCCCATCTTCACCCCCGCTGCCAAGGCGCACCTCGGCGAGCACGACGAGAACATCTCGTTCGAGGAGCTGAAGAGGCGGGTGCGTGCGTTCGCCCCCATGTTGCGGGCCACCACGCTGGAGCTCTATTCGCGGGCGCGGGAGATCGCCGCCCGGCAGGGCCTCATCCTCGCGGACACCAAGTTCGAGTTCGGCATCGCTGCCGAGTCCTCGTTCGCGCGGGACATCATCCTCGCCGACGAGGTGCTCACCTCGGACTCGTCACGGTACTGGGACGCCCGTGAATGGCAGCCGGGCCAGCAGCAGGTCAGCTTCGACAAGCAGTTCGTGCGGGACTGGCTCCTGTCCCCGGCGTCCGGCTGGAACCGTGCCGACGACGAGCCGCCACCCCCGCTCCCGGACGAGATCGTCGAGAAGACCCGGGCGCGTTACCTGGAGGCGTTCCGCCGGCTCACGGGCACCAACCCCGAGCTGTAGCGCTCCCTGCCCGCATGGTGGCCGATGGGCNGCGCGNNGCGGCGTCGGCGTTACTGTGGAGCCACCAAACCCGCCGCAGGAGGTCACCGTGGGACGGATCATCGTCGAGGTCATGCCGAAGCCCGAACTGCTGGACCCCCAGGGGAAGGCNGTGGCGGGCGCGCTGCCCCGGCTGGGGTTCGACCAGTTCACNGCGGTCCGCCAGGGCAAGCTGTTCGAGCTGACCGTCGCGGGCGACGTGACNGANGCCGACCTCGACGCCGCCGGTCAGGCNGCCGGGACGCTGCTGTCCAACCCGATCATCGAGGANGTCATCCGCGTGGTTGAGGCGGAACAGCGGTGACGGGTGCGCGCGTCGGCATCGTGACCTTCCCGGGCTCGCTGGACGACCGCGACGCCGCCCGCGCGGTCCGCCTCTCGGGGGGCGACGCCGTCCCGCTCTGGCACGGTGAGGCCGACCTCAAGGGCGTGGACGCCATCATCCTGCCGGGTGGCTTCTCCTACGGTGACTACCTCCGGGCGGGCGCCATCGCGCGCTTCGCGCCCGTGATGGACCGCGTGGTGGACGCCGCGCGGGGGGGCATGCCGGTGCTCGGCATCTGCAACGGCTTCCAGGTGCTGTGCGAGTCCCACCTCCTTCCCGGGGCGCTCATCCGCAACGACCACCAGCTCTTCATCTGCCGTGACCAGCAGTTGCGCGTGGAGAACACCGACACNGCCTGGACCAACGCCTTCNCCCCCGGGCAGGTGATCACCGTCCCGCTGAAGAACGGTGAGGGTGGCTTCATCGCCGCCGACGCCACCCTGGACGCGCTCGAGGCCGAAGGCCGGGTGGTGTTCCGCTACGTGGGCGGCAACCCCAACGGCTCGGCGCGCGACATCGCCGGGATAACCAACGAGGCCGGGAACGTCGTGGGGCTCATGCCGCACCCCGAGCACGCGGTGGAGGCCGGCTACGGGCCCGACGGGCCACTCGGTCCCCGCACCGGCACCGACGGCGCCGAGTTCTTCGTCTCGGTGCTCCGGCGGGTGCTGTCCGCCGCCTGACGGCAGAGCCGCCCGGGCGGGCAACGATTGGATGTTTCCACCAGATTGCCTTTGCCCTCGGCGCACGCCGACCCGCCGCGGTGCGGCGTCTTTTCGGTGGCTTCGCGGTGAACAGTGGGTGTCGTCGTCCTGTGGGGGACAGCCAAAACGGTGTTCCGGTGGCTCCTGAGGCTGTGCATAACGGTGGACAACGGGATTGTCAAGTGGTTCGAGCGATTTGGCGTGTTATTGATGACCGTCATTGTGAAACGCTGCAATTGCAGCGAATCCGGGCCGAACCTGCTCGCGGGAGCGCGATCACAGGCGCCCGGCCGCGCCGCCGGGACCCTGTGCACACCCTTGTGGACACAGCCTGTGGACAACTCCCTGCGACTGGCGGAATCAAGGGAAACCGCCGGTGAACAACGCGCGCAGCGACCCGTCAGGAATCCAGCGACCCCACCAGCCCGGAGAAGTGGACCCTGCCGGAGCGGGACCGCGCGGTGAACGCCGTGCCGCCCTCCCGGGGGCCGAACTCAAGGACCACCGTGGCGGGGAGCAGGACGGGCTTGGCGAACTCCACCCCCCACTCGAACGGCCCCACCGGCTGGGGCACCGCGGCGAGCGCACGCGCCGCGGTGTACATCCCGTGCGCGATCGGGCGGGGGAAGCCGAATGCCTTCGCGCCCAGGCGCGAGGTGTGGATCGGGTTGCGGTCCCCGGAGATCTCGGCATAGCGCTTGCCGGTGTCCGCCGGGAGCCNCCAGACGTGCCGTCCCACCGGGACCACGAACACGTCGACCCGCTGCACCTCGCTCGCGCCCTCCGCCCCCGGCACCCGCACCCCCTTGGCGAGGTAGGTGGACGTGCCCGACCACACGACGTCGTCGGCGCCACTCGCCGTGAGGTGGACGTCCACGAGCGCGCCGCGGCGGTGCGGCCGGAGCCCGTCCGCCCAGGCGGTGAAGGTCAGTGACTCGCCGAAACGCAGCGGTCGCCGCTGCGTCACCCGGTTGGCGATGTGCACCATCCCAAGTGCCGGCAGGGGAAAGTCGGGCCGCGTCATGAGTGCCATGGACAGCGGGAAGCCCAGCACATGCACGTAACCCGCCGGGAGATCGTCCGTGCCGGATGCACCCACGAGGTGCTGGTAGGCGGACAGTTGTGCGGCGTCGGCCGTGACGGGGCCGTGCACGAGCGCGAGTTCGGGCAACCTCCTGGCCTGCTTCCGGAAGGCGGCGACGGCGCCGCCCGCGAGCGCCCGGCGACGGCCCGCGGCGAGTCCGGGGAGCGCGGCGAGCTCGAGCAGGCGGTACGCCGGCGGTGGCAGGGCCGCCCCGAACCCGGCCGCGCTCACTGCCCCACCATGCTCTGGCCGCACACCCGCAGCACCTGGCCGTTGACGCCACCGGCGGCCGGGGAGCACAGGAAGGCGATCGCCTCGGCCACATCCACCGGCAGCCCACCCTGCTGCAGCGAGTTGAGTCGCCGGGCCACCTCCCGCGTGACCGGTGGAATCCTGCTCGTCATCTCGGTCTCGATGAACCCGGGCGCCACCGCATTGGCGGTGCCGCCCAGCTCCGCGAGGGTGGGGGCGAGCGCGCGGGTCATGCCGATGATCCCCGCCTTCGCCGCACCGTAGTTGGTCTGGCCGCGGTTGCCCGCGATGCCGGAGGTGGAGGCGAGCGCCACCAGCCGCGGGGCGGGCCCGAGCCCGCCGGCGCGCCCCAGCTCCACGAACGTGCGGTTCATCGCGAGCGGCGCCGCGATGTTGACCGCGATGAGGTCGTTCCACCTGTCCGGGGTCATGTTCGCGAGCAGCTTGTCCCGCAGGATGCCGGCGTTGTGCACCACGATGTCCAGCCCGCCGTGCCGCGCGACCGCGTGCGCGTGGATGCGCTCGGCGGCGTCGGGGGCGGTGATGTCCAGTTGCAGGGCCGTCCCCCGGGCGCCGTTCATGACGGCGGCCAGCGAGTCCCCGGCGGCGGGCACGTCCACGCCCACCACCGTGGCGCCGTCGCGGTGCAGGACGCGGGCGATCTCGGCGCCGATACCGCGCGCCGCCCCGGTNACCACCGCAACCCTGCCCTGCAGCGGGTGGTCCCACGAGGGGTCCTCCGCGCCCGGGCCCGTCACCAGCAGCGGCTGGCCGTCGACGAACGCGGAGCGCGCCGACAGCAGGAAGCGCAGCGTGCCGAGCGCGCTGGGCGTGACCACCCCGACGCCGTCGGCCAGCACGATCCCGTTGCCGGTGGCGCCGGACCGCAGCTCCTTGGCGAGCGAGCGCAGGAAGCCGTCGACACCGTTCCGCGCGGCCGTGACCTCCGGCGCCGGCGGG
>JGI24138J36424_10000569_pt1 | contig 11769 bp, 9 predicted proteins | sample BarGraNGADG00312_2_FD_36424 | JGI IMG/M metagenome (IMG submission 36424) | reverse complement strand
GCGCCTCGCGAGCGCCGGGTCTTTCTGGATGTACTTCTTGTACTCGGCGAGGGTGGTCGAGCCGATGAGGTGTATCGACCCGCGTGCGAGCGCCGGCTTCAGTATGTTGCCGGCGTCCATGCTTCCCTCGGACGACCCCGCCCCGACCAGGTTGTGTATCTCGTCTATGTAGAGGATGACGCTGTCGCCCTGCGGCTCGACCTCGTCGATAAGCTTCTTGATGCGCTTCTCGAACTCGCCCCGCATCTCGGTGCCCGCGATCAGCGAGGTTAGGTCCACCTCGTAGAGGCGGGCGCCCTGGAGGCTCCTGGGCACCCGGCCGGCGGCCATGTTCTCGGCCAGGCCTTCGACGACCGCGGTCTTCCCGACGCCGGCTTCGCCCAGTATGAGCGGGTTGTTCTTCTCCATCCGAGACAGTATCCGCACTACCCGGCCGAGCTCGGCCTCCCGGCCGACCACCGGCATCAGCTTGCCAAGCCTGGCCAGCTCGGTCATGTCCCGCGCGTACTCCTGGAGCGCGCTCTTCTCCGGTTCCTTCTGTCCCTGCTGTGCCCCCTTCGGGTCGTTGACCCCGAAGAGCATCTCCTCGGGCGTGGCCTCGGTGATGTTCGTCGTCTCCCGGCCGCCCTGCGCCAGCGCGTTGAGGTCGGCCTCCAGCGCCGCCAGGTTGACCCCTTTGTCCTTCAGGTATCTCCCGGCCCCGGCTTCGGTGATCTCCAGCATGGCAAGCACCAGGTGCTCCGGCTCGATGAAATGCGAGTTAAGCCCGACAGCCTTGTTCTGGGCCATCTCGAGCACAGTGAGTGAATTAGCCGAGAGCTGCAGGTGAGTGGCGGGCTGTTCCGCCGCCGCAGGCGTCTTCGGGGCCATCGCCTCGAGCTCCGCGAGGTTGACGCCGTATCTCTCCAGCGTGGACCTGCAGGTGCTCTGGGGCAGGGAAAGGATCGCCATCAGGACTGGTACTGATCCGACCGTCGGAAGTCCCAGGCGGGCGGAGATCTGCTCCGCGCTCTTCAGGACCTGCTGGGTGGTGTCCGAGAAGCCGGCGAAGACCCCGTAACGCTGGGTCGGGAACTGCTGGCCGCTGAACATCTGTGGAGTGAGCTGGCCGCCGCCCCTCTGCTGCGCCATCGCCCTCGCCTGCTGGGGGAGGACGTTCGAGAAGCGGTAGGCGCACATGCCGCACAGCATCATCGTGTGCTGTTCGCCGTCGGGCTTGGCAACGGTCATCCGCATGCTGGCGGGTCGCCTGTTGCAGCTCTCACATATCATCGCGGCCGGCCTCTAGGATTCTTTTGCGAAATTCATCTTGAGGTTGTCGACAGTGCCCGTGAGAGCGTTGACGGCTTCCTCGGGAATCCTGTCGGAGAGCACCTGCACCAGGGCGTCCACCGCGTCGATGGCCAGCCTGGCCTGCTCCATGTCCTTGAACTTCGCGTTGACGTCCGGCGGGATGCCCATCTTAAGGTAAGCGAGGCTCGCCAGCTCGANCGACATGTCGAGGAGATACTGGGCTATGCTCAGNTGCTCGAGGGCCTCCTCGATCTGCTGCCGCATCTCCTCGGAATCCGCTTCGTCCGGCTCGCACTCCTCCGGCCCCGGGCCGCGCAGGTCCGGCTCGCCGTCCGGCGTCCACAGCTTCGAGCGCGTCGGCTCGCCCGCGGCTCCACCCTCTCCGGTCGTTTTATCTTCTTTGTCAGGCACGCTTCATCACCTCGAAATCGCCGCTTTTCAACCGCTCAAATATAGCATATGCGGACGCCGGCCATTCCCGCCTCGCCGGCGCCTGACCGGGCTGACCTCGACCATCACGCCGCTTGCGAGGCTTGTATGCACGCACGCAGGAACAGCATGCGTTCCCGCCGGGTTTGTCGCCGAAAAAACGACGGACTATAATCGAATAGCAACATAATAGTTGCCTGTGCAGCGGGAGCTCGTGAAGACGGGCTGAGAGGACGGGCGTATCCCGTCGACCGCCGAACCTGTTCAGGTAATGCTGGCGTAGGAAAAGCGGGCGCATCGGCCGCCGCTGGAGTTTCCGAGGCGGCTTTTGTCTTTCTCGGGAAAGCGCGGCCGGCAGCCCGGGCTACAGGAGGTGGAGGATGACGATATCCGAGACGGAAGTGACAAGAGGGATAGTCGAAGGCTTCGCGAGGGATTTCCTCGACGACCTGGAGCTCGACGTCGCTGTGGTGGGCGGAGGGCCGTCCGGGATGACCGCCGCCTGGTACCTGGCGAAGGCGGGCGTGAAAGTGGCGGTCTTCGAGAGGAACCTGCACATCGGCGGTGGCATGTGGGGCGGCGGGATGCTGTTCCCGCGGATCGTGATCCAAGAGGAGGCGGCCCCGATACTGCGAGAGTTCTCCATCGACCTGAAGCCTTTCGCCGAAGGGTATTACGTGGCCGACTCGGTCGAGACGGTCACCAAGTGCACGGCCGCGACGATAGACGCCGGGGCCCGCGTATGGGTCGGCATCTCGGTCGAGGACGTGATGATACGGGCCGGCGACGTGGTCGCCGGCGTGGTGCTCAACTGGCGGGCGGTGGAGCTGGCGCAGATGCACGTGGACCCGCTCGCGTTCGCGGCGAAAGTCGTGATCGACGCGACAGGGCACGAAGCCGACGTCGTGAGGACGGTAGAGAGAAAGATACCCGGCGCGCGCATCGAGAGCGCGACCGGGAAAGTGATAGGGGAGAAGCCCATGTGGGCTGACGTGGCCGAGGCGAACATCGTGGGCCTGACTCGCGAGGTGTACCCCGGGCTGATTATCACCGGGATGGCGGCCAACGCGGTGGCCGGGGCCCCCAGGATGGGCGCCATATTCGGCGGGATGTTCCAGTCGGGCAAGCGCGCCGCAGAGCTGGCCGCGGAAAAGGTGAAAGGCGCCTGAGGATATGGCGGGAGTCGAAGACTTCCTGTTGGTGATGGTGATAACCGAGGACCATGGCGGCCGGTCGCACCGGGACGTGGCGCGGGCGGCCCTCAAGGCCGGTTGCAGGGCGGTCCAGCTCAGGGACAAGACCCTCGGCGACCGCGACTTCTGCGAGCTCGCGACCGGGCTGCTCGAGGAATGCAAGGAAGCGAACGCGCTGCTCCTCGTCAATGACAGGGTCGACGTGGCCTCCGCGGTCAACGCTCACGGCGTACACCTGGGGGTCGACGACATCGACGTGCTGTCCGCGAGGTGGATACTCGGGCCGGGCTCGGTGATCGGGTACTCGCCCGAGACCATGGAGGACGCGCGCCGGGCGATCGACAGCGGCGCCGACTACCTGGGAGTAGGGCCGGTGTTCGAGACCAGCACGAAGAAAGACGCGGGGCGGGCGATCGGGACCCACCTGCTGGAGGACTACTGCCGGGCCTTCGAGGTGCCGGTGGTGGCGGTGGGCGGCATCAATCCCGGGAACGCACCGGAGGTGATGGCCGCCGGAGCGTCGGGAGCGGCCGTCGTCACGGCGGTCACCCGGGCGGCTGACGTCGAGGCGGCGGTGCGGGCGATGATCGAAGCGGCTGGGAGGTAACATGTCGGATACTCTGATCGAGCGGTTAAGGGGCGGCGAGCTCCCGGTTGAGCTGGAGCGTGCGGCCGAGGGCGAGCCGCTGGACGCGGCCGAGATCGCGGCTCGCATCGTCGAGGGGACCGTCGTTTTTCCCCTGAACAAGGCAAAACAGCTGGAAAGGGCGTGCGCCGTCGGGGGAGGCCTGCGGACGAAGGTCAACGCCAATGTCGGCACCTCGGGCGACGTCGCGGACATCGAGATGGAGCGCGCCAAGCTGGAGGCGGCCGTGGCTGCCGGGGCCGACGCGGTCATGGACCTTTCCACGGGAGGCGACATCGACGCCGTGCGCAGAGACATTGTGTCGAGGTCCATCGTGCCGGTCGGCACGGTCCCGATATACCAGGCGGCCATCGAATCACAGGAGCGGCACGGGAACATCGTCGCGATGGAGCCGGACGAGATGTTCGAGGCTGTCGAGCGGCACATGAAAGACGGCGTCGACTTCGTGACGGTGCACTGCGGCGTGACGCGCAAGGCGATCGACGCACTGATGCGGACCGGCAGGATCGCTGACATAGTGAGCCGGGGCGGGGCTTTCCTCTCGGGCTGGATACTCTACAACGACAAAGAGAACCCGTTCTACGAGGGATTCGACAGGATGCTCGAGCTCGCGCGCGAATACGAGGTGACCCTGTCGCTCGGAGACGGGTTCAGGCCGGGCGCGGTGCGCGACGCGACCGACGCCGCCCAGGTCCAGGAGCTGATAACGCTCGGGGAGCTGGTGCAGCGCTGCCGCGACGCGGACGTACAGGCGATGGTCGAGGGGCCGGGTCACGTGCCGCTGGACCAGGTCGTAGAGAACGTCAGGCTGGCGAAGGACATCTGCCGCGGTGCCCCGTTCTACGTCCTCGGCCCGCTTGTGACCGACGTGGCGCCCGGCTACGACCATATAGTCGCCGGCATTGGCGGCGCGCTGGCCGGCGCGTCGGGGGCCGACTTCCTCTGTTACGTGACCCCCAGCGAACATCTTGGGTTGCCCGAGATCGAGGATGTCAGAGAGGGCGTAATTGTGACGCGTATCGCGGCGCACGCCGCCGACCTGGCGAAGAACCGCGACTTCTTCATGGGCTGGGACGACGAGATGTCGCGGGCTCGAAAGGCGCTCGACTGGGACAGGCAGCTGGAGCTCGCGCTGGATCCGGTCAAGGCGAGGGCCACTCGCGAGCGGTGCGGCGCCGGGATAGTCGACGAGCCCGCCTGCACGATGTGCGGCGAATTCTGCGCGATGAAGTTCATCGCGTCGTACCTGGGTACAGAAGAAAGGCTTTGTTAGACAGGCGGTGGCTCCGGTGGCGGAAGATAAGCTCGACGAGAGCGGCATAATCTCCCTGATAGAGGAACTCTCGCAGCCCGACCCGGCGCTTATCGTCGGGATCGGCGACGACGCCGCTCTGTACAAGTTCAACATGCCCGACGTGCTACTCACTGTCGACTCGCTCTACGAGGGCGTCCACTTCGACCTCGACACGCACAGCCTCTCGGACGTGGGCTGGAAGGCCGCCGCGGTCAACATCAGCGACATCGCCGCGATGGGCGGCAGCCCCGCCTGCGCCCTGCTTTCGCTGGCCTGGGACCGGGCACCCACGCGGATCGAGCTCTCCTCCCTCCTCGGCGGACTGCTGGAATGCCTGTCCGAATTCAACTGCGTCCTCGCCGGGGGAGACACCTGCCGGTCGGGCTCGGGGCTTTCGCTCACAGTCACGGTCGCGGGCATGCCGCCTTCGAGAGGGCCTCTCAGGCGGAGCGGCGCGCGGCCGGGAGACGCGATAGGAGTCACGGGTGTTCTCGGGGACTCGGCAGCCGGGCTCTACGTCCTCAAGAGCGGAAGTGACGAGTTGAGGGGAAGGTTCCCCGGCCTCGTCGAGGCGCACCTGCGCCCGAAGCCGCTCGTAACAGCCGGGGAGGTGCTGGCGGCGACGAAGGCTACCGCCGCCGAAGACGTGAGCGACGGGCTGGCGCGGGACGTGCGAAACATCTGCATGGCGAGCGGGGTCGGGTGCGTCCTGGAGGCCGGGTCGCTGCCAGTAAGTGTGGACACGCTGGAGCTCGCCGGCGCGGTCGGGATGGAAGCGCTCGACTGGGCGCTTGGTGGCGGCGAGGACTATGCCCTCGTCTTCACCGGGGCGGCCGACCGGTTCGACAGGATGCTCAACGCGCTCAACGACTGCGGCAACCCTGCGGTCAGGATAGGAGAGGTAACAGAGCAATCAGATACGGTTATCATAGATGGAAGTGGAAAGAGGACCGACCTCGGAGGCACCGGATATGAGCACTTCACCTGAGAGGCTCGCCGTCGCGATGACGATAGCGGGCCACGACCCTTCCGGCGGCGCGGGCATCGTCGCCGACCTTCGCACTTTCGACGAACTGGGTGTATACGGCGTCGCGGTCGTGACCTCGATCACGTGCCAGAGCTCGCAGGGCGTCAGCGGACGCCGCGACCTCCTGCCCGACGTGGTGTTCGGGCAGCTCGATACGCTCCTGTCCGACCGTGTGCCGTCAGCTTTCAAGGTCGGGATGCTGGGCCGCACCGACACCATCGCCGCAGTGACCAAGGTCCTCTCGGAGCACACGAGCCGGCCGGTCGTCCTCGACCCGGTGCTGAGGAGCTCCTCCGGCGAGCCGCTGATCGAGGACGGCGGGATCGAGGTCCTCGAGCGGATGCTTCCGGTAGTCACCGTGGTGACACCCAACAAGGACGAGCTGACAGAGCTCTGCGGTTTCGAGGTGTTCGACGTGGCGGACGTCAAGGCCGCCGCGCTGATGCTCGTTAAGAAAGGCGCGAAATCGGTCCTGGTGACGGGCGTGAAGAGCACCAGAGGCTCGAAGGCCGAATCGTCCGACGTCCTGCTCGTCGGGGACAAGTACCACGTGTATTCGAGCCCGTGGGTGGAGGACATGAACGTCCACGGCTCCGGCTGCGTCCTCTCTTCCGCCATCGCCGCGTTCCTGGCCATCGGCCGCGACGTGAGGACGTCCGTTTCGATGGCTCGCAACTTCACTTTGGCGGCGATGAAGAACTCGATAGCCCCGGGCGAAGGCGTACCTTTCGCGAGCCCGAGGGGCGGCAGGCAGCGCAGGCCGAAAGATTATTATTCGTTCGTGACGCCGTCCCCCGGCGTCTAGTGTTCCGTCCCACAGATAGCTTGAAGCACCGAGAGCGCCGGGGCGCCGCGCCTGCAAGGCGCGCGACTGAGTCGTACTCGCTGAGTACTCCGAGGGAGTGGAACGCTGCAGGCGTGGATGCAGCGGCGCTCGAATGCCAGGGTATCTGTGGGACGGATCACTAAAGCGAGGTGTTGAACATGAGAGTAGGGCTTGTAAGCGACACGCACGGCGACCCGACCGCATGGCGCAAGGCGCTGGAAGCGTGGGGAGAAGTTGACCTTGTCCTTCACGCCGGCGACGTCCTCTACCACGGCATATTCAACCCGATCGTCCAGACGTACGAGCCGCGCGCGCTGGCGGAACTCCTTAACGCGTGCCCTTTCATGATGCTCCACGCCCGGGGCAACTGCGACTCGGAGGTCGACCAGCTGGCGCTGGACAGCTTCATCCTCAGCGACTTCGCCTTCGCGAGCGCGGAGGGGACCAGGGTCCTTGTTTGCCACGGTCACAAGTGGACCGAGGAGGAGCTTGCCAGGATGGCATCCGACGGCAAGGCGGACATGGTCTTCAGGGGGCACACTCACGTGCCGGAGATGAAGGTCGTGGACGGCGTGCCGATCGTCAACGTCGGCAGCTGCGGCCTGCCGAAACAGGGCGGCGAGAAGAAGACTGTGGGGCTTCTGGAAGACAGGGTGGTGACCGTCATCGAGACGGAGACGGGCGAGACTTTCGCCCGGTGGGAGCTACCCTAGATCTGCCTGATTGACGGGGTCAGGTCTTGAATCTTGAATTCTCGGCATGGAAATCCAAGGACGAAACAGCTGGAATGAAGATTCAAGACCTGACCCCGTGTGCGAGAGAAGTTAGATCTTCTGAACCTTGCCTGCCTTCAGGCACTTGGCGCAGACGCGCGCGCTCTTTGTCCCACCGTTCACGCTGATCTTCATCTTCTGCACGTTCGGCGTCCAGCGGCGCTTGGTCTTCTTATGTGAATGGCTTACGTTGAAACCGAAGCTCGGCTTCTTTCCGCATATCTCACAGACGTTCGACAATTTGAAAAATCCTCTCTCGGGAGCCAACGGGAAAGAATGATAGCACAACAACCGCGTCTACGACACCAGCGCGGCCAACCTACCTCTCGACGGTTAGCGTCACCGACGTCGACAGCGGCGGCACCTCGACGGTGTTGGCGTCCTTGCGGACTTTGACCCCCTGGCCGTCCGCGACGCACCGCGTTATGTTCAGCGGCACGTTCAGCTGCAGTTCCTTCGGCTCCACCCGGTACCTTCCGGGCAGCTCGAACGATACTTCCCGGTCCTTCGAGCTCACCTTGTAGGATATGTCGCCGAAGTAGGTGGGCGCGTCCACGACCTCGATAGTCTCGCCGGGCTCGAACCACTCTCTCTTCGACAGAGCCAGCAGGGCGAGGTTCTCTCCCTCCTCGAGGACGAAGAGGTTCCGCACGAAGTTGAAGATGTCGCAGGCGCTCCAGCCGTCGTGGCCGTCCCCGAAAGCTCCGCCCATGGTGAGCGGGTTGATCGCCTCCGGGTAGGTGAAGGTGGACGTCGCCATCGAGTGCATCGACTCGAAGATGGTGAGCGCGTACGGGTCCCTCAGCTCGAGGTAGTACTGGGCGACGTGCATCGAGAGATAAGGGTTCAGGCCGCAGTGGAAGATGCCGTGGTAGTGCGTGTCCCTGTAGAAGCACTTTGCAACGATCTCTTTTACCGTGTTCTTCATGATCTCCGAGCGCGGGTCGAGCAGGTGAAGCGGGTAGACCGATACGAGCGAGCCGATGCTCGCCCAGTCGACGTCCCTGAACGGTGAGATCGGCATCACCTCGCGCCCCAGCTTCCTGGCCACGTATGCCCAGGAATTCTCGAGCGCCGCCATGAACTCACCGGCGAGCTTGTCCATGTAGCGAGCGTCCTCGTCGCGACCCATCTCGCGCGCGGCGAAGGCGGAGGCCTTGAGCCCTCCGACGGCCCAGAGGTCGTCCCAGTAATAGACCCCGTTGATCCCGAAGTGCTCCGCGCTGATCCCGTTCGGAAGAAGGCCTCGCGCAGGGTCTGTCGAGGGCAGGTCTGTCACCCTCATGTCGTCCAGCCACCGTGCCCCTTTCGGGAGCGACTCGTATATCACGCGGAGGAACTTCTTGTTGCCGGTCATCCGGTAATGGTTGACGAGGGTCCACATGGCCTGGCCGTTCGAGTCCCACTCGCCGTTGTGCGACCGGAAAAAACCTTCAGGTGTCTGGCGGTCCGGGTAGGTCCGCAGTATCGAGAGCGCCTTGTCGGTGTGGCCCATCCGCTCAAGCGCCGGCACCAGGTAAGCGGCGTCACGGAACCACATCATGTGGTAGGTGCACGTGCCCGGCGTGATGGAAGAACCGTCGAAGAGCAGCAGCAACGTCGTCTTGTTTCGGTCGAACGCGTCCTGGTAGGCGGCGTCGGGCACCTTGATGCGCATGCCCTCGTTCACCGTTTCGGCCCACTTCTCTTTCTGCTCGTCGAACGAGGCCGCGGCGATCGCGTCCGCGTCGCCGGTCGGCAGCAGCCTGCTGAACGGCGGGCGGATCGCTTCCTGCAGCGGGCAGGAGAAGAGGACCGATGCCGACTCGCCGGCCTCGAGCTGGAACGGGTAGATCGCCGCCCCGGTCGCGAGCCCGACGGGCTCCTCGACCTCAAGAGTCCTCGAGGGGAGCCTGGAGCGGTCGGTGTCCTGCAGCAGCAGGGCCACGTCGCCGTGCTCGTAGTCGGAGAGAAGCACCTCGGCCGGAGGAGAGGGCAGGTACGCCAGCACGTTTCCGTCGGTCTTGAAGAGGCGCTGCCCGGGTGAGTACTCCAGCTTGTTTATCGCAAGAATCGACTCCGGGTTGTACGGCCGTACGGAGACGATGATCGAGATTTCGGCGTCCTTGCGCCCTTTGTTGGTGACCTCGGCCTTCGAGATCACGAGCGGAAGCGTGTCCAGCGGCGCCACAAAGGTCGTCAGTGTGCACTCGACTCCAGGCACCCGCCAGCTGGTCCTGACCAGCGGAAGGCCGTCAATGAGCGTCTGCTCTACGTCCTCGAGCACTGACGCGTAGTGCAGCTCGTCGCCCCGCATCACCCAGACGTCGATCGAGGGGCCGAACGGCCACGGCGTGACCAGGCCGGCGGGATCGACCATTCCTTCGTAGGGATAGCCGCAAAGCCCGACACCTGTCCAGTTCCTGTGCGTCATGTTCGGCGCCAGGAATCCGTGCCCGTGCGGCACGAAAGAAGGCGAGCCCGGCGTGGATTGCTTGACGAGCCAGTAGGGCAGGACCCATCCTTCCATCTGCTGCTGGGCGAACGGCGTGAGTGCGAAGCCCGACCACATGCACGCCCCGAGGGACGCGAACTCGGTGGGCAGGCCACCCCCCGAAGGCCCGGCCAGCGCCGTCAGCGACCTGAAGTTTCGCACGGCGCCGTCGGGTATCGAGAAACGTTTTATCGCCCTTCCCGCGATCCCGCTCGTCAGCTTCTCCCTTGCCCTGGAGAGGATCGCCGGTACCTCGAAATCCATGAATATCACTCCTCGAAAGAGAGCCGCCCCCTTACCCGGTCGTTGACCCGGTGCCCGCTTCCGGCACGCCGACGTCACGGCCAGGCCTTATTATATAGTTGCGCGTGAAGGAGGCACTCGATATCCCATGCCTGATGACAACAAGGCCATAAAAGACGAGGCGCCGGTCGACGAAGCGGCGCGAAAGCTGCTGATGCTCGGCGCGCCCGTGTCTTCCGTGAAAGGCATCGGCTCCGCGATGGCCTCGAGGCTGGAGCCGCTCAGGCTCAGGACGGTCGGCGACCTGGTGTACCACTTTCCGCGGCGATACCTCGACCGCTCCAACGTCACCCCGATCCGGGAGGCGAAGATAGGCGAGGAGGTCACGGTGGTCGGGCGAGTGACCGGCGTGGACAGCAAAAGGACGCGCACCGGCAAGAACATGCTCACGGTCACGATATTCGATAACACCGGCTACGTGGCCGGGGTCTGGTTCAACCAGGCCTATCACGCGGACCGGCTGGAGCCCGGGTCCCTCGCGTCCTTCTCAGGCAAGCTGGGCTTCAGTTACAGGCTGCTCCAGATGGTCAACCCGGCGTACGACGTGCTCGAGGGGCCGGGGGGCAAAGCGCTCGAGGCGATCCACACCGGCCGCGTGATACCCGTCTATCGCGGGACGGCGGGCGTCACCTCCGCCCTGCTGCGGAGGCTCGAGAGCCGGGCTCTGGAGCAGCTCGACGGCATGGCCGACCCTCTCCCGGAGAGCGTCCGCAGGAAGTTCGAGCTGCCGCCGCTCTTCGGCTCGCTCAAAGAGGCACACTTCCCGACGAGCGGCGCTGCCCTCAAGAAAGCCAGGTTCCGCGCGCTGTTCGACGAGATATTCACCATGCAGGTCGGCCTCGCCCTCATACGCGAGAAGCGCCGCAAGGAGGCGCGAGGCGTCAAGCACGGCGAGCCCGGCGCGCTGATATCGGCTTTCGTCGGCTCGCTCCCGTTCGAGCTCACCGGCGACCAGATGAAGGCGTGGGCCGAGATACTCTCGGATATGCGGGACAGCCTGCCCATGAACAGGCTGCTCCAGGGAGAGGTAGGCTCGGGCAAGACCGTGGTGGCCGTGATGGCGATGCTGCTCGCGGTCGAGGGAGGGAGGCAGGCCGCGCTGATGGCGCCGACAGAGGTGCTCGCCTCCCAGCATTACAGGAGGATCAGCGAGATGCTCGACGGCGTGGACGTCGGCGTGGCGCTCCGCACCTCCTCGATGAAGGAAGGCAGCTTCGATCCCGCCACACCTGGCATCGTGATCGGGACACACGCGCTGATCCAGGAGTCCGCGGAGTTCGGCGACCTCGGCGTCGTCATCATCGACGAACAGCACAGGTTCGGTCTCGATCAGCGCGAGGCCCTCGCGAAGAAAGGCACGCATCCGGACGTCCTCCACATGTCCGCGACACCGATCCCGCGCTCACTCTCCATGACACTTTACGGCGACCTTGACGTATCCGAGATTCGCGAGATGCCGGCCGGCCGCGAGCCGGTGATAACCGTGGTCGCCGGCGAGGACCAGCGGCAGGG
>JGI24138J36424_10000565_pt1 | contig 11808 bp, 11 predicted proteins | sample BarGraNGADG00312_2_FD_36424 | JGI IMG/M metagenome (IMG submission 36424) | reverse complement strand
AGCAGATCGGAAAACTGATTCCGCAGATGCCCAAGCTGCAGGTACAGAGGTACCCGATGTGGCTGGACCTCGTTGTTGTGTTCGGGTTCGCTATCGTAGGCCTAGCCATCGCCATCTGGCAGTTCAACAGGCAGGAGTAGCCATAGGAGTAGCCATCGTTGGTCGGATACGGCGTCAACCGTCCGGGGAACGCACCATGTCGCTCTCTTCGGCCCGATCCGGAGTCAGGTAGAAAGCCATCGCAAGTACAGACACCAGCGTCATCACGGCCAGCATCGCGATTCCCGTATCGTTGAACACGAGGGCTACCAAGCTGCCTACGACCAGCGAAAACAACGTTGCGGTCTGCAGTCTCTCGCCCTCCCAACGCTTTTCCCAGAATGAGCCCGGGCGCCGGAACCATATCGCCAAGGCCACGATCGCCACGATAAGGACTATCGCCGGGAACAAGTAGAAGCTTATCTGACCGAACTGAATCATCAACTTGCGCTGCACGAGCGGCAGGAACCTGCCCGCAGGGCCACTGACCACCTTGCCCGCGTGGGTGTGAACGAAAACGCTGTCAAGGAGAATCATGCATGCCGTACCCGCGGCCGTTGCCGTGACGACTCCGGCAGTCCTCCAACCAGTAAAGCCTCGCTCGGATGTGGCGGTGAAGAAGGTCAGGGTTGTTGCCAGCGCCGCGATAAAGCCTCCGGCATTGGCTCCCAAGCCACCGAATCCGATCATGAACGAGAACCCCAGCAGAACGACCAGAATAGACCACCTGGCGATCCCTCGCCGTAGAACCGTATCGCCCGTCAAACCCGCGACTCCCCATACGGAAGTGGCTATCAGCAAGCCGGTCAGTATGTTGGTGAGCCCATACATGCGCATGCCCTCCAGGGCGCTCACACCCAGGAGCGGGAGCATGATCAGCCTCCCCCCAAAGAACAGGTCCGTCAGTATGACCAGCGAGGTTAGCAGGCAAACCGCGACAAACGGATCGAGCCTCCGCCGCCCGCGCTGCATCAACCACGCCCCCCCTCCAACCAGAATGGAGAAACCGGCGCAGAAAAGCGCTGGGAAAAGGTAGCCGCTGTAGTGGAACGCGGAAACCGTCACAAAAGACAGGGGGGCCGAGAGCAGGACTACGGAGGCCGGCCTGATAAAGACCTGTAGGCGGCCTGGCTCTCTGGGCCACCGCAGGCGCGCGTTTATCCCGGGCATGCATAGCGCGGCGATGCAGGTGAAAAGCGTGGCGATCACTGCGTAAGTGACCACAATAGGCCAGCGCGCCTCACGGGTCACCGCGAATTGCTCGTTCAACTTCTTGAGGTATCCTACCGTATCGCTTGGACCTTTAACCGTGGACATCGGGGCTCCCACCACTTGCGAAGGCCACTGGACACCGAAGAAGTCGAGCGCGGTTGGCAGGAAATCGCTGTTGTTTATCAGGCCCGGCCTGCGGGCGGACGAAGAGGTGAGCANGCCATGGCCGAATCCTTTGCCGGCGGCTATNAATGGGGTGAGATAGTTACCTTCCTCGCGGGCTTCAACCGGAGCCCCCGGGGAAACCACCAGGAGAAGCGAGTGTTTCAAGTCCAGGAGCGAAGCGAGCTCTCGAGCTATACCATCAACGTTTCGGAGCTCGGATGCGCGCTCCCGCTTGATCAGGTCCGGGTCGAGTTTACTCGACTCTCTGTCAATACGGCCGGTGTCCCCGCCGTCAACCACCAGCATGTCCGCCTGGCCGAGAAGCCGCGCACTTTTCTCCAGGAGCCGTGCGGGAGACGTCCGATAGCCGCCGGTACTATCGGGCGTTGACATGCTAGTATCGTCACTTACGTCCCCCAACGGCACGGCACCGCGCTCGTCGCAACAGATCAGAGGCGCAAGGCGCACCAGCCCCCGGAGGTCATCAGAGTTTCCAACAACGGCGGCACGGCGTCCCGACTCTCGCAACAGTCTGCCAAGGAGACCGGCATTGTCCTCGTTTGCCGCCGCCTCGTTGTTGCGCAAAACCTGAGGAAAGCCCAGGCAGACCACCCCTGCTTTCGGAGCAGAATAGCCCGTATAGTAAGAGTACAGTGTCCCCGCGGTCCTTCCACTGAAACCACTCGGTTGCTCACCGCTGTTAAACGAAAGCCCCGCGTCCCTTGCTCCCTTAGCCCGGACACCCTCTCCAAGGGTCACATACTCGGCGCTGAAGTCGCCGGCGGTGAAACTTTGCCAGTGTTTAATCTTCTGCGGCCCGGGCTCAGCCGTTTGTGTAACCATCATGCCGATGGACCACTTCCTGGCGAGACCGGCGCAGAAGGGCGTTTCCTGAGATGGAAAATCCTGGACACCTAATCGGTCTACCACAAGGACCACGAGTTTTCCCTTTAATCCGGCAGGGAGGGCCCGCGCTTGAGGTTTCACGAACACTGTCAACAACGCGCCTACGAACAATATCGTGATGAGTCCGGTGAGAACTGGGCCTCGCCGGTGGGCCCGGGAGTTGAGGGCAATGCCTGATTTCATGGCGATATTATACCTATCAGGCCAATGAAGTGCGTGGCGTAGTTATCGAGGTGTAAATTGTAGTTGTGGCGCTCGGCATCGCGTCTTGAGATCTCAACCGTCGACCGGCACCCGCTTGATCTTCGCCCCCAGGGACGAAAGCTTCTCCTCGAACCGTTCATAGCCGCGGTCAATATGCTGGATATCGTAGACCTCGGTCGAGCCGCCGGCAACCAGGCCCGCCAGCACCAGCGCGGCGCCCGCGCGCAGGTCCGTCGATGTCACCGGTGCTCCGCTTAAAGAAGGCACCCCGCGGATGATTGCGTGGTGGTCCTTTGTCTTGATGTCCGCCCCAAGCCTGTTAAGCTCGTCCACCACCATGAAGCGGTTGTCAAAGATGTTCTCCGTGACGAATGAGGTGCCTTCGGCGGTGGCAAGCAGTGTGAGCGTCTGTGGTTGGAGATCCGTTGGGAACCCCGGGTATGGGAGCGTTGATATCTCTACTCCCCTGACACCGTCCGGCACTGAAATCGTCATGCTGTCGGGGCCCAGGTCAAGCCGGCAGCCCGCCTCTCGCAGCTTCTCCACCACTATCTCCAGAAAAGCAGGGTCGAGGCCGGTTACCGTTACCTGCCCGCGGGCCACGGCGCCAGCCAGAAGGTACGTCCCGGCCTCTATGCGGTCGCCGACCGCGGTATGCTCGACCCCCCTTGAGTGAATCAACGCCCTTGATGGTGATTATTGAAGTGCCGGCGCCGGATATCGTAGCGCCCATCTTTGAGAGGAACTCGGCAAGATCGCTTACTTCGGGTTCCTTGGCCGCGTTCTCAATAACAGTAGTGCCCTTCGCCAGTACGGCCGCCATCATCAGGTTCTCCGTTGCGCCCATGCTGGCGAAGTCGAGGTAGATGCGAGTGCCGTACAGAGTATTGGCTTCGGACTCGACGTACCCGTGTGAAACGGCGATCCTGGCGCCCATCTGGCCAAGCCCCTTCAAGTGCATATCTATTTGCCGGGCTCCAATGTTGCACCCGCCCGGCATTGCCACCCTGGCCCGCCCGTACCGGCTGACCAGCGGCCCCAGCACCTCCACTGAAGCCCGCATCTTTTGAACCAGGTTATAAGGGGCCTCGAGCCTGGGGTTCTCCGCGGGCGAGATGTCCAGTGTGCCACCGGAAAAATCGACGGAAAGGCCGATATAGCGGAGCACCTCCATCATTGTCCGGACGTCGGCGATGTCGGGTACGTTGTGAATACGGCTGTCTCCATCAGCCATGATCGCGGCGGCCATCAGCTTGAGGACGGAGTTCTTGGCGCCGCCCGCGCGCACCGTGCCCGACAACCGCGCGCCCCCCTCTATCACGTACTTATCCAATGGAGTCCACCCTCCGTAAACCTGGTATTTTCAGGACGGCCTGACTCCTACAAGCATAACCCACTTCGGCGGGTGCTTCGAGTCATTAAGGTAGTGTGGCAAGACGCCTGTAATTCGCCCGGCTTACTTCCGGTCCAGACGCTTCAGCACGCCTATCATGGACCCCTCTTGGGCATAAGCCTTTGCCAGCATGCTGACAACCAAGGACGGGGCAAGCTCGACCCGGAGCGTCTCGGAAAGTGAGATAACCGCGGCTTTGACCAAGTTGTAGGAACCCATCTCGGGAAAGCTGCTGAACCCGGCGGCCGACCCTATGTTTAGTATGTGACCGGAGCGCTGCCCCTGCATGCGCGGAATGAAAGCATGGCAGCCGTAGATCACCCCCCAGAGACTGGTGCAAACCGAGGAGGGCTGGATCCTACACTGTGGAGACGCTTATTACGTCAGGCGTGAGTTAGAGGAAGGCAAAAAGGTCCCATTTGGAATAACCTGTACGCGGCTTATGGTGGATCATGATTTTGCGGGGGTCCGGCGGCAAAGAGAACGCCTCAAAGAATTAGCGAGAAAAAGCGGCGGTGAGATCACCATGTATGCAACCCACGTCAATGACCAGCCTGTGCCCCTTTTTACTAGTATCTAAGATTGCGTGATCGGGTCTCTGTGGGAATATCTGTCGGCGGTTTCAGGCCTTGCCATGGCGCTCGACGATCTTCTTCTTGACCTTCTTGAGGCGAAAGTGGTCTTCGCGCGCCCGCTCGTCAAGCGAGCTGAAGATGAACTTGATCTGCTCCTGAAGCTCCGGTATGACGGTGTTCTCAAGCGCGTTTACTCTACGGTTCGTCTTCTGGAGCTCCTCGCCAAGGCGCCTGAGCCTGGTCTCAATGTCGGCGCTCTGGATCATGAGGTCGATGATCTCCTCGAATTTAGCCGCCGTGTTATCGATGCGGGCGCTCACCCCGGTGATCCCATATCCCCTGGTGAGTTCCGTCTTGATGGGTGCCGTGGACTTGCGGATGACCGGGATGGGAACACCCATGACGTGGGTACCGAAGATGTCAACCAGTACCTCGCCTTTAGTGGCGAACCCGACCGACTGCAATACCACCTTTCCCTCGACCGCTTTCGTCAGCGCCAGCACCAACTGAGCGTCCGCGGTGGCGCGCTCCAGGCGCAGAGATAACTTCATGGTCTCGTCGATAATGGGCAGGAACTCCCTGAGAAGTGCGTCACGCTTCTTCTTCAGGAGCTCCATTCCCTGCTCGGCGAGCCTGATCTGCTGCTTGCGGTATAGCAGCTCGCTTCTTGTCGGGTTTACTTTTTCCATCTTCGATCTTCATGGCCGTCTCGCTTGAGACGGTGGCTGTAGTGTCACCCTCTCCCTGACCCTCTCCCCTCAAGGGAGAGGGAAAGGATGTAGATACTCTATTCCGCCTTTTCGGCTTCGGCAGTCTCCTCCTCAGCCTTCCCAGTCTCCTCCTCCGGGGCCTCAGCGTCCGTCTCTACCGCTTTCTCCGCAGTGACCTCACCCGGATAAAACTGCTCGACGTACTCGAGCTTTATCCTCTTCAGCTCAGTGGAGGGCAGGATGGACAGCAGATTCCAACCGATCTCGAGGGTCTCCTCGATATCGCGGTTCTCATCGCCCTGGTTCAGGAACGCCTCTTCGAACTCATCGGAGAACTTCAGGAACAGCCGGTCGTTCTCCGAGAGTGCTTCCTCACCGATAATGGCCACCAGCCTGCGGAGGTCGACACCCTCGGCGTAGAACGCGTAGAGCTGGTCGGCCACGCCTCGATGATCGCCCCTGGTCTTACCATCCCCGATGCCCTGATTCATCAATCGGGACAGGCACGGCAGNACGTCGATNGGTGGGAAAATGCCCTTTCGGTGCAGGCCTCGCGACAGCACTATCTGGCCCTCGGTTATGTACCCGGTCAGGTCGGCAATCGGATGCGTGATATCGTCGTCGGGCATGGTCAGGATCGGTACCTGGGTGATGGAGCCCTTCTTGCCCTTGATCCGGCCCGCCCTCTCGTAGATGCTGGCCAAGTCGGTGTACATATAGCCGGGGTAGCCGCGGCGTCCCGGCACCTCCTCGCGGGCGGCGGATATCTCGCGCAGCGCCTCGCAGTAGTTGGTCATGTCGGTCAAGATAACCAGCACCTGCATCTCGTGCTCAAATGCCAGAAACTCAGCCATGGTGAGCGCGCACCTCGGGGTAATGATACGCTCGACGGTCGGGTCCTCCGCCAGGTTCATGAAGAAGCAGACGCGCTCCAGAGCGCCCGTCTCGGCGAAGGAGCGCTGGAAGAAAGAGGCCTCTCGACGGGTGATGCCCATCGCGCCGAACACAATGGCGAACTCCTCGCCGCTGATCACCTTGGCGTTNTTTACGATCTGCGCGGCGAGCTCGTTGCCGGGCAGGCCCGCGCCGGAGAAGATCGGGAGCTTCTGCCCGCGAACCAGGGTGTTCAAGCCGTCNATGGCGGAGACACCGGTTTGAATGAAGTCCNTCGGGTTGTCCCTGGAATACGGGTTGATGGGAGCCCCGCCCACCTCGAGTTCATCCTCGGGGAAAACCTTGCCGCCACCGTCTATCGGCTCGCCTATCCCATTCAGGACGCGGCCGAGCATACCAATTGACACGCCGAGATGGATTACCTCCCCCTGGAAGCGGACCTTTGACTGGTCGACGTCCAGACCGGTGGTGGTGCCGAAGACCTGTACGACCGCCAGGTCATCGTTCAGCTCGATGACCTGCCCTTTGCGCGTCTCCCCGTCACCCGATTCGATCTCGACCATCTCGCCGAACGAGACCCCCCGGACCCCACGGACGAACACCAGCGGTCCGGCGATGTCATGGATGGTTCTATACTCCGCTGTTACCAGCCTGTCTCGGGCCATTTTGCTTTCTCCTCCACCTATCTCATAAAGTCCCTTGTGGGTGGCACGCCGGCCGCCCCAGCCGAGCCTTGAAGACTCGGGCTACAACGAGTATGCCTACCTCTATCAATACCTCACGAGCTTCCTGAGTTCAGACTGTAGCTCGGTCTCGAGGGTCTCCAACTGCTCTGTCGCCTCGTCGACAGGAATCTCTTTCATGCGACCGATTCTGGTTCGGAATGGAATATCAAGCGCCTCCTTGAGCGTGACACCTTTCATCAGGACTTCCTGGAGCACGTCATAGTAGGCGACTATTACCTTGAGCATGTGGTACTGCTTATTAGGATCGCAGTACGCGTCGACATCACTGAACGCGAACTGCTGGAGGTAGTCTTCCCTGAGCATCCGCGCGACCTCGAGGGTAGCGCGGGCGAACTCGGGAAGAGCGTCCGGGCCGACGAGCTGCACGATCTCCTGCAGCTCGTCTTCCTTCTGAAGGATCATCATCGCTTTGTCGCGGCAGTTCTTCCAGTCCGTGCTCACGTTGTCGGAGTACCACTCCTCCACCTGGTCGAGGTACAGCGAGTAGCTCTTCATCCAGGAGATTGCGGGGAAGTGGCGCCTATGTGCAAGGTCGGTGTCCAGTGCCCAGAACGCCCCCGAGATTCGAAGCGAGTTCTGGGTCATGGGCTCGGAGAAGTCGCCTCCTGGGGGCGATACCGCGCCGACCACGGTGATCGAGCCCACCCGCTCGTCCGTGCCCAGACAGACAGCTCTTCCGCAGCGCTCGTAGAAGTCCGCCAGCCTGGTTGCCAGGTAGGCGGGGTAGNCCTCCTCACCGGGCATCTCCTTCCTCACCGGGCATCTCCTCCAGACGCCCTGAGACTTCACGGAGCGCCTCGCCCCAGCGGGACGTAGAGTCGGCCATCATGGCCACGTCGTAGCCCATGTCCCGGTAATACTCCGCCATTGTAATGCCCGTGTAAATTGAGGCCTCGCGGGCCGCCACCGGCATGTTGGACGTGTTGGCGACCAGGATGGTGCGCTTCATTAACGGAAGTCCGCTGCGCACGTCCTCGAGCTCCGGGAACTCGGAGAGGACCTCGGTCATCTCGTTGCCGCGCTCGCCGCAACCAACGTAGACAACCACGTCGGCCTCGGCCCACTTGGCAAGCGTCTGCTCGGTTACGGTCTTGCCCGTCCCGAACCCCCCCGGGATGATGCTGTATCCGCCCTGCGCCACCGGGAAGAACGTGTCCAGTATGCGGGTGCCGGTGATGAAAGGCAGGTTCGGGTCCATCTTCGAGACAACCGGGCGGGCTATACGCGCCGGCCACTTCTGCATCATCTGGAACTCCGTTCCGTCCTCGCAAACCGCGATCGTATCCGCAATCTTGAATTCGCCGCTTTTTATTTCCGCAATGACACCCTCNCGACCCGGCGGCACCATTATGAGGTGCCTGATGACCTCGGTCTCCTGGACGTAGCCCAGCACGTCACCGGCGATTACCTTCTGGCCCGGCTTGGCCTCGGGCTCGAACTCCCACTTGCGCTCGTGGTCGAGCGCCTCGGACACTGTGCCTCGCGTTATGTAGTCGCCGTAGTCCTCGGCGAGCTCAGGCAGCCTCCTCTGGACCCCGTCGTAGATCGAGGACAGCATCCCCGGCCCGAGCTCGAGCAGCAGCGGATGCTCGGTGCACGTCACCTGCTCATCGACCTCCAGGCCGCTGGTGTCCTCGTAAACCTGGATGATGGCGGTATCTCCCTCGAGGCGGATTATCTCCCCGATTAGCTTCAGATGGCCCACGAACGTAACGTCGTACATCCGCGCGCCGGCCATACCGCTGGCCTGTACAACAGGCCCCGACACCTTGGTGATCTGACCTTCGATCAAAGTTCTGCTCCTCTTCTCACAAGCCGGCTCGGCCCGGCCGGTTCATTGACCTCTCAGTGTGACGTCGAAGCCCACCGCCCGGTGGACCAGTCTCGCCAGGAAAGCCCTTCTCTCGCCGATGGCCCCCAGTTTTTCCTTAACCGGGAGCGACACCACGATAGGGCGATATGTCGCTTCAATGCGCCGCCGTATCCTATCGTCGATGGCGGCCAGGTAACCTTCGTTTACAGCAAGAATGCCTGTATCGTCATCCTCCAGCAGGCGATTTATCTCCCGCCGGGCTTCATCGGCGTCCTTTACTTCCCGAACGTCGACCCCGGCCAGGCGGAACCCCGGCGCGGTCTCCGGGTCGGTCAGCACTACTACTTTGTACATATCACCAATATTTCCGTTCTCTAAGCCGCCTGGGCGGCTTCCCTCTCCACGAAGAATAGGTTTTTCTTGATGTCCGCCTGTGACTGGTCCATCAGTTTGCCCTTAAGCGTGATCCGCAAGTTGATGATCTCGTTCTGCTTTGCCCACATGTAACCTATGATCACACCGATGCCCAGGACGTCAACGTTGCTCATTCCAACACCGCGGCGGACCAGTTCGTGCTCGAGCTCCCGGTCGAACGCGGCCACGTCCACCTCCTGGTACTCGGAAAGCGCCTTTTCCAGCAGCTTGCGATATCGGGGGTCCGGGTACTCACTGACCATCTGAACTATGTCTCCCAGGCGGTGGAGCTCGAGAAACTGTGCTCCGCTCAGCAAGCCGCCGGGGATTCGCAGGTGTTCCACCTCTTCGTCCTCGAGCTTTATCCCACGGATGCGGACCAGCGTGGAGACATTCCGCATGTCGATCTCGTCGGAAATCATCTCGCGCACCATCTCCAAGTTTCTATTCTTACCATGCAGCGACTCCATCACGTTGGCGTAGAAGTACTTGTCGATTGCGGTCTCCAGCACGGCCAGGTCCTGATCCTTCTTCAGAAAACTCGGATAGGCGGCAACCAGCGGAGGCGCGTAGCTCATCTGCTGAGCGGCCATGTAGCTGATCACATCACGGATCTCCCTCTGCTGGGCCATCTGCTCTAACGTATCCATCCTGATGGCGCCTACCGGCACCAGCAGGTTGGTTATCTCGCTCGGCGTGGCGTTGCCCTTCTTGCCCCTTATGATTGTCTTGATGTTTAGCAGGTCGTACCTGGACAGCAGGACCGTCACCAACCTGTGAGCCTCGCCGCCCGTCGCGTCGAGGATCTTCCTGAAGGCGGCTATCATATTGAAGCTCAACGCCAGGTCGTAATCGGGCCTTTCCGGGTCCAGCAGGACCGCCTCGTTGATCTCGCGGCGGTAGATGGTCTGGTCCAGCAGGGAGTTGAGCGTCTCGAAGCTGTCCGCTTCGACCAGCTTCAAGAAAAAATCCTTCGTGAGCAGGTGCGAACGCATACCACGCACACGCGCGTTAACGTATCCGTAATCGGAGAGGTCGACTCTGGCCAATTCTCTTACCCCGCTATCGATCTAGTTCTCGGCTCGAGCCCCGAACAGAATCTTTGAAATCTCCAGCCTGAGCTTGTCTCGGGCTTTGTCCAGCCGGGCCTCGAACGTATTGGATACGACGACCTTGCCCCCCGGTGAGCTTCCGATCAGCCCCCCCGAGGACTCAAGCGGAGTATCTGAGATGCGGTAAGGCCGTTGCCTCTCCGCCATCACCTTCTCGACAAGCGGTCGGTCCTCAGAACGTACCTGGAGAACGGCTTCTCCTTCGAAGAACTCGAGGACCTCGTCCAGGAGTACTCCCAGGATGTTCGGATAGCTCTCGTCTTTGTTGAGTTCCCCAAGGCTGTTCTCCGCGGTCCGGAACGCCTCATCCACGGTCTCTTCCTGAGCCTTGATAAGTTCGTTCTTTGCCTTGAGCGACGCTGAGTAGACGATTGCGGTCGCTTCGCTTCGTACGGCCTCCTCGACCTTCCTCAACCGGACCCGCCTGGTATGCTCGGCGTCTCTCTCGACCTCGGAGATTATTTCCGCGACCCGCTGCTGGGCTTCTAACTGAATGCCCTCTATGCGGGTCTCCGCCTTCTCCTCGAGAGCCCTAAGGATATCTTCTAGTGCCAAACCTGGTCACTTCCCTTTGTAACACCGAGTTACTTTGCGCTCTTAAGGGTTGTAATCATGAACGCAATAACCAGACCGAGGATGACCATGGTCTCCGGTATTGCCACCAAGATGATAGCGCTACCGACGAGCTCCGGACGCTCGGCAATCGCACCAGCCATAGCCGCGCCGATACGCGACTGGGCCAAAGCCGTAGCCAGCGCCGAAAGACCAATGGCTATAGCGGCACTGATCGCTATCATTCCTATCTTTACTGCTTCACCCACTACTCTTCACCCCCAGTTTTTTTGAACGGTTCATAGCGGTATTTGGCAGGTTCAAAGAACTTGCCGAAACTCTCTACGAGATGCAGACGCAACGCGTGTATCGACGGGCTGAAAACACCTATCACGATGTTCAGCCCGTGCAACAGAATGAAGACTACAACCCCTATGATCACCCCAATCCATCCACCACCCGCCGACTGCTTCGCCAGGGTATTGGCAACGTTGGCCATGATAGCCGAGGCAAGGCCGATGGCGATGAGACGGGCGTAAGAGAATATGTTGCCAATGCCCACGATCGACTCGACCACTCCGCCCATGCCGCCCCCGATACCGGCNACCACTATCCCGGCGACCGCAATCAATATGCCCGCGGCNACNACCGGAGTGGGCCACCAGGTCAAGCCGAATTTTGCCAGCGCCATCATGAAACCGGTAAGCGTCATCAGAAGCCCGCCCTTTTCCATAACGTGTTTCCTGTTGTGCTCGCGCAGGCCGTTGAAGATACCGATGAGTAGTCCAATGCCGATATGGATAAACCCGATGACAATCGTGATGGCGAACATCAGTGTAAAACCTTCGAGCCTATCCAGTGGATATCTGATGATCCCGGGGTGGCCGCTTTCGACCTTCATTCCGCTCGGGTAGAGATAATGGTCCATCGCACCCGTTGTGCTATTGTAGTTCCCCACAAGTCTAAGAAGCAGGTCTCCGAAGAACTCGAAGTAGAGGATGCCGAACAGTACGCTGAAAGCTCCTCCAACGGTCATGATGAAACCGGCCATGTTGGCCAGTGGCTTGTCCCCC
>JGI24138J36424_10000560_pt1 | contig 11864 bp, 6 predicted proteins | sample BarGraNGADG00312_2_FD_36424 | JGI IMG/M metagenome (IMG submission 36424) | reverse complement strand
TCGCTTAAAGCATATACCAAAAGAGTTCTGATATCTCTGAAGGAACAGGGAACCCTTCCTGAAATGGTTCAGATTGGAAATGAGATCAACCATGGAATGCTCTGGCCGGATGGCCATATTGGTAACCCTGACAATCTTGCTGAACTATTAAAAGCCGGAGTCGAAGGAGTAAAAGAAGTGGATCCTACAATAGTTATTATGATGCATATTGCTCTTGGAGGGCAAAATGAGGAAGCGGTATTCTGGCTTGACAATATGATTGCCAGGGGAGTAAAATTTGATGTTATCGGCCTTTCATATTATCCAAGATGGCATGGAACATTGGATGATCTTTTATTCAATACCCGCGACCTGGCAAAAAGATATAATAAGGATATTAATGTAGTTGAGTATTCTCAATATAGAAAGGAAGTTCATGAAATTGTTTTTGGTTTGCCAGGGGACCGTGGAGAAGGTACATTTATCTGGGAACCACTCAATACTTTTTTCGGCAAAGACAGGGAGGTTACAAATGAGCTTAAAGCTTATGATGAATTAAGCAAAATGTATCTGATTGGCCGATAAGTTTTTAATACTCTTATAATTTAATATAGCGACATAATAATCTGAAGAATTCATGGTTGTATATTAATTGCAGAACAACATTTGATATTTAACAATGGATTTTGATGAGGTTATATTGATATTAACATATGATTTCTATAAACATATGTTCTTTGAATTATTATACTATATTTGAGATTGTTAAAATATGTTAAATGAAGGATCAACTTGCCGCCAGAATTAAACTTGGTGATGAACAAGCCTTTGAACTTCTGTTTCGCAAATACTTTGAGCGTTTGTGTGGTTTTACTAATAAGTTTCTGAATGATCCTGAACAATCAAAGGAAATTGTGCAGGAAGTATTTATGAAAATATGGGAAGGAAGGAAGGATATTAACCCCCAAGATTCCCTTAAGTCATATCTTTTTAAAATTACCCAGAATCTAAGCATTAATAAACTGCGAAGACAAAAGGTAGAATTCAGATATACGGAAATATATAAGCTGGTCTATATTGAGCATGACGAATTTTCTGTCCACGAGTCTCTTTTAGCCAGGGAACTGGAAGAAAATATCACCAATTCGATTGCGAAGTTACCTCCCGAATGCCGTAAGATTTTCGAATTAAGTCGGATTGAAGGTTTAAAATATAAAGAAATTGCTGATACTCTTCATATTTCCGTAAAAACTGTCGAAGCACAGATGTCGAAAGCGCTTCGGTCATTGAGAATTGAATTGAGTGACTACCTGACACTTCTTCTTATAGTTTTGATCGGCAATAATCTATAGATTGTTTTAAGAGTTATAGAAATCCATCAGGAAGAAATGGGCTGCTCCAAAAGAAAATCCTATTTTCAATAAGGGTAAATCAGAATCATTTTGTATTAGTTATGTAATCTTTATTACACAGGTTAGGTGGAATTTTGGTTAGTTGGTTTTATGTGAAGCGCTAAACCTGATTTAGCGCTTCACTTTTTTATGAGAAAGCAGGAGTTCTTATCTGCTGACTTCAAAAAAAACTAATTATCAATAAGGGTAAAAAGGTTTAATATTGTATTAGCTTAAGGTATAAAAAATGAAAGAAGAAAAAAAGTGGAACACCATAATCTGATAATTAAGTTTTTAGCCGGAGAAATCTCAGATAATGAGATGATCCTGTTAAAATTATGGCTTGAACAGGATCCTCAAAACCGGCGTATCTTCAACGAGGAAAATGAGTTATGGCAAGAGGCAGGTATTCATACAAAACTTGAAAATTATAAAACCGACCCTGCGTGGATAAATATTTCCTCAAAACTAAGTCTGGGGAAAAACAATTCCAGGACCTATACCATACTAAGCAAGAATAGTTTCCGGATCCTTTCCGCGGCAGCAACTGTCGCTTGTCTGATTGCCATTGGGGGACTCAGTCTATGGATAACAGGGAGAAAATCTTTTCAGCAAATTACGGTAGCCTCCACAACAGTTTCTACCCATCAGGGCGAGAAAGCGCACATTATCCTTGCTGATTCCACAGAAATAATTCTGAATTCAGAAAGCACTTTACGATATGACGGGCAATATAATATAAAGGATCGTTTAGTAAAGTTTACAGGGGAGGCCTTCTTCGATGTCAGCACTAATCCTGAAAAACCTTTCGTGGTACAATTGGACAAGATGAAAATTTATGCAACCGGAACCAGATTTAATGTTTTTTCATTTGGCAATGAAGACCGGGTAGAGACTACCCTCGAAGAAGGTGCAATCACGGTTTCAATAAAAGGCAAGGAGTCTATAGATGTGAAATCCGGACAGCAGGTTGTTTATTTTGTGAAGTCCGGGAAAGTAATTGTTCATGAAGTAGCTATAGATACATACACATCGTGGAAAGAGAATAAACTGCGGTTTAATGATACTCCTTTTGAGGAAGTACTAAGAAGAATTGGCAGAAAATACAATGTCAAATTCGAAATAACAAATCCCGATCTGCTGAATTTAAAGTATACTGCAACTTTTATTGACGAGTCTATTGAAGAAGTTATGCAGATGTTGAAAACTGTAAGTCCAATCACATATAAAATTTATAACCGTACTACAATCAACGATAAACAATATCTGAAACCAAAGATTGTAGTTGGGAAAAGAAAAGATCTATAACTAACAACCCTAAACCTGATAACCTATCGCCTATGAAACACTCTCTTCACATTCCTTCCTGAAAAAAAGCAGGAAAGTCCTGACCGACCTCCCTGCCCAGTTTTATTTGCACTAAACCAATTTGATATTGGTTTGATGCGATTTAGTTATTAACCGTCTAAATCATTCAAACTTATGAAAAAATTCAACATTTTACAACGAACAGCTTATTTTATAACTTGTTCGAAAAAAACCTTTAGAATTATGAAACTATCAATTTTTCTTCTTTTAGTGACAGTATTCAATCTATTCGGGAGCCCTTCATACTCTCAGAATTCACGATTGAATCTTGACATGAGGGATGTTCCGATAAAAACTGTTCTTACCGCTATTGAGAATCAGAGTGAGTTCTTCTTCCTGTATAGCTCGAAGATGATTGATATAAACCAAAAGGTGGATATCAATGTTTCTGACAAAAAAATAACCGAAGTTCTGGTTGAACTCCTGGCAAATACAGAAATAAAATATACTGTCAGGGACCGGCAGATACTTCTGCTTAATAAAGAGGCAGAAGCGGCTATGGCTTTGCAGCAAAACAGAGTAACCGGTATTGTTACCGAAAAGATGGGTACCCCTATTCCTGGTGTAAATGTTGTTGTTACCGGAACAACTCAGGGAACGATGACCGACTTTGCTGGTAAATACAGTATTGAAGTTCCTCAGGGATCAAAAAGCCTGACATTCTCATTTACCGGGATGGAACCCCAGGAAATAAATATCGGGACATTAACCCAAATCGACGTAACAATGATTGAATCTACAATTGGCCTGAATGAAGTAGTGGTTATTGGATATGGAACATCTACTCGTAAGAACCTTACTACAGCAATTTCACAAATTAACCCGAGCAGTATTCCTAGTTCAGCCAACTCAAATGTTAACACCCTCTTAATGGGACGTGCCGCGGGCCTTCAGGCATTTCAGGGTACCGCACAACCAGGTGGTATGATTAATGTCTCAATTCGTGGTGGTGCCACTCCTCTTTATGTTGTAGATGGTGTTGTAATGTCGGCAAACGCTCTTGAACCTAATAACGGAACTACTGCAGTTTTAAATACTGTAAACCGTTCGGGTTTAGGTGGGTTAAATCCTGATGACATTGAGTCAATTGAAGTTTTAAAAGATGCCAGCGCTGCCATTTATGGTATTGATGCAGCCAATGGAGTTATTTTAATTACCACTAAAAAGGGAAAAACCGGTGCATTGAGTGTTACATATGATGCCAGCCATTCATGGATGCAAAATTATCCATACTATAAACCCTTGGATGCTAGCGGGTACATGCAGCAGTTCAATAATTTTGCTAAAGACGTGTATATGTACGACAAATCAATGGGTGTTTATGGAAGTAACGCAATAGATTTTTCAGGTATAGGAGGTGATAGTAACATAAAACATGCTTTATATACTGATGCCCAAATAGCTAGCCCCGGACCAACTTATAATTATTTGAAATCTGTTTTACGGCCGGGAAGTATCGACAACCATACTTTGACATTTAACGGAGGTACGCAAGCCGTACATTACTATTTTTCGGCAAATTATTTTAATCAAAAAGGTACCGTAGTAAATTCGGGTCTGGAAAAATATTCTGCACACTTGAACATGGATGCTCAATTTCTGAAAATTTTTAAATTCGGTGCCAATATTAACGTGAACAAGAACATCTATCAGAATTCAACAGCAGGTACGCAAACCAACGGAGCCGGACAGCAATCGTATGGCGCTGTACAGGCAGCTGTTGCATGGCTGCCAACATTAAATGCAATTAACGCCGATGGCACTTTCGCAGTAGACAATGTTCTTCCTAACCCAATAGGTTTACTTGGAATAAGCGACCAGACATCTTCTAATGGAATTCTTGGAAATTTTACACTTGAAGCAGAGATTTTACCTAAAATGCTTACTGCCAAGGTGCTTTTTGGAGACAACATAGAGTATTCCGGCAGGTCATATCATGTCCCCGGCAACGTATTTTGGGACCAAATGTACCTTACCAGAGCTGCTATAAATGATGCCACTCGTAATAATATAACCGTGGAAGGAACTGTAAATTTTAACAAAGAATTTGCTTCCATTGTAAATGTAAACGCAATTGTAGGAACTGGGCAATATACGTATGATGAATTTGGTAGAGGGTTTACTTTTTCAAGTTTTTCTGATGCTCTGGGAAATTATAATGCAGCTGCCGGAACAAATACCCCCTCTGTAAATTCTTATAGGTCTTATTCTAAAAAAAGGTCATATTTTGGACGTGCAAGTTTCGATATTTTCGACAAGTACATTATTACCGGCACTTTTAGATATGATGGCGACAATAGATTCTTCCCCAAAAGTAAATATGCAGTCTTCCCTTCTGTTTCGGCTGCCTGGAAAGTTACCAATGAGTCGTTCCTGAAAAACAACCCTATTCTAAACCTTTTAAAAATAAGAGGTAGTTTTGGAGTAACAGGTAGCAATAATCTTGGAGCCAGCGCTTATGCAATTATTCAGCCTTCTTCAAACATCCTATCTTTTAACCATGGATCCACTACTTATGTTACTTATTTGCAGAATAGCGTGGATAATCCAAATCTTACCTGGCAAAAACAAGTAATGTTGAATGGTGGTATAGATTTTAGTTTACTGAAAGATAGAGTTTCTGGATCATTTGATGTTTTCCAGAATGAAATCACCAATTTATTAAAATATGCAAATACCGATCAATTATCGTTACTTACAACACAACCGGTAAATGGTGGTGATGTTATTAACAATGGTTATGAGTTTAACCTGAATACNATAAATATTAAAACGAAGGATTTTACNTGGAATATGTCGGTTACTGCCTCGCACTATTTTAAACATTGGAAAAGCCGGTTTGCAAAAGACGATTTAGATCCAACGTATACTGGAGTAAACGATGCCGTAGATATCATTTATTATCGCCCTACTGAGGGTATCATTACCGATTTCACTAAATTATCGGCAGCACAACAGGCAATCCAAACAACTCTTGGCGCTACCAAGCCCGGTTATGAAATTTATACAGATACCAATAGCGATGGGGTTATAGATAATAAAGATATTAAATCGGTTGCAGCTTATCCAAAGATCTATCTGGGTTGGGGCAATACTTTTAAATATAAAAATTTCGACCTCGATATTTATTTTTATGGACAGTTTGGTTTTAAAAAATATAACCATAGTTATGATTGGACAGGCGAAGCTGGTATGATAACAGCGACAGACAATGTTACTGTTGATGCAAATAAAGTGTGGACACCATACAATACATCGGGTATTCTTCCAGGGTATGCCTCTGTAACACACCCTGTTACGATTTCAGCCGGAACATATAATAGCGGGATTTATCCAAATAACTTAACCAATAGTGTTGGTACAGATATCGGTTTAGAAGATGCTTCATTCCTGCGTTGTCGCAATATTACTTTTGGATATAATTTCGATATTCCGGCATGGAAAAATTATATTAAGGGTCTAAGAGTTTATTTTGATTTGCAGAATGCCTTTATCATAACCAAATACCATGGAATTGACCCTGAAGTCTATGAATCATTGCCAAACGGAGGCGGTGTAAAAGGTGGTCCCGGAGAGTATCCAATGGCCCGTACTTTTTCCATTGGCCTTAGAGTTAATTTATAATGAATTTTAAAAATACTTTAGATTATGAAAAAAAATCATAATATATCACTTTATGTTGCATTGCTTATACTTATAGGTTTAAGTAGTTGCACAAAAAATTTCGATCCAATTAATTATGGCGCCTTACAACCTGGAGCATATCCAAAAACTGATGCAGAATGGACAAGCTATGTGATGCAGGTTTACATGCCTTATAACCCCAAATGGGGATATACATTTTTTGCTACCGGGGCCGGACAAGAAGGCTATACCTTGTTCCAGCCCGATAATTCAATGTTTCAATATAATGACGAAGCTTCAGATATCAGTCAGGTGTTTTCTGGCTGGGGAGGTAATTTCTTTTCCTTAAGCTCGCTTAATTTCCCTGGTACTGAATTAGGGATTAACAGAGGACAAGGACATTTTGAAAAAGTAAAAATGATTACCCGGTGGACATCACTAATTGATCAACTTAACAAAAGTTTTAAAACATCGGATAATGTATTACGTAAACAGTTAAAAGGAGAGGCTTATGCTGCAAGGGGGATCATGAATTTTTACCTGTTGTACCTGTATGGACCTGTACCTGTAATTATGGATGCTTCGAAAATAGGTACTACAGCTGAAGCTGATCTGACCCGTCCTGATCGCGCTACTTTTGTCAAATATATTACGGACGATTTACAGACAGCTGCCGATAGTTTGCAGGCTGTAATTCCAGCTTCTGAATTTGGCCGTTTTACCAAAGGCGCTGCCCTCACATTTTTAATGCGTACCTATTTGATGGAACACAATTATCCTGCGGCACTTCCTGTTGGACTTGCTATCAAGAACCTTGGACTGTATTCTTTAAATGCTGATTATAACTTGTGCTTCAAGAGTTCAAATAGTAGTGCACAAACACCTGAAGAAATATGGTCGATAACCACAAATACTGCTTCAGAGGGCAGGGCTGCCAATATTTTCAACCTGAATGCCTTTTCATATTATTGCATACCCTGGGATTGTAAATTAGCTAGTGGAAATGCAGGATGGAGTCAGGTATTTGGCATGCCTTGGACTATAGTTAAATCGTTTGAACCTGGCGACATAAGAAAACAATGGTTGCTTACAAGTTATGTCACTACTCAGACCGGTCATGCTACAATAGATAGTACATCTGGTTTAACTTCCGCCATTATGGATAAATATACCGACGATATTGTAGCTTCCTTTGAAGCCAATAATATTGTTGTTTGCCGTTATGCCGATGTATTGCTTATGATTGCTGAAGCTGAAGTTGGATCCGGGGTAACCGGCGAAGGTATGGCTGATTTAAACCTGGTACGTGCCCGTGCAGGATTAGCTCCTTTATCAGGTGCATTAACAATGGCTAAAGTTTTCAACGAAAGGACCCATGAAATTTGGTGGGAAGCACAAAGAAGGCTGGAATTAATAAGGTTTAACAATTGGAACACTCAAATTGCAAAATATAACAATTATTATACCTCTGCTTCGATGAAGAAGCTTACTACTTATCCACCTATAATGCCAATACCAATTTATGCTGTTAATGAAGGTTGTGCGCAGAATATTCAATATGCTGGTGTATCTGGTGTTACCAACGCCACTTATACTGAGGCTCTACCGTCTTATTATACAGGTAATAATAAGTAACTAATATTAGGTTTAGAAAAAAAGTATCTTTTAACATGATGAAGCTTTGAACGACAATAATAGGCAACTAAAACAAAATTTCTATTATTGATTTTCTGATATAACCGGAGGGCTGTGTAAATCGAGCTGTACACAGCCCTTTTTAACTAAACATCCATACGCATTAATAACCTTCAGCAAGGAGGAAAGAGTTTGGAGATTGGAAAGTCATGATTTTGTATAATAATTAGTTTGTTACAATATGGAAACAAAAAGATTAAGATATTTTTTCCTGCTGGTTGCTTTTGTTATAATTTACACGGAAGCTTCTTCTCAAAAGAATACCGATCCTGTTAAAATTGACAGGACCGGCAGGATGCTGTGGAGAAGTAATAACCAGGANGCTTTTTTCTGGGGCGTCAACTACTCGGCTCCTTTTGCCCATGGTTTCAGGCAAATGGGACGTTTGGGAGAAGATAAAGAGAGAAACATTGACTATGATACATACCATTTGGCACGACTGGGTATTTCTGCCTACAGGATACACGTATGGGCTTGTGAAATAAGTGATAGTGCCGGCAATATTTTGAATAATGAACACCTCAAACTTCTTGATTATCTGATTTACAGATTGCACCTGAGAGGTGTTTATACTTTTTTAACAGCCATACGTTATGGTAGTCCGGGTTATCCCGAACCTGATGTTAAAACTTCGAGTTTTGCCGACAAGTATCCAAAAAGCAGTATGTACCTGATACCAGAAGCAATTGCAGCTCAGGAACAGTACTTAAAACAATTTGTTAATCACGTTAATCCTTATACCGGTAATGCATATAAAAATGATCCCATGATGGTGGGTTTTGAAATCTGTAATGAACCTGCTCATTCCAAAGCTGCTGAAACAACTGCATTCGTTAAAAAGATGATTGATGCGGTTAAGTCAACCGGATGTACAAAACCGGTTTTTTATAATGTTACACAAAATATCAGTCTGCTTGAGGATTTTATTAAAGGTGGCTCTGCTGGTTCAACATTCCAATGGTATCCCTCCGGTCTGGTTGCCAATCATGAAGTATTGGGAAACTTTCTTCCTCATGTCGATAAATATGATATGCCATTCAGAAACGAAAAGTATTTTCTTCCACAGGCCCGACTGGTGTATGAATTTGATGCTGCTGACATTGGAAGATCGTACCTGTATCCGCCTATGGCACTTTCATTTAAAGAGGCTGGTATGCAATGGGTAACAATGTTTGCTTACGATCCGGTAGCTCTTGCTCCAAGCAATACCGAATACCAGACTCATTTCCTTAACCTGGTTTACTCTCCGCAAAAGGCTATCGGGTTCAGGATCGCCGGGGAACTCTTTAAAAATCCAAAGTATAAAAGAGACAGGGTAAATGAAAAGAAACCATTTGATATTGAAGGGCTGAAGATCAGCTATCAAGATGATATCTCGGAATTGGCAACCGATGAACTTTTTTTGCATACAAATAACACTTCAACAGTGCCGCCAAATCCTTCAATACTAAAGTCTATTGCAGGTTATGGTACATCTCCTGTAATATCGTACAAAGGTTACGGCGCCTACTTACTCGATAAAATAAGTGATGGTGTCTGGAGGCTGGAGGTCCTTCCCGATGCAATATGGGTTCGTGATCCTTTCTCAAAAGCTACGCCAAAAATTGAGAATGTGGTTATTAAGTGGGTCAGGTATGAAATGGGCGTTAATCTGCCGGATCTTGGCAAGACCTTTACTATCACAGGAGTAAATGATGGCAATAATTATTCTGCTAGGGCAAATGATAGAAAGTTCTCGATAACTCCGGGAGCCTATATCCTTTCAACAATACCTGTTACAGCAGGTATCAGAAATGCAAAAATCGGAATGATTACTGCCAGCGAGTTCTATGCTCCGAAAGAGACAAACAGGAATTTCTACTTTTTACCGGGGTTTCCGTCACAGGTTTCCGGGAAACAGCCGGTTGCAGTGTCAGTAAAGATAGTTTCTCCGGCTAGACCAGTTAAGAAACTGATACTTCAGCCTTTCGTCATTGGCTTTAGAGGAGCTGTGTTACCAGGTTCAAAACCGATAATATTTGATAAAACAGATGAATATCAGTATACAGCAACGATTCCAGATACGCTGGTCAAACCTGGTAACCTTACCTTCAATATAATAGTAGAATCAGTTACAGGTAAAACGACTGTATATCCGGGGGGTATTGAAGGATCAACTACTGATTGGGATTATTTTAATCCTGAATCATATTCTATAAAGGTTATACCTGCAGATGGTGAAGTGCAATTGTTTAATCCTGAAATATCAACCCAGGTTGTGACTTTCTTTGGTAATCCACGATTTGGAAGCACTATTATACCCTCCGGAATCAATGGAATTTCCACACTTAAATTCTCTCAGACTCCCGGAAGAAATATTCAGGAGAGAATTAATACATCAGGAATGATATATGTTATGCAAAATTTTGTTGGTGAAATTATTAAAGGGGTATCCTGTAATACAGCAAATTACAGTCAAGTCCTGATTTATGGTAAGGCGACAGGAAACCCGGTAAGCATTGAAGTTTCACTGATCAACAAGGATGGGAATGTCTATACATTAAAGACATCTCTTCTGGCGGATAGAAATCTTCAGGTAATAAATCTTAAAGATATTTCAGAAGGCAGGCTGTTTCTTCTGCCACGTCCGTACCCTGTTTTTCTGCCCTACTGGTACTCCTCAGTGATCAAAAGGCCTTTTTCTGTATCTGAGATTGAAAGAATTCAATTTCTTGTACCTGTTGAAGGAAATGAGGAGTTACCAGGCTTTGAATTGACCTCGATTAGTTTAAAATAGCAATATAACTTTAGCCTTTTTTCCTCTTTCTATAATCAAGCGGAGAGACTCCCATAATTTTTCTGAATACTCTGGAAAAATAAAACTGATCTTCAAAATCGAGCATGGATGAGATTTCCTTAATATGCATATTTGTAAAGTCAAGCATCTGACAGGCATTTTGAATCCTGAGATTGTTATAATATTCAATAGGAGAACGTGATGTCTTCTTTTTAAATATCAAAGAGAATTGTGAGACAGAAAAACCACAATGCAAGGCCAGATCAGAAAGGTTTATTCTTTTATCAAAATGTTCCTGCATAAACAGGATACTTTTTTCAATTATGTCATGTTCCTGTATAGTTCTTATCCTCTCAAATTGTGATATAAAACTAAATGCACCTAATAAGTACCAGAGACATATTGAAGAGTATTCGAGGTTTTCTACACTAAAGCCCATCGATAAATTCTGGTAGATTTCCTCAAATAATCTTATTCTTCTGTCGTTCCTTTTATTTTCTTCAGGATAAATGTTAACCAGGGAAAAGTCTTTCTTTATAAAATTTATTGCGCTTTCACCTGTAAAATGGACCCAGTAAATAGTCCATGGATCTGAATTATCTGAACCATATTGATGTGCGGTTTTTGAAGGAATAATAAAGAACTGATCTTTATGCACATTCCTTTTTACATTATTAATTTCTATCCAGCCTTTCCCTTCAATGCAATATATAAGTATATTCTGATCAGACCCAAAAGACCTCTCTATATAATGATATTGTGCAACAGGGTAGTACCCTATATCTGTAAGAAATAATAATTTTGTTAATGGCCCTGAACTCAATTCGTCCTGAACAAATTGAGGTAACACTATGGCTCTTTGTCCTTTAAATCCTTCTCGTTTTCTTACCAATACAATCCAAATTTTATGTAATCATGATATAAAAGTACATAGATATCAAAATTTTATCCATTTTTTTTAAATTTCGATCGCATATCTTCGAATATAATTTTCTTTGATACTTATAATATTGATTTTTTTATTGAGATCC
>JGI24138J36424_10000553_pt1 | contig 11925 bp, 10 predicted proteins | sample BarGraNGADG00312_2_FD_36424 | JGI IMG/M metagenome (IMG submission 36424) | reverse complement strand
CTCCATGTCGCGATCTGGTCGAAGGCCTTCGCGCGGAGCCCGTTGGAGTCGGTGACCTGCGCGCCACCGGTGTACCACATGGTGATCGCGTACACGACTTGACCAGTTGCGAGGGTGGCGATGAACGCGTCCACTTGGGCGAGCTCGACGAGTAGCGCGTTGACGAGCCCGACGACAGCACCGCCGACGACGCAGAGGAAGATCGCGACACGGTAGTCCATGCCGTTGACCTGCCAGGACAAGACCATCACCTGCCACAGGCCTGCCCCGTACCCGACCGAGAGATCGATCTTGCCCGTGACCATGGGGATGGTCACGCCAAGGGCGAGCACGAAGAGGACCGACTTCGCCGACGCCAGCAGCTGGAAATTGAGCAGAGTGGGAAAGGTGTTCGGCTTCGCGATGGCAAAGACGGCGAAGAGGGCCACTGCCAGAAAGACCATGCCGTAGATGGTCAGCATGCGACGCGTGGTGCTGGCGCCCTTTCCGGGTTCGAGGGCCGTGGACTTCACGGACGTGTTCATGGACATGACTGTTTCCGATCAGCTCGTAGTCGTGGCGAGCCCGGAGGCAGCCGCCATCAGGTTTGCGATGGACAGGTCGGCGCCGTGGACCTCGGTCCGGACGCGTCCGCGCTCGAAGACGACAGCGCGGTGGCAGATAAGAGATGCCTCCTCCAGATCGGTGGTGACCACCACGATCGCGGTCCCCTGATCGGCGGCTTCTCTCAAGAGGGCGTAGATGTCGGCCTTGGCGCCGACGTCGACACCCATGGTGGGTTCCTCGAGAACGATCACGTCGTAGCCCAGGCTCAGCCAGCGAGCGAGGACCACCTTCTGCTGGTTCCCTCCGGAGAGCGTGTCGGCCGCCAGCTCGGGGTCCGTCGGCCTCACCCCGTAGCGGGCGGTGATCCCGACAGCGCGGTCCCGCTCAGCCTTGACGAGGTTGGGCAGGTACCACTTCTTTCCCCACAGACCTGGGTTGAGGAACAGGTTCTCGCGCACGGTGAGGCCGGGCGCGAGTGACTCAGACTCGCGGTTCGACGTGACGAAGGCGATGCGGTCCCTGATGGCGCGCTTGACGTCGACCAGACGCAGCTCTCGCCCGTCGAGGCTGATCGCGCCAGCAGTGATCCTGTCGACACCAGCGATGGCTCGTCCGGCCGGCGCCTGCCCTGCCCCACGCAGACCGACGAGACCCACGATCTCCCCCGCCCGGATGTCCAGGGTGAGGGGTCCCACCTCGCCGACCGTCACGTCCTTGAGCTGCAGACGGATGCGGTCCTGGGGCGGGGCGAACGAGACGGAGACGGCTTCCCGTCCGACGATGAGGCTCACGAGCTCCTTGTGAGGAAGGTCCGCTACTGCTCGGTCGCCGACCTTCGCGCCGTTGCGCATGATGACCGCGCGGTCGGCGATGGCGTAGATCTCGTCGAGCCTGTGCGAGACGTAGATCATGCCCGTCCCTGCGTCACGCAGGCGCCGGAGCACAGCGAACAGTCGCTCGACATCCTCCTGGGGCAAGGACGCGGTCGGCTCGTCGAGGACGAGGACCTTGGGATTGCCGACGAGCGCTCGCGCGATCGCGAGCAGGGAGCGCTCGGTCCTGGGCAGGTCGAAGATCCGCTGATCCGGGTCAATCCCCCCGCCTACGAGCTCGAGCACCTCGAGTGCCTGGCGACGCATCGCCTTCCGATCGATGAAGGGCCCTCGCGTGGGATAGCCCATCCCGAGGGCGATGTTCTCGGCAACCGTCATCCATTCGATGAGACCGAGGGCCTGATGGATGAACGACACCTCGTCGCGATGCTGCTCGAGCGGCCGGCCCTCGATGAGCATCGTGCCGCCGTCGGGCCGGTACACGCCGGCCATCATCTTGATGACCGTCGACTTGCCCGCTCCGTTCTCACCCATGAGCGCGACGATCTCGCCAGCGTTGACGTGGAACGACACATCGTCGACGGCCTGCGTCGCGAAGAACGCCTTCGAGAGGTTGTTGATCTCCAGCAGAGTCGTCACCACTGTGCTCCTTGTGTGTGGGTACGGATCAGGAACAGGGCGTCGGAGGCCGCCACGTACAGGTCGCCATCGGGGCCGAAGCAGACGTTCCCGACGGTCCGACCGATCTCGATCGTGGCGACCACATCCCCGGCGGTCGACAAGACCGTCACGTTGGGACCATCAGAAGTCCAGATCCGCCCTTCGACATCGACCCGGAACCCGTCGGCCAGACCGTGGGTCATCTCGGCGAACGTGCGTCCGTTCTTGCAGGCGGAGCCTTCGACGACGTCGTAGGCGCGGATCCGCCGGTTGCCGGACCCGTCCTTGCGCAGCGCCGCAGAGGTGTCTGCGACGTACAGGGTGCTCGCTTCGGGAGAAAAGGCAAGACCGTTCGGCTCTTCGACGTCGACGATCACCGGTCGCAACTCGCCAGTGTGGGGATCGAAGCGGAAGACGAAGTTGTCGCCGTACTCGCGATCGCCCGGGTGCCCCTCGTGAGCCTGGACGATGCCGTAGGGAGGATCGGTGAACCACACCGCACCGTCCAGTGCCACGACCACATCGTTGGGCGAGTTGAGACGAGCGGAGCCGAAGTGATCCACCAGGGTGCGAGACGTTCCGTCGGGCAGCAGCTCTTCGACCGCTCTCCGTCCGTGGGAGCACTGAATGATGCGGCCATCCGCCATTCGGGTCCGGCCGTTCGCGAACTCAGCGTCGGCCACCACGATGTCCCATGAGCTTTCGCCGGTCCACCGCAGAACTCGGTTGGCAGGAATGTCGCTGACGAGCACGCCATCCGGCGTCCAGCAGGGGCCCTCCAGCCAGGTGCCGCCATCGGCGAGGAGCCGAACGCCGGCTCCTTCGTCCCAGACCTGTGACATCTCGCCTCCTTAGTAGAACTCGTGCGTGTTGACGGGGTTGATCAGCGCGACACCATCCAGGAGGCGGCGAGCATTTTCGGCGAACAGCTCTGCGATACGTCGGTCTTCCGCGGCGTTGAGGGCGGCCGTGTGGGGGCTGATCAGGACGTTGGGCATGTCCCACAGGGGGCTCTCCGGCAGCAGCGGCTCGGACTCGAACACATCCATGGCCGCGTAACCGATCGCGCCCGATCGAAGGGCCCCGACCAGTGCCTGCTCGTCGATGACCGTTCCGCGACCGACGCTGACGAGGATGCAGTCCGGTGGGGCAGCTTCCAGCACGTCGGCGTTGACCAGGTGGTGCGTGGCGTCAGTCCCAGGAAGAGTCACGACCAGTGCGTCGGCATGCGCCATCGCGTCCACAAGCGCGCTGGGATGTACGACCGCCGACAGCCCGGGAACGTCGCATGCGGATCGGCTGACCCCGATGACTTTCGCGCCCAACGCGATGAATCGCGTCGCGCACGCTCGCCCGATTCCACCCATGCCCAGGACAAGGATGGTCATCTCATCGACCTGGCGCATGCACCAGCGACCATGCCACTCCCTGGCGGCCTGCTGCTTCAGCAGGCGGGGCAGGTCCTTGGCCCCGGCGAGCACTCCGAACACTGCGAACTCGGCGAGGTTGGAGCCGTGCACACCGGCGGACGTGGTGAACGCGATCCGCTCCAGCTGATCCGCAGCCAGAGCCGCAGCCTTCACCTGCGCCCCGCCCCCGGCGGGCATGGTGTGCACCCAACGCAACCTCGGGTTGGTCTCCACGGTCCGTCGCAGTGCAGCCGGGGACTCATCCGGCAGCCCGTACAGAGCATCTGCCGTGTCGACAAGCCCATCGAACCGTGACTGCTGCGACGCCGTACGGCTGAAGTCGGGATCTCCGGCGTGATCGCCGGGCCAGCGCATCGGGGGCAGCAGGCCCTGATCCACCACCAGCTCGATGCGAGGCTCGACTCGCGTCACAAGGTCGCACAGCTCGCCGGACAAGGGCGAGGCAACGACAACTCGAAGTTTCTGATCCACGATGATCCTGTCACCCGAAGGCAGCACCTTCGCTGCCAAGGAGGACGTTAGCGACTGTTCACACTGTTGTACAGTGTTCGGTATAGTTGACACCACGGAGTCAAGGAGGACCCATGGGATACCGCGTCGGATTTGTTGGTCTGGGCACGATGGGCCGGCCGATGGCCGAGTTCATTCTCGATGCTCAACTCGCGACAGGAGGCTCGCTCACGATCCACGATCTCGACAGGGAGCGGAACGTCCCGATCCTGGAACGTGGCGCCCGCTGGGCTGGCACTCCCCGGGAACTCGCTCAATCATCGGACGTGGTGCTCTTCATGGTCCCCGAGATCACGGACATCCGAGCGGTGCTGGACGGGGAAGGCGGCATCCTCGACGGGCTCGATCATCCCGTGACTCTCGTCGTCTCCTCGACGTGCTCGCCTCAGGACGTCCGAGACCTCGCTGAGACCGTGTCTGCTGTTGTTCCACATGTCGCCGTTGTGGACGCCCCGGTGAGCGGTGGAGCAGAAGGTGCAGTATCTGGAACCTTGTCCATCATGGTTGGCGGTGAGGCGAATGATGTTCAACCCGTGATTGACATCCTCCGTGCGGCCGGGACGCCTCTCCATCTCGGCCCGCTGGGTGCGGGCCAGGTAGCGAAGGCCTGCAACCAGCTGATCGTCGCCGCCGAGGTCGTGGCACTCGCTGAGGCGTCACTGCTGGCCGAACGCGCTGGCCTCGACGTTGCCAAGTTGTTCGCACTGCTGCTCGGCGGATACGCATCGAGCCGGGTCATGGAGGTCAAGGCTCACCGATTCGCCACCCACGACCACAGTCCGTCCGGCCCAGCCAAGTTCATGATCAAGGACCTTCGCGCGGTCGCGGAGGAAGCAGAGCAATCCGGACTCGCGCTCGTGACCATCGAGCCGCTCAGGAAGATCTTCACCGATCTCACCAACGCAGGTTTCGGGGATTACGACACGTCCGTGGTGCAGCGGTATCTGGAAATCCTCTCGAAGCCGCCCACCGGGGATCCCGCCGCCGACTGACGGCTCAACACGATCCTCGACCATGGGAGGCCCTTGGGTGCGCGCATCTCTGCGTGACCTACGAAACCGCGGCCGAGGATTCAAGGAAGGCGATCCGGAAGTTCGCGAGCGTGCTCCTTCTTGCGCAGGTACCTGATCAGCGCAGCAATGATGAATCCCACTACCGCGAGCGGAACGAGGACGAAGACAGCGAAGATTGTCCGTTCCATTCCGGGGGCAGCCGGTGATGAAGGGGTGCATAACCAGACGCATCAGACCGTCGGGGAGCGGCCCGGCTCGGGACGTGGAGTGTTGGTCGTTTCGGTCGGGGTCGGGCAGTTCGGTCTGTAGGGCCAGCGGGCTGAGAGCGGCACCGCTGAGGGTGTGGCTCGCCGACGCCGCCATAGTGCTGGCAGAGAGGGTCGTTGAGCGTTGTGCCCAATTTCGCGATCCGTTCTTCCTTCCTGCTCGCGCCGTGTCGCCGGGCGATGGCCCGCTCCTGTATCGCGCGCCGCGCCTCCAGTCGGTCCTGTGACTTGGTCATCATCGGCTCCTTGCCATCGGACTCGTTCGAGGTACTTCTGAGGTTCTCTCCTGATGCAAGTTGGTCGTCCGTCTGTTCTGGGACAAACGTTGCCTGTCGACAAACGTTGCCTGTCTATGTCCCACACACCTGCTGCACGGGTGACTCTTGGTCCTGAGGGTTGGCCTCGCGGGTCTCTTGGGTGTGGTGTCGCTGCATATTCTCACGGCCGGGTCGGGCTATGACTACCTGCCACGGCCGGTCGCGGCAATGGTCTCGACGCAATCCCGTCGGGCCAGCAGCACTGAATCGAGCCATTCCGGCGACGCCACGGACCCCGGCCTCAACAGCCGAGGCCGGACCAGACAACCACAGATGCACTGGGTGTGTAGCAGATCAGGTTGTTGCGTTACCCCCGCTGATGACTGGCGAAAAGGTCCGGGGCATCGGAGCCGGAGCCGGTGTCGACAGTGGGTACCGCAGGCGGGGAATGGGTCAGGGAGTTGGAGGGGGCAGGCTGCGGTGATTACTGCCCGACCCGCCGGTCGCCTGAGGCACGTCCTCGGCTGAACGATGTACCAACCGTTGTCCCACGGAGAAGGCGTCGAGCGGTTGCGACCGGCGATGGTGCGGGTGATGTCGACGTTCGAGGGGACATGATGACGACCCGGATTCAGGCCGGCCCCACCGTCACAGTGTGCGGCGACGTGGTCGCCAGGGCGGGCGTGTCAACGGTCGTCTCGAAAACGACTGGGGTTATGTGGGGATACGTGCCGTTGACAAGGCATTTCTCTCCAACCATTCGCCCCGCAGACTGCCCTTCGCAGCGTCCGTGGGACATCAGGGACAACGTGGCCGTGCTCTGCTGATGGGACCGGTCGACCGGTCGGTACCGGTGTCGAGAGCGGGGCGCAGACGTGGTGTCCACGACCAGCAGCGGCAGTGGCTCAGCGGGCATGTCCCCCATGTCTCAGGGTCTTCGTAACCGCCAGGGTGTCCGCCAGCGCCGGTGTCGCGCGCTTCTGGAAGGTGAGAGGAGGGACAGTGGCAATTGGGCTTCAGCAGCTGTCGGCGGGCTCAGGCTATGAGTACCTGACCCGCCAGGTCGCCGCCCTGGATGCGACCAGCCGGGGCCACTCCACGCTCTCCGACTACTACAGCGCCAGGGGTGAGTCGCCCGGCCATTGGTATGGAGGCGGCCTGGCCGGGGTCGGCCTCGCCGCCGGGGATGAGGTCACCCGTGAGCAGATGAAGCTGCTGTTCGGCGCCGGCCTGAACCCGGTGATCGGGGAGCGCCTCGGGCAGCGGTATGCGGTCTACGCCAACGAGCCGACCCCGTTCGAGATCGAGCTCGGCCGTCGGCTGGCGGCCTATCAGGACGAGCATCAGGAGCCGCTCCCGCAGTCGGTGCGTGACCGGTTGCGGACCGACCTGGCCCGGGAATGGTTCACCCGGCAGTTCGGGCGTGCGCCGTCGGGTCCGCGGGAGCTGCATGGGTTCATCGTGAAAGCGACCTCGCACCCTAGGACGTCGGTGGCCGGGTTCGACCTGACCTTCACGCCACCGAAGTCGGTGTCGGCGTTGTGGGCGGTCGCCGATCCTCGATTGGCGGCGGCGATCCGGGCCGCGCATGACGCGGCCGTGGCGGCGGCGATGACAGCCGCGGAGCGGCGGGCGGTGTTCACCCGGCAGGGCCATGACGGGATCCGGCATGTGGAGGTCCGAGGGCTGATCGCTGCGGTATTCGTGCACCGGGACTCCCGGGCCGGGGACCCGAACCTGCACACCCACGTCGCGATCGCCAACAAGGTCCAGACCCTGACCGGAGAATGGCTCGCCCTGGATGCCCAGGTCCTGTACCGGGCCAAGGTCAGCCTCTCTGAGGAATACACCACCCATCTCCAGGCTCGCTTGTCGCGACTGGGGTTGTTGTTTGTGGCGACCGGTCGGGATGGGAAGCGGCCGGTCTATGAGATCGATGGTGTCGACCCGCGCCTGGTCGCGCGCTGGTCATCGCGCCGGCTTCAGATCACAGCGCGGACCGCGGAGCTGGTGGCCCAGTTCCAGGAGGATCATGAGCGGCCGCCGACACCGGTGGAGAAGCTCTCCCTGGCCCAACAGGCCACGCTCGACACCCGCCAGGCCAAGCACCAGCCCCGCAGCGAAGCTCAGCAGCGCGTCGCATGGCGGGTCCAGGCCGAGCGGGTCCTTGGCCCTGGCGAGCTGGGACGGATGCTCACCCAGGTGTGGTCTCAGACCAGGCCAGCACCGGTCGCGGTCGCGGTCGACGAGAAGTTCGTGGCCCGCGTCGCGGAACGGGTGATCGCGATCGTCGAGTCGGAGCGATCATCGTGGACGGAGTTCCATGTCCGGTCTGAGGCGCTGCGGCAGGTGCGGGCGGCCGGCGTCGCGTTGGACCAGAGCGATCAGGCTGTTGATCGGATCGTGGCGCACGCCTTGTCGCCGCAGTGGTCGATGCCGATCACGACCCGGCGAGCGATGCCGGTCGAGCCGGCCGCCCTGCGCCGCAGAGATGGCCAGTCGGTCTACGCGACACCGGCGGCGACGCAGTACACGTCGCAGCGGATCCTGTGGGCCGAGAAGCGGTTGATCGATACCGCCGGCCGTGGTGGTGGCCAGACGGTAGATGCGAACTCGATCACCTTCGCGTTATTGCAGTCGTTGGCCAACCACGAACCGCTAAACCCAGGCCAGCAGCTCCTGGTCCAGGAGATGGCGACCTCCGGACGCCAGCTGCAGCTCGCGATCGCCCCCGCGGGAACCGGGAAGACGACCGCGATGCGGGCCCTCTCTGCCGCCTGGACCAGCAGCGGCGGCAACGTTCTCGGCCTGGCACCGTCAGCGGCGGCGGCCGAGGAGCTTCGGTCCCATCTGCACGACGGCACCACAAACGTGGTGGCGGACAACCTCGCGAAGCTGGTGTGGGCGATCGGGCATGAGGAACCGCTGGCCGATGTCGTGGGTCTCGGCACGTTGGTGATCATCGACGAGGCCGGGACGGCCGACACCCTCACCCTCGACCATGTCGTCACCTGGTGCCTCGACCGAGGCGCGATCGTCAGGCTGATCGGCGACGACCAGCAACTCGGGGCGATCGGCGCCGGCGGCGTGCTCCGCGACATCGCCGCGGTTCATGGTGCCCTCCACCTCGACACCGTGATGCGGTTCACCAACCCGGCTGAAGCCGCCGCCTCCCTCGCCCTCCGCGCCGGCGACACAGGCGCGCTCGGNTTCTACCTCGACCACGACCGGATCCACGTCGTCGACCCCGACACCGCCACCACCACCCTCCTCACCGCCTGGTCCGCCGACCGATCCAAAGGACTCGACGCGCTGATGCTCGCCCCCACCCGGATCCAGGTCGCCGAGCTGAACCACGCCGCCCGCGCTGCCCGACTCGCCGGGGTGACGCCCGGCCGCGAGGTGGTCCTGGCCGACGGGAACCCGGCCAGTGAGGGTGATGTGGTCATCACCCGCCGCAACAACCGCACCCTCACCACCAGCGCCACCGCCTGGGTCCGCAACGGCGACCGGTGGCGCGTCACCCATGTCCACCCCAACGGGGCCCTCGACGTCCAACACCTGAAAACCCATGCCCAGATCTCACTACCCGCCGAGTACGTAGCCTCGTCGGTCGAACTCGGCTACGCCACCACGATCCACGCCGCTCAAGGGGTGACCGCCGACACCTGCCACGGACTGCTCACCGGCGCTGAGTCTCGCCAGGTCGCGTACACGATGCTCAGCCGCGGCCGGATCGCGAACCACGCCTGGATCCAGGTCAGCGACATCGACCACCACACTGCCCCGGCCGCGCAGCCCCTGCTCCAGCCGTTCACAGCCACCCAGCTCCTCGAAGCCGTGATCGCACGCGACGAGGCGCCGGTCTCGGTCACCACCCTGCTCGCGCAGGCCGACGGCCCAGCCCGGCTCCTCGGCCCCGCCGTCACCTGCTACCTCGACGCCATCAGCATCGCCGCCGAACAACACCTCGACCAAGCCACCAAACACGCCATCGACACCGCCGGCCAGCATCTGGGCCTCACGCAAGCCGACGCCTGGCCCACCCTCCGCAGCCACCTCATGCTATTCGCCGCCAACGGCCGACACCCAGACGCAATCCTCGCCGACGCCGTCGCGCTCGGCGGNCTNGAGACCGCCCNCGACCCCGCCGCGGTCATCGACTACCGACTCGACCTCACNCACGCCANCCTCCGCACCCACGGACCACTCCCCTGGCTACCCGGCATCCCCACCCAGCTACTCCACNACCCCGANTGGAAGACCTACCTCTCAGCCCGGTACGTCCTCACCCGGGAAGTTGCCGAGCGAACTCGCCGGACAGTCGACGCCGAGACGCCCGGCTGGGCNCGNCCCCTGCCCGGGCTCGATCCGGGCCTGTCCGACGACATCCGGGTGTGGCGGGCCGCCCACACCACCCCCGACACCGACCTACGCCCCACCGGACCCATCCGCTGGGCGCCGGCCGAACGCGACACGCAACGCCACCTCGACCACAGACTCGAGACCGCCCAACAGGGGATCCGGGAATGGACCCCGCGGATCGTCGACGCCGTACCCGGCCTCCACGGCGACTCCCGCCTACCCATCCTCGCCGCACGGCTGGCCACCCTCGACCAGACCGGGTACGACGCAGGCTGCATCCTGCAAACGGCCGCCCAGAAGGGCCCGCTGCCCGATGACCACCCCGCCGACGCCCTCAGCTACCGCATCACCCGCCTCGCCAAACACATGACACCAGCAGCCGACAGCTGGGAGACCTACGACGTGTCCCCCGAGATCGCCGATCACCTGGCCCACCCCGAACGCTACGAACTCCCCCACTCGCCGACACCCTCTGATCGCAGCCACGGCATCGGCTTCTGACCCTCCACCAAACCCTCGAAAGGACCCGCCATGTCCAGCTACGCGACTCGTCCCGCCGTGAACGCGCCAAAGCCCGAGTGGCTCTCCCTGCAACAGGCCGCCACCATCTACGGCATCAGCGTCGATACCCTCCGCCGCAGCATCTCTGCCGGCAGGCTCCCCGCCTCCCGCCTCGGCACGAGACTCATCCGCGTGAGGATCGCTGACCTCGAGCGGCTGTACCGGCCCATCCCAACGGTTCATCCGCCCCTTCGAAAGACTTGGTGAGGGTCCGGGCGCCTCCATCAAGCCGGAGCACGGCCTCTTCATACGCATGATAAGTTTACCTTATGAGTCTGGTTGTTGAGTACCGGGATGCGCGAACCCAGGAAGACTTTGCGCGCCTGCGGCGCCTCTTGGCGCTGCGTGCCCTGGTCGCGACCGGCTCGAGCCAGCGCGAGATCGCCTCAGCCCTGGGCGTTAGCCAGCCAGCGGTGAGCCAGCAGCTGAAGGCGTCCCGAGACCTCGCCGGCGTTCACCCGGAGACACTCTTGAAGGCAGCCGCCCCGCTCTTGGTCGACGTCGCAGGCTCCCAGCGGTTCACTCGCCTCGCCGCGTTCGGCTCGGTGGCTCGCGGGACTGCGCGGCCCGACTCCGACATCGACCTCCTGGTCGACCCGCCTGAGGGCTCTGGCATCAAGGAGCTGGTGGCGCTTCGCGAGATCTTCCAAGAGATTCTCGCTCGACCGGTCGACCTCGTCACGTACGGCGGGCTCAAGCCCGAGATCGACGACGACATCCGGGCCGAGGCGGTGCTGCTCTGATGGACAGGAAGGTGGCCAAGGAGCTCCTGCACGTCCGCGACTGGCTTGTCCGTGCCCAGGACGTCGTCGCCNGTGGCCACGAGGCGTACACGACCGACGAGCTGCTTCAGGAAGCCGGCGACTCCTTGATGATGAAACTGGGCGAGGCCGCCGGGCGGCTCGCCAGAGCCGGCGTCGAACCACCGCCAGTGTGGCATGGACTGACGCAATTGCGAATCGCAACTGGCTCATCCATCAGTACGACGAGATCGACCGCGCCCTCACGTGGGTCACCTGTCTCGAGACCTGACCTCCTGGCGAGTCGCCCTAACGGAGATGTTCGTTGAGGCGCAGACCTCATTGGCGCTGCGCGATGCCAACGACGGCAAGCGTTAGGACCGGGCAAGAGCACACACCGGCAGCACCGCGGAAGCGCTTCCCCCCGGGGCAAAACGTGCGCGTTCCCAGCTGTTCCGGCTCGTGTCCCTCCGGTAAGGCCAACCGTGTGCAGGAGAGCTGCTGAGTCAGCACGCCGGAAGAGGAGACAGCGAAGTATCTGGACAAGATGGGAAGCAGGGACCGCGCCCTTGCCTGCGGGAGAGTCCCCGACATGAGCCAGCCATTGGCCGCCCAGGACGAGCCGAAGTGGGTTGTGACCGGGTCCACGCTCCAGACCCTCTGGTCGACGACGACGGTCCGGTCAGGCTCTCAACCAAGCACGTCTATGTTGCCCGTATGTTGCCCGAAGGCCTCGAATGTGCC
>JGI24138J36424_10000551_pt1 | contig 11941 bp, 11 predicted proteins | sample BarGraNGADG00312_2_FD_36424 | JGI IMG/M metagenome (IMG submission 36424) | reverse complement strand
CTTCGGGGACCGGCACCCACAGGTAGATGGCGCCCTTGGGCGCCGTGACGTCCATGCCGATGGCCCGCAGCGCTCGCACCAGAAGGTCCCGCCTGCGCTGGTAGATGCCGCACATCTCGCGCACGCACTCCTGGGGGCCGGTGAGCGCGGCGACGCTGGCGCGCTGCACCGCGGCGAACATACCGGAATCCATGGTGGTCTTGAGGCGCCAGAAGGCGTCCACGACATGCCTGTTGCCCACCATGGCGCCCGATCGCCAGCCGGTCATGTTGTAGCTTTTGGACAGGCTGAACATCTCCACCCCCACGTCTTTGGCGCCCGGCGTCGCCAGGAAGCTCGGCGCCACGTACCGGTCGTAGGTGATGTCGGCGTAGGCGTTGTCGTGGACCACCACCAGGTCGTGTTCCCCGGCGAAGGCCACCAGGCGGGTGAAGAAGTCGTCCTCGATGACGGCGCCCGTGGGATTATTGGGATAGCTCACGAAGATCATCTTCGCCTTAGCGAGGACGCTGGGCTCTAGCGCCTCGAGGTCGGGCTGGAAGCCGAGCTCCGGGAGAAGCGGCACGGGCACGGCAGTGCCGTCCGCCAGCAGCGGGCCGGTCACGTAGACGGGATAGCCGGGGTCTGCCGCCAGAGCGACATCGAACTGGTCGAGCAGAGCCAGGCAGATGTGGGCGATGCCTTCCTTGGCGCCCAGAAGGGGGACCACCTCGGAGGCCGGGTCCAGCTCCACGCGGAAGCGCGTGGAGAAGTACCCGGCGACCGCCTCACGAAACTCCAGCTCACCCAGGTTGCTGGGATACTGGTGCGTGGCAGGGTCGTGAGCCGCCGATGCGAGAGCAGCGACGATGTGCGGCGGCGTCGGCAGGTCGGGGTCGCCGATGCCGAGACTGATCACATCCACGCCGGCGGCCCGCCGCTCGGCGATCTGACGCTCGATGCCGGCGAACAGGTAGGGCGGCAGGCTCTGCACACGCTGTGAGAATCTCATCGCTCTCCCAGGATCCGCGGTCCGCGGCGGCGACGCGTCGTCATTCGAGGTGGGCAAGGAACTCCAGCGACAGGTCGCCGTGGTAGATCTCCTCGGCCGGCCCGGTCACGAAGACACGCCAGTCGGGCCGCACCTCGACAACGAGTCTGCCGCCCGGCAGCTCCACGGTGACCGGGCTCCGACACTGCCCGGTACGCACCAGAGCTACGGCCGTGGCGGTGGCGCCGGTGCCGCAGGAGCGGGTCTCCCCCACGCCCCGCTCCCACACGCGCACCCTGGCCTCGTGCTCGCCGAGAACTTTCACGAACTCCACATTGGCTTTGCGCGGGAAGAACTTGTGCTCCTCGATCATGGGGCCGATCTCGTGCAGGGGGACCAGCTCGAGAGGCCACGGAGACTGGATGACGGCGTGCGGGTTGCCGACGTCGACGAAGGTGAAGGTGAAGCTGCGGCCGGCGGCGTTGAGGGACTCCTCGACGCACTCGTCGTCGAAGCCGCTCAGCTTCTCGCCGCCGAAGCGCGCGATGCCCATGTCGACGGTGACCATGTAGCCGTCGCCGAGTCTGGGCACGATCTCGCCGGCGCCGGTCTCGAGCACGACCGTGTCGCCGCTGATGGACCCCTCCATCTTGAGCTTGCGAGCCACCATCCGCACCCCGTTGCCGCACATCTCGGCCTCGCTGCCGTCCGCGTTGTAGATGCGGATCTCGAAGCGGTCCTCGCCGGTCCTGGCGCCGATCACCATGATGCCGTCCGAGCCGATTCCCAGGTTGCGGTCACACAGGAGCCGCACGCGCTCGGGAGTGAGCTCGAACGGGATCTCCTCGTTATGAAGGACGATGTAGTTGTTCCCCAGGCCCTGCCACTTGGAGAACTGCACCTTGCCTAGGCCCTGCCATGTCGGCTGCACTCGTCACAACCCCCTATGAGATGGAACAGCCGTCGCCACACACGGCTGGAACCGGCATCTTACCACGCGCCTGCCCGCAAGAGCTTCAGGACGGACGCGGCGACGGCCTCCGTGGAACGTCCGGCGACAGGCACGACGGCAGTCGACGGCAGCTTGCGCATCCAGGTGATCTGGCGGCGCGCCAGAGCGCGGGTGCGCGCTGTCATGCGCACCGCCACGTCGTCCAGGTTGGGCCCGCCGTCCAGGTGTGCGCAGATCTCCTCCACGCCGATGGCTTGCCGGGCGGTGCGCGAGAAGGGCCCGGCCCGGCGGGCGGCGGCCACCTCGGCGACGGCGCCGGCGGCCAGCATCTCGCCGACGCGCTCGGCGATGCGCGCCTTGAGCGCTTCGCGGTCCTCGTCCGGCGCCAGCGCCACCAGGCGGTGCGGGTAGCGCTCGGCCGGTCGCCAGAGCCGGTCGCGTTCCGCGACCGGCAGCGGCCGGCCACTCAACAGCACTGCCTCGAGCGCGCGGATGACGCGCCGCGGATTGGCTTGGTCCACGCGAGCCAGCGTGGCAGGGTCCAGCGCGCCCAGTTCCGCCAGGACCCCCCGCCGGTCGTGGGTCCAGCGCTCCTCCAGATCGCGGCGCAGCGCCTCGTCGGGCGCCGCGGCAAACCCGAGGTTGCCGAGGGCAGCCCTGAGGTACAGCCCCGAGCCGCCCTCGACGACGACCGCCCGGCCGGCGGCGCGCAAGGCGTCGATGACCTCATGCGCGCGCCGGGCATACTCGGCGACCGTGAACTCACGCTGCGGCGGAACAAATCCGACGAGGTGGTGGCGCGCCCTGCGCGCCTGACGCTCGTCGGGTTGGTTGGTCAGCAGCGCCAGCCCGGCGTAGACCTGCATGGAGTCGGCGACGACCACATCGGCGCCGAGCCTCTCGGCGAGCGCGACGGCGATCTCGGTCTTGCCCAGCGCGGTGGCGCCGAAGACGGCCACCACGGGCGGCGCCTCAGCCATCCGCCTCGTCGCCGTGAGCGCCGCCCGGCGCCACATCCAGCCGCGTGTCGTGCGTGTCGTCCGGCGGCGCATCGCCCTCGCGGAACCTGGTGACCGTGAAGCGCTGCACGCGGAAAGGCTCTTCCGGCCGTATGCCGGCCTTCTGGAGTGCGATACCGACCTGCTGCCCGACCGTGTCTACTCCGGTCAGGTCCGGCAACAGGACGCCGCGGCGAGGCCCGGCGGAGACGATGACCCCGTACTGCGCCGGGTCCAGGCCGGCGAGTTCGCACTCCTCGCTGGGGCTGAGCACGTCCACGGAGCAGACCAGCGCTTCGAGCTCGTCTTCACCGACGGGCGGAAAGCGCGGGTCCCGCAAGGCGGCCGAGTGGGCGTTGCGCGCAATCTCGCCGCCCAGGTCCGGCTCGGCCGGTTCCAGCGTGCCGATGCATCCGCGCAGCTCACCGTGCTTCTTGAGGGTCACGAAGCACGCNGCGCGGTGGGCGTAGAAAGGGTGTTCCGGCGGCGGCGGNGCGCCGTGGCGCGCCACGAGCCGGCGAACGCAGGCGCGCGCGTACTCTGCCGGGCCGGCCGCGTCCGCGGACGACCCCGCGGCGAAGTCGCTCACGCTTCCACTCCGCCGGCGCGGCTACCACCGTCGCCGAAGCGTGCGACCAGGTAGCCGACCCCGAACGGACCTTCGTAGCTGATCACCTCGGGCGCCACGGAAGCGTCGGCGCCCAGGAAACCGCCGAGCGCGATGATGCTGCGCAGACCACACTCGGCGGCGCCATCGAGCAAGATGGGGTCCATACGGCCGAGAGCGGCGAAATCGCCTACCTCGAGGAGCCCGATGACTTCATCATCGAAGAGCTTGCCGCGGGGATCGTACGGAGCCGGGGCGCCGTGCGTGAGGGCATGGGAAAGGTCGCCCGAGGCCAGGAAGAGCGTGTCCCGGCCAAGCTCCTCGGCGCAGCGGCGCACGAGCTGCCCCAGCGAGCGGTGTGGCGGGTAGGCGTTGACGATGGAGAGAGAGACGATCTGGCGTACCTTGAGGAAGCTCAGGGGGACCAGCACTCCCCAGTCCAGCACGTCACCGTCGTCGGGCATCATCTGCAGTTGGCGGTAGTCACCCGCCAGGGCGAGCAGCAGCTCGGCAAAGGGCACGTCGGTGTCGTAGCCGAAGGACACCTCGGGACAGCGGAAGCGGCCGAAGTCGCCGCTCAGGCGCGGCGACGTCTTGACCACATGAACGTCTCCGTACCCGTCGGTGTGCGGTGATATGACCACCACCGTCTCGGGCTCGCCGGCCTCCTCCGCAAGGCGCCGCATGGCGGCGACCGTCGTCGCCACCCTGTCGAGAGACGAGCCGCCGATCTCGGGGATGAGCAGCGGTGGATGAGGGCAGATGCAGCCTTGCATGGCCAGCAGCTCCTGTATGCGCCCCTCAGAGCCTTCCACGCAAGGTCGTCGAGGTCGCTCCGGTGATCTCCACCTTCACTATAGCACCGGGCTCGGCGGCCCCGGAGACATTCACCGTCACGTTCTGCCGCGTGCGGCCGCGCAGCAGCCGGCCGTCGCGACTCGCGCCCTCGATGAGAACCTCCGCCGCGCGCCCCACCCAGCGCCTGCGCGCGTCCAGACCCAGCTCCTGCGTGAGCGCCACCAGCCGCTCCACGCGCTCCACCCGCACCTCGCGCGGCATCTGGTCCTCGAGCTCGGCGGCGGCCGTCCCCCGGCGCGCCGAAAAGATGAAGGTGAAGGCGGCGTCAAAGGCCGCCGCGCGTACCAGGTCGAGGGTCTGCTCGAAGTCCCGCTCCGTCTCCCCCGGGAAGCCGGCGATGAGATCGCTGGTGATGCTCACTTCCGGCACGGCGACGCGCAGGGCGCGCACGCGCTCCAGGTACGCAGCGGCCGAGTAGCCACGGTTCATGGCCGCGAGTATGCGATCGGATCCGGCCTGCGCGGGAAGGTGCACGTGCTCGCAGACGCCGGGCAGCGCGCGGATAGCGTCGATGAGGTCGTCTGACAGGTCCTTGGGATGCGAGGTCATGAAGCGGACGCGAGCGAGCCCCGGGATGCCGTCGAGGGCGCGGAGCAGCGCCGGAAAACCCGGTGCCTCGGAACGCCCGTCACGGCGCAGATCCAGCCCATACGCGTTCACGTTCTGGCCAAGCAGCGTGACCTCCCGCACGCCGTCGGCTGCCAGGGCGCGGACCTCGTCCACGACCGCCTCGAGCTCACGGCTTCGCTCCGGCCCGCGGACCCGCGGCACGATGCAGTAGGAGCAGAAGTTGGTGCAGCCGGACATGATCTGTACCCACGCCTGGAACGGCCGCGCGCGGCGCGCCGGAAGGTCGCCGCTCATGTGAGGGCCGTCGGCGAAGAAGCCGGTTGGGCCGCTGCGCGGCGGCACCGGCCCCACGGCCGCCTCGAGGAGCTCCGGCAAGCGGTGCAGGTTCTGCGGACCAAGAGCGCCGTCCACGCAAGGAAAGCGGCGGAAGAAGTCGTTCTGCTCGGCCTGCGGCAGACAGCCGGTGACGAGCACGATGCGGCCCGGGTCTTCACGCTTCAGCCGGGCGGCGTTCCCCAGGTGCCCGGCCAGTCGGTCGTCGGCGCTCTTGCGCACCGTGCAGGTGTTGTAGACGAGGACGTCGGCGTCTTCCGGCTCATCCACCGGCCGCAGGCCGTCGGCCTCGAGCATGGCTCGGATGCGCTCCGCATCATGCTCGTTCATCTGGCAGCCGAACGAGCGCAGGTAGTAGGTCCGCATCGTCGGCGGCGGGCGTCGCGCCGTCGCCGTTACTTGGCGATGTCGACGGCGCGGCTCTCGCGGATCACCGTGACGCGGATCTGGCCCGGATAGTCCAGCTGATCCTCGATATCGCGGGCGATCTCACGCGCCAGAAGCGCCGTGGCGTCGTCGTCGATCTCGCCGGGCTTGACCATCACGCGGACCTCACGCCCAGCCTGCATGGCGTAGCACTTCTCCACGCCCTTCTTGCTCTCGGCGATGCGCTCCAGCGACTCGAGGCGCTTGACGTAGTTCTCCAGCGACTCGCGCCGCGCGCCGGGGCGCGCCGCGGAGATGGCGTCGGCGGCCTGGACAAGCACGGCCTCNACGGTCTGCGGCTCGATGTCCTGGTGATGCGCCTNGATGGCGTGGCACACGCTCTGCGACTCGCNATACTTCTTGCACAGCTGNTGTGAGATATNGGCGTGCGACCCGTCCACTTCGTGGTCGATCGCNTTGCCGATGTCGTGCAGNAGGCCGGCGCGCTTGGCGATCTTGACGTTGGCGCCCAGTTCGGCGGCCATGATGCCGGCAAGATGCGCCACCTCGGTGGAGTGGTTGAGCACGTTCTGGCCGTAGCTGGTGCGGTACTTCAGGCGGCCCAGGACTCTCACGAGCTCGGGCGCCACGCCATGCACGTTGGTGTCNAANCAGGCCTGCTCTCCGGCCTCCTCCATCGCAGCCTCCACCTCGGCCTTGGCCTGGGTGTAGCTCTCCTCGATACGCGCCGGGTGGATGCGCCCGTCGGTGATGAGCTTGGTGAGGGTGAGCCGAGCGGTCTCGCGGCGCACACCGTCGAAGCCCGAAAGGACGACGGCCTCCGGCGTGTCGTCGATGATGAAATCGATGCCGGTGACGTTCTCGAGGGTGCGGATGTTGCGCCCCTCGCGACCGATGATGCGGCCCTTCATGTCGTCCGAGGGCAGGTTGACCACCGACACCGTCGTCTCGGCGACGTGGTTGGCGGCGGTCCGCTGAATGCTCAGGGAAAGGATGTTGCGGGCCCGACGGTCGGCTTCTCGACGCGCCTCTTCCTCCACCTGGCGGACCAGCTTNGCCATCTCGTGGCGGGCCTCTTCCTCAGTCTGCTTGAGCANCATCTCTTTCGCTTGGGCGGCGCTCAAGCCGGAGATGCGCTCGAGCTGGATCATCGCCTCAGCGTGTGCNTTGTTCAGCTCGTCCGACAGCCGCTGGCTGTTCGCGTCGCGGTCACGGATAGACTGCTCGCGNCGTTCCTGCTCGGCGGTCCGCANGTCGATCTGCTCCTCACGCTGNAGCAGGCGCTGCTCGGCCTTGCCGACCTCTTCGCGCCGGTCGCGGAGCTCGCCCTCGACCTCGCTGCGGACCTTGTGGACCTCCTCCTTGGCTTCCAGACGCGCTTCCTTGACGATGGCGTCGGCCTCACGCTTGGAGTCGCGCAGGAGCTTCTCCGCCTCGCGCTCCGCCCCCGCCAGCTTGTTCGAGGCAAGCGAACGCCGGACGAAGTACCCCAGGCCGATGCCGACCACGAACCCAACGACGATCAAGATCACCAAGACGGCTGTCATCATCCAATCCCTTCACAAGTCGCGCGGCACAAAAAATGGCCGGGCAACGCGCCCGGCCAGTGCCACGCTCGCACTCGCATGCAGTACACGACTGTAGCTGGTTCAGCGTCCAGGGGTCAGGACGAGGTTCGAGTCGTCAAACCTCCCAAAACTCCCATGGTTGACCCCTGTTCCTATCGTTTCAGCTGACCGGCGCCGGAGCACCGCGTGTATCGCTGTGCAAGAGCGAGAGTGGAATACACAAAGCACGCGCAAACGTCGCGCAGAACGATAGTAGGCGATTGACGTTCGAGAAGTCAATTCGGCGGGGGCTTCGCGTCCTCGCCACCCGGAGCCGTTTCGGCCATCCAGCGCTTGAGAGCGGCGTAGGCCACGTCGCTGGCGAAGCCGCGGTCCTGAAGGGCCTGGAAGGCTCGCCGTTGCGTCGCCTCGAGCGGCGGGCGCGGCGCGCCCTTGCGGCGCAGAAAGTCGAGAGCGCGCTGGAACTCCGCGTCGCCCGCCTCCCCGCCCCGAGAGGCGTTTCCGAGCGCGGCATCGATGACGTCGCCGGCGACGCCCAGTGCGACGAGCCCGCGGCGGATGCGCTGGGCGCCCCAGCGGCTCAGGCCGCGCTTATCGGCGACATAGCAGCGCGCGAACTCCGCGTCGTCGAGCAGGCCGTCGGCGGCCAATCTCTCCAGCACGGTCGCAACGTCGTGTTCCTCGTGCCCCTTCTGGAGCAGACGCGACTGTAGCTCGTGGCGACTGCGAGCCCGATGACCAAGCAGCCGGTAGGCGTCGGCGGCGGCGCGCTCGGCAGCAGCTTGGCTGCGAAGCTGGTCCAGCGCGTCGTCGTCCAGCTCGCGGCCCTGGAACAGGCGCCAGCGAGCCACGAACGAGTCGCTGACGCTGCACACGAAGTCGCCGTCGACGTGCAGCGCCACCTTGCCTCGACGTGTAGCCCGCAGCGAGGTGACGACCGGCATGCCGGCGCCCTAGAGGACCTCGCCGGTCACAGGGTCGACACCCGCGGGCGCGGGGGCGGGCGCCGTGACGCCGACATCGGCCGGCGGCAGCCCGGCCTTCTCGCGGACCTGCAGCTCGATGGCATCGGCCATGTCGGGGTTCTCCTTGAGGAAGGCGCGCGCGTTGGCGCGGCCCTGACCCAGGCGGTCGTCGTTGTAGCTGAAGAAGGCGCCGCTCTTGGCGACCACGTCGTACACCACGCCGAGATCGAGCAGGGTGCCCTCCCGCGAGATGCCCTGGCCGTACATGATGTCGAACTCGGCGAGCTTGAAGGGCGGCGCCACCTTGTTCTTCGCCACTTTGACGCGCACCCGGTTGCCGACGGCCTCCGTGCCGTCCTTGAGCGTCTCGATGCGACGGATGTCGAGCCGGATGGTGGCGTAGAACTTGAGCGCTTTGCCGCCGGTCGTGACCTCGGGATTGCCGAACATCACGCCGATCTTCTCGCGCAGCTGGTTGGTGAAGCAGCAGATCGTGCCGGAGCGGCTGAGAGTGCCGGCCAGCTTGCGCAGAGCCTGGCTCATGAGCCGCGCCTGGAGACCCACGAAGCTGTCGCCCATCTCGCCTTCGATCTCGGCCTTGGGCGTGAGCGCCGCCACCGAGTCGATGGCGACGACGTCGAGGGCGCCGCTGCGCACCAACATCTCGACGATCTCCAGCGCCTGCTCGCCGTAGTCCGGTTGTGAGACGAGGAGATTGTCGACGTCGACACCGATGGCCTTGGCGTAGACAGGGTCCATGGCGTGCTCGGCATCGATGAACGCAGCCTGCCCGCCGAGGCGCTGGGCCTGAGCGATGAGGTGATACACCAGGGTGGTCTTCCCCGAGGACTCGGGACCGTAGATCTCGATGATGCGGCCACGCGGGATGCCACCGACGCCGAGGGCGATGTCGAGAGCCAGCGACCCGGTGGGCACGAACTGCATGTCGTCGCTCACGGGNTGGTCGCCNAGGCGCATGACGCTGCCCTTGCCGAACTGNCGCTCGATCTGCGTGACGGCCGCCTCGAGGGCTTTGTCTTTGTCCAAGATAGCGCTCCTCTCTTGCTCAGGACGCGGGAAAGNNAGCTACGGGAGTGTGCACGGCGCCGGCNCTCTCCAGGAGGCTACTATACAAGACCATCCGGACGACACCAAACTGCGGAATGTTGACGTTTTGCAGGGCAAATGGTTGACCGCCATGACGGTATCTGGCGACCGTCACGTGCGGCAGCCACGGGCGCTTGCCCGGCTTGAACAGGCCAGTCTGGGCGAGCACCCGGGAGACGTCCGCCTGCAGCTTCCGCAACCCTCCTCCGGGGTCGGACAGTGAGAGCGCGACGATCTTCTTCGCGCCGCGCCGCGGCAAGAACACGGGCTCATCCAGCTTGAGTGCGAAAGGAGCGAACGGCACGGTGGCCAACGCCTCGACGACGTGCGGTACCTTGTCCTTGCGCACGTCGCCGAGGAAGGCGAGCGTGAGATGCATTGAGACGGTCGCGCGCAGGTCGTCGCGGCCCTCGAGCTCGTGGAGCTGCCAGCGGCTGAGGGCGCGGACGACTTCGCGGGGCAGATCGCACGCCACGAACAGGCGCTCGGCCTCCTCCGCCCAGATCAGGCTCATGCGCCCAGGTGCCTGAGCAGGAGGTGAAGGGCCCGTGTGACGCTGTGNACGCGAACGGCGGCGCGGTCGCCGGGGAAGTGCCCTCGGGNGACCGCCGTGCCGCCCGGCCCCGCGCAGGCCGTGTACACGAGCCCGACCGGCTTCTCAGGGGTGCCGCCNCCTGGGCCCGCGACGCCGGTCACCGCAAGAGAGTAGTCGGCGCCGGTAGCGACGCGGACGCCATCCGCCATGGCGCCGGCGACCTCCTCGGAGACGGCGCCGTACTGAGCGAGCATCCCTGGGGGTACCCCAAGGAGTCCCAGTTTCACCTCATTGGCGTAGCTGATGACGCCGCCGGCGAAGTAGTCCGAGCTCCCTGGCCGGGAGCTGAGCCGGGCGCCGAGCAGGCCGCCGGTACACGACTCGGCCACGGCGAGCGTGACTCGACGGGCACGAAGCCCGTCGGCGACGAGGTCGTCGACCGTGCGCCCGTCGCTGCTGTATACGGGAGCATGGTCCTCCAAGGCGACGACGACGGCCGCGACCTGCTCCTGCGCCAAGGCCTCTCGCGGGTACCGCAGGCGCACGGTCACCTCGCCGCTTCCTACGTTGATGCCGGTCTCCAGCCGATCGCGCGGCACTGTCTCGAGGATGGGCGCCACCTGGAGCTCGCCGACGCCGAAGATGCGCACGATGCGCACGGCGACATCCGGGAACAGGCCCTCGGCCTCCAGCTCTTGAGCGACCTCGCGCCACATGGCTTCGAACTCGAAGGGTACGCCGGGGAAGGCATAGATACGTGTGTTCCCTCGGCGCGCCGCGATGCCGGGGGCGACGCCGGCCGGCGGCACGGGAGTGGAGCCGGCCGGCAGCAGCGCCTGTCGCCGGGCGAGGGCCAGCACTTGGTCGAAGTCGAGGTCACGTCGTGCGGCGACCACACGCACGCGCTCCTCGAGCATGGCGAGCGCCGCGGGGTGCTCTTCGAGGCCGACCTCGAGGGCTTCGGCCAGGCAGACGGCCGTGAGGTCGTCGTGCGTGGTGCCGAGACCGCCGCCGATGACAAGCAGGTCGGGCTCGGCGGCCAGCGAGAAGCGCAGTGCTTCCGTGAGGCGCCGCTCGTCGTCGGCGACCGTGAGCACGCTGCCGACCTTGACGCCGCGGTCGCTGAGGTCGGCGCTCAGGAACGCGCCGTTCGTGTCCCGGGTGCGCCCGTCGAGCAGCTCGTTGCCGCTGAGCACCACGGCGGCGCGAGGCACGGTCGGCGTCACCAGGACGGACTTCCGGGCATGCGGATGCTGCCTCGCGCGTTGAAGAAGTAGCGCACTCCACTGGCCAGCGTGACCACCACGACCACGACGGCGAGGATCCACTGGATGATCGTCGCCACGTCCGTTGAGACGTGGATCAACCGCGCGATGTCGGCGGTGGGCACGAGCACGTAGACCACGTACACGATCTGTAGGACCATCTTGAGCTTGCCATAGCGGTCGGCGGGAATGGACACGCCCTGCGAGATGCCGATGATGCGCAGCACGGTCACGGCGATCTCGCGCCCGATGATGATCATCGCCAGCCAGGCGGCGACGCGGCCCTGGCTGACCAGCGCGATGAGCGCCGCGGCGATGAGCAGCTTGTCGGCGAGGGGGTCGAGGAACTGGCCCAGCGTGGTGATCTGCGCGTTCCGGCGCGCGACGTAGCCGTCGAGCTTGTCGGTGGCCGCCGCGAGGATGAACACGACGGCGGCGGCGATGTCGCCGTAGGGCTCGGGGATCCCCGAGAGCAGGAGCACGAGGAACACCGGGATGAGCAGGATGCGCGCAATGGTGATGATGTTGGCGAGATTGAACTGGCTGCTCACGGCTCCCGGCTCCCGGCGACGGCCTCCACATCATATCCTGCACAGCCCACGGCAAAGGCGTGCACGAGCTGTCCCCTCCGTAGAGGAGCGCCGCCGACCAGGGTGCGACCGTCGATGTCGGGTTCCTGGACGGCGCAGCGCCCCACGGTCACCTCGTCGATGCGCTCACTCAGCCGGGACGCGCGCTCGAATGCCACGTCGGCCGCGACCTGTCCCGGCAGGCGCGCCGCCGCCGTTCCCTTCTGCGCGTCATACGGGAACACGCCGGCGGCGGC
>JGI24138J36424_10000543_pt1 | contig 12018 bp, 8 predicted proteins | sample BarGraNGADG00312_2_FD_36424 | JGI IMG/M metagenome (IMG submission 36424) | reverse complement strand
GAGCGGACCATCGATCCCAAGGGCTCTATCAAGACGGAGTTCGAGAGAGTGCTGGAGACCGTGCAGGAACTGCTGAACCGTCACCGGGGCGTCAAGATTATCGGGGTTGGCTTCTCCGCGCCCGGTCTCATCAACTCTGAGGCGGGCGTCGTCATTAGTGTTCCGAACTTTCCGTCGATCCGCAACCTCCAGGTCCGGCAGCTGCTGCAGACGCGTTTCGGTTTTCCAACGTTCGTTATCAATGATGCAAACGCNGAAGCCGTTGCCGAGAAGTTCTTTGGTCAAGGTCGTGATACCTCTGATTTTGTCCTGGTACACCTTGGCTATGGTATCGGCGCCGGCATCATTGCCGGGGGGCGCTTGTACACGGGCAACTTCGGAGTATCGGGCGAAATCGGCCATACGTCNGTCGACCGCCGTCATGGGAAGTGGTGTGACTGTGGAAACCGTGGATGTGTTGAGTTATATGCGGGGCTGCGTGGTATTCTCGAAGACGCTTCCGCTCAGATCGGTCGGCAGCTGTCGTTTGCAGAGCTTCAGCAGCTGGGTGCCGAGGGAGACGCCAAGGTGCTGGGGGTTCTGAAAGAGAAGGGAGAGCTCATTGGATATACCATCGTCAATCTCGTGAACCTCCTTGCTCCTCAGCGTATCATTGTTACGGGCCAGGTGGCGACTCTGGGCGCCCCGATTCTGGAACCCATGAAACGCATCATCACCGAACGTTGCTTCTACCACGTCGCTGATCAGGTCTCCATCACGCTGTCCTCCTTGTCCGAAAATAGTACCCTTCTTGGGGCGATGACGGTCGTGCTGGACGATTTCCTCGAGAACCCATATGATNTCCTGACCGTTCGAGAGGAGCGCCTTCACTGAGGAGCCCGTTCGGCAGCTTGACAGCTCCTGTCGTCATCGTACAATATCCTGAATAGTAACGTTGCGTACAAAATTGAGCGAGAGGTTGGCAACATGGAGACAGCAAGGGCGGCGCGCACTGTGGCCGGGGTGGACATAGGCGGGACGAAGGTTACGTTCATCCTCTGGTCGGGTGATGCCATCGTATACAGGATGGTATTGCCATATGCTGCTCGGTCCAGTCGTGAGTTCTCAGAGCTTATTCTGAAAGGAATGGGCGATCTCCGTCGGCGGGCGACAGATGCAGGAATGGTCATCATGGGTACCGGTATCGGGTGTGCCGGCATGGTCGACCAGAAGCACGGCGTGCTGCTGTTTCCTCCCAACATGCCCGGCGTGCGAGATGTGGCGCTTGTGGATATCGTCGGCGGGGTCACCGGTGCTCCGGCGTATCTGGAAAACGATGCCAACTGTGCACTCTTCGCCGAGTGGGTCAGCGGGGTCGCCGTCGGCCGCCGCAATGTCGTGATGTTCTCTGTCGGGACTGGTGTTGGAGGAGCGCTCATCGTGGACGGGCATCTGTATGTTGGTCGCCACGGTTTTGCAGGCGAGATAGGACACCTTCCCATGGTCGACCGAGGTTTGCCGTGCGGTTGCGGCGGGCATGGTTGCCTGGAGACGATCGCTTCCGGGACCGGCATCGAGCGGTATGTCCGAAGCGCACTGGCTCGAGGGTCGAAGAGCCTCATGACGATGGAAGATGCAGGGTCGGCCCGGACAATCTCCGAGTTTGCTCACAATGGAGATCTGCTGGCGCAGCAAGCCTTCAAGCGGGCAGCCCGCTACCTCGGCCGGGCGGTTGCGGCACTCATTGACACGCTCGACCCGGATATGGTTGTGCTCGGTGGCGGAGTTGCCGGGTCAGGGCTGCTCATGGATGAAATGAAGCGCGTCGCTCAGCGACGTTCTCTGCCGCTCCTGTTTGAGGACATCGAGTTTGCGATGGCACACTACAGGAACGATGCGGGCGCCGTTGGAGCGGCTCTTCTCGCGGATCAGCTTCTCAAAGGACAGACTGTCTACTCGATATGCGTCGTCTGACACCTTTCGAGGCGTCCCTCCACGACCGTTTCTGCGGTGGAGCCATGCTCGATTGTGGTCAGTTGCGCTCGGCAAGACGCAAGCGGATGTNCNCGGCTTCGACCTCNGTGCCCGGNTTGGACAGGAGAGCAAACATGTTGCGTTTGTACGCTTCTACGCCAGGCTGGTCGAAGGGGTTGATGCCAAGCATGTAACCTCCTACCGCACAGGCGACCTCGAAGAAGTACACAGTGGCGCCGAAGCTGCGTTCTGAGATATCGGGCACCGTCAGTTGAAGCACGGGAACGCCGCCATCGTGGTGAGCAAGAAGTGTGCCGATTCTGGCATCGTGGTTCATGGCAGACAAGCTTCGGCCGTTGAGATAGGCAAGCCCGTCTGGCGAGTCCGCATCACAGAAGAATGGGACGTCGGCTGGGGCGGGCACATCAATGACAGTCTCGAAGAGGGAGCGAGTTCCTTCTTGGACAAACTGTCCAAGCGAGTGAAGATCAGTTGTGAATTCCGCCGACGCTGGGAAAACCCCCTTGCCGTCCTTGCCCTCACTCTCGCCGAACAGTTGTTTCCACCATTCGCCCACGAAGTGCAGGCAGGGCTCGAAACTTGTAAACAGTTCGATGTTCTTTCCACTCGTGTTCAGAAGGCGTCGGGCAACAGCGTACTGAAGAGCGTCGTTGGCCGCTGCAGGTGAACCGAGGCTGGCAGTGCGCTGTTCTGCCGCGCCCTGCAGCATCGAGCGGATATCGAGGCCTGCGATCGCGAATGGAAGGAGACCGACCGGAGTGAGTACTGAATAGCGTCCCCCAACATCGCGAGGCAGGTCGAATGTGACCAAGCCCTCATCCCTGGCAAGACTGCGCAGGGTTCCATGCTCCGAGTCCGTTATGGCCACGATGCGCGTGCGTGCCTCTCCTGTACCGAACCGTCGAACCAGCTCTGTTTTCAGGATGTGGAAGGCAACCGCAGTCTCAAGCGTCGTGCCGGATTTCGAAATGACCACGACGGAGAAGCGGCGGCCCGCAAGCCTGTCCAGCAGCTTTCGGAGTTGCCATGAACTGAGGCTGTTGCCGGCGAAGAGAATGTCGGGCAAGGTGTCGGTCTTCGACTGGGACGGCACGCCTGCAAGGAATTCCAGGCCCGCTCGAGCTCCCAGATAGGAGCCTCCGATACCACAGACGACGACAGTATCCGATTGTTCGCGGAGTCCGGCAGCGACGTGCTCGATGCCGGCCACGACACTGTCAGGAGTATCGACAGGCAGGTTGAGCCATCCGGCGTATTCGGAGCCGGCACCCTTCCTGTCGACGAGGAGCTGGAGCTGCAGNGCCGCCTCTCTCATTCCTCCGTCGATTTCTTCGGCAACGATGTGATCAAGAGCCCATGCGTCATCCACTCGTATCAGTCCGCTCATTCCGACACCTCCATATGTCTCAAGCATTGTAGGAGTCTGCGACAGCGCTGCAACAACACGGGGCTCACGGTATCTGTGTCCTTGGTCTCCGTGTCCAGTGTTTTCAGTAGCAAGATGGCTGTCGGCATGTGCCGACAGCCATTATCAAAAGCCTGGTTGGAGGGGGGCGTGCTACAAGTCCTTCGCCCCGCGCAGAGAGCGTCTCGTTCGCTCTCGTTCCTTGACGCGTTTCCAGGAGTATAGGACGATAGACACCGCGATGATGCCGTATGATACAAAGACCCTGAAGTACTCGCCTATCATCGCTGACCCCATCAGCTCCTTGCCGGCCACGGGAGCAACCACGAACATCAGATGAAACAGAATGACCCCGGCGAACACGTTGGGAATGGAAGCGCGGGCCACGCTGCTCCACCTATCAGCAGCGCTGCAACGGCGAAGGTAGCCGTCTGATCATGACTGTTATACGTGTTTAGCGTGCCAATGTTCTGGAGGAAAATGATCTGACCATAGCAGGCGAGGACGGTCGAGAGGATGATCGCGATGATGCGAGTTCTCTCGACTTTGATACCTGAATCCTCGGCGACGGCCATGTCCTGGCCTACCGCGCGCATATCATGTCCCAGTTTGGTCTTGGCAAACCACCAGATGAACAGACACAGCAGAGCGATGAAGATGAATGTGGCCACCGGAACCGGGATACCACCGATCTTAAGCGGAATGAGCTTATCGAGACTCTGGCGCATTCCCTTGAGGTCGATGGCGTTGCGGATTCCGTATCCACGGGAGAGAACAAGGGCAGGATTCTTGATGGGGATGATCTTGCCCATGATGTACAGGACGACCAGCTGATACACGCCGTTGATGAAGAATCCGAGGATCAGCGACGTGACCATCTCTCGCCCCTTGGCACGGTTGAGCACGATGCCGGCAATCCAGCCCATGAGCACCGCCAGAGGAGTGGCTACTGCCATGGCGAGGAACAGACCGCCGACGCCACTGACGCCCCAGTCGGTGACAAGGATGATCCCTATCTGGCCAGACATGGCTCCAAGCACGATGCCAAAATTGAGCCCCATGCCAGCCATGATCGGGAGAAGCAGTGAGAGGACAAGAAAGGAGTCGCGTCCCAGTCTCGTCACCATTTCCTCAATCAGGTAGTCGGTCGAGAATCCAGATAGCGGAATCGCGAACGCAATCAGGACGATGAACATGATAGGGACGGCGTTGCCGATAAAGATGTGCGATATGGTATCCTTGAACACGGTTTTCTTTGTCATGGTTATCACCTGGACTTCCTGGTCGCTCGGGTGAGTGCGTAGACAATCATTCCGTCGGAGACGATGATACGCACAACCTCGGACATATCAGACTGAATAGCACTGTTGATGACAGACGGGGTCATCGTCAGGATTCCCTGGAAGAGGATCGTGCCGATGACGACATTCGTGATATTGGCCTTGTTGACGCTGGCGCCTCCGATGAGAATCGCGGCAACAGCGGGAAGTGCCATAAAGAACGGTCCGTTGTAGAGCTGGATAAACCCGAAGCTCTGCTGAAAGACTAGAATGCCAATGGCACCGTAGACGGTCGACATGACGACCGAGATGGTCCTCATCTTATCGACGTTGATGCCTGCTGCACGTGCATAGTCCGGGTTTGAACCGACAGCGGTCATCGCCGTGCCTGTCTTCGTGTGAAAGAACGCCCACATGATCCAGGCCATGAACGCGAAGAACAGGATCATGCCGGTCGGGAACATGAAGTTGCGGCCTATCCTGATGGCGAGGAAGTTGTCCAGGATGTGGATCCAGAAACCCTCAAGAGATACCGTCGTGCGCAGTCCGCTGCCACCGTAGCCCCAGATCATCTTTGGACTCCGGTAGGGGAGCAGCATCCACATCATGCACATGAACGAGACTGACGAGAAGCCCACGTAGGTTGCGATCATCATTTCATCGCCCTTGACCCGATTGAGCAGCTTGCCATAGCCCCAACCGAGGAACAGGGCGAACGGAGCTGCAAGGCCGATGGCGCCAGCAAACCCGGCAATGCCGGTGAGACCGAGCTCGATGCTGATTGTCGCTCCGAGCAGCCCGGCGATGATGCCGAGAGGCAGTCCAAAGTTGAGTCCACAACCAGTCTGAACCATGGGGATCATCCCGAGGACCAGGATGCCGTTCATGCCAAAACGTACGATGGTATCGGTAATTGACTGGTCGACCCTGACGCCCACAGACGGAGCCGCAATGAACAGCGACAGGAGCAGCATTGCAATGATGATGCGAGGCCAGCCCGCTTTGTCGACAAATCCCCGGATTCTATTCATGGCTGTCCACCTTGTTCTCTTCTTCCTTGAGTTTTCCGATCATAAGCAGACCAAACTCCTTGGCCGTTGCGGATGGCGGCAGGATACCGGCGATGCGGCCTTCGTCGACGATGGCGATCCGGTCGCAAATAGACCGCAGCTCTTCAAGCTCGGACGAGACCATGATGATGGTCGTGCCGTTCTCGCGGTTGTAGGTNCGAAGTGCTTCCAGCACGAGCGACTTGGCCCCNACGTCGATGCCGCGTGTCGGCTCCGAAACGAACAGGACGTCTGGCTGCACTGCAAAGGCTTTGGCGAGGCAGATCTTCTGCTGGTTGCCACCTGATAGCTCCTGGGCTCGCTGGTCCGTACCTGTACACTTGATGTCCAGAGCCTTGATGTATTCCAGNGCCACGTTCTGGATGGCCTTGTCGTCGCGCCATTGGATGAGTCCACCCAAGAGTGGCCGGAGAAACTTGTTCTGTGTCTGCATNGCTGTAAAAGCAATGTTCCAGTCCAGAGCCTCTTCAAGCAGGAGGCCGACGGCACGGCGGTCCTCGGACACGAACGCCATTCCGGCAGCCAGGGCTGCTGCAGGGTCATTGAGGTGAATTGGCTTGCCGTGCAGAGTGACTGCTCCCCCCGCTGNGTACAACCCCATGATGCCATTCGGGATGCCCAGCTTGCCCTGTCCCGCTAGCCCGCCGATGCCGAAGATCTCACCCTTGTGGACCTCCAGCGTTACATCTTTCACGGTTTCGCCCGGCATGTCGACCCACAGGTGGTCGACGGAGATGATCGTCTTGGTGCTCTCGTTGTAGTCGCTGGTCACAGCCGACTGGGCCGAGACGTCGCGACCCACCATGAGTTCGGCGACCTGACCGATGTCGGTGTCACGGGTGGCCACCTCTTTCACGACTTGTCCGTCCCGCAGGATAACNATCCTGTCACATATGTCGAGGATCTCCTGAAGGCGGTGCGTGATGAAGATAATGGCAATCCCAGTGGCGGCCAGTTTGCGAAGTGAAGTCAGAAGAACCTGTGCCTCGGACTCCGTCAGGACTGCCGTCGGCTCATCGAGCACGAGCACTTTCATCTCGGGGCGATGGATCTCGCGTGCGAGTTCGGTGAACTGTTTGTGGCCGACCGGCATCTCGGCAACCAGCGTGTCTGGGCTGATTTCGACGCCCAGCAGCTCAATGGACTTCTCCGCGATGGCGCGCATTTCGGGAAGGTCCAGCGTCTTCAAGCGGGGCCCAAAAAGTTTCGTTACGATGTTGTCATGTAGAATTTCACCGTTGAGGAGGATGTTCTCGGTGGCGGTGAACCCCGGGATCAGCGAGAACTCCTGGTGAACCATGCCAATACCTGCCTTGAGAGCATCGAACGGGTTCTGAAAATTGACTTCCTTGCCATCGATGGAGACCTTACCACTATAGCCTCCGGTCTGGGCAATGACGCTCATCCCAAACAGGATGTTCATCAGGGTCGACTTGCCGGCTCCGTTTTCCCCGACAAGGCCGAGGATCTCGCCGCGGTTGACGTCGAGAGAGACATCGGTCAGGACCCTGTTCCCAAAGTACTCTTTGGTAATGCCCTGCATGTGCAGCAAGGGTTGTTGGTCGGTCATCTGTCCCACCTTTCAGAGATTGATCGCCGTGAGATACTGCATTGGATTGCCGCCCGTCGTTTGCTAAAGACCAGCCCGGATGTGGTTCGAACATCAGGTACTGGCGTGCAGGGATTGGCGATACCTGTCGTACCGGAGCCGAGACGGAACGGCACCAGAGAACCACGTATTCCAAGCGCGACCTCACTCCTTCCATGACTGCGCACTGCCGCGAAGAATCATGAGTTTCCTGTTGGCTGGTAATGCTGTGTTCTGAACTGGAAAACAGTGCCGGGGCGTATAGGCCCGGCACTCGACGGTCGTTTGTGGTCTAGCTTGCTGGAGCCAAGATGGTCAGGTACTTCTCCGGAATAACCAGTTTTGTCGTTCCAAGGTAGCCCTTGCCCAAGCAGTAGCTGTCCATGTACATCATTAGGTTGTTGTCCAACGTCTTCCCGGTGTTCAGGTCCTTATAGTCCCATCCGTTCCATGTTGCGCCTGGCGTGTACTTGGCGAAGGCGTCGCGCACATCTGCGCTGTTGCCCGGCTTGGCAGTCCCCTCGACGCAGCGCTTGGCATACTCACCGAGACCGGTACTCATGCTGTAGCCCTTGGAGAAAGCCCACGTGGCGATGCGACCTGAGTCGCCTGCAGCGACGACGGCCTGTTCGACTTTCTTCATAATGGCTGGGAAATCACCCTGCTCAGCCTTAAGGTCGAGGCCGAGTGCTCCCGGAAAGCCTAGCAGCGGTCCAGTCGCTCCGGGATACATGGCGCCGCCTGCTATTACCTGCTTCAATAGTGGTTCAATCTCCGCGAGGTTGGTGTTATGGAACGCAGTGTCCTTACCATATTCCTGTATCCAGGTGGGAGTTTTCTCAAGCATGAACTGCTGGGCGCCCGCTACGCCGACGTCGCTGGTAGGATCGGGGCAAGTCTGGAAGACAAACTTGAGGCCGAGGTCCTTGCACGCCTGTTCGGTGATGTAGCGCTGGCGGCTCAGAACCTCCATGCTCATGTGGCGGGGGAACGAGGTATAAACGAACGTCTTGGCGCCCATCTGCTTGGCCATCCAGACCATAAGGTAGCCTTGGCCCACATAGTCGGTTCCGACAATCTGGTCGGCTACCGCACTGATGATGATGGGATCCTCCGCTGCTTCGGCGGCAAACAGCAGAATGTCTGGTCTCTTCTCGCGCACGCGCTTGAAGCCTTCAGCAGTACCCACAACTGCCTGGTTCATGACAATAGCCTTCATAAGTGGGTCATCGGCAAGACCAACGATCTCGGAGATGGTCGTTTCCTGCTCAGACGCGAAGTTGTCTGGAAAGGTCAGAGTAGTGAAGATGCCACCGCTGGCAGCATCTCCGTACTCCTGTACGAGGCGTTCAGCACCGCGGAGGTCGTCTTCAGACTGGGAAACGGTGCCGGTGATAATGCCGATGTGGAACTTCGCGCCTGTCGTGCCGGTGTCTGTTGGAGTGGTGGTTTTCTTGCATCCCGTAAACAGAACTGCGACGAGCATGAATGACAATAGTACTATCAGCAGTTTTTTCATCCTTTCTCTCCCAGAAAAAATTGGCCAAATTCCCGCCTAATCATGTGTAGCACAGTTGCAGCATTTTACAAGGAAGCTTCACATGTTGCGGGAGCGACGATCAGCACTTGAGTCGAGGAACATGCATCCTGAGATATGCAAGAACCCCCACCGTAGGGCCGGTTTCTTGCATATGGGCCACTAATGAAACAGAATTCTAGTACTCAGGATAGGCCCGAGCAGCAGCAGCTGGCTGGCCGGAATTGATGATACCTGACGCGTCATATCCGAGACGGCACGGCGACAAAGAACCAGCAATTTCAGACACGCACCCTCGTTCTTTCCATGACTGGGTACTGCCACAAAGAATCATGAATCTCCTGTTGGGTGGAACTGCCGCGCTCTGGACTGGAAAACAGTGCCGGGGCGCTTAGCCCCGGCACTTGACGGTCGTTTCTAGTTTAGCTTCCTGGAGCTCTGAAGGTCAGGTACTTGGCTGGAACAACCTGTTTCGTCGTTCCAAGGTAGCCCTTGCCGAAGACATAGGTGTCCTGATACATGAGCACGTGGTTGGGCGACGTCGTCCCGCTATTCAGGTCCTTGTAGTTGGACCCGTTCCAGGTGGCGCCAGGCGTGTACTTGTTGAACGCGTCGAACAGGTCCTTGGTGTTGCCCATCGTGGCGGTTTTTTCGATGCAGCGCTTGGCGTACTCGCCGAGACCGGCAGTCGTGGTGTAACCGTAGGAATATGCCCATGTTCCGAAGCGGCCTTTGCCGCCCTGATCGATGACGGCCTGTTCGACCTTCTTGAGGATGGCCGGCCAATCACCCTGCTCAGCCTTGAGGTCGATGCCGAGTGCTCCCGGATAGCCCATCAAGGGTGACGGAAGATCAGCTTCAACAAACAGGCCGCCATACTTCATGAGCTGCTTGAGCAGCGGTTCGGTTTCCGCGTCGTTGGTGCAGAAGAATGCGGTGTCCTTACCGTACTTCTGTACCCAGGCGGGAGTCTTCTCAAGCATGAACTGCTGGGCGCCCGCTACGCCGACGTCGCTGGTAGGATCGGGAGCAGTTTCAAAGACGAACTTGAGGCCAAGGTCCTTGCACGCTTCTTCCATGATGTAGCGCCTGCGGCTCAGCAGTTCGTAGCTCATGTGGCGCGGGAANGAGATGTGAACGAACGTTTTGGCGCCCATCTGCTTGGCAGACCAAATGATGAGGTAGCCACGGGCGACGTTGTCGGCGCTGACAGCCTGGTCGGCTGCCGCTTCGATGACGTTGGGATCCTCGTGTGGTTCGCCCGCAAGCAGTAGAATGTCTGGTCTCTTCTCGCGCACGCGCTTGAAGGCTTCGGTGGTACCCGGGACTGCCTGGTTGACCACAATGGCCTTCATAAGCGGGTCATCGGCAAGACCGACGATCTGAGCGATGGTCGTTTCCTGCTCAGACGTGAAGTTGTCTGGATAGGTCAGTGTCTTGATCATGCCACCCTTGGCCGCATCACCGTACTCCTGCACGAGGCGTTCACCGCCGCGAAGGTCGTCTTCAGACTGGGAAACGGTGCCGGTGACGACGCCGATATGAAACTTGGCGCCTGTCGTACCAGTGTCCGTTGGCGTAGTGGTCTTCTTGCAGCCCGTGAATACAACTGCTGCAAACATAAAAGACAGCAATACTGTTAGCAGCTTTCTCATCGCTTCTTCCTCCCAAAAATGGATTAGCTATAGATTCAACACAACTGTATTTGTAGCACAGTTGCAGCATTATTCAAGGTATCTTCACATATTCCGGGAGCGATGATCAGCACTTGAGTCGAGGAACATGCGTCCTGAGCTATGCAAAAAACCCGGCCTTGCGGCCGGGGTTCTGTTGACAGACGATGAGCGAAGCAGAGTTCTAGTAGTCAGGGTAGGCCGGAGCAGCAGGGGCTGAACTCTCCGCCTTCGGAACGGTTGTAACCATAGCCGCCGTCGAGAGGAGCAGGCTTGCGATGCTTTCTGCGTTCAGCAGCGCGAGGCGTGTGACCTTCAGCGGATCAACAATGCCGCTCTTGAAGAGGTCCTCGAACTTATTGCCCAGGGAGTTGAACCCGAGATTATCGTCGCCCTCGAGAACCTTCTGAACCGCGATGACGCCCTCATAGCCAGAGTTGTCTGCGATGATTCTGAGTGGCTCACGAAGAGACTTGCGGATGATCTCGGCGCCGGTCTTCTCGTCACCGGTGAGTTTGAGTCCGTCGATTGCCCTTCCTGCCTTCACCAGAGCTGCACCGCCGCCGATGATGATGCCTTCTGCCACGGCTGCCTTGGTAGCATTGACGGCGTCCTCGACTCTGTGCTTGAGCTCCTTCATGGCTGTCTCGGTGGGGGCGCCGACTTTGATGATAGCGACGCCACCGGCAAGCTTTGCCAGGCGCTCCTGAAGCTTTTCCTTGTCGTAGTCCGACTTGGTCTCCTCGACCTGCTTGCGGATCTGGCCGATGCGGGACTTGATCTCTTCCTTGGTTCCCTTACCACCAACGATGGTCGTGTTGTCCTTGTCGACCTTGACTTCGTCGGCAGAGCCAAACATGTCTTCGGTGACCTTCTCGAAGGTGAGGCCGAGGTCTTCGCTGAGGACCTTGCCGCCAGTGAGGATGGCGATATCCTCCAGCATGGCCTTGCGCCTGTCGCCGAAGCCAGGAGCCTTGACGGCGACGCATGAGAACGTGCCACGCACCTTGTTGAGGACGATGGTCGCGAGTGCTTCACCCGTGATATCGTCGGCGACGAGCAGGAATGGACGGCCTTTCTGGGAGAGTTTCTCCAGGACAGGGAGGAACTCCTGGATGGACGTGACTTTCTTGTCAGTGATGAAGATGAGAGGCGTCTTCAGCACAACTTCCATGCGGTCGGGGTCAGTCACGAGGTACGGCGAGATGTAGCCGCGGTCGAACTGCATACCCTCGACGGTCTCAACCTTCATGTCTAGACCCTGAGACTCTTCCACGCTGATGACGCCGTCCTTGCCGACCTTCTCCATGGCATCCGCAATTGCCTCACCGACGGCGGGCATCTTGGATGAGACAGTGGCAACCTGTGCCTTCTCTTCACGGGTCTTGACTTGACGAGACAGCTTCTTGAGCTCTTCGACAACAGCTGTCGTCGCTTTGTCCATGCCAGCCTTGAGTGCGACGGAGTCTGCGCCGGCAGTGACGTTCTTGA
>JGI24138J36424_10000536_pt1 | contig 12065 bp, 8 predicted proteins | sample BarGraNGADG00312_2_FD_36424 | JGI IMG/M metagenome (IMG submission 36424) | reverse complement strand
TCGGTCGCGGTCGTGGGGGCGTCGCGCACGGCGGGTAAGGGCGGCAACACCATCGTCGCCAACATGATCGAGTTCGGCTTTGGGGGGCCCATCTATCCGGTGAATCCATCGGCCGGCGAGATACTCGGCCTGACGGCGTATGCGTCGCTCGCGGAGCTGCCGCGGGTGCCCGACCTGGTGGTGGCGGTGCTGCCGCGCCTGCAGACCTCGGACCTGATGAAAGAGTGCGCCGCCGCAGGGGTCAGGAGCGTGATAATCCCCGCGGCCGGCTTCTCCGACGCCGGTGACGAGGGCCGCCAGTTGGAGGCGGACGCGATGTCGATCGCGTCGGGCGCCGGCATGCGGGTCATGGGACCGAACAGCATCGGCACCGTGAACACGGCCTGTGGCCTTGCGACCTCGATCGTAACGCTGGAGCGCCTCAAGCAGGGCGGGGTCTCGATCTTCGGCCAGACCGGCATGTTCGCCAGCGGCATCGCGAGGTGGATCAACACCTCCGAGCATTTCGGCATAAGCAAGATCGCGTGCCTGGGAAACAAGGCGGACATCGACGAGTGCGATCTGCTCGAGCATCTGGCTGACGACCGGGGCACCAGGGTCATCGGCGCCTACACTGAAGGCGTGCGCGACGGCGCCAGGTTCGCGCGGGCGCTGAGGCGCGCGGCTTCGGTGAAGCCCGTGCTGATAATGAAGAGCGGGCGCACGGAGACGGGGCGCCGCGCAATCGAGAGCCACACCGGCGCGCTTGCCGGGAGCGAGTCGGTGTACGCGGGCATCATCGACCAGTCCGGCGCGATACGGGTGGCCGACTTCGAGGAGATGTTCGACTGCGCCAAGGCATTCGAGTGGCTTCCCGCGCCGGCGGGCAACCGCCTCGGAGTGGTGTCGATAACCGGGGTCGGCTGCGTCCTGTCGGCCGACGCCTCGGATGCGCACGGGCTCCTCATGCCGACGTTGCAGGACTCGACCGTCGCGGCGATGCGCCGGGCCTTGCCGGAGTGGGCGCCCGCCGCGAACCCGGCGGACATCTGGGCCGGGATAGAGTCGGCCGGGGCCGGAGCGACATACCGCGCGGCCGCCGCCGCGATAGCGGATGACCCCTCGATAGATTCATTGCTGTTGATCTTCACCCTGATCCCGGAATCGAGCCTCGACGTCGCCGCGCTGTTCGGCGAGCTGCGGCAGGCGCATCCCGAAAAGCCCATGGTCGCNGCGTTGATGGCGGGTGAAGCGGCGATGCACATCCAGTGGAAGAAGGCGCTCGAGTCAGCGGGGGTGCCGGCCTACACGTCACCGGAGAGGGCGCTGCGAGCGATCGGGGCGCTCTGGAAGTATGAGGTCAACAAACAAAGAACCGGACCCGGCGTTACCCGCTAGATCCGGCCCTCGTCCACCCAGCCTCTGTTCCTACATTCATTAACGGCCGGACGCGCGCGCATCTCATCATGATTACGGATGAAAAACGAGGACTTGGTGGTACTACTGGATCATCCCCCGGCGAGACGCCGGATCAGCGCCGCGGTATCCAGCGCTGCTCCTCGAACCATCTCACCGACTCGTTCCAGCCGGCCTTGAAGTCCGGGTGCCTGAGCTGGTAGCCGAGCGCCTTCAGCTTGGCGTTCTCGAAGTCGTAGTCGCCTCGCCCGAACGCGGTGAAGCCGGGGTCGAAGCGAGGCTTGAGCATCGGCACCAGGCTGTGCTCGATCACGACGCGGTCCCAGCCGCGCTGCAGGTAGTCGCTCAACATGGTGAAGAAGACCCCCGGCAGGTGGCTCCCGATCCTGGAGGCGAGAGAGACCAGCAGGTCGGGGAATGGGAGCACGCGCTTCGAGGCCACCCCTATCGAGTCGAGGACGGTCTCGATGAGCTCGCCCGCCGGCATCGTGGTGTCGTCGGAGACGTTGTAGGCCTCGCCGATTGCCGCCTCCTGTTCCATCACGAAGACGGTCGCCCCGGCGATGTCCTCGACGTGCACCATGTTGCCCTTGAACCCCTCCCTGGGCAGCGGGACGAACTTGATGCCCAGCTCGCGTATCATCACCGGCAGCGCCAGGAAGAGCCCCATGATGTAGACGCACCTCGGCCCGTACACCGCGGTGGGCCTGATGACGGACACGGGCAGGCCCCTGTCCTGGTGGAAACGCAGCGCGGCCTGCTCGCCGTACAGCTTGGTGATGGCGTAGAGGTTCAAGGGGCGCTGGGGGTGCTTCTCGTCGACGGGCGAGTAGGAGGGCGGGCCGTAGGTGTCGCAGGTGGAGAAGTGCACGAAGCGCTTCACGCCGGCCGCGAGGGCGGCCTCGCAGGTGTTGACCGTCACCTGGTAGTTGGCGAGCTCGTAGGACGCGCGGTCGAGGAAGTAGTTCATCCTGGCGGCGGTGTGGACCACCATGTCCACGCCCTTCATCACCGAGTCGGCCTCCCTCCTGCGGAGCAGGTCGGCCGTGGCGATGTCACAGGGCAGGCCTTCGACGTCGCGGAAGTTCGCGTCCGGCAGGTCGGTGGCGCGCACGTTGTAACCTTTGCGTGCGAGCTCGTCGACTATGTAAGGCGCGATGAACCCGCAGGCCCCTGTCACAAGAACGGTGTCCGCCATGGAGATCACTCCTTCGATGGGTGCGCGGCCGGGTCCTGGCCGCGGTAGGGCGCGCAAAAGCGTCGCGTGTCACTGGTGGTGATAAGGACGGGGGGTGCAGCGGCTCTCGCAGGCCCTTTTACAGGCTTTTGCGAACCGCCCCACCAACAGTCACCATCTCCTCGATCAACCGCTGACCCCCCGGTTCCAAAGTGATTCTCTCCCTGCGCGCGCGAGGATGTCAAACTGGACATGCCGCTTAACACTCGCGGGTGAAGCGCGCTTCGCCGGTGCGGTCACTCAGGAGACAGCCTGGCTTATAATCCTGTTGGAAGCGCGGATGGCCTCGAGCTTGGAGGTGCGCATGTACATATCGGTGATAGGCGCGGGCGAGTGCGCCTCTGAACTGGAGGAGGCCGCGTTCGAGGTCGGCTCGCTCATTGCGAAGCGGGGGCACGTGCTGGTGTGCGGCGGGCTGGGTGGCGTGATGGACGCGGCCGCTCGCGGCGCGAGCGTTGCGGGCGGCATGGTTATCGGCATCCTTCCCGACGAGGACCGCAGGCGCGCGAGCAGATGGCTCACGGTGTCGATACCCACGGGCATGGGGCAGGCGCGCAACGCGCTGGTCGCAGGCTCAGGCGACGCGGTCATCGCCGTCGGCGGCGGCTACGGGACGCTCTCCGAGATCGGGTTCGCCCTCAAGCTGGGCAAGCCGGTCATCGGGCTGAAGACCTGGGAGCTGGACGGCCGAGGTGCCAGGCCGGGTGGCATGCTCAAGGCCTCGAGCCCGCGGGACGCGGTCGACATGGCGGAGCAGCACCTGGCGCTCTGATCAAAGCCCCTGACCTCCGGCGCCGGCCGGAGGGGTCGCGACACGAATCGGATACTATATATACATGCGCATCGTGATAGCACCGGACAGCTTTAAGGGCAGCCTCAGCGCGGTCGAGGCCGCGCGCGCGATGGCCGAGGGAGTCGCGCTGGTCGACCCGGACGCCGAGGTGGTGCTCTCGCCCATGGCCGATGGAGGCGAGGGGACCGTCCAGGCCGTCATCGAGTCCGTCGAGAAGGCCGAGGAGAGGCACGCGCTGGTCGCCGGGCCTTTGCCGGGACGGGACGTCCGCGCGGCGTGGGCCTACCTTCCCGCGGACACGCCCCTGGCGGCTAACCCCGAAGACGAGCACTACGCGCTGCTGCGTCAGGGCGAGCCGACCGCGGTCATCGAGATGGCGCAGGCTTCGGGCTTCAACCTGGTGCCGCCGAGGAAGCGGGATCCGTTCGAGACCACGACNTACGGCACCGGCCAGCTGATACGAGAGGCGCTCGACGCGGGGTGCCGCCAGATAATAGTCGGCATGGGCGGCAGCGCCACCGTGGACGGCGGCATGGGCATGGCGAACGCGCTCGGCTTCAAGTTCCTCGACGGTGAAGGCCTCGAGCTGCCACCGACCGGCGCCGCGCTCTGTCGCGTCCGTTCGATCGACGCCTCCGGGCGCGACTCCAGGCTGGCCTCGGCGCACTTCATTGCCGCGACGGACGTGGACAACCCGCTGGCCGGGAACGACGGAGCGGCGCGGGTCTTCGGCCCGCAAAAGGGCGCCACTCCACAGCAGGTCGAGGAGCTCGACCGCGGCCTGGAAAACCTGGGCAAGCTCATATCGGACCGGGGCCTGGACGTCGGCGACCTGCCGGGCGCCGGTGCGGCCGGAGGCCTGGGGGCGGGGCTGGCCGCGTTCTGCGGCGCGTCTATAATCAGCGGCGTGCGTCTCATCGCGGCCATCACCGGCCTGCGCGACAAGGTCGCGGGAGCGGACCTGGTGCTGACCGGCGAGGGGGCCTACGACAGCCAGACCGAGAGGGGAAAGACGCCGGTGGGAGTGGGCGAGATAGCGGAGAAGGCCGGGGTGCCGGCCGTCGTCCTGACTGGCGCGGTGGCCGGCCACGACCACCACTACCCGGCGTTCTGCGTCCTGCCGGGCCCCATGAGCCTGAGCCAGGCGATGAAGGAGGCGCGCCTTCTCCTGGTGACCGGAACGGCGAGACTGATGCGCCTGCTCTACCTCTTCAAAGACCCCCGCGCTTGAGGCCGCCGCGGCGGGCCCGAGGGCCGACCGCTTGGTAAGCTGAAAAGCCTTTGGACAATCGCTTCCGGAGATGGCATGCTGGTCTAGAGTCTGCGCAAGATTACGATATAATGTAAGTCCGAAACNACTTCTCCAACAGGGGTGGCGTGCACCTATCGGACGCCCTCGAGGCGCACAAAAGCCACGATGGAGTGACCTTGAACGAGGATGAGGACAAGCAGCCGGGAGTCCGGGCATCACTGCCCCCGGAGGAAGCGAGAGCCGCGCTTGCGTTCGTAGTGAACGCTCACGCGGCGACCGTCAACATGCGCCTGTATCCTCTCAGCAGCTCGATGGTCGTCGAGACCTTCGAGAAGGCCAAGGAAGCGCTGGACCAGATCTTCAAATCCTCCGAGAGGATCGGCGTCGCGACAGTCGAGAACAACCTCCTCATCAACGACACCCGCCTTGATGACATCGATCAGCAGAAAGCCCCGGTGCGGTCGTTCATCGCCTGGATGAACGAGCGCGGCCTGTCCAACATCGAGTTCAACAGAGGCGTCACGGGCGACGAGCTCCAGAACGTCTTCTCGGTGATGGGCGCCGTCACCGATATGGCAGACCGCAGCAAGCTGACCGACGAGCTCGTCGAAAGGGGAGTCGAGCACGTCAGCGTCAACCAGCGCGTGTACGTGGCGGTCGCGACCAGTGACACCGGCGAGATCATCGGTACGATGTCGGGGCCCTCCGCGCCTCTTGACGCGCTCAAGGACGAGCTGTTGATGCGCTACCTCATGGGCAAGATCGACCTGGGCAGCGTCGAGGACAGGGAGCTGCTCGAGGTGCTCTCGGACCCGGGCAAGGTCGGCGGGCTGCTCTCCACCTTCCTGAGCGAGGAGGGCAGTGAGGGCGGCGTCCTCATGAAGAGCCAGAAGGCCGAGGAGGCGCTCACCTCGCTGGCGGAGATGGTCGACCAGATCGAGGACGAGAGCCTGCGCGAGTCGATGGCTTCGCAGATAACCAGCGTGGTGGCCGAGATGAGCCCCCGCGAGATGACCAGCGTGCTGACCGGCCACGCCCCGGAGACCCTCAACATCAAGCACATCCGTGAGAATGTCCTCACGATGCTCTCCGACAACCAGCTCCTCGACATGATCGACTCTCTTATCGACGAGTACGTGGAGATGAAGGAGGAGGTCGGCGATCTCCAGCCCACCTGGACCAGGGAGCGCCTGAACGGCCTCAACGAGCTGCTGACCGAGGTGCGTGGTGACCGCGGAAGCGAGATCGGCACCGCCATCGACAAGAAGCTGGACGCGGCCGGCATCGCCGAGGAGCGCGACCCCCACACTGGCACCCGGGTGCTCTCCGCCTACCAGATGCTGGGAGGCAGGCTCGAGGAGGAGGACGTGCAGCTCGACGACGGCGTCGACAATACGGTGCCCAAGCAGATCCGGCAGCTCTACGCGATGGAGGAGTCCGACCTGGCCGCGGGCATGCTGCTGAAGCTGGCCGAGAACTTCAAGAGCGACTCTCCGACCGTGCGAAGGTTCGCCTCGCGCCTCGCCGACGAGACGCTGGACGGCCTCGACGAAGAGCATGGCGCGCTGGCCGTCGACGTCCTGTACAACGAGCTGGTCAGCGCGATGGGACGCGAGGACGATTACGAGAGCTTCCAAAACATGGTGCAGACCGCCTCGAAGACGGCGCAGCTGTACATGAAGGCGGGAAGCGCCGAACAGGCGGGCTCGATCCTCGAGCTGCTGATGTCGGCGAGCTCGGCCGAGTCCGGCAAGGGAGAAGAGCTGAAGAAGGTCGCCGTGGATGCCACCACGGAACTGATGGGACCCGAGGGGATGATAGACCCCGAGGCGCTGCTCCTCGAGCCGGACGCCGACAAGAGGCTCAAGACCATCAAGGCCCTCGCCAGCCTGGGGCCGGACGCTCTGAGCCCTCTGGTCGACATGGTCAAGGACAGGGGACGCATCGAGTTCCGCGACGGGGCGCTCGAGGCCCTGCAGTCGGCCGGCGCGCCGGGCGTCACCGCGATAGTCCGCGAGCTCGAGAAAGAGAACCCCTGGTACGTATACCGGAACATGTTGAACGTGGTCGCGGACCTTCGCCTGGCCGAGGGGCTCCCGCAGGTGTCCGCGCTGGCCTCGAACCCTGACGAGCGCATTCGCAGGGAGGCCATAAGGACGCTCGCGCGCATCGGCTCCAGGGACTCGCTCGGTGTGGTCATGAACGGCGCCAACGACGCCAGCCCGGCGGTGCGCCGGACCGCGGTGAGGGTGCTCGGCCTGTTCGGGGACTCGAGCGTAGCGCCGTTCCTGCTGGAGATAATCAACGGACAGGGGATGCGCGGCAAGGAAGAAGACCATGCCGTCATGGAAGCTGCCTGCCTGGCCGTCGGAGACCTGCGCGACAGCAGCTACGTGCCGCAACTGGCGGAGCTCATGAGCAAGGGAGGCTTGTTCAAGAAGGGAAGGCCCGACGAGATCCGTGCGGCCGCCGCTGTCGCGCTGGGCACGATCGGCGACCCGGTGGCGATACCGGTGCTGGAGAAGGCCGCGAAGGACCAGAGCGTGATGGTGCACAGCAGCGCCGATAAATCGCTGCGCAGGCTCAAGGGCGGGCTCATGGCGGCCGAGCCGGTCGCGGCCGACGAAGAGGCCACCGTACTGGGGTTGACCGGACCGCACGAGAGGCGCTCGCCGACGGTCACGTCGCAGTCGCTACCGTTCCAGCAGCCGCCTCAACCGGTTCAGCCGGAGTTCGCGTCGCAGGGACGCGATGTGGCCGCCCCGGCACAGAGGCCCTTCGAGCCACATGTGTATCCGCCTGCGGCGCCGGAGGCGCCGGCGCAGCAGCCTGTGACCCGCCAGCCACAGCCAACACCNCCGGCGGTGGATCAGCCGCCACAGGAGCCGAAAGCCGAGGCTTCCCTGCCGGGACACACGCTGCCTTCGGAGACGCCCGTCCCGCCGGACCTCGCCAAGATGTGGCCCCAGGGCGGGTCGTTGAACGGCCACGATTTTCCAGTGCCGCCCGCGCCGCCTGTCGCGGCTGAGCCCGCTGAGGTCCCCGAGCAGGNCCCGCCGGGAGCGNTGCCGCCGAAAGATCCGCAAGAGCCTCTGCCGCCGCCGCCCGCNCCGCCCNCGTCCCCGTCAGGCTGGAAGTAGAGCGAAGGGCCGGCCCGCGCGGGCTACTTTATCCAGCCCACCTTCACGAACCACTCGACCATGTCGCGCAGCCCGAGCTTGAAGTCCTCGTACTCCCACTCGAAACCGAGGCTCTTGAGCTTGCCGCTGGAGATCCAGTAGCTCGACGAGAGGTAACGCGCGCTCGATTCCTCCCAGATGCGTATGCGTTGGTAGTTGGTGAAGCGGTTCTCCATCCAGCGCACGATGCGGGCCGACCAGATGCCGAGAGGCATCAGCCAGGGCATCCGCAGGAAGGGGATCAGGTGCACCTTGCGCCCCACCAGCAGCGCCCCGATCTTGAGGAACTCGAGCTGGTTTATNAGGGTGGGGTCGGACACGTTGTAGTCCTGGAACACGGTGTCCTCGCGCTGCGCCAGGAAGTAGCCGGCGCGCCCGATGTCACGGACGTGGCAGTTGACCATCAGGTAGTTGCGCAGGTCGAGGGGCAGCATCGAGGTGAGCCCCTCGGACATCGCGATGACGATGCCGCCGATGCCGTAGTCGCTGCCGGGCCCGTAGAGGGGAGCCGGCCGCATGATAGTCCACTTAAGCCCCTGCTCGCGGCCGAAGCGCTGGACGATCTGCTCCTGCTTCCACTTGGTGATCGAGTAGTCGTTGACCAGGAACGAGCCTCGCGGCTGGTCGGCCGGCGTGTTCAGCGGCGTCGAGCCCTCCTCGGTGAAAGGCTGGTTGGCGGGGTGCGCCATCGGCCGCTTGTACTCCTTTTCACTAAGCCATGGCCGGACACCTATGCCCCACGCCTGCTCGTACATCATGCGCAGCGGGTTGATCGATGCCCGCGGCATGTAGGGGTGGCCGTAGACACCGGCGGTCGACCAGTGGATGAGCCTGTCCACTCCCTCCTCCACCATTGCCTCGCAGAGGTTGAGGGTGCCCTCGATGTTGACCTTCTCCAGCGCGGACATCGGCGCGGAATAGTCGTACAGGCTCGCGGTGTGATAGACGGTCCCGATCCCTTTTAGGACCTCCTTGAGAGACTGCTTGTCGGACAGGTCCGAGGGGACGAACTCGACCCCGGGCGCGTTCCAGTCCACTCCGATGTTCTCCTGGACCATCTTGACCTTGGGGCTCTCGAACGCGCGCGCGAGGTCGGTNCCGCGCACGGGCACCCCCTCGTCGGCGAGTATCTTCACCATGTGGCCGCCCGAGAATCCGCAGGCGCCGGTCACCAGCGCTGGTTTCATATTTCGAACCTCCTGTTTGCTCTGCCGGGTTGATATTCTACACCATGCGGTCAATCTGGAAAGGGGGCAAATGGGGACAGGTACTTCTCGTCCCGTTTTTTCAACTGTGGGGACATCGTGGGTAAAAAAGGGAAGACGAGTGCCTGGTACGCTTTTCCCCTGCTAACGCCGGCGGCGCTCGCGGAGCAGGTCGACGAACGCCTCCAGGCGCGTGGCCATTCCCGCCGGAGAGGCGTGCTCGTCCAGGCAGAGGTTCAGCACGGGGATGTCGAACTCCGACTCGATCCGGGGAAGGATCGTCCTGCAGATGTTCTCGGGCATGCAGGTGAANGGGTACAGGTGGATCACGCCGTCGTAGCCGTGGCGCGCGGCCCTTATCGTGCCGGTTATCGTCTGGTGCTCCTCCCCGCCGAGNACGTAGGCGATGTAGGGCTTCGCGATGCGGCGCGCCAGGCGCTCGTCGACGAGGATCGACGGGTCGATNTTCAGCGGGCGGAACAGCCACTTGTAGACGCTCATCACCGGATGGACGATGATCCCCATCTCGCCCAGCTTGCGCTCGATGTCGAAGTTGAGAGCCGGTTCCAGAATCGCGTANATCTCTCCCACCACGGCGATATCCAGAGGCTCCCGCGCGGGCGGCTCGGTCTCGATCGAGTCCATGATGCCGAGGGCTTCGCGCAGGGCCGCGTCGGTGGCCTTGATGGTCCGCGCCTCGTGCACGCTGTCCAGCCCGTCGGCCAGCACCGAAGACGCGCTCCCGCGCTCGCGCTCGAAGGGCCTGACCTTGCGAGCGGCCATCTCCAGTGCGTCCATCGCCTCGGCCTTGTGCTTGAACGAGCGGATGGCGTGCGCCCAGCCGCGCAGCAGGCTGCCCTCGACGGTGTCGCGGAACTTGTTGTACACCGTCCCCAGGCCATCGCGCCCCAGCAGGATGCTGTCGAACTCAAAGCCGACGTCGCGCAGTATCTGGTGCTGCACTCGGCCGTAGTAGCCGAACCGGCAGGCCCACATCCCGCTGACCATCGCCAGGGTGTCCGAGCCCATCTGCAGCGCGCGCAGGTTGTCGCCCAGGTTGACCTTGAACGGGAGGCACACGAACTCCGGCGCGTGCAGCGCCCCCATGTCGATGGTCTTGCGAGTGGGGCGCGGCGGCACGATCACCTCGGCGCCCAGGTTGGACAGAAGGGACGANAGAGGTATGTAGGCGTTGCCCATGTGNGGGAATGAGACCTTCATGATCTGTTGCGCGACCGCCTGATCAGGTCGACGAAAGCCTCGACCCGCGTATCGACGCCGGCCTCGCCGGTGTGCTCGTCGAGGACCAGTGTCGTGAGTGGCGGGCTCTCCTCCGTCACGACCTCGCGGGTGATTATCTCGCTGATGATGGAGTCGGGCCCGCAGGCGAAGCCCATCACCACGATCACGCCGTCGATATCCGACCGGCCCAGAAAATGGGACGCCGCGCCCAGCAGCTCTTTCTCGTAGCTCCAGGATATCCCCGGGTACCGGGCGAGCTCGCTTTCGATGACCTCGGCGGGGACCTGGTTCATGTAGGTCACGTCGGCGCCGAACCGCTTGAGCTTCGCGGGCAGGTTGTGGCTGATGTAGTAGTCGTGGATCAGGTACTCGTGCCCGACCAGCGCGATCTTGATGTCCGGCTTTCGAGCTCTCCTGGCGTCGGGCTTCTGCGCGGAGGAGTCTTTCCTGCCGTTACCGTTCCCGTTGCCGAGCACCTGGCGCATTGCTTCCTCGGGCTCGACGCCGGCCAGCAGCTTCTGGTCGTAGGCGGCCTGGACGAGCTCGGCTTCGGCGAGCGAGCTCCGCACCCGGGGCTGCGGCACGCCCAGGGCCGCGGCGAGACGCTTCGCGCTGGACCTGATCGAGTGCTCCTGCAGGTCCACCACGAACTCGACCATCCGTGGGATGCCTTCTATCGAGCTCTTCACCATGTCCGGCAGCCCTATCAGTTTGGGGCAGGTGTAGGTGTCGACCTCCGCTTTCTCGACGGACACCAGCCGGGAGACGAACAGGACGTCACACCTGTCGGCGAGGTCCAGCACGTGACCGTAGAAGAGCTTCACCGGAACGCAGATGTCGTCGACGCAGTGGCGGACGCCGTTCTCGAGCAGGCTGTCACCAGTCTGAGCGGACAGCACCACCTCGGTGCCCATCCCCTCGAGGAGAGTCTTCCACAGCGGGAAGTACCTGTAATAAGAAAGTGCGCGAGGCACTCCAACCTTCATCATAGAATTATTATATGCGAAACGGAGCCGCGTACCTGCCCNGGCCTGGCGCGGCGTGCGTCTGAACGCGGCAGGCGGCCCGACGGTGAGAGACGCCGGGGGCGTCTGATATCATGTCCTTGAAGGAGCGGCCGACACCGCGGACCTGCTCACGACGACCATGGAGGCGCCATGCTGAAGAGGATCTCAATACCGGCCGCCGCGGCACTTCTATTGCTGGTGNTGACGGCCCTGGCGGGCTGCGGCTCGGGGTCCGGCACCTCGGGCACGGTCCCGATGAACAGCGTCCCCNGAGCGAACCAGACGACGCCGGCCCAGGTGACGCTGAACGTGTTCCTGGTAAAGGGCGAGACTGTGAGCCAGGTGACCCGGACGAGCCAGACCGGCACGGACCTGGTCCAGCAGGCGCTGGCCGANATGCTCGCCGGACCGACCGAGGCCGAGAAAACACAGGGGTTCAGCACGGCGATACCGGCGGGCACCAGGCTCTTGTCGTANGTGCTCTCCAACGGGAAGGCGACCGCCGACTTCTCCAAGGAGATGTTGAGCTTCGGGGGCGGCTCGTCGCGTGTCCAGGCCATCCTCGGGCAGATCACCAACACCATCACCGCCAACGACCCCGCGGTGAAGACCGTGTCGGTCACCGTGGAGGGAAAGCCAGCCGACGAGGTCCTGCAACCCTAAGAAATGCTCGGGGATGCTCGGGGTGTCCTCTCGTCGATTCGACGGAGGCCGACTCACTCCGAAGAGGACACCCCTCGCCAGACTGAACTCGT
>JGI24138J36424_10000528_pt1 | contig 12130 bp, 8 predicted proteins | sample BarGraNGADG00312_2_FD_36424 | JGI IMG/M metagenome (IMG submission 36424) | reverse complement strand
AAAAAGCCGGAAATGAAAAGAAATTTTCAGATCCGGCAACTCATTTTAAACAGTTATCTATTTAACGGAAAACCTGTAAATAGTTGTCGATTTGAACGTTTCACCTGGATTAAGAACTGTTGTCGGAAAATCGGGATGATTAGGACTATCGGGATAGTGACCTGTTTCGAGACATAATCCTGATCTGTAGACATAAGGTTTGCCGCCATGACCTATCATCGAGCCATCAAGGAAATTGCCGCAATAGAACTGCACTCCGGGCTGATCAGTTATTACCTCCATCAGACGACCGCTGACAGGCTCATAGACTGTAGCAGCCACTTCTTCCTTTTTGTCTAACACAAAAGTATGATCATACCCTTTTCCATAAACAAGCTGGTCATATTTTTCAGCTATTCTTTCACCAACCGTATGAGGAGTAGTGAAATCAAATGGTGTTCCTGCAACCGGACGAATTTCTCCTGTCGGGATAAGGGTTGAATCAACAGGCACAAAGGAAGCAGCTTTAATAACGAGTTGATGATCAAGAATATTGCCATTACCTGCACCATGAAGGTTAAAATAGGCATGATTGGTAATATTGAATACAGTTTTCTTGTCAGTTGTAGCTGTATAATTAATTACAATCTCGTTCTTATCAGTCCATGTATAAACAACCTTAACATCCACATTGCCCGGATAGCCCTCTTCCATATCGGGGCTTTTCAGTGTAAATATCACTGTCGGTTCTTTAGCTTTTTCATCAACTGCAGTTTCCCATATAGCGCTGTGCCATCCGCCTGGGCCGCCATGAAGTGTATTAGGGGGATTGTTAATAGCAAGCGTATATTCAACACCGTCGAGGGTAAATTTACCTTTGGCGATCCTGTTGGCATACCTTCCAACAACTGAACCAAAGTACGGATCACCTTTTATNGTTGATTCAAATGTGTCATAACCAAAAGCAACATTGTCCTTTTTGCCTGTCTTGTCGGGTACTTCTATCCATGAAATTCTGGCTCCAAAGTTAGTAAGTCTGATAACATTACCTGCTTTGTTTGTAAGGGTTAGCAGATAAACCTCTTTCCCATTGTGTGTTCCGAATACGTCTTTTTTAACCATCTCCTTATTTTTTGTTGACAGGTTGCAGGAAGTTAAGATAACTGCGACCAGGGTTAGTGATAATAATAGAATTTTTTTCATCGTTAGTAAAGATTAATTTTTGCTAAATTAATAAACTTTCCTCTCCGAAGACTGATTTTTTTTATTCTTTTGTCCTGAACTGCCAGGCAGCAAAACCGGCTTTATTAAATAGTGATGCTTCGGCACCATTACGCCAGCAATATCTAACTGAGGCCGGTTCGCTGACCAGAGGTGAAGATACAAGAACTTCGTTATTAACAATTTTTGCATTGGCCTTAACATATCTTCCATCCTTACCGGCAATTTCAAACTCTTTCAGATTGCCATTCTTTGCAATCAATCCCTCACCAATATTATCGAATTGCAATTTTACTGTACCACCTGCCACCAACATCGATTTATAAACAGGTCCCACACAGGGATTCTTCATTCCATAGTCATTATTCAGAGCAAGAAGTGCGAGCCTTTCCCCTACCTCTTTCTTAAATGGTGGATGAATATTCATTACAGTTGCAATATCGAGGGTTATCACCATTCCTGTTTTGGCCAGATCAAGCGCTTTCTCCTGGGCTTCCCTGAGAAATCCGGATTCCGTTGAATCAATACCGGAATATACATATGGAGCAATCTGAACAAAATAGAAGGGAAAATCTTTTATACCCCATGCCGTTCTCCAGTTCTGGATCATAGCCGGAAAAATTTTTGAATACTGAGCAGCTCTTCCAACATTAGTTTCCCCCTGGTACCATATTGCTCCTTTAATCTGATAAGGTACTACAGGATGGACCATCGCATTATATAAACCTGTCGGAGTGTACGGACTAATCGGCACCGGTCTCTTTCTGGTAAGGAACTCATTTTTGGTAATATCGAAAATATAAAACTTATTTTCTATCAATTCTGCAACAGGCTGATATTTCCAATCCCCTTTAAGTGGGATAAATAGTTTCGGATCACTTTTCAAAGTGAGTTTCATCTTTTCCGGGGCACCATAAATTCCACCTCCGCCCTGAGTATCAAGAACCCGTATTGATATTGTGTTTACACCCGGCTTAGCCAACGATGCNGGAATTTCATAATTCCTGTCAACCTGCCAGAAACCGGAAGCTTCATTTGATCCGATCAGCTTTCCATTAAAAAATGTCCGATCCATATCATCAATCGGTCCCAAAGAAAGAACAAGATCCTTTCCNTTCATGCTCTGAGGTATATTAATAGTTTTCCGGAACCACACTGCCCCGTCAAATTCACCGATAATTCTCTCAAATTGAGTTGGTAATACCATTACAGGCCATGTATTATCATTATATTCTGTGGATTGCAGATTTTCATCATTAAAACTCAGATCTTTCCATTGATCATTTCCGGCCGGTTTAAGCTCTACCTTTTTAAGAGTATTCAGCCATTTTTGATATTCTGCCTGAAGTGGAGCCGATTTCCTTATTGCTTCAATTTCTGAAATAAACTCACCGGCCTTTTCAAGTGACTCTGATGAAGTCCATGATTCCGAGGGTGTTCCTCCCCATGCAGATTCAATCAGGCCGACAGGTACATGTAAATCATTGTACAATTTTTTGCCAAAGAAATATGCAGTAGCACTGAACTGTTTAACAGTTTCCGGAGTACTAATTTCCCATTTACCTGCACAGTCATCGAGAGGATCACCTGAAATCTTTTTCTGAACATTAAAAAGACGGATCTCAGGAATTGAAGCAGATGCGATCATAACTGACGAATGCATTATAGTGTCTTTCGGAGGCCAGCCTGCAAGTGGCATTTCCATATTAGACTGACCTGAACAAAACCACACTTCTCCGATAAGTACATTTTTAACTGAAATAGTGGTATCCTTACCTGATATTGTAATTGTATAAGGACCTCCGGCCTCAGGAGTAACTAAATTAACTGACCATTTTCCATCTTTTCCTGCAATGGACTGACCCTTTGCATTCCAGCTCGCAGAAACACTTATTTTGCTACCCGGGTTTGCTTTNCCCCATATTTTTGCAGTTGTTTTCTGNTGCAATAACATATTGTCGCCAATCAGTGACGGCAACTTTAAATCTGATCTGGTCTGACAGCCTGTCAGAGTCATAAATAAGGTCAAAAAAAGTGTGGTTAATTTCATGTTTGTAAGTATTATTTATTACTTAATAGTAGCTTGAAAATCAATTTATTTACCCCAACCCCAAGGGGAGTAAATTGATTTTCTTCGCTCCCCTTGGGGCCGGGGTAAACGAAGAAAATCAATGGTTGTACAAAGCTTCCAGGGCACCTGCCAGATAAGCGGCCGGTGCATTCCAGTTAATTGCAATCTCATTCGAGGCATATGAACAGACAGAGTCAGNATATGACTCATCAGGAATATTGGATGGGTATGTTTTACAGCCATCCTGCTGACCGCGATTTGGTCCTCCTACAATCAGACCGGGAACAGGATCGGTAATGCCATCTGCTTCTGATTGACGATGATGTGGAAACATTGGTGTTTTATGTCCATATCCTGTTACAAATGAATACCCCGTTGCATTGCGACCCAGGATATAATCAAGATTAGTAAGGGCCCAATTCAGATATTTCTTATCATTTGTGAGTTTGAAAGCCTGAATTAATAAGATTCCCTCATTAGTTGCAACCGAATTGCTTCCCCAAATAAAATCTTCAGCAGATTTTCCCATTACTGTCATATAGGCACGATCAGATACTCCTTCTGTTAGGTTATCTGCAGTTCTTATTATCCGCTCTTTGAGTATTGGAAAATCCTTTTTTGCAGTATTTGTCAGTTTATTTTCGAACCTGGACAATGTATAATATCCTAGGAGTTTCACATAATCCCATGATGGCAATGGCATAAGCGTGTCGGGAAACATGGGAATTGCTGTATAATAGTTATCTTTCCCGGTAGTTACATACAATTCCGCAGCTGCCCAGATAAACTCATCGCTGAAATCAGAGTCCCCATATCCACCGGTATTTATAACCGGTTTAAACTCCTTATTCATAAGGTTTTGATCATAAGCCACTTTTGGGTTTTTTACCGCCCAGACCCAGGCTTTTTCAGCTGATTTCATGCAAGAATCTGACAACCCGGGAAATACTTTTTTGAATTTGCCAAAAATTCGTCCTGACTGCGCCATAACAGCTGCAAAATCAAGAGTCGCTGCAGTTCCCTTTGGAACAACGTACCGGGGCGTTACTGCAACTGAAGGCATAACCATTCCGTCGAAATTTGCATTGGTGACTTTGTTGTANACACCTCCATCATAAGGATCTTGCATAGTAAGCATCCATCTGAGATTCCAGACAATTTCATTAAGCAGATCAGGAGCATGGTCCCCGCTTTCGGGAATATTTAGTCCAAGCGTATCAAAATAGGCAGGGAAATCTTCATATAATGACAGTAAAGTACCCATTGTAATTCCACTGTTCACAATATATTTATTGTAATCTCCTGCATCATACCATCCCCCCGGACAGGAAATGATAGTACCTTCTGGCCGTTTTGGAGAGGCAGCTGCGGGATGAATGATGACCCGGGTGTCAGGATGACCAGCTGCATGACTCCATTTTCCTGCATATTCAGGAAGCAGAGGAGTGGACATCCTCTGAAAATAAAATCCTTTTATAAGTGCTTTAGTAAGTTCACAGTTTACTTTAGGCTTTATTTCAAATGTATAGGAATCTCCTAATCCTGGTATATTAAGGATATAGACACCAGGTTTTGTAACCGCTGAGAAATCGGCAATCCGGGTGACTTTATCAGAGAGCTGCGATTTGCGCGGAGCACTTAGTTTTGATTTGAATACTATCTCTCCGGAAGTAACTGATTTAATAAGAAATTCACTTTCCGCATTTTCAGCTATCACTGCTACTTTTGGAGCATCTGGATAGAATCCAATCTGGTTGAGATGTATTTTGACAGCTGCATCCTGTGCTGTCAAAACTAACGGCAAAGATGAGCATACTAGAAGAATACAAATAAATTTTCGCATAATCATTTTGAATTTCAGTTTTTTAACTTTATAAATATAATAAATTATTCAGGTGACATTCTGNCTCTCAATTATCTCAAGACACATCCTGGAGTTATGATAAGGGCATTTCCANAAACCTGACTTATCTTCTTTGAGATTCGGCTGGAGATTTTTATCGACGCTCCAGAACCACTCCCCGTTATTCCTGTCAACCAGATGATCAGATATAAATCTCCAGGCTGCCAGACTACGATCAAGGAATTCTTCTTTACCTGATAAACTAAAGGCATTTAAAAACCCGACAACAGTTTCAGCCTGTACCCACCAGTGTCTGTCATAATCGATATGTCCCGACTTGAAAAATTTTTCATAAATCATACTGCCATCCGGCATTATCCCCTCTTTTGATGCTTCGGCAATCCTGAGACATATTGTTTCAACCTGAGTAAGGACTGTTTTATCACCAAGTACAAGAGCAGCTTCATAAATTAACCACGATGATTCAATGTTATGGCCGAATGAAACCAGATCAGTTTTATCGTTCCACTCTTCATCAAAAAACATATTGAGATTAAATGTCCGGCTATTAACGATTTTATCAATAAAGACACCAATCAGGCAGCGCAACTGTTGCTTCAGCAGATCATCCTTCCAGACTCTGTAAAGATTTGTATAAGCCTCCAGAATGTGAAGATGAGTATTCATGGTCTTCTTTTCATTTGCATCTTTTGCGCTAAGACGCAGATCATCAAGAGCGCNCCATTCTCTGCTGAATGCTTCAAAATATCCTTTAAGCTTATCATCAAAACTGTATTTCTCAATCAGCCTGAACAGGTCAATTGCTTTATCGAGGCAGGTCTTATCATTCGTTATCCTGTAATATTCGGTCAATCCATAAATGGCAAATGCCTGGGCATAGATCTGTTTTTTGCCGTCTTTCATTTTACCCTTATGATCGATGAGCCAGTAGACTCCTCCATATTTCTTATCAAAGAAATGATCAAATAAATAATCTTTTGATCTTTCAGCTGTTTTAAGATAATCAGGATTTTTCAGAATTCTGAAAGCCGACGAAAAGGACCACAAAATCCTGGCGTTCAGAACGCATCCTTTGTCAGCATCATGATGGACAACTCCTGAGCCATCGATCCTTCCATAAAATCCACCATTTTTGGAATCGATCATTTTCGTCATCCAGAAGGGCAGAATATTGCTTTCAAGTTCATCTTTGACTTCTACCTTTAGCGTCTCAAGTTTACTCAATGACATCGTCTTAAATTCTAAATGATTAATGATTTATACTTTCCCCCCTTTGTGTTACCCGTCCGACCGGCTTCAGCCGGGCGGGTGACACAAAGGTTAGCACTAAGGTTCACAAAGGTAATTTAATCATGTTTGGGAGTTGTTTCTCTTCTTACAGCCAGTTCGGCACTTATTGTTTCCATTTTCTTCTCACTCAATGGATAAATAAACATAAAAAATGCTCCTAACAGAGTCCCTATTGCCGGGAAGAAACTAAGCATCATTTTGATACCAGTCTGAGCTTCGGCTGTCTGAACAACATTTGCCTTAAATCCGTAATACCCCAGCAACCAGCCTGCCAGTGCGCCACCAATGGTCCATCCGAATTTCTGTGACATCGAAGATGCGGAGAAAACGAGGCCAGTAGCCCGGCGACCTGTTTTCCATTCTGAATAATCGGCCGCATCGGCATACATTGACCATACAAGAGGGAATATAATTCCGGCACTCATGCTGATTAAAAACTGGAATAAGAATATAAGGCTTATACTGTTCCTGTCAAGCCAGTAAAAACCAATACTGAATATTGCAGCAAAAAGCATTGCATATAAAAATGTATACTTCTTCCCAATCCTGTCAGAAAACGGTTTGGCAAGAATTACTCCGACGATATTGGCAGCCTGTCCCAGGACAAAATAAAGACTGCTGTATGTAATTGTGAGATTGACAGCTTTTATTGAAAAGGCACTCTGTCCCTGGATATAGTATTTGAAATAATAGATAGCTGCGCCGTCACGTATGGAATTAAAGAATATTGCTGCAATACCTGCGCCCAGTAAAATGAACCAGGGGGAATTATGGAGAAGGTCATTAAGATCCTTTTTGAGTGATGTTTTTACTGTTGCAGGTTTAATACGCTCGCGAGTCCATGAAAATGTGAACATGAAAAATGTTATTGCGATAAGGGCAAAAACCACCGCAGCAAGCTGCCATCCCTGCTGAAGGTTCACTCCTCCTTTTCCCAGTTTACTGAAGATGTCAACCAGAGGTTCAGCCAGAGCAAGTACCAGTAAACTTCCTCCAAAGGCAAAAATAAATCTGAAAGTAGCCAGACTTGTCCTTTCTTTTCCATCAGCAGTCATAACCCCCATAAGAGATGCGTAGGGAACGTTGATCATGGAATATACCATCATCATCAGGGAATAGGTAATGAATGCATAGATTACTTTCCCCGATTGTGTAAATGATGGTGTTGTAAAAGTGAGGACTCCTATAATCCCAAAAGGAATGGCAACCCACAAGAGATATGGTCTGAATTTACCCCAGCGGGTCTCAGTTCGGTCACCAAGGATACCGACAAATGGATCGAATGCCGCATCCCAGATTCTTGTGACAAGAAACATGGTTCCGACCAGTGTGGCAGAAATTCCGAAAATATCAGTATAAAAGAACATCAGGTACATAGAGAAGAGTTTCCAGAACATAGAACTGGCAGCATCACCGAACCCATATCCGATCTTTTCTTTTAGTTTCAACTTTTGTAAAATCATTGAAATAGTTTTAAAGTGAGTTATTAAAAAAGGTTACCTCTCCTTCTGTAATTCAAGGTTCCTGTCAATCTGATTTTTAAGTGTCTGAACCGAAGCTGCAGATCGCAAACCATCTGCAGGTGTATTTAAGCAATAATCAATAAGTTTATCAATAGTCGATACTGCTATATGCATCCTGGTATCCGATGAAGCGTAATAAATATAAACTGATCCATCTTCATCAATAATCCAGCCGTTTGTAAATAAAACATTCGAAACATCTCCGATTCTTTCTTCACCCTCGGGAGCCATAAAAAAGCCGGCAGGTTCCGCAATTAGCTTTGAAGGATCCTTTAAATCAGTCATATACAGATAAAGAACATATCTCAGACCGGCAGCACAGCCTCTTACGCCATGAGCCAGATGCAACCATCCTTCAGGTGTTTTTATCGGATGAGGTCCTTCCCCGTTTTTCTGTTCCTTTATAGTATGATAATACCTGAAGTTAATGATTTTCTCCTTCTTTTACCTCAGCATGAGTCATATCATCAATCAATGCCCAGCCTATACCACCTCCCGATCCGGCGTCTATAAAACCGTCCTGTGGACGCGTATACAGCGCATATTTTCCGTTTACAAATTCCGGATGAAGTACAACGTTTCTCTGCTGGCTCCTGGTTTTCAGATCCGGAAGTCTCTCCCATGTTTTCAGATCATGTGTACGTGAAATAGCTGCGGCAGCCACTGCAGAGGAGAGATCACCAGCAGGAGCCGAAGGATCTTTCCGCTCAGAACAAAAGATCCCATAAATCCATCCGTCTTCATGCCTTGTAAGACGCATATCATAAACATTTGTGTCGGGAATATCTGTTTCAGGCATTGTTACCGGATAGTCCCAGAATCTGAAATTATCAACCCCGTTGGGACTTTCCGCGATAGCAAAAAAAGATTTCCTGTCATTGCCTTCGACACGAACAGCGAGGATAAATTTCCCGTCAAATTTCATTGCCCCTGCATTAAATGCAGCATGAATGCCAAAACGCTCCATCAGATGAGGATTGGTCTCCGGATTCAGGTCATATCTCCAGAAGAGCGGCGCATGATCTCCTGTCAGAACCGGATATCTGTATCTGTGAAAGATCCCGTTCCCAGGCTCAATTCTCTCATTTTTCCGCAATATCAGTTTTCTGTGCTCCTCAGTAAGAATATTTAATCTTGATTTGAAATCGGTCTTCATAAAGATTTAAATTAATTTTTATCAATCGTTAACAGGAATTTGTTATATTTTTTAACCAGATCTAACGTTGAATCTGTGTCAAACACCGAATTAAGACCTTGCTCCTCCTGTGGTGGATCGCCAAGGAGCTCATCGCCTCTGACCCAGCGCACATGGCCCGGAGTAGCCCTTCCAAGGCCTGAAAAACTCCAGAAGTTACATCCCGCAAGCACATCTCTGTCTTTTGAATGCTGCAGATTTTGATTAAAAGCATTTTCATAAAATTTGTCGCGGCATATTACTGATTCAGCAGGTGAAAAACCCTGTTTATCACGCGGCAGTCCAAATTCTTCCAATACCAGTGGTTTATTAAGTTTTCGGGCAATTGCAATATGGTCATTCATATAGGCATCTGTATTGAGTATAACCATATCCATTGCAGCCGGAATATCTCCTTTATTGAGCCAGCCCCAGTTTTTAGGCCATATATGCATTGTAAGATAGTCGATATTCGGATCGGAATGAATGCGTTCAAATAAGGGAAGTGATTCTTCGCAACCGTGCTGTCCTTCAGTGCCTGTTGTAACCAAATGATTAGGATCGATTGATTTAATAAATGCTGCCGATTCTTTTATGAATTTTTCAAATGCGGGAATATTTGCTGTGGAAAAAGCACGCGGTTCATTAGCAATTTCCCAGGTCATAATCGTTGGATCGTTCACATATTTTTCACCGGTATACTTATTGGTTCGCGAAATTATAAATTTTACAAAGTTCTGATAAAGCTTCTGGCAGTCGGAACAATTGATAAATTCACCGGAAAAATGCATAAACTCTCCCCACGTATGAGGTGGAACTGACGGATATGGAATAGGTCTACCGGTACTCCAGCTCACATATTGGGCATATCCACCGCTCCATTCCCATGCATTGTTTATAAACAAAATTGCATATTGGTTTCGCTTTTTCATTTCCGAAAGCAGAAAATCGAGGCCATCGAGCAACTCATCGTTATACTTGCCGGGAGAAAGCTGTAATGCTGGTGTAACACGTGTCGGTTCTCCATTGGGCCCTTCGGCCCCGGCTAAAATACGTAGGTTGTTGATGCCCATTTTTTGCATCATATCCAACTCTTTTAGCAGGCGGGCGCGATTACCACCTTCGCCTTTGGATGCTAATATTGCACCCTGCCAATAGTTTGCTCCAATATAGTAATATGGTTTATCACCAATAACAAAATTTTTACCATCACGCTTTACAAACAATTGTTCTTTCTGAGCGCAACTAACCAGGGAAATAATAGAAAATAAAAAAGCAAATACGAGCAACGCATTTAATTTCTTCCGTAATTTCATAAACGTATGTTTTTAAGTTTGTAATTCACTTACTCTGCTTATTTGCCAAGCAGTTGATCAGCGGCTAATACCAGGAACATGAAGTTGGTTGCACCGCCTCCCATCACATATTCCTGTTGCTGCCAGAGATATGGCCAATCAAGCAACTCAGGAAAATCCGGACGAATAAGGGCAGTACCCGATGAGACACCACCAGGGATATAAGACCAATCAGCCCGGTTTACACCATACGCCACTGTTGTCGATCTTGCACCCACACCTGAAGCAAAAGATGCAGTGTTTTCACCGGGATGCACACCTAGAATAAAATTCAAAGCATTAAATACCGGAGAAGAAGAAAAAAGATCTGGGAAGGCAGCATGCAGAAAATATTGTCGTACTCCAAAACTCTGAATGTCCCAGCCGGCACCCCAAATATGTGGACGATATGACGCCAAAAGGCGTTTCAGCAGATTGCTTTAATATTTCCTCCGAAAGACTCTTCGCTGAATTCTTTACTGAAGCCGTGAAATCGGGATTGTTGATTGCGGGAAGAGCTCTGCCAATAAGCCAGGCCAGGCTACGAATACCTTTTGTGATAGCAGATTCATTTTCAAGCAGATATTTTTTATAGCTTTCTTCACCTGTTGTTAGAAATAATTCTATTGCAGCATGTATCCTGGCAGTTGTTATGGTTTCTGATTGCTGATAATTATGAGAATAAATGGCTTCGGCAACATCAAGACACTGATTAGAGAGATCATCATTAAATCCCTTAAGAACTCTTGCTGCAGCTGCCAGATGAGCAGCTGTAGTCAATTCACGCGAGGGATTCTTTTCGGTAAAAACCCAGCTGTCGTCAGTCTCAGAAGAGTTAGTACCGGTACGTTCCCCGGTTTTCAGCCTCCCATCATAAATCAGGCCATCAGTCATTGTCGATCCATCACCTAATAAAACATATTGCCTTTTAGTCGGACAAATAATTCCCCTGTAGAGACGCCCAAGGTTTTTGTATCCTCCGACAACTGAAAGAGCGCCATGCTCAATTTGTTGAAGTACATCCGGCTTGCCATCAGGCTGATGTATTTCGACTAAGTGCCTGTTCTGATCAATTGTGGTTTCATCATATTTTATATTGAAAGCTTCATAAGCCTCAGTAAGAATGTACATTTCACCACTTTGAGACTCAACCCTGAGGTCATAATCACCTGCGTCGTGCCAGCCTCCGGTGTTTAGTCCCGGAACATGGTCACCCGGCTTAAATTTTGTATAAGTTGAATCACCCTGAATATAGCCATCGAAATGGTTATGATTTACCGGTGCCATCCTGGCATCATCCATGTGGCACAATCCATGCCATACACGATACTTTTCATTGACCCTCATATGACACATCTGGACCGGCAGAAAATATTCCAGGGTTGGCTGCCAGACATTTCGCTGATATACATCTTCAGCAATCCTGAAAGGCTGGGATTGCTCATTTCCATATTTCACCAGGTAAACACCCTCCTGCTTTACTGAGGAGAAATCAAATTTCAGGTAGTTATACCGGAGGAAAGTTCCCCATGATTCAGGTTTTGCCCCGGGTACTTCAACCTTTTGGCCATTTTCAGCTATTCTTAATAGTACCGGAGTTTCTCTTTTTATTTCATTTTTATCAAGTTCAATTATTGCAACTTTCTCCTGCCCGGGATGATATCCTATCTGGGA
>JGI24138J36424_10000525_pt1 | contig 12169 bp, 10 predicted proteins | sample BarGraNGADG00312_2_FD_36424 | JGI IMG/M metagenome (IMG submission 36424) | reverse complement strand
TGTTTTGGCGGAAAGGATATGAAAAGTTTGTTTATAACCGCAAGTAAGAGTCTTTACAGGATACGGACACGTATAAAAGGAGCTTACTGATCTCCGGAATTTTTGCACTGGTCAAAACATTTATTTGTTTTTATATTTTCTGTAATAATATTTTTTATTATTGCAGTCTGATATTAAATTATCAGGACCTGATTGTTTCTATTTATTAGTATATTTTTAAAACTGGTTTTTATGGAAGGAACCCGTAGGGCTGATGTTAAGCCGGGAATTGATGTTAAGGTAGAATTGACTCAAGATAAACGTACCGGACGTCTCACAGAAGGAAAAGTAAAGGAGGTCCTTACCTCATCTCCAAATCATCCTCATGGGATTAAAGTTATGCTGGAGAATGGTCTTGTAGGAAGAATTAAGCAGATAATCTGATTCTTAATATTTGGCAATCAATCATAAATTTCTTTAAATTTGAACTATGTGAAAACAACACTGTTTGCATATTTGCTTTATTAGATACTACAATAATCAGCTAAAGATGAAATACGAGGATCTTCTTGTCACCTCTCTAGGTAAAGGAGGCGTAATATCCCCTCTTAAAAATACTCAACGGGCAGATAGTCCGGTTTATAAGTTTGTCAGCGACAATGAAAGGATCCTTTATGATGTTTCACTCGATAATTTCAACAAATGTATTGAGACAGGTGAGACACCTGTTTCATTTGAAAAAGCCGGGCCACGAGAAAATATCTATTTTGAACCTGCAAAAACCAAAGTCGGAATTGTTACCTGTGGAGGATTATGTCCGGGATTAAATAATGTAATCCGAAGTCTTGTAAATGAGCTTTACTACAGATACGGGATCAGCCGGGTTCTGGGTTTTAAATATGGATATGAAGGATTCATATCAAAATATAACCATCCTGTTGTTGAACTGACAGCACCGATGGTTAGTGAGATACATCTTAATGGAGGAACGTTCCTGGGATCTTCACGTGGGGAGCAGGATGTTGAAAAAATTGTTGATACTCTGGAGATTATGAATATCAACATACTTTTTTGTATCGGAGGAGACGGAACTCTCAGGGGAGCCCATGATATTCATAAAGAAATTGAAAAACGCAAATTAAAAATCAGCATTGCCGGGATTCCGAAAACAATTGATAATGATATTGACCTGATTCAAAAATCGTTTGGATTCGAAACAGCTTTTTCTATAGCTAACGACATAATCAAAAATGCTCATAACGAAGCATCAGGNGCCTTTAATGGCATAGCTCTGGTCAAATTAATGGGACGCGATTCCGGCTTCATTGCGGCCAGCGCAGCCCTTGCAATTCAGGAAGTCAATTTCGTTCTTATACCTGAAATAACATTTGACCTTTATGGCCAGCGAGGCTTTCTCCGGGTCCTGAAAAAACGGCTCGAAGAAAGACAGCATTCNGTAATCGTTGTGGCAGAAGGAGCAGGACAGGATTTTTTCGAAACAAAAGGTAAAGATAAAGATGCTTCCGGTAACATTAAACACCAGGACATTGGTGTTTACCTGAAAGAGAAAATCTCAGAAGAGTTTAAACACAAGGGCTTTCCTCACTCTATTAAGTATATTGATCCAAGCTATATTATCAGAAGTTCTCCGGCTAATGCAAACGACAGTAAATTCTGTAACCTTCTTGCCCAGAATGCAGTTCATGCAGCTATTTCGGGAAAAACAGATTTTGTTGTCGGATTCTGGAATAATCAGTTTACCCTCATGCCGATACCGATTGTGGTTGCAAAACGCAAGAAAATTGATGTTGAAAGTGAGTTATGGTGGAATGTGCTTGAAGCAACAGGCCAACCAATTAGTATGAAGAATCCCTGATATGTTAAAGAACATCATTTTTGACCTTGGAAATGTACTGATCAGTTTCAGGCCTTCAGAATATTTTGATAAGAACAACTATCCTGAAAACATCAAGACAACTATTCTATCTGACATATTTGGCAGTAAGGAATGGCGTTTGATTGATAACGGGGAAATCACGACCTCTGAAGCCATCAATTCTATTGCATCACGATCATCCCTTAAAAAGGAAGAAATTGCCCATATTTTCAACTTNCGCACGGATGTGATGTTTCCCCTTGATCTAAACGTCCGACTTCTTCCTGAATTAAAAAAACGGGGTTTTAAGCTATTCTATCTTTCTAACTTTCCTATTGACATTTTTGAAGAGATACATTCCGGATATTACTTTTTTAAATATTTCGACGGAGGATTGATTTCTTCTGAGGCAAAATATTCAAAACCNGATAGCCGGATTTATGAAATTCTTCTTGAAAAATATAATCTTATTCCGCAAGAGAGTCTCTTTATTGACGATATTGAAATAAATGTCAGGGCGGCAGAAGATTTAGGTATGACTGGTCTGGTTACTCATGGTTCGCTTGAGATTTCCAGAGAGATTGAGGATAGCATCAAGAATTACAGATATTTTGCCTGATTATGCCTGTAAAATTCATACCCCATTGATCATGTCATTGAAAATATTCAATTCTCATTGACTTTAGAGATCAGATAATAGTATTTATATGTCACATTGTGAGGCATTTAATGCAAATTAATCTAAATATGTTCCACGTGGAAACCAGAGCTATTTTCTGAAATATTCAGATAAAATTGTGGCTTTTGCGCCGCCAACTACTTTTTCAAGTTCTCCGGCAGATACATTCTTTATTTCATCGACTGATTCAAAATGTTTCAGTAAAATTTCTTTTGTCTTTGGTCCGATCCCTTTAATCTTATCAAGATCTGATTTAATCATGTCGGAGGATCGTTTGTCACGATGAAAATTTATACCGAACCTGTGGGCTTCATTTCTTAACTGTTGTATAATTTTAAGACTAATTGAGTTTTTATCAAGATATATAGGGATACTATCTCCGGGAAAATATATTTCTTCAAGTTTTTTTGCTATTCCTACAATAGTTATCTTCTCCCGTAATTCTAATTTATCGATGCTTTTCATGGCTGACGAGAGCTGTCCCTTCCCCCCGTCAATTATAACTAGTTGTGGCAGTTTTTGATTTTCTTCCGTCATTCTTCTGTATCTCCTGAAAACTATCTCCTCCATTGATGTGAAATCATCAGGTCCAGTTACAGTCTTAATATTAAAATGACGGTACTCTTTTTTACTTGGTCTGGCGTTTCTGAAAACAACACATGCTGCAACCGGATTGGTTCCCATAATGTTCGAATTATCGAAACATTCTATATGTACCGGCAGATCAGCCATATGAAGATCATTTTTTAACTTTTCAAGGTTTTTCCCGGTACGTACCTGTGGGGAATGCTCCATTCTTTTCTTCTTCTGCTCAAGTTTGTAATAGATAGCATTACGTTCTGCCAGTTCAAGTAGTTTCAGTTTTTCTCCTACTCTGGGAACTGAATATTTTACCTTAGCAAGAAGAATATCCGGTTTGAACGGTACTAATATTTCAGGGGAGTCGCTCGCAAATCTTTGTCTGATTTCGGTAATGGCATAATCAAGAATAGATTCTTTTTCTTCATCTGCCCTGATTTTAAGTTCGATAGTAAATGCCTGTATTACAGCTCCTTCGACTACTTTTAGATAATTCACGTAGGCATTGTCTGACTCCTGGGTTATTGCGAAAACATCTACATTTTTAATAGTATTACTTACTACAGTCGACCGGCTTCTGAACCTTGAAAGTATCTCAATCTTTTCCTTAATCAGCTGGGCATCTTCAAAGCGAAGCTCTTCAGAGTATTCTGCCATGGTTTTTTTCAGATGGTCGATGACCGTTGAAATATTCCCTTTAAGAATATTTCTTATTTGTTCTATATTTTCCAGGTAATCATTTTCCGTCTGCAAGGCTACGCATGGCGCCTTGCAGTTGCCTAGGTGGTATTCCAGACATACTTTAAACTTTGAGGCTGTAATATTTGATTTTGTAAGATTATATGTACAGGTTCTTAACTTATATAATTGTCTGATTAAACTAATTAATGTTTTAACCATCAGCCCTGATGTATATGGTCCAAAATAAACGGAACCATCTCTTACCGGATTTCTGGTACTGAATACTCTGGGGAATGGTTCATTTTTTATACATATCCATGGAAATGTTTTATCATCTTTTAAAAGAATATTGTATCTGGGCTGGTGCTTCTTAATTATATTGTTTTCAAGTAACAGAGCATCTGATTCACTGTCTACAACAATGTGTCTGATATCGAAGGTCTTTTTCAGAAGAGCTATGGTTTTCCCTGACTGGTTTTTCGAAAAATATGAGGTAACTCTTTTTTTAAGATTTTTAGCTTTCCCCACATAAATTACTGTTCCGGCAGAATCAATAAACTGGTAAACACCCGGATTATCAGGAAGTAAAGAAAGAATTGATTTAGATTTTAGTTCAGCTGCCATGAGATATGAAGAAAATATAGGCAAAGATAATATTTGTCCTCATTCGTTACACCCCCTCGCCCTTCGGGCACTCCCCCCAAGGGGGGAGAAAATCACCAGGTGGAAGCGTTTTTTCTCCCCCTCAGGGGGAGATGTCGCGAAGCGACAGAAGGGGTTCTGGTATAAACGAATTCCTATTAAACAAACAATGGTACCAGTTCGAATTTCTTAACATCAAATAATCCACGATCCCCGATTTTCAGATCGGGTATAACCAGCAGTGCCATAAATGACAAGGTCATAAATGGAGCCTTCATTGTGCAACCAATTGAGCTAACCAACTGATTCAGAGAATCATAATCATATGCTATTTCATCGCATGTACTGGTGGTCATTATTCCTCCAATATTGAGCTGAAGTGATTTAACTATTCCGTCGTTTGATACTGCCAGTCCTCCTTTTAGTCTCACTATCTCGTTAATTGAGTTTACTATATCCAGATCATTCGTTCCAATTGATATAATATTGTGACTGTCATGTGCGATAGAGCTGGCAAAAGCGCCCGATTTTAAACCAAATCCTTTAATGAATCCAATCGCCGGTGCCAAATCTTTGTAACGATCTTTAACAACTATTTTCAGGATATCGTTGTCAATATCGGGAGTTACATATTCAGTTGTCCGCGAAGAACGGTGAATCTCACTTGTTAAAAGCTCTCCTTCGATGGCGACAATTATTCTTATTTCCCTATTCCTGTTTAAAACCAGCACCTCTGGTTCTTTCAGAGGCTCACAAACAAAGTTGTTAACCGGGATACCTGTTTCATATTTAAACAGAACCTTTTCATCAGCAAAAACTTTGTTACCCTTTATCCAGGTCTCACTGACATTCATCTTTGCAGGACTATCTACCAAAATAAAATCTGCAGAATCTCCTTTACGAAGGAGTCCGGCATCAAGATTATAGTGTTCCGATGGATTTATGGTAGCGCTGCGAATCACATCAAATATATTATATCCTTCCGAGATGAGCCGTGCAATTAATTTGTTTATGTGTCCCTCCCTTAGCATCTCAGGATGCAGATCATCGCTGCAGAGCATTACCATGCTGGGATCTGAATTGAACAGTTCTTTCAGTGCATTAAGATTCTTTGCAGCACTGCCTTCCCTTATCAGAATTTTCATACCCAAAGAAATTTTCTCTTTAGCCTCTGAAATAGAGCTGCACTCATGATCGGTCGTTATCCCCGCTTCTATATACTTCTTCAGCAAATCTCCTGTTAAACCGGGAGCATGTCCATCAATTGGTTTTCCCAATTCCTTCGCGCAATCCAGTTTTTTTAATACTTCTCTATCATTAGAAATTACTCCCGGAAAATTCATCATTTCCGACAGGTACTTAATTTCTTTCTTCTTAAGCAGTTTTCTTACTTCTTTAGAATTCAATCTGGCTCCATTACTTTCAAAGTTTGTTGCAGGAACACAGGAGGGAGCTCCGAAAAAAAATTTAAGCGGTACTTTCTTTGCATCATTGATCATAAATTCAACACCTTTAATACCTAGCACATTTGCTATTTCATGAGGATCTGATACTACTCCGCAAGTACCATGTTTTACTGCAGCCAATGAAAATGCACCAGGAGTTATCATCGAACTTTCAATATGGATATGCGCATCAATAAGTCCTGGAATTATAAAAACTTCCGGTGCTTTTTGCACTTTTTCCACGTTCAATATTTTTCCAGCCAGAATACTTAATACAGCAGGATAGATATTCCTCGTATGAATATCCACCAATTGTCCTGAGACTTTCATAAATATATTATTAATTTAAAATAAATTGTTCCACGTGGAACATCTTATCGTCCCAGATACATTAATAAAATATTAACGTCAGAAGGAGAAACTCCGCTAATTCTTCCGGCCTGTCCAATATTTGCCGGCTTTATTTTATTAAGCTTTTGTCTTCCTTCGGTAGAAATAGAGAGCAGTTCGCTAAAATTAATATCTTCAGGAATCTTTAAACTTTCCAGTCTTTTTATTTTTTCCGCAACAATTTTTTCTCTCAGTATATATCCCTCATACTTTATTTTAATCTCTGCAGATTCTGCAATTTCCTCGAATCTTTCGGAATTGACCGCTTTTAACTTTTCTGTACCCCTGATTGCTTTAAGCAATTCTTCTATTTTTATCTGGGGCCTCGAGGCAATTGTTATAGCCTTAACTTTCTGGGAAATTTTGTTTGTTTCAACTTTTTCGAGAAAAGCATTAATATCTTCCGGACTTATACTTTTTTCCGAGAGGAAATCAATAATCTCACTAATCAATGTTTCTTTCTCTTCCAGATGTGCTACTCTTTCAATTCTTGCGGTGCCAATTTCAAATGCTTTTCTTGTGAGCCTTTCATCCGCATTATCCTGTCTTAAAAGAATTCTGTATTCCGCCCTTGACGTAAACATTCTATATGGTTCGTCAACCCCTTTGGTTACAAGATCGTCAATTAAAACTCCAATATAGGCTTCTTCCCGGCCCAGAATAAAAGGCGCTTCATTTCTTATTCCAAGAACTGAATTTATTCCAGCCATGAATCCTTGTGCAGCAGCTTCCTCATAACCTGTAGTTCCGTTTATCTGCCCTGCGAAGTAGAGGTTAGAAATTATCTTTGTTTCAAGCGTATGCTTTAATTGAGTTGGCTGAAAAAAATCATATTCTATTGCATAACCCGGTCTGAACATTTCTACTTTCTCCAGTCCTTTTACTTTCCGTANCGCCTTCAACTGCACATCCATTGGCAGGCTGCTGGAAAAACCATTAATATAGTATTCCACNGTATCCTCTCCCTCCGGTTCTATAAATAACTGGTGCGAAGTCCTGTCTTTAAANGTAACGATTTTATCTTCTATNCTAGGGCAGTATCTTGGTCCTCTGCCTTTGATCCTTCCTGTAAAAAGAGGGCTAAATTCCAGCCCTTTTCTTATTTCTTCATGAACATCCTTGTTGGTATGAGTAATAAAACAACTTTTCTGTTCCAAATTATTCCTTCTTACTGTCAGATAGGAAAAAGACTCTCCTTCATCGTCGCCGCGTTGCTCTGTCATAGCACTGAAGTCTATTGTTCTTCCGTCCAGCCTGGCGCTTGTTCCAGTTTTCATCCTTTCCACAGAGAATCCCATTTCTTCAAGTTGCTCACTTAATCCTGTAGAGCTCTGATCTCCTGACCTGCCTCCTTTAATGTTTGATAATCCTACATGCATTAACCCGTTCAGGAATGTTCCGTTGGTCAGAATTACTGCAGATGAAAAAAACCTGGTTCCAAAATCTGTTACGACACCAACTACGTTCTTTCCCTCCAATAAAAGAGATGTTGCCTTTTCCTGCCATATTGAGAGATAGGCTGTTTGTTCCAATACCTTCCTCCATTCAGTTGTGAATTTTTGACGGTCGCATTGCGCCCTTGGACTCCACATGGCCGGACCCTTTGATTTATTCAGCATCCGGTACTGAATCATACTTCTGTCGGTAACTATTCCGCTCATCCCTCCCATTGCGTCAATTTCTCTGATGATCTGACCCTTTGCGATTCCTCCCATAGCCGGATTACACGACATTTGAGCCAGTTTAGTCATATCCATCGTAATAAGCAATGTTTTAGCACCCATTACTGCAGCAGCATGTGCAGCCTCACAACCCGCATGCCCTCCCCCTACAACTATTATATCGTACCTGAAATCCATGTTTCTATGCCTCCGCTCTACCCAACCAATGATCTTCCATTTCCCTCATCCTGATCTTATCATTCTCAACCAAATCATTATATCCAACAAGGTGTAAAACTCCGTGGATCAACACCCGAAATATTTCTGATTTTAAACTAACATTATAGTTTGAAGCATTTTCTGTTACTCGCTCAAGGCTGATATATACTTCTCCGTTTATTATATCTCCATTATTATAATTAAACGTTATAACATCAGTATAGTAATCATGTTCGAGAAACTGAATATTTATTTCTCTTAATCTTTCATCATTAGTAATTATAAAGCTAAGGTCACCTGAAATTTTTCCTTCTTTCTCGATGACCTTATTAAGCATCTTCGCGGCTTTTCTCCATCCTTTAAGCCTGAAGTCCGTTTCATCATAAAATATTCTTAAACTCAACCGGTAATGTTTTTAAAAGTAATTGTGACTGAATTACCTTTCTTGTTGTATTTTATTTTATCAGCCAGGTGAGACATAAGATACACTCCTCTTCCGTTAAGCGCCTCAATGTTTTCCGGAATGGTCGGGTCCGGTATATTCTCCGGCCGGAATCCTGGTCCTTCATCAGCAACTTTTATTTTAAGCTCATTTGTTTTATAGCTTATAACAATTTCTACAATCTTTTTCGGATCAGAGCGGTTACCATGTAATATAGCATTATTCACAGCCTCCATTGTTGAGACCAGAATTTTTCCGTAACTGTCCTGCGAAATTCCAAGAATAGTAGTAGTTTCATCAATTGCATTTTCTACAACTCGTAAATTTTCTGCTGAAGATTCTATTTTGATCTTTTTGTACATAATTTCTTAAATGACAGTCCTTATACTAAAATATATCATATTTGTTACACAATTCCTCAGTTTTTTGATATCCAGGCTTCAGGATCGAGATATTCCCTTTCCTGACATATCATAAATTTTAAGATTGATTTGTTTCCATTCTCCTTGTCGCAATAAACAAGTCCTATCTCCTGTTTCGTTTCAATTCTGTCTCCCGTTTTAACCTTCAAATCTACAATATTTTGATAAACTGATAAATACTTACCATGCCTTATAATAACTATCATATTTGCTCCTTGTACCGAAAAAACTTTTGCAACTTCCCCTTTAAAGATACTTCTTACCGATGTTCTGCCCAGACTTGTGATTTCTATACCAATATTATTCTCAGTAACATATTTTAACACAGGGTGTTTCTGAATTCCAAACTGGCTTGTGATAATTCCCTTTTCTACCGGCCACGGTAATTTCCCTCTATTTTCTGCAAAATTTTCTCCAATCAGTTTTTGTTCCGGAGTCTTATCTGATTTTATAACTTTTTTCCTCTCTTCTTCAACAAGACGTGCAATTTCCTTCTCAATTCTGTCAGCAATATGCTTCTTTTCTTTGAGTTCCTTTTGAAGCTGTCTCTCCTTACTACTTAGCGATTTGACCATTTGCTGTTTTCTCTCTTGTTCAGACTGTAACAAGCCTTTTTGCTGTTCTTCTTTAGATTTTAAATCTGAAAGCCTTGATAAATCATTCTGTAATCTATCCTTTGTTGTTTGAACTTGCTCCTTTAATTCCATTATTATCTCCGATTCCCTCCGCCGGAACTTTGTTACCTGTTGAAGATATTTGAGCCTTTTATAGCCCTGATTGAAATCTTTTGCTGACAAAATATATACTAATTCAGGATTTTCCTTTTTAGCTTTATATGAATTAAGAATTGCTCTGGCATAATCATTCTTTAAACCAACCAAATCGCTTTCCATCATATTTATAGCTACAGTATTCAGATCAATTCTTTCTGAAAGCAGATTTATTTCTTCGCGCATTCCTCTGATCACCGATTCTCTTAAATTCAATTTATTTCCAATTATTTTTATTTCATTCATGCTTTCAGCCTTTTTCTTTGCTGTTGATTTAAGCATATTATCCACGTAAACAATTTCGTTAAGAGTTGCTTTTCGCTTTTCTTCGAGCTCTGCTTTTGTCTGGGCGCATAAACTATTATCAAATACAAGAATTATAATTAGCAGATATAAATACTTCATAAAAGCTCAATTATTTCATAGTCCCTTCCCGGGATAAATTCTATTCTCCCGTTCCATGGCTGCTGCATTTTTACTACTTTAATCTTCAATTTTATATTATTCTGAGAATCTATTAGTTCTATGTTTTCTGGCATTAATAAATTACCGCTTTTTATAAAACTACTATATTTTATATCGATACTTTTCAGATCAACACTATTATGTTGTTTAACAAGAATTGTTTTCCCTTTCTTACAGTTTATCTCATAATTTAGAAATATGCCCTGAACAGCACAATCAAAGTTTAATTTATCTCCGGAACATGATGCCTTGTTTCTTTCTGAATTTTTTTCTAATATGACATCTCCAAAAAATAAAGGTAAAAAATTCGTTGAAAGACCATATTTTCTTTTCAAAAATAACGATGATACTGAATACATTTTCTTATTAATTCTATCGTTTATAAGTATTGTATCTCCCGAGGTGTATATCCTTGCTCCCTCAATTCCAGTCCTTCCTTTTATGCTTATCAGATATTTATCAGGATGAATAAATTTCACACTCCCTATTAGCCTCTCCTTGCTATTTTGAGTTATAATTTCAATTTCGGCTTTCTGAATAAAAAAATTATCGTTTGTAATATTCTGATTTTTAACACTTTCTAAAATATTCTCTGACAAAAACTCTTTTGAAATCTCTAAGTCTCTGTTACTCGTGTTTCTTATTACAGAACAACCAGCACTAAAAAATCCCAGAATTACTATGACAACTATTTTCCACAATTTTCAATTTCTTTTATCAAATCAGTTTTTGTGCTGTCTAATTTCAGTGCAATATTCCAATTATCCACCGCTTTTGTGCACTTTTTCTGTTTTTTCAATATATATCCATAATGTTCATACCATACAGCGTCAGGCTTATCTCCGCTACTGATTATTGACTCCATAACTCTGGCAGCTTCATTTAGCTTTCCTCTTTTATATAGAACCCATCCATAAGTATCAAGAAATGTATTATTCCCTTTTTCTTTTTCAATGACCCTTTTTGCCATCTCTTCTGCTTCCTTAAGGTTTGTATTTTGCTCAGCAAGGTAATATGCATAATTATTAATAACCGTCAGGTCCTCATTATCGGTTTTCAGTGCTTTTTCAAATGTCTCAAATGCCTTCAGATAATCTTTCATTCTGTAATAAATATCTGCTCTCATGGTAAGTACCTGAACAATAAATTCCTTATTATCCACGGCTAGAATTTCAGCCTTTTTCAATTCATCAAGTGCTATTGAATATTTGCCACTTTCAAGCGCTCCGTTTGCGTACAAAATTTTTGCAGGAAAAGACCTGTTAAACCTGGTAGCACACTCTTCTCCTTTTGCTAATAGATTTTTATAATCTTTCAACTGGGTATATACTACAAGCAACTTTTCCCACGCATAATAATTGTCCGGATTCTCTTGAATGATCTCATTCAGTCTGACTGATGCATCGATTAGTTTGTTTTGTTTAATCATCAATTCCGGCCGAAGGAGTGGTATTATATTATCACTTTTATAATTTGCCTCTAAAACCATCATCGCGATTATTAACTTGTCTCCTCCTTCTTTATTAAGTTCCGGTATTTCTATAAGTCTGGCAAGCAATGAAATTTTATCTTCACGGTCAACTTTACTATTAAGCATTACAGTATTTAATAGCATAAATAAATCATTATAACTTTTTTCAGCAAGTAGTAAGTCAATAAGTGAAAGTTGAATCTGAGGATTGTCAGGATTTCTTTCCAGGAGCTGATTGTACACTTCCAGTGCTTTCTGATTATCTCCCTTTCCACGGTAGATGTCTGCAAGCAGTCCGTTGAATAATACTTCCTCCGGATATTCTTTTAGCAGTGCTGATATTTTAACCATTGCATCATCATACTTACCTCCTGCCATAAGGTTCTTAATTGATGATATTGTCGAGGTTTCATTTACTCCATATTTCTTATCTAAAGAATCAAAAATC
>JGI24138J36424_10000520_pt1 | contig 12208 bp, 3 predicted proteins | sample BarGraNGADG00312_2_FD_36424 | JGI IMG/M metagenome (IMG submission 36424) | reverse complement strand
CGGACCGGTTCCAGTCCCAGCAGTGGTAGGCGTAGCCGCGGTCGGCGTCCAGGTTGAAGTCGGGCATCTGTCCTCCCGAGGTGAGCTTCGACACCACGTAGGTGCCGTAGTCGACCGGGTCGCCGAGATGGTGGCCCGCGGGCAGCTGGGCCGCCGACACCTGATCGGTCTCGTCGGGGTTGTGCGCGTTTTCGTACGCGAGGCGTGCCGTCGGGTCACCGGGGACGTGGTTCATGAGCACGCGGGCGTCCTGCCCCTGGGTCCACGGCCCGGACGCGGTGAGGCCGGCCTCCCAACCGACGGTGTCGCCCGCGTTGTCCTGCTCGGGGTACTTCCACGGACGCAGGTACTCACTCGGTGCCTCGGGCTGGCCGCACGACGGATCGGGGAGGAGGTATCCGAGAATCTGCTCGGCCACCGACTGGGGGTCGGTCACGACCGCCCGCGGGTAGGCCCGGTCGGTGCCGGACTTCTCATCGAACGGCAGGGGTGCTGTGGCGAACCCATCGGGCGAGTTGAGGGCGGCCGCCAGGTCGGCCAGCGGGCCGTCGGGGCTGACGCCCAGCTCGACGAGGCTCTGCATGATCTCCTCGGACTTGGGCACGAGGAAGCCCTGCATCACCAGCGGTTTGCGCGCCGCGATGTACAGGCTCCACAGCGGCTCCACAGCGAACTCGTACAGGAGTTCGCGGAGGGGCCAGGTGGCCAGGTCGGCGAGGATGGCCGCGGGCAGCGTCGCGAGCCACACCCCGAGTTCGGCCAGCCAGGCGAGGAAGCTCAGCAGCGCCAGGAACAGGTCGAGCAGGTTCCAGCTGTCGTCGGACGGGTCGCCGCCACGGGACGGATCGTCGTTGACCCCGCTGCTGGACCCGGGGGGTGCGGGAGGTGTGTGGTCGTTGAAGACCGGGGGCGCGGTCGGCTTGCGGGGGGCGTATCCGCCGGTGGAGGTCTTCTTGACGTACATGTAGAGCAGCTTGAAGGTGTTCTGCAGAGCGAGCCGGCTGGGCCGCCCCGTCGGGTTGCCGGAGCTGTCGAGATCGGAGAACTGGCTCGGGTCCCAGTTGAGGATCTTGGGGTCTGCGTCCCCGTAGACCTGCTCCATCGTCTTGATGATCAGGTCACACAGGTCGTCGGGCAGGTCGAGCGTGTCGAGGTCGAAGAAGTCGTGCCGCTGCTTCGCGCCGGCCGCCGAGTCGGACGTGTCGTAGGCGGGGAAACCGGTGAAGTAGTCGAACGCCGGGGCGTCGAGAGCCCCGAGGTAGGGGGCTTGCAGGCCCTTGCGGAACGCCAGACGGAAGTGCAGGGCCGAGGTATCCAGCTCGCCGTAGGGCTCGGTGCCGTGCTGGGCGTCGTAGGCCTTGGCGTCCATGTGGTTCTCGACCAGGTGGTGACGCTGCCAGTGCAGGCGGTAGGGCCCGCCCGCCTTGGTGTTGACGAACGAGTGGCCAGTGACGTCGGTGGCGCAGTGGCTCATCCAGCCGATCGCGAACGCCTTGTGCTGGTCGGTCTGCGCGTTCTTGAAGAGCGCCTGGGCGAACTCGAAGGTCTTGCGGTAGTGGAACATGTCCGACCAGAAGAACGCCGAGTCGGCATACCCCTGCGGGACGCCGGAGGTGAGCAGCCCGAACCAGTCGTAGAGCTGGGTGAACAGCTCGATGATGGCGTCCGTGATCGCCGAGGACAGTTCCTGCAGGCCCTGCCCGAGTTCGGCCAGGACGCCGCCGGTGTCCTGGTTCAGCACGTCGCCCACCCCGTCGATCGCCGGTTGGGCCCACTTCTCCCACTTGGACACGAATTCGCTGTCGAGCGTGTCCCACACGCTGAGCACCCAGTCGGTCACGGTGAGCAGGACGTTGCCCTTGTCACCCTTGAAGTCGGGTAACAGGAAGAAGATGTCGGGTCCGATGGCACCGGCGGCAAGGTAGTTGCGCCACGTGTGCGCGAGCTCGCCGAGGTGCTGGGCGTCGAGTGGGGTGATGGTGGCGTCGGGTGGCAGGTCGGCGGCCTGCAGCCGTTTCGCCACCATGGTTGCTGTCTCCATGTGGATGTACCAACCGGGCATGGTTCCTCCTGAGGGTTGCTGGTCAGAAATCGGTCTTGATGAAGTTGAACGGGCCGAGGTTGACGTTGTGGGTCCGCACGTACTGCTGGATGTCGTCGAAGAAGCCGGACACGGCCGCCGAGCCACCATCGACGATGATTGCGGCGACCAGCCCGTTCCCGGCCGCCGGCGCCAGCCAGGCGAGGGCATAGGGGGCGAGAGCGCTGCCGTAATGGCCGGCGAGTCCCGTCGCGGTCTGGCCGATTGCGCCGGAGAAGCTGTTGATGGGCGCGGGCAAGCCGGTAAGACCACCCGCGCCGGACGGCACTGGCACGCCCGGACCGGCGGCGGGGGCTGACGGAGGTTGCGATGCCTGCCGTAGGGCATCACCGACGCTCTGCTTCGGTGCCACCATGCCGCTGATCGCACCGAGGGCCGCACCGAGGGCGAGGCCGGTGATCGCGCCGACCAGCACCTTGAGCATGATGTCCTTGAGCCCGTTGTTCCTTCCTCCCGCGAAGCCGGAGGCGAACCCCATCGCGGCGCCGTTGATGGTGCCTGTCACCCCGCCGACGACGGCTCCGCAGAGCACGGTCCCGCTGGTGAGCCCGAGGGCGCCGCCGACGGCGACCCCGGCGAAGGCACCCCCGAACGCCGCCCAGCCGCCGACCGCACCACCGACCACGATCCCGAGGAAGATGTCGCCGGCGTCGCCTCCGGCGCGGGCTGCGGCGATGCCGCCGATCACCCCGCCGGCCACGATGCCGACCACCGTCGCCGCGAACACCGCGCCCCAGGTGATGCTCACCCCGCCAACGGTGAGGGCCGCCGCCGCGGGTCCGGCGGCGCCGAAAGTGCAGATCGTGACGATCACGGCTACGGCGATGATCGCGATGGTGGCCACAACCGCGGCGAAGATCTTCCAGAAGTCGCGCCCTGTCGGGTCGATGTAGCTGGTCGGGTTGTCCCGGCAGTAGGCGTAGGCGTTCCAGGCCGCGGGGTCGGTCACGTCACCCACGAGCGGGTCGGGGGAGATGAACCGTCCCAACTGCGGCGAGTACCACCGGACGCCGAGCAGCACGAGTCCATGGCCGAAGTCCTGGCCGGTCGCGAACCCCTGGGTCGCCTGGGCGGTTCCGATGCGGCTGAGCACCCGGCCGTACGGGTCGTAGGTGAGTCGCAGCTGCTCCGCGCCGGCGGCGTCCGTGACGAGCACGAGCGAGCCGAGGTGGTCGTAGTGCAGCCAGCTCAGCGTGCCCGAGTGGTCCCGGGCGACGATCCGATCGCCGTCGCTGATCTGGACCGTGACGTTGCCGTCTTCGATCCGGATCAGCGGGTCGGGGGTCAGCACCACACGATCCGGGCTGCCGGGACTGGATGTGACCCGCTTCACGAGCGACCCGGAGCAGCTGTAGGTGAACGAGTCCCCTCCGCCGGCGGGCAGGGCGATGGCGCGCAATCGTCCCTCAGCGTCAGGGGTGTGCGATCCCCACGGCGCCGAGACCAGCTGCCCCCGGTCGTCGTATCCGTAGCTGGCCGCACCGACGCTCGTGAGGCAGGTCGCCGGGGCTCCGTCCTCGCCGTACCGGTAGCTGCCGGACGCCGACGACGTGAGGTTGAACCCGTCGTCGTAGCCGTAGTTGAGCGTGCCTGTCGACCCGGACGCCGAGACGAGCCGGTAGAGATCGTCGTAGCGGTACGTCCAGGCGATGGCGGCGTCCGGGCTGGTCAGGGACGCGACGTTGCCGACTCCGTCGTGGGCGAAGCCGGTCTCGCGGAGGGCGCCCGCCGGCCCGGTGAGCGTGGACGCCGTCCGCCAGCCGGTGAGCGGGTCGTGCTCCTCGGTCTCCACTGTCCCGTTGTGATAGGCGACGCGGGTGCGGCGTCCGGCGACGTCGTAGTCGACCGCGTCGACGACACCGCTGATCGAGGTGAACTGTCCGAGCGCGTTGTACCCGTAGCTCGCCACGCGCCCTCCGGGGTACGAGACGCTGTCGATCAGGCCGTCGGAGCGGTATGTGAGACTCACCGCGACCGTGCCCGAGCCGGTGGGCGTCATGGTCTTCGTGGCGATCCGGCCGCGCTCGTCGTAGTCGAAAACCGTCGACCCGCCCTCGTCGTCGATCCGCACCAGGCGGCCGCCCTGGGTGTGCGCGCCGGCGTCCGCGGGGGCGGGGCCGGTCGTGTCGTGGTAGACGAAGCTGGCGACCGGTGCGGCGGCGGGGGTGTCGTGTCGGACCGAGGTCGGGCGGCGGGCGAGGTCGTACGAGCGGAAGACCCGGGCGCTGCCGGTGCGGGCCTCGATGAGGTCGCCGGACGGGTCGAGCATGAGTACCTGGGTGACCTCGGGCCGGATGATCCGCAGCGGACGGCCGAGCATGTCGCGCTCGAAACGCACGGAGGCTCCGAGGGCGTCGACGTGCTCGACGAGGTCGCCCTTGATGTCGTAATGGTCTGTCGTGGTGATCGTGTGGCCACCGGCGATCTGGTCGATCCGATCGACCCGGCCCGCGGGGCTTATGTGGCGCCTGGTGAGGGCGCCTGCGTGCGGTGCACCCGGGTCGGTGCGCGTCTGCTCTGCGTCGCGTTCCTCGATCATCCCGGGCAGATAGGTGACCGTGGCCAGGCGTCCGTCGGGTTGCCGGGTCGACAGCACCCGCCCGAGAGCGTCGTAGTGCAGCTCCACGTGGGGCGCACCGGACGCCGGCGGCGTGTAGGCCGCACCGGTGGCCCGGAAGGGGAGGTACGACCGTACGGTCAGCCCACGGGTGCCGTAGTCCTTGGCATCCGCGACGATCTCGCCGGACTCGTCGGTGAGGCGCTGCTGCAGCAGCCGTCCCGTACCGTCGAGGAACTGGCGCTGCTGCCGCCGGGGCTGGCCTGTTGCGGTGACCGTCGTCTCGGTGACGACGATCGGCGAGACGCTGGTGTCGTAGGCCAGCGCGCGGGTCGGGTCGGCGGCCGAGTCGCCCGGCTCGATGGTGGCGGTGTGCCGGGCCAAGGCGTCGAATCGCGCCTCGGTGCGAGCCCCGGAGGGGTCGACCATGGCCGTGGCCTGGTAGCTCCGGAGGTCGAACTCGGCGGCGAGCCGGTTGCCGACGGCGTCCACGATCTCCACCGGGTAGCAGCTGTCGGCATCCATGAGCACCGTGTTCGCCCCGCCGTTCGGGCCGGTGATCCGGCCGTGCACGCCGGTGGCGTCCACGCTGCGCTCGTAGCTGCCCAGCTCGATCCACCAGCCGTTCGCACCCGCCGGACGTACGTAGCCGGCCGCGGCGAAGTCGGGCATGGCCGCGCCGTAGACGGCCGTGGCGAGGGTGTCGGGGATGGCGAGCGCGGTGCGGTGGGTCACCAGTCCCTGGGAACCGACCTGGCCGTTGGCCAGCCCGTCGTAGTCGGTGCGGAGGTCCGACAGCAGCGCTCCGCCGCCGTCGTGCTGCACCACACGGGAGACCCGCTGCCGGAACCGTCCGGACGGGTCGACCGCGTACTCCGTGTCGGTGTGCAGCTCGTGTACGGGTGCGGGGGAGGCGGCGTCGAAGGCCTGCTCGACCGCGGAGGTGACGCTGCCGTCGGGCGTCCACGCCGTCTGCTGGGTGACGATCCGGCTCACCGGTGCGGCCTGACCCTCGAAGACCGAGCGTGTGGAGCCGACGAGGCGGGGGACCACGGTGCCCGGCCGGTCGCCGTCGTCGACCCGCCATTGCTGCTCGAACCTGTCGAAGAGGTGGCCATCGTCGCGGGCGCGCTCCTGACGCAGCAGTCGCCCCCGGATGGCCCGGGCCCGTACCCGGTCCTCCTGGGTTGCAGGCTCGCTTCCGTCGGGAAGCAGCCCGGTGTGGAACCAGTGGGTGGTCACGAGCGTGGCCACCCAGGTGTCGCCGAGGTCGCGGCTTGTCACCCGGCCGAAGCCGCACACCTCGCGGAGGATCCCGTCGTAGCGGCCCTCGTGGTAGGCGTACTCGGTGGCACTCACCGCCCCCGACGACGCATCGGCGATGGTGACGCGCGACACCACGGGCAGCACGACCGGCAGCCGCGTCGCCCAGGGGCTGCTCGCGGAGCGGTCACGTTCGGCCTCCAGGGCGGTCGTGCTCCATGCGATCGCCGTCGTGCGCCCGGTGCCGTTGTCGATGCGGGCAATCAGCGACGCCTGCTGGCCACCCAGCAGGTCCATGGTGAACCAGCGTCCACGACCCGAGGGCAGGGTCGCGGTCCAGCAGATCGATGGCGTGCCGCGTCCGGCGAGGTCGGCCACGCGCACGCCGCCCATGGCGCCGATGGGGAGGTGCCGCACGACGCGGGGCAACTCGAAGCCGGAGCCGCTGCGGTTGGGCCACCAGGTGAGGGTCCCGGCAGCCAGGTGGACGATGTCGGCGCACCCGTCGCCGTCGATGTCGACGACGAGGATGGTTGCCGGGTCGCAGTCGTACGGGAGCAGGGGCGGGTCGGTCATCGTGACCCTGTCCCCGAAGATGCCGGCGCCCAGATAGGGCCAGTAGGTGACGCCCGACCCGTCGACCCGGACCAGGTCAGGTGTGCCGTCGCCAGTCATGTCGGCGCAGAAGACCCGCGGGTCGGTGAGGTCGGTCGGAGGTCCGGCGGGTTCGCTCGGCACGACGTCGGGCACGCCCAGCCAGGCACCGGCCGCGTCGCGGTGGGCGAGCATGAGGGATCGCCGGTTGCTCCACAGAAGGTCGACCCTGCCGTCGCCGTCGAAGTCGGCGATCCGGACGCCGGCCGACCCCGGTGCTACGGCGGGTGCCAGGGACAGGGCGACGGGACGCGCGAAACCCGTCGCGGTGCGCGGCTGGTAGCGGACGAGCGGGACGTCCGTGCGCACGACGTCGGCGATGCCGTCACCGTCGATGTCGACGAGCCCGAACCGGGACGCGGCCCCTGCAAGCTCGGGGAGCATCCCGACGTCCATCGGGCGGCCGAAGCTGCCCGCCCGGTTCGGCCACACCCTGGCACGGCCACTCGTATCGATCTCGAGGACGTCGGCGGCGCCCGTACCGGTCCAGTCGACGAGCTCGACCCGGGAGCCGCTCCCGAGCGTGGGGGGTGCGGCGCTGGCGTCCTGGGGATCGACCCGGAGCAGCGTGGGCTCGCCGGCCTGCGTGTAGCCGAAGGTGAGCGGTGGGGCGTCCAGGCTGCTGCCGTCGGCCGCGAAGCCCGTCACGCGCACCGACGAGAGGAGGGAGGCGCCGTTGACGTGCCCAGCCGCGTAGCCGAGGGTCCACCGGCGCACGAGGGAGCCGGCCTGCGCGGGGAGGTGCAGCTCGATGGTGGTGCACCGCTGGTCGGTGACGAGGACGAACCCGCCACGGCCCCAGCGCAGCACGTCGGGACGCTGCTCGTAGCCGAAGCGCACCTCGAACGGGCCCCAGGTGATGGTGTCGAGATAGCGCTGCGCGCCCACGGCCCGCCACGTGTAGGTGGTGCGCAGTCCGAGGTTGTCCTCGACGGCGTCCAGCAGCCAGGCCCAGGTGCCACCACCCAGTCCCTCGATCCGTGATGCCGGAGTGGTTCCGAGGTGGAACCTGGTGCCGGCCCGGTCGGTGGCCACGTACCCGCCGCCGGCCGCCGCCAGCGTCCAGTCGCCGGTGTCGACCTGAGGGCGAAGTACGCCGTCGGCGCCGCTCGCCAGGGGCCCGGACCCCTCGAGCACGAAGGTGTCGCTGTCGTCGTAGCGGGGCTTGCCGACCATTGTGCTGCGCAGCAGTCGCGGGGTCGAGATGGACCAGCCGAGGCCGAACGGGCCGTTCGGTGTCCCCGAGTCGTAGCGCAGCACGAGCTTGGGGCTTGAGTCGTTCGGGCCGTGGGGCACGTCGATGGGCACGGCCAGGGTGCCCGAGCCGGTCGACAGGTCGGGGCTGAAGGTCTCTCCGAGACCCCCGGTGCCGCCGCCTGTGGGAAGCGAGGGGGCCTGGCTCGCGAAGCCGATGTCGAAGCTCATCGTCGGCGCCTCAGCTCCGAGGCGTGAACGAGTAGCCGATGACCAGGGCGATGTTGTCGATGTCGTCAAGCACGAGGGCGCCATTGGTGACCCAGCTCGGGTTGTCGGCGGCGTCCATCTCCACCCGGTAGGCCCCGGTCGCCGACTGCCCGGTCACAGCCCCGGCCAGCGCGGTCGTCTGCACGACGCCGTCGGCGTCCGGCGTCACGCTGACCGTCGACGAGCCGGGCAGGGTCACCTTGAGCTTCAGCCCAGGGNCTCGCGAGCTCGGCGAGGTGGCGACCACCAGGCTCGCGTCGGTGAGCACCGGGTTCTTCTCGGTGAGGGCGAAGTCGCTCCCTGTGAGGGCGAAGTCGAGGGNGCCGGTCGAGTAGAACCGGAAGAAGGCGTCGGCGAACACCCAGCGCAGCGGGAACGGCCGCTGTCGCGAATGGATCCCCGGTCGGGCCGCCAGCTCGGTGAGCACCGCGGTGCGCAGGTCGGGGTCGAAGCGGGCGCGGTAGGTGAAGGTCAGCCGCACGTCGACCAGGGTGTTGAAGTCGAGCTGCTGGTTGACGTCCTTGGGCAGGGACAGCGTCCATGTGGAGGCCAGCCCGGCCCCCTGGAAAATGCCCGTCTGCCGGTGGTCGGGGCTGTCGACGAGGGCGTCGGCGCGCACGTCGAAGTCGGAGATGATCTGCGTCTCCCGGTTCTGCACCCGCTGCTTGGGGGTCCCGCCGGACGCCGACGGCGTCCGGTACGAGGAGATGCCGGCATTGGTGAGCGCTCCGCTGACCCCGCGCGNCGGGATGATGCCGTCGACGGTGACCTCGACGTGCTCGATCCTTCCCGCGTACGTACCGGGGTAGACCGAGTCGAAGTCGTCGAGGTCGGTCTGGAAGTCCATCGAGCCGGTGCGCCGAAGCTGCGTCTCGAACTCGAAGGCATAGCGCTCCGACAAGGAGATCGTCTGCTTGAGCGGCTGCGGTTTGGGCGCGGTCGAGGTGATCAGGTCGTAGGTGAACGACTGGATGTCGGCCATCAGGGTGTCCGCCGCGAGCAGGCCGTGCACCTCGCTCGACGTGTAGTCGGGCCGGATCACGTGCAGGTTGACGTCGTTCTCGAAGTTGTACGCGTTCTGCATGCGCTTGGCGATGCCGAGCGCCCACATGAGGTAGCGCTGAGACAGGTCGTTCATCCGGTCGCCGAGTGCGTTCCACACATCCGGCGTGAAGCGCTGCTGGTCGAAGGCCTGCAGCAGCTGCTGGGACGCCGTCACGCGCACCGAGGCGGCGTCGGCACTGGCCTGTGCCGCGGTCACCCGGGCGTTCGCCGCGGTCACCTCCGCCCCCGCCTGTCCGACCGCGGCGTTGANCTCGTTCGCCTGCCGGTTCATGGTGTCGATCTGGTACTGGTTCTGGAGTCTCGCCGACGTCAGCGACTCCGCGGCGGCGAGTGTCCCGCGGTCGCCCGACAGGCTGTAGCTGCCGCTCATCATCTGGTCGGCCAGCTGGTTGAGCTGGTCGCCGTTACCGTCCTCGCCCCCGCTCAGCTGGGTCTGCAGCGCCTGGTGCATGACCCATGCGCCCGACTTGGAANCGTACTCGTTCGCGTTCGCGGTGGCGTCGTTCGCCCGCAGCTGCGCCACCTGCTGGCCGATCTGGTAGACCGTCGCCTCCGCGCCAGCCGCCGTCACCTGAGCGTTGGCGGCGTTGAGCTCGGCCTGGGAGAGACCGATGTTCTGGGTGAGCTGGGTGCGGGTCAGTGTGCCGGCGTCCGCGCGCTCCCAGAAGTTCATGGCGTCGCGCTCGGCACCGATCGCGAGCTGGCAGAAGTTCACCGCCACCGACTGCAGGTAGTCGAAGGTCCAGATCGGGACGTTCTGGCCCCAGTANCCCCAGAAGTCGAGGCCCCCGGCGATCTTGGCCAGCTGCGCCTCCACCTCCAGGATGACCGACGCGATGGCGGGGCTGACGTCGACGGCGCTCGGGTGTGCGATCGAACCGATGAGCGTCCTGGCCGCGTTGGCGGCGGGCGTGAGGCCGGCGATCGTGTAGAGCTGCGAGGTCGGCACCACGTTGCCGGCCCCCAGGACGTTCTCGTAGATCGGCAGCGCGTATGGGGGTCACCGTCCCGGAAGTAGGAGTCGCCCCAGTCGAGGTACAGCTGGGCCAGGTGCGCCCACACGTACGGAGCTTCGATCGTGGCGTTGAGGTACTGGTAGCCGGCGGCGCGCAGGTACCATGTCTCGGCCTCGGTGAAGTTGCCCATGGCGTGGTAGCACTGCGCGAGACCGAGCGCGGTCTCGTAGTACCAGGCGTGCGCGAGCGACATCGCGACGTCGGCGGGCGTCTTCGGTCTGATCAGCACGTCGGGCAACGATGTCGCCAGCTGGTGCGCGGTGTAGAGAGAGGTGAGCACCTGGTCGGTGGGTACGGCCTGGCCGGCCGTCCAGGTGAGCGTCTGGACTGCCCCACCCGACTCGAACACGTACGACCGCTGGTCGACTGTGAGCTGCGGGGGGACGACCACGGGGACGGTCGCGCCGATACCTGAGGCGAGGATCGGGCTGATGAACGTCGCACCGCTCAGCGCGGACGCGGCGATGTTCGGCGTGGTGGCGGCAAAGGCGAGTGGGGCGGCGGGGAGATGCGTGGGTATCCCGCCACCGGGCGTGGGATGGAATCCGCCGGGTGGAGGCAGGTTGGGAGCCGGAACCTGCGGATTGGCGGGAGTCCCCGGTTGCGCGGGAACGTTCGGCGCCCCCGGTGGCGTGGGGGNGGGTGCAGGGNGGGCGGGTTGAACGGCGGTGATCTTCCCGATGAGGTCGGGGGCTTCGCTGACGGCCCGATCGGCGAAGAACTTCGCCGAGGCCGCATTGCCCATGGCCTGCAGCGTCTGTGACACCTGCAGGTCGGCGAGGGCGGCGGTGCCCTTGGCGTCGGTGGCTCCGCTCAACAAGCCCACCACCGGGGCATTCACGCTGGCCAGCTCGCGCGGGCGCACCCCGGCGGTCGCCTGCTCGACCGGGAGCACATTCAGCCACTCGGCCGAGTACGACACCAAGGAGTGCAGCAGGTCGGTGCCCCAGGCGAGCTTCTCGTCCAGCGTGGTGAGCGGGAACAACTGCTTCCAGAGCAGGCTGCGGGCCTGTTGGTAGGCGTCGATGGCGTCCTGGTAGCGGCGCTGGTTGAACGCGCTGGCGGCGTCCGTGAGCAGCGCATCGATCTTGGTGAGGACGGCGCTGTCGGTCGATGCTGCGTCGGTGAGATCGATGCCGACCAGGACGGCGCGGCTGCGCCGGTAGCTGTAGGTGAGTTCGGCGACATATGTGGCAGCCATTGTGCCTCCAGAAACGAAGTGGGCCCGAGCGGGCCATGGGCGGGAGTGCTCCCGTCCGCGGGGTGCCTTGATGCACCGCGCATCGCTGGGTATTCAGCTGATTCGACGATGCGTGATGCTGTGTGAGGAGGGTCGGGGTCGGTACGTGTCAAACGCCACTGTCGATGACGCGATACCGGTTCAAGGCCGCTCCCATTATTCGTTGCATGGGATCTTATGTGTGAGACTGTGNTGAAGGCCTGGTCNCAATGCTCCGGCAAAGAATGTGAAGACTTCCTTGTCCTGTACGCGGCGGTATATGGGCGCTGGATCATGATCGGGAAAATGCAACANAAAGTCGCGCAAAACCGTCCACGATGACTACCCTCGGGTCCGCTTCCTGTGTGGAGTCTCGCCAGAGCAAGTATTATCCCACGGCACGCTCCTCCGCAATAGGNGAGCCTTACCTAATTTCATGACGTTCTCGNATCGGCGGAGCTGGGTGCGCAGGGCTCCGAACAGGTGGTCGGGGTGGGACGGGTCGATCCCAAGAGCCACCGTGCAGGCCCGCTTGGCGGCGGGGCGCACGGCGCCCAGGATGGGGCGGCAGGGTCTTGCGTGCCGGTGCTGGTGAGGACAGCCGGCGGTTCGCTTGTCGCGTCCAGGTACCGCACGTCAGGCGCCTTGACGCACCAGAAGCCGCCAATGGCGAAGACGTACGTGCTCCGAAGGGGCGAGTCGAGAGCGCCGTTGACGAAACGGTGGCGTCGGTGTTCCGGCGGCGACTGCCGCCTGGCCGACTGAACTGGGTTGCGCTCGACGAGATCTGACCCGCAGCCTCCCGACTCACTTGGGTCCGAGACTGCTCGATCCTTGGTTGACTGGGAGCATGACAGTCAACGTGGCTG
>JGI24138J36424_10000518_pt1 | contig 12222 bp, 9 predicted proteins | sample BarGraNGADG00312_2_FD_36424 | JGI IMG/M metagenome (IMG submission 36424) | reverse complement strand
GAAGGCAATCGTCGTCTTCCCTACCCCGCCCTTCTGATTTGCGACGGCTAGTATCATATCGTACCTCCTTAATCTTTTTACAGGTTATGCCTCCTACAATCAACTAAGTGAAGTATAGCACCATTCGGGTTTACTGTAAACCTTATGTGAGGATTTCGTGAAGGGAGGAAACTATGAAGAACATAGATGCGGATTATGGGAAAGAAGTAGACGCGGCGGAGGGCACATTGCTTAACGAGATTCATGAACACATTTCTATCGGCATCACAATGGGCCTTACCAATCTCGTCATTGCCGCCCGCAAGGACGGCTTTCTCAAGGGTAGAACGGAAGGGTTCAAGTTGGGGCTGGAGGAGGGGCGGGAACAGGAAAGGGCAAAAGCCCCCTATGTTGATGACGATTTCTCCATGACGTCGCACTACTACCACGACTGATGGGAACCTATAGTCAAGGAGTTTTGGATTTCCAGCGGCACATGAAGCGGCTGGTCAAGGACGGCGTCCCGTCCGCGTTCGGCGGGGAGTGTCAAGTTGGGCATCACCTATTGCGGCGACTGAACCACCCCGCGCAGGTCAACGATCCCCTCGTCATCGTTCCCGTTACGGCGAGCCAGCACGGGGAACTGCATGCCAACCCGCCGACCATTGTGTTTGTGGAGTTTTGCATGGACAAGGACAACAACATAATCGGGGCCGTGTTCAATTACCACGGGAAAGAGTACGGATGGCTGAACAAGAAGTGGATTGAAGCATGGTATGCCATAGGTGAAACGCCAAAGCCCTCGTGAGAGGGCTTTTTCCATTTAGGGCCTTTCTGCATTTCAATGTTCCAAACTATACAGATTAGTATAGTTACCGACATGGAGATGCAGAAGTTTGTCCGGTCTGTCCGAAGGTGTCCAGTGACCATTTTGCCATAATAATGGGGAACAGAATGACCGTCTCACACTTTAACGGTGCATAATCTACAGTTGACCACACTTTTCAGGAGCAACCGTTAAGCAATCCTTAACGGTTCGAACCATCTGATATTATGTTGTATCCCAATCGCTGCCAAGGACACACGCATAGTTGCAAAAAGAGTGCAAGAAAGTAAACAATACCTACGCCTTCGCGGAAAAGTTACAATATTGATGTGTAACATCTGCATTCAAGTTGGTGTCAAATATGCACTTACTGAATGCAATGTGCATTAAACGCACAAAAGATATCATTTGCCGTCTGACTTTTATACCATAGTGCGTATCTATCCCAAACAATAATAGCGGCACTCGCTATTATTGTTTTCGGGGTTATCCGATAATAAGGACACGCAACCTTAACTGGGTTCACGTTTCGTGTTACACAAAGTGCGTTACGCAGAATGCGTTTTTATTCTACTAGAATAATTCCACAAGAATAATTCTGCGTTCTGCTCCATGAATACTAGGGTTTGTGCCTAAAGATGGAGCGTATCCACTCCACTCAGAACCACCTGGCGCAGTATTGATGCAACGACTTGACGGCGGGGTAGGGTACATAATGCGAGAAGCCGACCCCTGACAGGATCGGCTTGGTCTCGCGAAACAGTTCTATTGAAAGCCGTTGAAGCACAAGAATCCGGCCCACAACTAAAAACACTACCCATAGCAGGGAACTTGAACCCCAGCATTTCGGGCCGTTCGCCCCGCCTGGCTTGGTGTGCCCGATCCTTAGCTTTGGAAGATATGGGTAGGAGGTCAAGGCTGGCGGGCCTTGTTGCCTTAGTCACCTCGCGGGGTGATGTGGCCACCGTATTCTGACCCTATGGCCCACTGGCTGGCCCGTAACCATTTAATCGCAGACTGTCGCCATCTGCGAACCATCAACCCTACTCTACTAGTATACGGGTTTCAGTGTTTTCTGTAAGGGGCACACTGGCCCGCTTTCTTCTTGCGCTTCTCCTTGAGGGCGGCGGCCATCACAACGTCAATCTCATTGTTGTTCTTTTCGTCCAGCTCGCACCCCGTCAAGTGTTGTAGGCAATGAAAAAGCTCGTGAGCCAGAACCATGCGCGTTTCGTACTTTCCCATCTTCTCTTGTATCAAAACCTCTAACTTCCGAAACCCCTTCGTTGAAGTTGGGGAGAGGGTCATGCCGCGAGGCGTGTTTCCCTCACAAGCCGGAAGGTCTTTATAGACTTCCAGTAACTTGCGTGGCACCTTCTCGACCGTGATGACGACAAGGCTCATGGGGCCAGTTCCTCATAATTGCCCGAAGGCCGCCAACTGAAAGGCCCGAACTTCTTGATGCCGTAGGTTTCTGGGTTCTCCGCGATGACCGCAAAGGTGGCGATGATATTGTCTGTCGCGGTGGTCACGTATATCTTTGCGTCAGCGGGATAGGCTTTCGCGTTATGAAGAAGCTTCCCAATGACACTGGCCCGCGCATTGACGTAGTGTTCGAGCGCGGGGTTCTTCGAGTGGCTAGTGGCGTCCACTAGGGCATAGAAGTCATCAACGGCGGCATTACTGCTTGTCGTGGGGTCTTTGACGATGAACCGCTTGGAGGCGGGGAAGGCTTGAGTAGACGATCCCTGCGTCACCATCTCAAAGACGTACTGTACCTGCGAGGGGATGTCTGCAAAAAAGGCTCGTAGCGCCATGGAAACCTGTTCCTCCGTATACCCCAATTTCATGATGGCTGCTTCTAAGGGGTTTGCGGGCGGTGTGTCGGCGCTCGTGCTGATGGGCGCCCCAGTGAAGAAGTTAACGTTAAACTCATATTGCAGGTAGAGGGTCAGGGCGGGAGGGAGCATGAAGGCCTCCAGTCCAGGGATAACATTGAGCGTCTGCCCCGCCACACTTATGGGGTCGCTCTTGTAGCCGAAGAGGGACTCCACAATAGCCTTAATGGGTGCGGAGCCAATGGGAACGGGCAATTTTACCCAATCACCCGAGGGCTGAGGAAGATAGAAAAATGAGGCGCGGTTGCGTAACAGCTTATACTCTTTCTCTTTCCCCGCAGCCTTGATACCCATGATGGAGAGAATGGTAAAGATGATTGTAGCGAGGAAGTTTTTCCCCAAGATTTTCTCTGCCCCCTGCTTGCCCGAGAACGTTCCGCCCTTGCCCCCGATGGGGAGTCCAAAGAAGGCATTGCGATAAGCGGCGCGGATAACGGCGATCGTGGCTCGCGTGAAAGGGATAAGGCTAGAGATAAAGTCATTGAAGATTGTCCCATGCAGGGCAAAGAAGCCGGTACCGGCGTGATAGCCGTAGAACTGGTCTAAATACGTTCCGCCCCGACTACCGATACTTTCCGCAATAACGTCGCGGCTAAGCGCTTCCCCCACATTGCTTGGAATGGACACAAACTCGACGATTTTCTTCACGGCCTCCGTTACCTTAGTCCCCGTAGCTCTTGTCGGGTCGCGGTAATCCTTACTCCACTGCGACAATCCAGGACTCTTAAACGCCTTCACTGTTCCCTTGACTAAGCCCTCGGGGGTGAAGGGAACTAATCCGGCGGCCTGTATAATATCTCGCACGGGATTGAAAGCACCAAAGGCTATGTTGATTCCAGTGGCAGTAACGCGAAGTAGCGTTGTCGGGGCCGTCAATATCTTTTTTACCAACGACGGAACTTCCCACTTGGAACGGGTGAGGTTTCTGATTGAAGCGCCAGCGTCTTTGTCATGGACTTCATACGCTCGGTCTACTCCATTTTCTTTCAGGTGGACGATACTGTCGGAAAGGACGGTCGTTGCTACCTCGGCACTCTTGCTCGACTTCACCGCCTCTTTCTTGGCGTTGTTAATGCCCTGTGCCCTGATGGCGTCGATGTAGACAGAGATTAGTCCCTCCAACGGCGGAACAACCTCATCCAAATTGGTCAGCCCACGGGCGCGCTCCAGCGGGGCAACCCCGCTTCGGTCAAAAATGTCCGTCTTCCCCGCTGAAAGGGAGACATAATAGTTGGGGTATGCCTTTTCACTGGCATAGGTTTCTGGTGTGGTAATCCCCTTGTAGAACTCTGGAAGCAGGCGGTTGGCTTCACCTAATTCGTGTGCAGCGGCCATGTACGCCTTGGACAACTGCGGATCGTTCTTCTGGAAGTTGACCAAGCTTGTTCTCGCGTTCGCGATATGCAGTTGTTTCAGCGCCTCTTTCTCTGCCGAGAGGCCCAGTGTCGGTTCAGTGGAAATCCCCGCCCGCTGCAAGTGCTGGAGAAACTTTCCGAAGTTGGGGCCGTACTGTTTCAAGTAACGGGCCAAGATAGCGGGGCCAAACTCTCCCCCGACAAAAACCTGCTCTCCGGCATCGTCGATATAGAAGGGGTTTTTATATTCCTCTAGTATTAAATCGTCTGCTGCTACCGCGATAGTCATCCACTCTCCGCCGAGGGGGGATTTGAAGAACCAATTATACTCGTTGGCGATGAAGCGGATATAGCCGTCTCTTATCTCCTTGAGCTTAGTGGCGAGGGAAAGGGATGTCTTGGTCGTTCCGGGGATATTCTGAATGTAGTTTTCAAATCCCTTGCCCGTATTGCTAACACTTTTTAACACGGCGGGACTAGTGACGCTGGTAGTTCCGTTCAGTTCTATTTTGGAATAGTCAATGAGGCCGTGCGCGGGGGTAGCATTTCCGAGTGACGGTGCTGCCGCTGGCGCAGAGGTTGAAGTCAAGAGATTGGTTGGAACACTGGCGGGGTTTGCGTCTCCATTCTTCGTAACCGCCTCGCCTATGATGCCATCAAAATCCGCCTTGTGCGCAAGGGCTTGTTCTTGTGCATTGGCTATAGCGTTCTTTACGGTGCCGGCGGGTCTCCCCATGCCCATACCAGAGCGGGCCTCGATAACTACGTATTGATTATACTTCGGGTTATCTTCTTCTATTGTGCGGATATAATATGTGTGGGGGTCTCCTTTCAGTTGAAGCGCCTTCCCCGTGTTCGTTTTCCATAATCCCTCGTCACCATTGGCATAACTTCTGAACGATACCTCGCCCGACCCAAGCCGATAGGTCACGGGGGTCTTGATAGTGTCAACCTGCCCCGTACCCACGCCACTTGTCCGGCGGGAACCTACCGCGTCAATCCACTTGCCCCACTTGACCGCACTAGCCCCTGTTTTGGCTTCGCCTTGAAGGGAAACGGCGGGAGACGTATCTATACTGGTCTTTTGATTTGAGATTGTCGTGGCGGTACCCTTTTGAGGGGTAGTTGATAAATCGGGGTAGTCGGCGAGGACTTCGGTGGGTACGGGTTTGCCTTCGGCTATCGCTTGCTTAACGCTAAGCGAATGTTGAACTCCAGCTTGATATGCCTGTCCTTTCGTTCCAGCTCTCTTTGGTTCGGCGGAGATAAACTCTTCCCTTGTAATCTCCCACGGTTGCTTAACTGCGGCAGGTGTTTCCATTTTGGAAAGAGTTGGTGCAACTTGTGCAACAACTGGGGCGACGGGTTGTGTTGCCCCCCCCAGCAGCTTAGCCCCCTCGATGCCGTACCACTCATTCAGTTGGGGTTTGTCTACCCCTACCGCCTCAAGCGGGGTCGTGCCGTGCATGAACATCACTACCCGCCGCTTGGTATCCAAGACAACCGTGTCGGTCTTAGGGTACTTGACTTGAATGGATTTCAGATCCACCTTGCCCGTGACATCAACGAGGTTTGCTTTCTTGACGTCAAAGGCAGGAATAGTTTTATCAATCGGGCGAGGAGTTGTGAAAGCGGGTACTTGTCCCTTCTTTGCTATAATATTGGGGACAGCGGGGGCTGGTTTTGCCACAGGTGCCACCACGGGCGCGGGAGTTTGAAGAGAAGTTGGAACGGGTAGTGTTCCATCTCCCATCGGAATGGCGGGGGCGGTTGAATGAACGAGACCGGCGGGCATGGGGATGGCGGGTACCCGAACTGGGTTCTGCCCAAGTGCCGCCGCGCCCAGTTGTGAAACGCCTTGAAGTGCTAGGGCGTTGGAGGAAACGCCTGGAGTGAGAGACGATAGATTAGTAAAGGCTCCTGCTGGAATCGCTATCGCATTTGTGGTTCCTGTCCCGACTTCCGCTAGGTGGGCGCTGTTGAGTAAATCCCGTGCGGCTTCAAGTATCCTTATCTGCCCGTCAAGTTTGGCTGTAGCGTTAGGGATAACGGCCCGACCATTCACCATTGTTAAATCTGCCGCCGCTCTTGCTCCGGCCTCTTGCAGCGGAGCAACAAGATTACCATCTATCTCAATTTTGCCGATACCAGCATTCGTTAAGTTCTGGTCGGTTTTTTGTAATTCATCAAGTCGGGTAGAAACCTCACTGCCGAGTTTAGTATACTTGTTCCACTGGGCCGTGTTTTTTACCGCGCCGACTAACGATTTAACTTCATAAAGTCCGAAAGCAACCGTAGCGAGACTCCCGACAAAATCCACGATGGTATTGCGCCCATACTGATTGACCTTTCCTGGTTCGTGGGGCGTCAACCCCTGAATGGCAGCGTTGAAGGAGTCCATCACCTCCAACGTCGTTTGGGTTGGTTGATTGCTCGGGGCGTATAGATTTGACTGGTTCTTTGGAATCGCGGGGATAGCCGCCTTCATCCCCCGCTGTTCAACGGGTGTTACCAAGGGACGCCCTGTGAACGAAGTAGGCGGCGCCGATATCGCCACGGGCTTTGGCGTAGTTTTAACGGCGGAGGTGATATAGATATTGCCCAACTTAATGGCACCATAGTCAATACGCCCCTTTTTGGGAGGGGCCTTCACAACGTTACCCCCCTTCGGAAGAACGGACAGGTTTATTTTGGAGAAATCAATGGGCATGAACTAACTCCCGTTATAGACGCTTCTGTCACCCTTGTTGAAATAATTATCGAGAGCCGTAAGTTGGGCTTGGCTAAGGGAACCGGCTGGCAACTTACTCAAAAGTTCGTTCGCCCATGCCCCCCTATTTTGTCCGCCGGAAGCCTCATCTACTTTCTTAATAAATCCGACCACGTCCGCCAAATCGTCTGCCCCTATGGGCAGGGGGGTTGTTGTTCCCGATGTTTTGTCGCGAACTGCAATAGAGGCACGATATGCGGGTTCCAATTCCGCGATCTGCTGCTTGAGGGTCGCAGCGTTTACCTCGACGGGAATGGTTGCGGGAATGATTTTCAGAGCGTCTTTATTCACGGTGTTGCCGAGCTGTGCGTTGCTAAGCATGGCCGTATTGGGCGCCGTAGTATACCATTTCCCATCGGCTCCCTGCGTAAGATTCCCCAGCGTTGTCTGAAGTTTCGTGTAGTCGTCAATATTCCCCATCGCCTGCGTGTAGGTGAGGCCCCCCCCCGCCGCACCAGCGGTGGGTTTGGTGGCATTGTACGCGGAAGTGTTGGCGTTCTGCTGGCTAATGCCAGAGTTAATCCTTGACGTTGCCGCATTGTACTGAGCAACGTTAAGTTGCCCTGATTGATATGCGGCGGTGGCCTGTTGCGTGGCACCCGAGATATTAACCTTGGCGGTTTCTATGAGGTTGTCGAACGTCTGCTGTGCCGCTGCCGCCTTATCCTTGGCTGCCTGTAACACTGCCGCTGCTTGAGCCGCAGTCGTAGCCGAGGCCTTCTGATTGTGTGCCGATTCAAGCATCCCTTCCTTGAAGGCGTACAGGGGATCGTTGGGGTCAAGCGCATTGGCAGCCGCCTGATAGTCGTTGGCATACTGCCCCATCGTGTTGACAAACTCCTGTTGGGCCGCCGTTGTTGCATCGGCAGTGGCAGCATTGGTCTGCAGATTCTGCGTGAACGCCGTATTTGAAGCGTTGGCCGCGTCAGCCTTGAGTTGTTCCTGTTGATTAAAGGCCGTTGCCGCAGTGTTGGCGTCTGCTGTGGCCGCCGTTGCCAGCACCTGCTGTTGGGTTGTAAAGACCTGTGCCGCAATCGTATCAACGACTCCCGCCTTCTGAACATTCAGCGAGGCAAGGAGGGCCTGCGCGGTCTGCTTGGTCTGCGCGTCCTGTGCAACAACTGAAAGCATCGAGGCCGTGTATTGTGCTACGGCGGAAGCGTTCCCCTTGATGGTTTCAATGTCAATATTGCCAGACAACACCGCCATGTCGGAGGCAATCTTGGCAAGCGAGGCCTTGTCCTGCTGTGCCGCCTGACCCTTCTGGGTCGTGTAAGCGGCATTGACCTGCCCCATGACAGAATCAAGAACGGTTGAGAAGAACATCCCACGCTGGTTCATCTGTTCCGTTGTTTGCTGACGAGAGGAGATGACGGCTTGGTCAAGAGTTTCAATGACTTTGGCGTAATCGGCGGCGTCCTGAGCGTTCAAGGCAACCCTGCTTGATTCCACGTTCGCCTTGGCGGTGGTTGAAATCGCCGTAAGGGATGCAATGGAGTCATTCATCTGTTTCTCTGCTATCGGCTGCAGGGCAGCCCATATTCCACCGCTATTGATGATGGAGTCCTGCTGGGCTACCTGTGCGTCAAGGGCATTGTTGGCGGCGTTCGTCGCACTTTGCTGATATTGGGCATTGGCAGCAATGGCTGCTGTCGTGGCAGTCCCCGTCGTGGCGGCGCCGTCTGCGCCATAGAACTGGGCAAGTATGGCCTTTTCACTATTAGTCTTAGGGGCATCGAAGCTCGTGAACCCACCAGTAGGCGCGGGCGTTACAAGTGCCGCCGTAGTCGTCGGCACTTTCGAGGCGTTGGGGTCAACATACCCTGTCGTCGTCTGTTTCTTCGCCTGCGCGAGCGTCTGTGCAAGCAACTCCTTAGGTGTCAGGATTTTGTACGCCATTTTAATTCCCCCCCCACAACGAAATGAACCTTGAGACTTTATATGACTTCTCTTTTTCCCAAGCGAGCCGTATACGAACAAACTCCATCATTCTGCGGTCGAACTGGTTGAAATTATCGTCCTTCAACACGGCCTGCGCGGTGGCGTAGGCCGCCACTCCCACGCAGTAGGATTCGGGGAGTTCCATCGCGTCAGTCGGTGACGCCAGTGGCGTCGGAAAGCGGTACATAAGGACTTCCAGCAGCCCGCTCAATTTTTCAGTGAACACCATGTAGTCGTCGCGGACTTCTTTCAGCCGCCTAGTTTCTTGCAAGATTTCCCGTTCTGGAAGGTCTCCCGCTACCCACGCAGTCGAGGTGCGGGTATACAACCGCATCGTCGTTGAATCAATGTATTTGTCGCCCACTGACGGTGTGGCGGGGGCAGTCCCCACGAACGAAAAAACACCCGTAATCGGATAGAAGTAAATACTCTCTACATACTTGCAAAGGGCGGGAAGGCCGATACGAAGGTCGGCGTCCAAAACGAGCCGTTGTACGTCCTCAATGCCCTTGCTTTCGCACATGGCATGAAGCCCCTCGTTGATGTATGTGTTGAGTTCCGCGTCTAGCCAATAGCCAGCCGTGGGTTCGGCGATCGCGGTTCTTACTTGAAGCAGAGCCTCTAGTTGGGTCATATTAGGCAACCGCAATCCAGGAAATAGTTTGACCCGTGGTGGCGTAATATGTAAAAGTGGTTGAAGTTTTTGCCACAACGTTTATAACCTGGGCACCAAGAGTAATCATAACAGTGGTCGGAGTGGCGCCCAATCCGTGGGCAACTTCCGTATTCCCTGTAGCTCCGGTTGCTGTAAAGTTTCCCGCGCTTATTCCTCTTGTCCCAACTTCAGCGGCGGTATATGCTGGTTTGCTTGCCGCCTTTGCCCACGCAGAAACATCAGAGGCAACGCGAGCATCGCTCAATCTTGCGTCTCCCGTCGCAACGGCGCCGAGGGTCGCAATCTGTGCGGCTGCATCGGCATCGTTCACCAACTCAGCTCCAGCGGCGGAGATTGTTGTATTTACCGGAAGGGCAAGACTTGTTAAGTCGGCGTCAAGACCGAGAGTCGCCACCGTGGGGCGCAAGGTAGTTAGGTCTCCAACACCCTCAATGATGTCATCGAAGTTTTTATTAACCTGTGTTGCATCGGCAGGCTGGCCGTTCACTAAGGTGTAAGTTTTGACTATGTTTGCCATGTAATCCTCCTATACCCCTGCCTTGCGCTTGTAGCGGTATACCACCGCGTACCCCAACAGAGCGCCGTCTCCGGTTCCGGTGAACAAAAAACTAATAGTCCTCGCAAGAGGAAGGGAAATAAATCTCTTGTAGACCATCATTCCCACGTTTGTGAGTGACCAGTGGCCGTGGCCCGTTGTCGCTTCTGCGCCCCACAACATCACTCCCCATAAGTCTCCGAGCGTAACGCCCGCAATGGCTGGGTTAATGGTCATGTTATTTCCACGGTCAGCGCTATAAGAGGAATACATCGTGTCGCTTGTGTTTTTGGCATAGACAAACAGGGAGGTATATCGCTTCGGTGTCGTTGTGATTCCCTGATTGAGTGTCGGGGTTTGGAGATACCATGGGCGATAACCCACGGCGGGAACATCTGGTTCCAAAATGTAACCGGTTGAGGTTCCGACATACAGGTGGTCGAAGGCGTACACGATATTCTGAACGCCCACGTCCGTCGCCCCGTAGAGTCCACCGAGTTTATACTTCTCCCATGCGCCCGTACCAGAATTAAGGGCAACGAGGGTGCCACCGGTACAGAACCAGACCCTGCTGTCAAAATTGGCGCATGAAACAACCCCGCTCGTCAGGTTAATCAGCGGCTTGACCGCCTCTGAAATCTTCTTGGGGGTATCATATTCGGTTTTAAGTGCGCTCAGGACAAAGAACCCATCGCCTGAAATGTAGAACACACCCCCCGCAGTGATAACGGCCCCATCTTCAGGGGTATCCGCCCCGTTGTAGGAGTTAAAGGAGGTGAAGGTGGTCTCCGAGTAGCCAGAGAACTTGAAGACGGCGCTCGCCGTGAACATCAGGAGGGTTTCCTGTGCGGGAAGAAGGCCAGTACAGATAGAGTTTTCCGGCGTCTTGAGTTCAATCATACTGAGGGTAGACCAGCCGCCATCATAGTGAGAGGCGTCCGTGTCGTGCAGAACTTCGGCAAGGTTGATGTTGCTCCATATCACGGCTGACTTGAGCGCCCCGCCCGCAACGGCAGTTGTCTCCGTTCCGTTTGAGGTTGCCGTCGTTGACATTCCATAAAAAGAGGTGAGGCACCCAACCCAAAGACGGTTCTTCCAGAGGGTGATGTACTTCCCTTTCGGGCCGTTCCACATCGCGGCTAGCGTGGTACCGTCATAGGCCATACACTGGGTATCTTCCTGTGCAATAAAGAGTTGATTGTTCATGCCAGCGGCATAACTAGCCTTTTTGGTGGAAGCGAAGGCATTGCCTGCCGCCCGCTGAACCTCTACCCAAGCAAGAGGGCTTCCAACCCTTTTATATAACTTCGCCCCATACTGCGCCAGAAGGGTGGTCGTTCCATCGTCCTTCTGCCAGACGTACATGGAGGTGAGAGCCGTCTCTCCCGCAGGGGGAGCAATGGTGGTGGGGTTCGGGATGGCGGCAGCCATACCCTCCTGCGTTATCTTAAGGTTCTCCATATCGGGGACATATCCCTCGGGGATAAGTTCATCGTTAATCCCCGCGAAGATACCTTTCAGGCCAAGATGGTCTTCTTGGTAGGCGTTGGTCTGTGCGAGCCGCTCTGTGTTTGACGATAGAGTTCTTGCCATTCTTACCCCCTAGTTCTTACCCCTCAAGCAACGGGCGGGGTTACTGTTTCATCTGCAACGGGAGTCTCCTGCGGAACGGGCTGTGCGGGAATGTCTGTCGCAGTAGTCGTTTCACCGAGCGCAGTCCAAGAATCTCCCCATGCCAGCGTCAGACCCGAAACGGCCTGCTCAATGAGCTGCTGCAACTGACCAGCCGGAAGATGAAGCTGTTCGTTCAATTTCTCGAACGCAACCTGGAACTTCTCACTGTTTGTGTAGGTCTTATACACATTCTGGACGACCCCCACGATTCCATTGGCAATGGCCTGATTGCTGTCGGCAAGTATCTTCACCTTGAGTAAGGCCGCCGATTGAGCATCGAAAATGGCCTTGACAAACACGGGGGCCAATGTGACAATGACGGTGCTGATAAGCGCGACAATAGCTAAGATTATGGGATTCCAGTCAATCATGTATGCCTCCTATTTCTTAAGTGCGTTCTTGACCATCTGCAACAGTTCCGCAGGGGTCATCAAATGGAATGTCGGCTTTGCTACAGCGGGTTTGACCACCACTGGCGGCTTTGGCGGGATTATGGCGGGTTTAACAATCGGTTCCCAAGCTCCGAAGTCAAATTGCCGTGACTCATTCAGATCCACCGTTGCGCCCG
>JGI24138J36424_10000517_pt1 | contig 12238 bp, 15 predicted proteins | sample BarGraNGADG00312_2_FD_36424 | JGI IMG/M metagenome (IMG submission 36424) | reverse complement strand
AGTACGTGAGGTTCCTTGAAGGACGCCTCCCTGAGTACGGCGTTGGTGACGGCCTGTACCAGCGGCACATTATGCGCACCGGCCACGATACGGAAGGGCGGTGTCATGGACACGCCGCTCCTTCACAAACGACCCATTCCCCCAACTGACGACCAACTTGCGTGTGCGCTGCAGCCGGGCGACGTGGCCAACCTTTCTGTCTCCGTGATGGCGCTTCCGCCGACAGCTTACGTTCCAGAACTTCTCGTCTATCGCGCGCGACCATAGCTCTCAAAGGAGAGAGAACATCATGACCATGAACTCACAAAACGGATTTGGACGCCGCCAATTGCTTACCGGCAGTGTTGGCGCGACGGTATCGTTGCTAGCCGGAGGAACTTTGTTGTCGGGATGTGCGGCCTCGAGCACAAAATCAGTCACAACCTGGTACTTCCCATTCGGGACAAACGTCGAGTCCGTCTATGCAAAGTTTAAGGACGAATTCGAGAAGGAACACCCTAACATCAAGATCAATCTACAACTGCAGCCTTGGTCCAATCGATATCCGAAGATGCTTACCGCTCTCGGCGCGAATAAGGGGCCGGATGTGATGTTTATGACACCGGACGCACTTATACAGTTTGCTTCCGCAGGGGTCCTGGCCCCACTCGACGGGCTAATCCCCGACAGCGCGTGGAAGGGGTTCCCCAAGAGCATACTCGATTCCGCCAGCTATGAAGGCAAACGCTGGTATTATCCCATCGACCAGGAGGTGCCTGTATGGCTGTACAACAAAGCCCTTATCAAACGAATAGGTCTTGACCCAGCCAGTCCACCAAAAACATGGAGCGACCTCCGGACTGTGTGCGGCGCCGCCAAGAAGTCCGGCGGTGACATTACCGGCTGGGGTTATAACGCCAGCAGTGTAACCGTAAATGACACCTTCTACCCGTTCCTCTACCAGGCGGGCGGCAGGGTGTTGAGCGACGATCTCAAACTGACAACGATTAACAGCGCTGAAGGTGTCGCAGCCCTTACTTTCATTGTCGAGCTCTTCAACAATGGTTGGAGCCCGAAGTCCTATCTACAACCAAACGACAATGCCCTCGCCGATCCCTTCTTTCAGGGAAATCAAGTTGTCTCTATTCAATTCAAACAGAACGGCATAGCGAATGCCCGCCAGGTGAAAGGGCTTGACTGGGGCCTAACGCCCGTCCTCCGGGACAAGGAAGCGTGGGGCTTTGGAGCTACACGTTCTTGGGCCATCTCAGCTGGAGCTGAAGACAGGGATGCGGCGGCGGCGTGGGTCAATTTCCTAGCGCGGCCGGAGAACGTGGTGACACACTGCGAAGCCTTCGGGATCAGTCCCGCAAATACTACAGTAGCTGCGAATACATTCAAGTCGGACCCAGTGCTGGCGTCACTGAGTGATCGCATACCTAATACGTTTGGTGAACAGGAAATTGCGAAGGGTCGCCAACTAATGCCGCTGCTTACTCCCGAGATCCAGCTTGCTATTCTCGGCCAGAAGACGCCAACGCAGGCGCTCGAAAGCGCCGCAGCAGCTATCGATGCCCTACTAGTCTGACCGGGAGTGACGAGCGTGGCCGACTCTGGCCTTAACAAACGTCCGACTCGCCACGTACCCCTAAGTCGAAGACACAAACGTGAGGTCTGGCTAGCACTCGCATTCTTGGCGCCCACTCTAGTAGTCTTCTTCGGCTTTCGGAACTTGCCTGCTCTAGGCGGGCTTGCGATGAGCCTGTTCGACTGGCCCATCATAGGGACGCCGAAATTCGTCGGGACCGCCAACTTTACGGCCCTCATGAACGATCCTCTGTTCTGGGCGGCTCTCAAGAATACTTTAACGTTTACCGCCTTGACCGTTCCGGCCACAGTGATAATCGCCCTTGCACTTGCCTCAATCGTTAATCAGCGCCTGCCGGGTATGCGGATATTCCGACTTGCACTCTTTATTCCCTTTATTACTTCTACTGCGGTCGTCGCGATCGTTTGGAAGGGCCTGTATGGGTCAAAGGGCGCAGTGAATCAGGTCTTTTCAACGCTTCATTTGCCGACTGCAGACTGGCTCTCCAATCCCGACCTCGCACTTGTATCGGTGGCTGTCATGGCGATTTGGAAGGAGGTCGGGTTCATCATGTTGATCTTGCTTGCGGGCCTGCAAACGGTCCCAAAGGAAGTCGTGGAAGCGGCTCGAATCGATCGGGCGAACTCGTTTCAGATCTACTTCCGAATCGTGTTGCCTTTGATTCTCCCAATTGTGCTGCTCGTAACTATTCTTTCGACCATCTCTTCATTTCAAGTCTTCGACGCCACGTATGTGATGACCGGAGGTGGGCCCGGATACTCGACAACCACCCTGGTCTACTATATTTACAACAGTGCCTTTGTTGGCCTGCGAATGGGCTACGCAGCAACGATCGCCTTAGCGTTGCTAGTAGTCATTCTCGCGGTTTCATTAATCCAGCGACGACTATTAGGTGGCGGCGAGGATGAGTCCTAATATGAGCATTCGAACTACCCGACGCGTGCGGGGCACAACCGTAGCTCGAGTCAGCGGGACCTATGTTCTTCTCGCCGGGTTATCCCTCGTAGCGGTCGCACCATTGGTTTTCATGGCTGTCGCTTCATTCGAATCTGGCGCCGCTGCTCAGAATCTGAGTGCCAAATGGTGGCCAACCACTCCGACGCTCCGAAATTATACGGACTTGTTCGAGCACACTCGGATGATTCGGTGGTTCATCAACAGTACTATTGTGGCGGTGGTCGGGACATTTCTTGCCTTGTTAACTTCCTCAACGGCGGGCTATGTCTTCGCAAGAATGAATTTCCCGCTTCGATCAGTTCTCTTCTGGTCGTTTGTCGCCGCTTTGATGATACCAACGCAGGTCATGCTTATCCCGCAGTATTTCTTACTTGCCAGGTTGGACTGGCTCGACACCTATCAGGCGCTTATCTTGCCCGGGGTAACTAGCGCATTCGGGATCTTCCTGATTCGTCAGTACTTGCAAAGCATACCGCGAGAATTCGAAGAGTCGGCTCGCGTGGATGGTGCGAACGAGGGCCAGATCTACCTCTGGATTATGCTGCCACTAATGGGTCCAGCGCTTGCTACGCTGGCCACTATCCAATTCATCAACTACTGGAATGAATTCCTCTATCCCCTTGTTGTCACAAACTCCGACAACATGCGGACTCTCCCGGTTGGCCTAGCAACACTGCCGACGCCGTCCGGCGGTTTGCCCGAAGTGCTAGCTGGCACAACGATCGCCCTCATTCCCGTACTCATTTTGGTTCCCTGGCTGCAACGTTATCTGACCGGCGGGCTAGTCATGGGCGGGCTTAAGGGCTGAAGACAATGCTAACGAAAGGGTATGAACATGGATAAAGACCACACTGTCGCACTGCTGCTTACAGACACCACCCGCGAGATGGTGCTCACGCCGGCAGTGGAGGAGCGGTTGGCCGAGATCGCTGAGATCCGCTCCGCATCTGGACCGCCCGAAGCCTGGGACATGCCAGCATTACTGCAGGGCGCGACCGCCTGTATCACCGGGTGGGGAACGCCACACCTGAGTCGGGCGCTGCTGGACGCCTGTCCTGATGTGCAGCTCATCGCTCATACCGCTGGCAGCATTCGAAATCTGATTCCCGCAGAGCTTGTCGGAGGGCGTGTACGCGTCTGCCAGGCGGCATCCGTCATCGCGTCATCCGTCGCGGAAATGGTGATCTTGGAAATCCTGACGGAGTTGCGTTCGCTGCACTTATTCGATCGAGGTCTCAAAGACGGAGCCGGATGGCTGGACCTGCGTGCGGAGTACCCAGGCAGACTGCTCGGCGTTAGGACGGTTGCAGTCGTCGGCGCAAGCCGTACCGGGCGGGCTGTTATCCGTCTCCTGCGAGCATTCGGCTGTAAGATCCTCATCGTCGATCCGTTCATAAGCGAGAGAGAAGCGCAGGATCTTGGCGCTGATCAGGTGGATCTCGAAACCGCTCTCCGTCGATGCGATGTTCTGACTCTGCACGCGCCAGTCCTTCCGGAAACCGAGGGGATGTTAGGTGCACGCGAACTCGGACTCATGCGAGACGGCTCCGTCTTGGTCAACAGCGCTCGTGCGAGTCTTATNAACTCCGACGCCCTACTGGCTGAGCTTCGCTCTGGACGGATCAGCGCTGCCTTGGACGTTTTTCCAGAAGAACCATTGCCGCCGGATAGCGTGTGGCGGCAGTTGCCTCGCACCGTCCTTTCCCCGCACAGTGCAGGACATACCGTAGACACACATCATTTGCAGGGAGAAGCCATGGTCGACGAAGTGGAACGGTTCCTAAATCGAGTTCCGTTGCAATTTGAGATCACTTCCGATATAGCCTCGGTACTAGCGTAGAGTGTTGCGCCCATTGGTTGGAGAACGAACTGGGGCTACGATTATTCGCCTTGGCTGAGGGAGTCGTCGATNGAGCGGGCGNAGACTTCATTCAACGAAAGCCGCTCAATGCGGCCACGACGGGTTCGATGGCCNCCATGATCGTCCTGTGCGTTGGTCTCCCGTTACCTGCTCGGAGGTGTCCCAAATGACGGGGTCAAAGTAGTATTCTAGAACCGCCAGGAAAGGATAGAAGATGGGTTTCAATCTCGCTGGAAAGCGCGCGATCGTCACGGGTGGAGGGGTCGGAATAGGGATGGGCGTTGTCGCTGAGATGTGCGGAGAGGGGATGCTTGTCGCCCTCACCTACCTTTCTCATGAGCCCGATCAGGCTTTTTTGGACGCCTGTAGTGCGAAGTCCGGGCAAGAGGTGATCGCCTCTCGAGTCGATGCCACTGACGAACAACAGGTCATTGACTACGTCGCTCGAGTAAACGCTGAATTCGGCGGAATCGATATTCTCGTTAACAACGTTGGTGGCCTAGTCGAGCGGGTGGCGATCGCAGACATGGAACTGGACTTGTGGCGGAAGGTGCAAGCAATCAACATTGACAGCATGTTCCTCATGACGCGTGAGGTCTTGAAGTTCATGGCTGATGGCGGCCGCATCATCAATGTGGCCTCGTTGGCTGGGCACAACGGGGGTGGGAACGGCTCGACGGCCTATGCGGCGTCTAAGTCCGCCGTATTCGGCTTCACTCGGGGGCTGGCTAAAGAGGTTGCAGGACGGGCAATCACTGTAAACGCGCTGGCTCCCGGCCTGATACTGGACACCCCATTCCACGAGACGTTCACCGAGCCCGATGCCCAGAGGGCAGCCATTCAGAGCATCGCGCTCAAGCGTCCAGGCATGCCCACCGATGTAGCTGGTCCCGCATTGTGGCTTGCCTCAGAGCACGCATCTTTCGTGACCGGCTCAGTCGTGGACATCAACGGCGGGCAGTACTTCGCATGAGGCGCGCGATTTGGCGATGCCTCCGACTCACGGGGATGATGCGACGGGGAGCGATCCATTATCGCGGGTTGGTTCGCTGCAGATCCGGAGGACGGGATGTCAAGCACGGTCGACCGAGCGATCGACATCCTGGAGTTTTGTAGCGAGGGCCAGCGCTCCGTTCAAGACATCGCGGACCACATGGGAACCCATCGAACGACGGCATTGCGGCTGGTTCAGACCTTTGCTAACCGATCCCTTCTAGTCAAGGGACTGGACGGGCGCTACTCAGTTGGTGTCCGCACCGCCGGACTCGCCCAACATGCGATCGAGCAATCCGATCTCCGCTCAGTCGCACACCAATATGTAGTGCGTTTGGCACAGGAGCTTGGCTACTCGGTGCACTTGGCAGCAGTACGCCCCCACATCTTGGGCATCGACATTGTCGAGCCTTCGTACTCCATTCACATGCCACTGAGGGTCGGCGGCAGGGTTCTATTGCATACGGCCGGTGTGGCGAAGGCGATGCTGGCGTACATACCGCCGGAGGAGGCTGAGCACCATCTGCGCGCGGCGACGTGGGAACGTTATACCGACCAGACCATCACCTCGTCTGAAGAGATGTGGAGTGTGTTGCGCGATGTTCGGAAGCGCGGATGGGGGTATGACAACTGCGAGTTCGAGGAGATTTCCAACTCCATCGCAGCTCCAATCCGGAATTACGCGAGCCAGGTTGCGGGAGCCGTGTCGATCACGGCGTTCAAGGCGCAAGCTGACCTCGGCCAGCTGCAGACTCACGTGGAGCGACTTCTTGAGACGACCGCGGCCATCTCTCACGGACTTGGCTGGACGGGCCGATACTCCTAATGCGGTGCGTTTGAAGTGATTGGACAGCGAGTGTGCGCGAGAGTGAGGAATGCGTGCAAAGCCGTTGAGTCTGCGGCCCGGGGATCGGGAAACGCTAGTCCGTCGCTCCCCAAGTCAGCGCCAGATCACCAACGACAGATCACCGAAGACCCCAAGAACCCGGGCCAGACTCCTCCGGCAGCGATCGTGCTGCTCTCCGACGGCGCGTCGAACCTGGGCCGCAGCTCGGTCACGGCAGCGACGGATGCGAAGAAGAAGGGGGTGCCCGTCTACACGATCGCGTACGGCACGGCCGGAGGCTACGTCGTCGACTCCCGCGGCCAGAAGCAGTCGGTGCCCGTTGACCACGCCGAGCTGCAGAAGGTCGCCGACAACTCCGGTGGCAAGAAGTTCTCCGCGGCGTCAGCCGGAGAGCTCAAGCAGGTCTACGACAGCATCGCCCACCAGATTGGGTACGAGAGGGTCGAGGCGGAGATCACCGAGAAGTACGCCGGCATCGCGACGATCTTCGGGATCCTCACCGCGATGGCAGCCGTCTCGCTGGGAGCCCGCTGGCCGTGATCGAGGTCGGGACGAGGATCGGCGAGATCCGGGCAGAGATCGCCGCTGCGTGCGGCGAGGCGGGGCGAGAGCCGAGTGAGGTGCGCCTGCTCGCGGTGACGAAGACCCGCCCGGTCCAGACCGTGCGGGCCGCCTACGCCAGCGGCTGTCGCTGGTTCGGGGAGAACCGGCTGCGGGAGCTGCGCGNCAAGGCCGTCGAGCTGTCCGATCTTCCCGACCTGTCCTGGTCGGTGATCGGCCATGTCCAGCGCAACAAGGCGGCTGTCGTCGTCGAGGTGGCCGATGAGCTGCAGTCGCTCGACTCGCTGGAGCTGGCAGCTGACCTCGACCGTCGCCTCGATGCTGCGGGACGGAGGTTGGACGTCCTCGTACAGGTGAACACCTCCGGCGAGGCGACGAAGTCAGGACTGATGCCCGAGGAGGTCGACGACTTCACCCGTGGCTGCGCAGCTATCCCAGGCTCGTTCCTCAGGGGCTCATGACGGTCGCGATGCCGTCGGCCGACAACCGTGAGGTCGCCGCATGCTTCGAGGCGTTGGTGGCCGTACGAGACAGGCTCCGCGATCGCGACGGTGGCGGCTGGGACGACCTGTCGATGGGCATGTTCGCCGACTTCCGGCTGGCCATCGCACATGGATCGACGTGCGGTCGAATCGGCTCGGCCCTGTTCGGGCCTCGCGCCTGACCGGCGGTCAGACCGCACCGCCCGGCTTGCGGTAGGCGAGCCTGATGGCCCCGAGGACGATGAGACTCTGGCCACCCGACGTGATCTGAGAAGACCAAGAACGGGACCGCCCCTGTGCACCGTTGACCCCCGTCTTTCTGACATCTAAGGTGAGTCACGAGCACATGTTGCACAGGCTGTGGATGTCTTGCACATGCTCACAACGATCTACAATAATACAATATTTCAGCAGTAATCTCGAGCCGTCACAAGCAAGTTCGAGCCGTCACAACTGGGGCCGCGCGCGACAGCCCGCTTCACGAGCACGTTGCGTTGCACGTGTCCTTCACCCGCTCGGGACTTGACGCCACGAAAACCTTCAATTTCATTCTTCCTCCATCTTCGAGCAGCACCTGCTACCACGTTCGCCCGATGACCGTCCGTCACTGCTGACGTACTTGACGGCCGTGCATCGATACACTAGATTGGCTCCCATGACACCAACCATCGCCGATATCGCTCACGAAGCGAGCGTGTCGCAGAGCACGGTGTCAAACCTCCTGAATGGTCGGGTAAACCGGATGCGGCCGGAAACTCGCGAACGGATCACTCGTGCAATGGAGAAGCTGGACTATCGCCCGAGTCGGGTGGCGCGACAGTTGCGAACCGGCAACGCGTCCATCGTTGGCCTGGTTGTCCCGTCCGTGGCGAACCCGTTCTGGGGAAGTTGGGCGAGAGTGGTTGAAGCCGAAGCACTCCAGCATGGCTACCAACTCTTTCTCTGTAATAGCGAACGCGATGCAGCCAGGGAACGCGAGTATATTGAGCAGATGTGGAGCCGCGGTCTGCGTTCTGTGATCTTGGCGACTTCGCTTCCCGACCTCGGTCACCTGCGCCCGGTTATCGACAGAGGCCTGCAGTTGATCGCGTTCGATCGCGAGCCGCAGCCGGACGATCCCAATGGCGTGGTCAACGTCAGCATCGACAACGAGTTGGGCGGATATCTAGCGGCGAAGCACTGTATTGACCTGGGGCACCGCGACATCGGTTTCATCTCCGGGGTTATCGCGACGATCAGCCGTCGCAGGCGGTTCGCGGGTTATCGAAGGGCATTGAAGGAAGCCGGCATCCCATTCCGGGAGGAACTTCTGTGGGCGGACGCTGGCGATGGGTACGGCGACGTCGACAGCACCCAACTTGGCACGCGGGGAGCGCTGACACTGCTGAGCCTGAACAAACCACCAACCGCGCTCGTCACAGTCAACGACATGTACGCAATCGGAGCATGCGCCGCNATACGTTCGCTGGGCTACAACGTTCCAGAGGTTTCCGTAGTCGGCTTCGACGACATNGTGCTCGCTNCTCTTTACAACCCACCCCTGACCACCATGCGGCAGCCGGTCCAGGAGATGGCAAAGTTCGCCGTTGGTGCGATCCTGAATCACGCGGAGGGGGACGACACGCAAAGTCGGCAGAGGGTCATGGCGCCTGAGCTGGTGGTCCGCGACTCTACCGCGCCGCCGAATTCTTGGAAGAAACGGAACGATCATGTCCCCTCTTGAGGGTAAAGCGGTATTCGTCGCAGGTGGTGGCACGGGCATGGGCCTGGCGACCGCGATCATGGCTGCTCAAGCCGGAGCGAACGTCCTGATATTCGGGCGCCGTATCGAGACCCTCGAGAAGGCGAATGAGCAGATCGCGGCCGCGGGGCGCGGGCAATCTTCTTTTTACGCCGGGGACGCGACGCGGGAAGACGAGGTGCGCGCAGCGGTAGAGGTCTGCTGCTCACGCTACGGACGAGTCGATGTCGCGGTTAACAGCGTTGGGACGAATGTGAGAGAACGGTCTCTGAGCCAGCTCACCAGCTCTTCCTGGAATGACTTGATCACCGGGAACCTGGGGGCGGCATACGCAATCACCCAAGGCGTCTTGCCCACGTTTCGGCTCCAAAGGAGTGGGCTGCTGATCCACATCTCCTCCTCAGCGGCCAAGAAGGCTGACGGCTCGGGGGCGGGTTACCAGGCCAGCAAGGCCGGGGTTGCAGCGCTCGCGGCGGCGACGATGTTCGAGGAGAGGAGCAACGGAGTGCGCGTGACCGTCATCTTCCCGGGCTTCACAAACACACCATTCATCGCGAAGAGGCCCACCCCCCCCACCGAGGCAGAGCTTGCTCAGGCGCTAAAACCTGAGGACATCGCGCGGATGTGCGTCGCGATCATGGAATTGCCCCCGGGCGGCTACGTCCCAGAGTTGTCGCTGTACCCCACCAATCTCTGACCAAGGATTTCGGGGCGCCAGCCTCATAACGAGTATCCGAGAACCACAAAAGAAAGACGGGCGCGGAAATGAAAGTTTCGCTGGCCGGTCGGATCGCTCTGGTCACCGGTGGAGGAGTGGGAATTGGGCAGGCCATCGCCCTAGCCCTCGCCGAGGCCGGTGCAACTATTGCCGTCACATACCGGAGCCACACCCCCAACTCTGACTTNACTGCGCAGGTCGAGGCCATCACCGGCAGGCCCCCCGTCACGCTCCAACTGGACGCCACCTCCGAAACTGAAATCACTAACGCTGCCGAGACCCTTCGGCGGCAGTTCGGCGCCGTCGACCTTCTCGTGAACAACGTGGGCGGACTGGTGGAGCGCTCTGAACTCAAGAACATGCCNTACGCACTCTGGCGTGAGGTGATGGGGGTCAACCTAGACAGCCTCTTCCTCGTCACCCACCACATCCTTCCTCTCATGACCAATCCGCAAGGCCGCATCATCAACGTGGCCTCGCTCGCTGCTCGTAACGGCGGCCACCCGGGCGCCGTCGCCTATGCATCCGCCAAGGCGGCGATGTTCGGATTCACACGCGGGCTCGCAAGGGAGTTGGCGAGTGATGGGATCACCGTAAACGCACTCGCCCCCGGATTCATCGAAGAGACACCCTTCCACCAGACCTTCACAACCGACGAATCCAAGAAGGCAACTATCAGGAGCATTCCCGTCGGTCGAGGTGGCGTTCCCGACGATGTCGCCAGCGCGGCAGTATGGCTTGCCGGCCCCGACACAAGCTTCGTGACAGGCGCGATAATCGACATCAATGGAGGCCAGTATTTTGGTTAAAGGGGCTTGTATGACTTGGAGGGCCTCCTGGTGACGGGTGGTGGTCGCTAGTGGTCTGTGTTTGAAGTGGTCTGACGGTTGGCTTTCTTGGCTCTTCTGACTTGAGCGTGTGGTCATAGTCGTAGGCCGCCGCCGATGAGGAGCATTCTGAGGCGGTAGTTGTCGGGGTCGCGGAAGCCTCGGGCGACGCGGCGGGTGATACTCACAGATGGCCTCCGTCCCGCCATTGTTCGCGCCGCTGGTCGTGAAGTACCCCAGGAACGCATCGCGCCACTGGTTCAGGGTTCGGCCGAGGCGGGCGATCTCGGGGATCGGGCATGAGGGGAACGAGGCGAGGATCTGCTCCGCGATCCGGCGCCCGNCCGGCGTGGTCTGGTTGGTGGTAGATGGATCGCAGCTGTTGGGCGCATTGCCAGGCGACCTCGACCTCGACGTGGCGCTCGTCGGCGGCGAACGCTGCTTCCAGGCGGGCCCGTTGCCGGTCGGTGAGGTGCTCGACGCCGGCGCGCAGGATGTTGCGGATCCGGTAGAGAGGGTCGGTCTTGCGGCCGCGGTGGCCGTGGATGTGCTGCTGGACCCGGCGGCGGACCTCGTCGAGTGCGGCTGTGCCGAGTTTGACGATGTGGAAGGCGTCCAGCACCGCGACGGCGTCGGCGAGCTGGTCGTCGATGGCGTTCTTGTAGCCATGGAACGGGTCCAGGGTGGCGACCTGAACCCGCTTGCGGAACGCGTCGCCGCGGTCTCCAAGCCACGTCTTGTAGGCCTCACCAGAGCGGCCCGGGACCAGGTCCAGCAGCCTGACCCGGAGGTGTCCGTCCTGGTCACGGGTGAGATCGACCATGCCGGTGAACTCTTTCGGCCCGCGTCCGCCGTGGTCGACGGGCTTGGTCGAGACGTGGTGCCACACGTGTTCGTCGACTCCTAAACAGGTGACCCCAGCGAACCGGTCCTCGTCAGCGGCGGCGGCCTCGAGGACGGGCCGGACCGCCCGCCACAACGTCTTCCACGAGCAGCCCAGCTGCCGTGCCAAGCCCTGCACTGAGGCGTTCTCCCTGCGCATCTGCCCGATCGCCCACGCCGTCGCGCGCCGAGTCAACAACCCCCGGGCCGGCGCGACGTCCGGGTCCTGCTCCATGAACGAGGTCACCGGACACATCGGCTCCGGGCACCTCCAGCGTACGAGCAGGTCACAACGAGAGCAGGAGGGCGAGTCGTGCAGGCAGCGCGCATCCGGGCACGCCGTAGGCTCAGACACCGTCGAGGCCTTCCGGGAGGTTGCTTAGTCGCTACCGATCCTGAAGGCCTCGACCCCCTCACCCCAGGATCAGCCCCACCTCGGCGCGCCGGCCACCCCCACCGGAACTAGGAAGAGCCCCTTGTTCCGCACGTCGGCGCCGTCGCGGACCTTCACGATTCTCGCGTCCAGGCAGATCACCGGGTAGAACGCCTCCAACGGCCGCTGCTGCCACCCGAGGACCTCATCGGTGATCTTGGAGATCGTCTCCCGGCTGATCTCGGTGCGGATCGTGGACACCAGATGATGCTCGATGTCACGCACCGTCATCCCCCGGCGTGCAGGGAGCCGATCATGTCATCCAGGCCCCCCGACCCGCCGGGACCCCTTGGGCGCCAGCCTGGGGGTGAACGTGCCGTCCCGGTCCCTGGGGATCGCGAACCCGCA
>JGI24138J36424_10000516_pt1 | contig 12245 bp, 13 predicted proteins | sample BarGraNGADG00312_2_FD_36424 | JGI IMG/M metagenome (IMG submission 36424) | reverse complement strand
CAGCTTAAGCAGCTCGCCCTGCTCTTCGGTCAGGCCTTCGGTGTGCTGCAGGCGTGCCATCGCGGTATGCCGCCCCTCACGTGTGGGTTCCGGTAACTACCAGCGAGTATGCCCGAGCCTCCTGGTTGCAGCCAGATGCCCAATGTGTGAATCTGTACGATAGAACGCGCGCCAAGGGGCGTGCCCGTGTCCAAGGAGGGCAGCAAGATGTCAACGACTGTGTTGAGTGTTGCCTGCACCCACTCCCTCCCCCTTCTTGGAGATCTCCCTTGTCACGCAACAGTTTTCGCACGAAGGACAGTTTTGGCGAGCCGCCTACCCGTCTGACATCCCTCGAGCCCACCTCGCTCACGAATGACGTCCGCGGCGACTTCTTCGCCGTCGACACCACTCGCGACGGACCTCCCGAGGGCCAACGCTGGTCCAGCTGGGATGGCGCCCAGCACGGTCCCAGCCCGCGACCCGACTGGGTCATCACCGACCTCGGCGCCGTGGACGAGGATCTGGGCATCCTCAAGTCCGGTAAGGAAGCCGACGTCCACGTCCTTCGCCGCTGGGTACCCGGCGGCGAAAGCGACATTCACATGGCCGCTAAACGATTCCGCGACTCCGAGCATCGGCTGTTCCACCGGGACGCCGGGTATCTCGAGGGCCGCCGGGTCCGGCGGAGCCGCGAGATGCGCGCTATGGCACGACGCACCGAGTTCGGAAAGCAGATGATCTCGAGCCAGTGGGCCAATGCCGAGTTCAACGCCCTGGGCGAGCTGTGGGGCCTCGGCCTGCCGGTCCCCTATCCGGTGCAGATCGACGGCACAGAGGTGCTCATGGAGTTCATCGGGGATCAGGGAGAGTCCGCAGCAGCCGCGCCACGGCTGGCACAGACCCGCCCGGAGCCGACCCTGCTCGTCGAGCTCTTCGAACAGTTCCGCGCCACCATGAGCCAGCTGGCCGAGCGTGGCTGGGCCCATGGCGACCTGTCGCCATACAACGTCCTGCTGCACCACGATCGTCTGGTGATCATCGACTGGCCGCAGATCGTTGACATCATCGGCAACCCGCGCGGACCCGAGTTCCTGCACCGCGACTGCCATAACATGTGTGCGTGGTTCGCGACCCGCGGTCTTGTCGCCGACGAGGAGGAGGAGCTCTTCGGCGACTTCATGGCCGCGGCCATCTCGCGATGGTAGGCAGGGGTGAGCCCCCACCGTGAGCACCGGCATCACCCGCCGTGCGGTATTGACCGGCGCTGTCGCCCTGCCGTGGCTGGTCGCGTGTGACTCGGGCACGGGCAGGCAGACACGGCTCGACCTGCAGCACGGCACCTTCTCCTCCAGGTTCTGGCCCGGCCAAGCGGTGCGCTGGCGTCTGGCCCGGCCTGTCCGCCGAGGCCCCGTCGCGGCGGCCCAGCCGCTGGTGGTCGCCCTGCACTGCCAGGGCGGCGACGCCGACTGGCCCTTCGACGGCGTCGGCATCGCCCGCCACGTCATACCGACCGGGCTGGCCGTGGCAACCGTCGACGGTGGCNACTTCTATTGGCACGCAAGGAGATCCGGTATCGACACCGGCCGGATGGTTGTCGATGAGCTCCTGCCGCTGCTGGGCAGCATGGGACTCGTCACCGACCGCGTCGGCCTGGTCGGGTGGTCCATGGGCGGGTACGGCGCGCTCCTACTGGCCAGCAGGCTCGGGCCCGGACGGGTGGCCGGCGTGGTCGCCGTCAGCGCAGCACTGTGGCAGTCGCCCGGCGACAGCTGGGCCGGCGCCTTTGACGACCACGAGGACTTCATCCGCAACGACGTGTTCGCGGCCCGACGCGCGCTGACCGGCATACCCGTGCGTCTGGACTGCGGACGTGACGACCCGTTCATCGCGGCCAACCGGGCATTCGCCCACGGACTGCCCGATGCCGAGGTCACCTTCGACGCCGGAAGCCACACCGAGGAGTATTGGGCGGATCACGCAGGAGCCCAGATGAGCTGGCTCCGCANACACCTTCGGTGATATCGGGGTACGTGACGCCCCAGCCCATCCAGCTGGTGGGTATGCCGGCCCACTCAGCTGGTGGGTCTCTGCCACTTGTCCTGACGGGTCATCGCGGCGGCGCGGCCCTTGNCCGAGATGACCAGAGCCATCTTGCGCGAGGCCCCGTCGATCATCTCGTCGCCGAGCATGACCGCGCCCATCTTGCCGCCAGCCTCTGAAGTGAAGAAGTCGTAAGCGTCCAGGATGTTCTCGGCGTGGTCGTAGTCACTCTGGCNAGGGCTGAACACCTCGTTGGCTGGGCCGACCTGACCGGGATGCAGGACCCACTTGCCATCGAAACCAAGAGCCGCGGACCGCCCTGCCACCCGCCGGAACCCCTCGATGTCCTTGATCTGCAGGTACGGTCCGTCGATGGCCTGCTTGTCATAGGCCCGAGCCGCCATCAGGATCGACATGAGAATGTGGTGGTAGGCATCGCCCACGTCGTACCCCTGGGGCTGCTCACCGACCACCAGGCTCTTCATGTTGATGGAGGCCATGAAGTCGGCCGGTCCGAAGATGATCGTCTCGACCCGCTGGCTCGCGGCAGCGATGGCGTTGACGTTGGTCAGGCCGAGCGCGTTCTCGATCTGCGCCTCGATGCCGATCCTGCCGACCTCCAGGCCGATGGACTTCTCGATCTGGGTCAGCAGCAGGTCAAGGGCAACGACCTGCTCGCGCGTCTGGACCTTGGGCAGCATGATGGCGTCGAGGTTGGCACCAGCGCCCTCGACGACCTCCACCACGTCCGTATACGTCCACTGCGACGTCCAGTCGTTGACCCGGACGGAACGGATCGTGTCGCCCCAGCCACCCTCGTTGAGGGCCGCGACGATGTTCCTACGCGCGTCCGGCTTGGCCAAGGGCGCCACGGCGTCCTCGATGTCCAGGAAGACCTGGTCGGCACCAAGGCCCTTGGCCTTGTCGATCATCTTCGTGCTGGAGCCAGGAACCGCAAGGTTCGAGCGGCGAGAGCGCAGCGGGCGTGGGGGCGTCGAAGGCACAAAGGTCATGGGGGGAGGCTACCCAGCGGTATGCCGGCTCGCCACCGACGGGGTGCGGTGACCTTCCCCACCCCGCCCCACCGGGGCGCACTAGGCTCATGACGTGACCGACCTGAGCGCTCTTCTGTCCGAGGCAGGCAAGAAGTCCGGGATGCTGTGGATCGAGGTCCCCGGCGACCGCCCATGGCCTGCGTGGCATGTGTGGCTGGACGGCACGGCATACGTGGTCACCGGTCCCGGCGAACAGAGCCTGCCGTGGCTTCCCACGGACCTCGCGGTGACCTTCCGCAGCAAGAGCACGGGCGGACGACTGGTGACGGTGCCTGCTAGCGCGAGCATCGTCAAGCCGGACGACGAGCGCTGGGAGGTCGCGACCACGGCCCTGAAGGCGTCCCGTCTCAACGCCCCTGCCGGTGACATCATCGCAAGGTGGGCCACCGAAGCCACCGTCTACGCGCTGACGCCCCAGGGGGAAGCCCTGCAGGGTCCGGGCAGCTACTCAGAGCAGTCCGGTGCGGCCCAGCCCGCACCGACACCGGCCACGACCCTCACATGGCACCCCTGGCATATCCACGGCCGACCGAAGTGGCGCCGGGGCACTCACCGCTGATCCGGATAGCCTTGGCGCTGTGAGCCCCATGACGCGCGTCTTCGTCGCACGCCTGGCAGCGCTGAGTGTGTTCGACCCACTCGGTGATCAGGTGGGCCGCGTCCGTGACGTGGTCGTCCACTTCAGCTCGAGCCGTCGGGCTCCAAACGTGATCGGCCTCGTGGTCGAGGTGCCCGGTCGACGGCGAGTCTTCGTGCCGATGACACGGGTCACCAGCGTCGACGCCGGACAGGTCATCACCACCGGCCTGGTCAACATGCGCCGATTCGAACAGCGAACCGGCGAGACGCTGGTGCTCGCCGAGCTGTTCGAGCGCACCATACGGGTCAGCACGCCAGACGAGTCCTTCGAGGCAACGGTCGAGGACATCGCCATCGAGGCGCCCAACCGGGACTGGGTCATCGTCAAGGTGTTCGCCCGAAAGGGATCCGGCGGCGCCAGTGTCATCTCTAGGCTCGGTCGACGTCGCGGCGAAACGGTGCTGGTGGACGTCCACGAGGTGACCGGACTTCAGCTGGAGTCCGAGGACCAGAGCGCTGCGAAGCTGCTCGAAAGCTATGAAGACCTCAAGCCCGCCGACCTCGCCGAGGTCATCCACGACCTCAACCCCAAGCGCCGAGCTGCGGTCGCCGATGCGCTCGACGACGAGAAGCTCGCCGACGTCCTCGAGGAGCTGCCCGAGGACGACCAGGTCGAGATTCTGCGCGGTCTCGGGAGGGAACGAGCCGCCGACGTCCTCGAGGCCATGCAACCTGACGACGCGGCCGACCTGCTCTCGGAGCTGTCACCGGAGAACGCTGAGGAGCTGCTCCGGCTCATGGAGCCTGACGAGGCCGCCGACCTGCGCCGTCTGCTCACCTACGACGAGGACACCGCCGGTGGCCTGATGACGACCGAGCCGGTGATTCTCGGACCCGAGGCAACGATCGCCGAGGCACTGGCCGTGGTCCGTCGGGTCGAGCTCTCGCCCGCTCTCGCCGCGACGGTGTACGTCTGCCGTCCGCCCCTGGAGACGCCCACGGGCAGGTTCCTCGGGTTGGTCCACATCCAGCGCCTCCTGCGCGACCCGCCACACGCATTCCTCGGGAGCATCCTGGACAAGGACCTGGAGCCGTTGACCCCCGATGCGTCGATCGGCCGCGTCACCCGCATGCTCGCGACCTACAACCTCGTCGGTGTCCCCGTGGTCGACGAGGACGGCCGGCTGGTGGGAGCGGTGACCGTCGACGACGTGCTCGACCACATTCTTCCCGAGGACTGGCGCGAAGAACGGCACGAGGTGACTCATGGCCCGTGAACGTCCAAGCAACGCCGCCAGGCTGGACCAGCCGCGCGAGGCGAAGCGCGCACTGTTCACCAGACCGCAGGTAGACCCCGACACGTTCGGGCGGTTCGCCGAGAAGTTCGCGCGCCACATGGGAACGGCCAAGTTCCTCGTCTACATGACGATATTCGTGCTGTTCTGGGTCACCGTCAATGTCGTCGGGATCGTGGGCTACAGGTGGGACGTCTACCCGTTCATCTTCCTCACCCTCATGCTCAGCCTGCAGGCGTCGTATGCCGCGCCGTTGATCCTGCTGGCCCAGAACCGTCAGACGGACCGTGACCGGGTCGCTCTTGAGCAGGACCGGGCCAGCAACGAGCGCAACCTGGCCGACACGGAGTTCCTCACGCGGGAGGTGGCCTCGCTGCGAATTGCCTTGCGGGACATGGCTACCCGCGACTTCCTCCGCTCCGAGCTGCGCTCACAGCTGGACGAGATGGAGCAGCGCGGCATACGGCTCCCGGCTGATGGTCGTCCGTCCGTATCCGGTGACGCATCTCCCACTGCATGGAAGGGCCCGAGAACGACCTAGCATTGAGCCATGCCAGCTCCGTCGCAGGACGCCCTTTTCGCCGCCCTTTCCCATGTCATCGACCCCGAGATCCGCAAACCCGTCACCGAGCTCGGAATGGTCGAGTCGGTCGGTGTCGACGAGTCCGGTCTGGCGTCGGTCACCATCTTGCTGACGGTCTCCGGCTGCCCGCTCAAGGATTCCCTCACCAAGGACACCACTGCTGCCCTGCTGACGGTCGAGGGAGTCACCAGCGTGAACGTGACTCTTGGGGTCATGAGCGACGAGCAACGCGCGGAGCTGCGGACCCTCCTGCGCGGCGGCAACGCCGAGCGTGAGGTCCCATTCGCCCAGCCGAACAGCCTGACCCGGGTCTACTGCGTGGCCTCGGGCAAGGGCGGCGTCGGCAAGTCCTCGGTGACCGTCAACCTGGCTGTTGCCATGGCTCAGGACGGCCTGAGGGTCGGAGTCGTCGACGCCGATATCTACGGTTTCTCGGTGCCGCGCATGCTCGGCACCGAACAGCGTCCGACCAGTGTCGGCGACATGATCCTGCCGCCGCTGGCCCATGACGTGAAGGTCATCTCGATCGGCATGTTCGTCCCGGGCAACCAGCCCGTGGTCTGGCGCGGACCAAGGCTGCACCACGCGCTGCAACAGTTCCTGTCCGATGTGTACTGGGGTGACCTGGACGTGTTGCTGCTCGACCTGCCGCCGGGCACCGGCGACATCGCGATGTCGGTCGCGCAGCTCATACCAACCGCCGAGATCCTGATCGTCACCACACCCCAGAAGGCTGCCTCCGAGGTTGCCGAACGCGCCGGTTCCATTGCGCTGCACACGCATCAGCCGATCGCCGGGGTCATCGAGAACATGTCGTGGTTGGAGCTGCCGGACGGCACCCGCCACGAGGTCTTCGGAGCCGGCGGCGGCCAGATCGTCGCCGACTCCCTGGCCCGCGCCGTCGGCGCACCGGTCCCGCTGCTGGGTCAGATCCCGCTCGACACACTGCTGCGCGAGGGCGCCGACATCGGCATGCCGGTCGTGCTGAGTGAGCCCAACAGCCCCTCGGCGGTTGTCCTGCGCGGGATCGCCAGCAGCCTCTCGACTCGCGCCCGTGGACTCGCGGGTCGCTCACTTGGACTGACTCCCGCCGACCGCTAGACCCGATGCCGACGTCCAGAAAGCGCTAAGTGGCGTCCTCGTCATACGGCGTGGGCTTGTCCGGGTCATGGCGCTTGAACGAAGAAGGTGCCTTGAAGCCCTCGGGCTCGACGTCACCCGACGTGGAAGGTTGGCCGTCTTCTGACCCCTCGTCCATGAGAGCCTCACGAACGATTCGGCGAGGGTCGTACTGACGAGGGTCGTACTGCTTCCAGTCGACATCATCGAACTCCGACCCCATCTGCTCGCGCAGCTGCACCTTGGCCGTGTCCGCCATGCCCCTGACCTGTCTGACCAGCTTGGCGAGCTTGGCCGCATATTCCGGCATCCGGTCGGGGCCGATGACCAGGACGGCAACGATCGCTAGGACGATGAACTCCCAGCCGTTGATGTCAAACACGTGTGGACCTCGCAGCTCCCGCTCTCGTGGTGGTGTGACAGTGGCGCTCAGTTGGCCGCTTGCAGGGTCATCTTGACAGTTCGCTCTGTGCTTCCTCGCCGCACGGTCAGCTCAACCGTCTCGCCGACCGACTTGGCCCGGATGGCGACAACGAACTCGTCAGGGCCAGTGACCGGTTGCCCGTCGAACTTGATGACAACGTCGCCCGGTCGCAGCCCTGCCTTGTCGGCCGGCCCACCCTTGGTGATCGGCGGACTGCCGTTCTGGGGGCTGGCCGCGATCCTGACACCCTCGCCCTTGTACGTCGTGTCGATCAAGACTCCGATGACCGGATGCGTGGCCTTGCCGCTGGCGATCAGCTGCTCGGCGGTCTTGCGGACCTGGTCACTGGGAATCGCGAAGCCGACGCCGATGTTGCCCGACTGCCCATCACTGTCTTGTGAGCTCGCAACGCGGGCGATCGCGGAGTTCACGCCGATCACGCGACCCGCCATGTCAAGCAACGGTCCACCGGAGTTGCCTGGGTTGATGGCCGCATCGGTCTGGATGGCGTTGATGAACGAAGCGCTCGAGGCGCCCGCCCCACCCGCCGTCACCGGACGGTTCAGGGCGCTGACGATGCCACTGGTAACGGTGCTGTCCAGGCCCAACGGGGCACCAACCGCGATGACCGGATCGCCCACGACCACCGCCGAGGAGTGGCCCAGCACGAGCACTGGCAGGTTGCGTCGGCTGACCCGGAGCACGGCCAGGTCGTAGGACTCGTCGCGGCCAATAATCGTGGCAACCGAGCTCTTGCCATCTGAGAAGAGCACGGTTATTTTGCCCTTCGACGTCGCAGAATCGACCACGTGGTTGTTGGTCAGGATGTAGCCGTCCTTGCGCATCACGAATCCTGAGCCCGTGCCTGTGCCGCCGGTGCCCGTGACCTTGATCGTCACCACGCTGGGCAGGGCCCTGGCCGCGATGTCGGCGATGGATCCTTTCGGACGGGCTGCCGAGCCGGCAGGCGCAGGTGGCAACGACGCGTCGCCGCTATTACCGCGGTTCACCAGGAACGCACCCGTCATACCCCCGAGAAGGGCAGCCACCATGGCAATCGCGAGTGCGCCGGCCACGATGGCCAAGATCGCCCCGACGCCGAGGCTCTTCAGGCCGTTGCGTTCAGGCGATCGGGTGGTCGCCGACGATGGCGACGCAGACGGGCGTTCGTCGGGTGGCGGACTCTCGTGCACGAAAGGGCTGCCGGCGGGGGGCGGATAGTCACCGACGGGTTGCGTGCTCTCGAGGTTCACCGGCGCCGTGAGCTGCTCGGGCGACTGCTCGTCCTGCCCACCAACAGGGCGCTGTTCCTCATCCATGGGTCAATTGTGCCCAAAGCGCGCCCGTGTCGGCCAATCCAGCGGCGGGGCTCACCTGGTCCCCGTGGCTACTTGGCCCAACGCGAAGCCCCGACGGGCCCGCGACGGCGAGACGCTCTTGCGCGGTTGCGGCGCACGATGCGCGAGGGCCTCTCGCAACTGGGATCGGCCTCGGTGAATGCGCGAACGGACGGTGCCAAGCTTGATGCCCAATGTGGTCGCGATCTCCTCATACGACAGGCCCTCGATATCGCACAGCACCACGGCCGCGCGAAAGTCCGCAGACAAGGCGTCGAGAGCGCGCTGGACGTCATCGTCGAAGTGGGTGTCGGTGTAGGACTGCTCAGGACCGACCTCATGGGTGGGCAGCCGAGCGGCCGCATCGTCAGAGAGTGCGTCGAAGCGGATTCGCTGTTTTCGGCGCATCTTGTCCAGGAAGGCGTTGGTCGTGATGCGGTGCAGCCAGCCCTCGAACGTGCCAGGCTGGTAGGAGTCGAGCGAGCGGAATACNCGGATGAACACGTCGTGGGTCAGGTCCTCGGCGTCATGCTGGTTGCCGGTCAGTCGATAGGCCAGGCGGTAGACGCGCNCCGAGTGCTCCGTGACGATCTCCTCCCAGGTNGGCGGGACCCAGGGCTGGCCCGCGGCACTCGTCGGCTCGAGCGCCTGCCGTGCCATGGCACGGTCACTCGTGGTGGTCACGTCATCCTTCCTTCGGCCAGCGGGTTTGACACCCACAATGCTTCCCGACCAACCTGTGAACTTGCTGGGTATGGCGGGTGGATCGTCTCCGTACGGCGCCGCACCCCGTCAGCCTCATCCGAACCGTGCCCGACGCGCAGTAAGGTGAAGCCCATGAGTGCACAGAAACCGGCCAGCTGGGCCTACTCCGAGGAGTTCATCGCGGAGACCGAGGTCATCGAGAAGGCCCGGGTGCGCAGCGAGGAGCTGGGCTGCATACCCGTCATGCCGGGCGCCGGCACAGTCCTGCGTCTGCTCGCGGCCGCAGTCAACGCCAAGGCGGTCGTCGAGGTCGGCACCGGTGCCGGCGTGTCCGGCCTGTGGCTCCTGTCAGGTATGCCGTCGGACGGCATCCTGACGACCATCGACGTCGAGGCCGAGCACCAACGGGCGGCCAAACAGGCCTACGCAGCCGCGGGCATCGCTCCCCAGCGCACCCGAGTCATCACCGGCCGGGCCCTGGACGTGCTCCCCCGCCTGACCGACGCGGCATACGACATGGTCGTGGTCGACGGCGACAAGGCGGAGTACCCGGCCTACGTCGAGCAGGCGTTGCGCCTGCTGCGCTCAGGCGGCGTCCTCGCCCTGGACAACATGCTCTGGCATGACAAGGTTGCCGATCCTGCCACTCGCGACGAGACCACGACCACGTTGCGAGACCTGGGCAAGGCGCTGCGCGACAACGACTCGCTGCTGCCCGCCCTGCTTCCGGTCGGCGACGGCGTCCTGGCCGCCGTCAAGCGCTAGCCGCTGTCGATCGCCGAACAGGGGCGACGTCAATGAGCCTCGACCGGCATCCGATCGAGGCTCATCGCCATTCTGGCTCTTGCATTCAGGGACGTATCAACTGACGCCTGGGCAACCCTGGATGGCCTTGCCCAAAGCGGCGGCTTCGCCCGGCGTCATCTCGACGACCAAGCGGCCACCGCCCTCAATGGGCATGCGCAGCACGATGCCACGGCCTTCCTTGGTGACCTCGAGCGGCCCGTCCCCGGTCCTCGGCTTCATCGCCGCCATGGGTAATCCCTCTTCCGTTGCTTGTCTGGAGTCCTTCTCGTAGGGGCGCGCGCGGCCCAAGACGTCCGTTGCACACTCTCCACCGACCATTATCGTGCCTAGGTCCCCTGGCACGAAATCTGGATTGGACACGGCTGCGACATACTGCCGTTGGCACGAGCGTTCATGGACAGCTGCCTGCGCGCAGACGTCAAGACAAGGAGCTGACCACAGATGGCAGACGTACTGCTCGACCTCACCGACGGCGTGGCCACGGTGACCTTCAACCGTCCCGAGGCCATGAATGCTTTGGATGTCGCAACCAAGGAGGTTCTGCTCGCAACCCTGCAACGGGTCGCTGAGGATCCCGCCGTCCGCTGCGTCGTGCTGACGGGCGCCGGAAATGCCTTCTGCGTGGGCCAGGACCTGCGCGAGCACATCACTCTGCTCTCCACCCGAGACGAGTCCCTGTGGTCGACGGTGCCGGAGCACTACAACCCCATCGTCGAGCTGCTCTCGACCATGAACAAGCCCGTCATTGCCGCGATCAACGGCGTCGCCGCCGGCGCGGGTGCGTCGTTCGCGTTGGCCGCCGACCTGCGCATCATCGTCGACACGGGCGGTTTCAACCTGGCCTTCGCCGGCATCGCGTTGTCGTGTGACTCGGGAGCGAGCTGGACCCTGCCACGACTGATCGGCACCGCCAAGGCCAAGGAGCTGCTGATGTTCCCGCGCACCGTCCCGGCGGATGAGGCGCTCGAGCTCGGCATGGTCAACCGCGTGGTCAGCGAGGCGGAGCTCCCCACCATCGTCGCCGAGCTCGCCCAGACCCTGGCTGCGGGCCCAACCCTGGCCTACGGCTCCATCCGGCGCTCGGTCGCCTTCTCGGCAGGTCACCCACTGAGCGAGTCACTTGCCCAGGAAGCCGACCAGATGGCACTTACCGGCGCCAGCCAGGACCACGCCGCCGCGGTCGCGGCCTTCCTTGCCAAGGAGAAGCCGGCCTTCCGGGGTCGCTGAAGAACCGAAGAGCCCTACGGCAGGGCGGCTGCCCGCTCAGGGGACGCTGCGCACCAGCGTGTAGCCGTCGGCGTTGTGGACGAGCACGTACCTCNTGCCGGGGTGCAGAGACTGGGCGTACTCCACCGGATCACGCATCGCCGGGTCTTGGTCCGTGTTGGAGATCAGGACGAACTGCGGTACCACCGGTGAGGTGTTACCGACAAAGAACACCCGGGNTCGGTTCGTCAGCTTGGCGATCAGGCCGAGGTCGGTCTCGACGGTCGCGCCGTCNGGAATCTTCGACAGAACCCGCTCGGCGGCTTGGGCACGAGGGCTGGGCTGGTAGGTCGCGGGATTGACCAGGTCCTTGAACGCATAGCGCGTGCAGAGAAACACCCCCACGAGCAGAGCCAGGGTGGGGGCCACGCGGGCGTACCAGCGCAACGGCCGCCAGCTGTCCCGCCGAGCTCGCACCGCGCCGTCGACCAGGGCGGCGAACACGATCGGCATCAACACCAGGTCGTAATGGAACGACTGTCCCCAGAAGTTCTGGTTGGTCGAGAGAAAGCGCCAGCCCAGCGTTGGCAGCACCAGGATCAGCAAGGGCGACTGCGTGGCCAGGAAAGCCGTCACCCCCAGCAACAAGAGCACCGTGGTCGCTCCGGGCGCGGATGTCGCCACATCAAGAGGCAGAAAGAGAATGCGGTGCAGCAGAGACTCACCGGTTCCCGACGGTGCCGCCAGCACGGACAAGCGGGAGTCGCTGCCCTTCGCCTTGAAGTGCGGCATCAGGACCCCAGTCGTGAACGCGAACGAGGCGAGCCCGAAGACTGCAAGTCCGACACCCCATCGCCGTGCACCGATCAGCACGAGGACCAGCCCGAGGGCGGCGACGGTCAGCCCGAGGTCCTCCTTGACCAGGACGAGAGGGGCCGCCCAGGCCACCACGTGTGTCCACCGACCCGAGAGCAACGCCTCGAGCGCGAACGCCAGCAATGGCACCGCCAGGCACACCTCATGAAAGTCGAAGTCCACCGCGGCCTGGATGCCGTAGGACATGCCGAACGCCAGACCGACCGCGACACCGGGCCATCTGCCCAGGTGACGTAT
>JGI24138J36424_10000515_pt1 | contig 12258 bp, 8 predicted proteins | sample BarGraNGADG00312_2_FD_36424 | JGI IMG/M metagenome (IMG submission 36424) | reverse complement strand
TCCGAGTATGTCTGGGTCGGGGTCACCGGGTGCTACCCGAACGGCCGTCTGTGGCGAAGTTCACACACAACCTTCACGTTCCGGCGGGGCCGTTCCGGGCCGTTCCGGGCCGTTCAGGCCCGTTCCGGGCCGTTCCGGTCGAGGCCGNCTCGGGCCTCGTGAACGCCGTCCGGACGATTCAGGCCGAGACGTCCTCGCGCATTCGCTGGCTGNCAACGGTCGTCACGCCGTCTCCGCGCATGGTCACGCCGTACAGGGAGTCCGCGATCTCCATCGTGCGCTTCTGGTGCGTGATGATGATCAGCTGACTGCCGTGCTGGAGCTCGGTGAAGATCTCCAGCAGGCGGCCCAGGTTGACGTCATCGAGCGATGCCTCGACCTCGTCGAGGACGTAGAACGGGCTCGGCCGCGCCTTGAAGATGGCGATCAGGAGCGCGATCGCGGTGAGCGAGCGCTCGCCACCCGAGAGCAGTGACAGCCGCTTGACCTTCTTTCCGGCGGGCCTCGCCTCCACCTCGATGCCGGTCGCGAGCATGTCGTCGGGCTCGGTCAGCATGAGTCGGCCCTCGCCGCCCGGGAACAGCCGGGCGAAGACACCCTCGAACTGCTCCGCGGTGTCCCGGAAGGCGTCGGCGAAGACCTGCTCGACCCGCGTGTCGATCTCACGGATGATCTCGAGCAGGTCGGCGCGGCTCTTCTTGAGGTCGGCGAGCTGCTCGGTCAGGAACTGGTGCCGCTCCTCGAGCGCCGAGAACTCCTCGAGTGCCAAGGGGTTGACCCGCCCGAGCAGGGAGAACCCACGCTCAGCGATCCGGAGTCGCTTCTCCTGGTCCGCCCGGAGGTAGGGCACGAACTGCGGCTCGGCCGCGGCGCCGCCGTCCGCGGCTTCGAGGGCGAGGACCGGAACGAGCTGGTGCGGTCCGTACTCCGCGAGCAGCACCTCGGGATCGATGCCGAGGTCCTCGATCGCGCGGTCTTGGAGCTGCTCGACCCGCAGCGCCTGCTGGGCCCGGGCGACCTCGTCGCGGTGCGCGACGTCGGTCAGCTCGGCGAGCTCGCGGCCGAGACCATCCGCCTGACCCCGCAGGGCCGCGAGAGCCGCGTCCCGCTCGGTCCGGGCCGCCTCCGCCGCCTCGCGCTCCTCGGTCGCCCGCTGCAGCGAGCCGTCCAGGGCGAGTAGCGCGCGCTGCGCCCCCGAGTGCACCGCGGCGGCGACCGTGGCCTGTCGGATCCGCTGACGTTCGCGCACCTGGGCTCGCTCGCGCGCATCACGTTCGGCCTGCGCGGCCCGCTCGAGCGAGTCCGCCCGGTTCGCCAGCGCGCGGGCGCGCTCCTCACCGGTGCGCAGGGTGAGCCGAGCCTCCGTCTCGCGGCCGCGGGCGGCCGCGGCGAGGTCCGCCAACCGGCCCCGGTCCTCGGTCTGGGTGGTGAGTGACTCGGCGATCTCGGCCGGTTCGGCCTGCGCCGCGGTGAGGCGTTCGCTCAGCGCGGCGAGCTCCACCTGGCCGGCCTCGAGCTGCTCGACGGCGCCGTCCAGCGACCTCTGGACCCGATCCGCCTCCGCTCGCGCGGCCCGTGCCGCCGAACCGAACTGGCCGAGCTGTTCCGCCACCGCGGCCATCGCGGCGTCGGACTCGTGCAACCGGTCCAGGGTCCGTTCGTAGTCCTCGCGAGCCCGCGCCTCCGCGTCCTGCGCGGTGGCCAGCTCGAACCGGATCCGTTCCCCGCGCGCGACGGCGTCGGTGTGCTGCGAGCGCGCTTCGTCCAGGGTGGCCTGGAGCTGCAGGACGCTCGGCGCGTCCGCGGAGCCGCCGGAAGCGGCGGTCGCGGAGAGCAGGTCCCCGGACCGCGTGACGACGGTGAGCTCGGGGCGCTCGGCGACGAGCGCGCGAGCGTGGGCGAGGTTCTCGACGACGACGACCCCAGCCAGCAGTGCCGTCACCGCGGCATCCACCGACTTCGGCGCGGTCACCAGCGAGCGGGCCCAGCGGGCACCGTCCGGGAGGCTGACGTGATCGTCCGCGGCGACCGGAGCGCCGGTGCCGATCACCAGGCGGGCCCGACCGGCGTCGTCGGTGCGCAGCCAGCGCAGTGCGTCCACGGCGGCGTCGACGGACTCCACGGCCACGGCGTCCGCGGCCGGGCCGAGCGCCGCCGCGATGGCGTCCTCGTAGCCGTGGGTCACGCCGAGCAACGCGGCGACCGAGCCGAGCGTGCCGCGCAGACCCTCCGCCGCGAGCAGCGCACCCGCACCGTCCTTGCGGGTCAGGCTCATCTCCAGGGCATCGACCCGGGCGGCCCAGGTCGAGCGTTCGCGGTCGGCGACCTGCTCCTGCTCGCGCAGCTCGCGCATCCGCTCGACCGCCCGCTCGAGGGCAGCCGCGGCCGCCTCGTGCTCGGCATCGAGGCTCTCTTCGCCTTGTTCCGCGCCGGTGACCTGCGTCTCGAGCATGGAGAACTGCTCCGTGGCGGTCTGTCCGCGCTTCTCGGCCTCGAGCAGCACCTCGCGGAGCCGCCCGATCTCCGCCTCGGTCGCCTCAAGCCGGCTGCGTCGCGCCGCGACCTCGCCGGCCAGCTGAGCGAGGCCCTCGCGCCGGTCCGCGGCCGCGCGCTGCAGCGTGCCGAGGGCACGTTCCGCCTCGCCGACGCTGTCCTCGGCGGCCTGCCGGTCGGTGACCGCGGCCTCGAGCGCGGTTCGGGCGAGCTCCACCTCGGCCTCGAGCTCGGCCTGCGCGGCCCGGACCCGCTCGGCCTGCGCGTCCAGGTCACCCAGGTCACGGTCGTCCTCGACGCCCGCGGCGGTGCCGAGCAGCCGGCTCCGCTCGCTCGCGAGGGTGGCGGTGCCGCGCAACCGTTCGCGCAGCGAGGACAAGCGGTACCAGACCTCGCTCGCCTCGGACAGCTGGGGCACCGCCTGCGCGGCCTGGGACTCGAGACCGGCGAGGCGGGCGCGCACGTCGGCCAGCGACCCCTCGACCTCGGTGCGACGCGAGTTGAGCGCCGTCTCGTCCGCGATCTCCTGCTGCAGGGTCGCGGTGAGCTGGGCGAGGTCGTCGGCCAGCAGGCGGGCCTTCGCGTCCCGCAGGTCCGCCTGGATGACCTGGGCCTTGCGCGCCACCGCGGCCTGCCGACCGAGCGGTCCGAGCTGGCGGCGGATCTCCGCCGTCAGGTCACCGACCCGGGTCAGGTTGGCCTGCATGGCATCGAGCTTGCGGAGCGCCTTCTCCTTGCGCTTGCGGTGCTTGAGGACGCCCGCGGCTTCCTCGATGAACCCGCGTCGCTCCTCGGGGGTCGCGCGCAGCACGGCATCGAGCTGGCCCTGGCCGACGATGACGTGCATCTCGCGGCCCATGCCGGTGTCCGAGAGCAGCTCCTGGATGTCGAGCAGCCGGCACGGCGAACCATTGATCGCGTACTCGGAACCGCCGTTGCGGAACAGCGTCCGCGAGATCGTCACCTCGGAGTAGTCGATCGGCAGGGCGCCGTCGGCGTTGTCGATCGTCAGGCTGACCTCGGCGCGGCCGAGCGGCGCGCGGCCGGCGGTGCCGGCGAAGATGACGTCCTCCATCTTGCCGCCGCGCAGGCTCTTGGCACCCTGCTCACCCATCACCCAGGCGAGCGCGTCGACGACATTCGACTTGCCGGAGCCGTTCGGGCCGACGACGCAGGTGACGCCCGGTTCGAGGTGGAGGGTCGTCGCCGAGGCGAACGACTTGAAGCCCCGAAGGCTCAGCGTCTTGAGGTGCACAGGGGCAGCCTACGAGAGGTCGAGCAGAATCCCGTGGAGACGAGGCTCAGAGCGATGGGAACCACAGGGCGATCTCGCGCGCGGCGGACCCCGGCGAGTCCGAACCGTGCACGATGTTCTGGATCACGCCGCCACCCCAGTCGCGCGCCAGGTCACCGCGGATGGTCCCGGGCGCGGCCGCCGTCGGGTCGGTCGCCCCGGCGAGAGAGCGGAAGCCGTCGATCACGCGTTCGCCGGTCGCGACCGCGGCAACCACCGGGCCGGAGAGCATGAACTCGAGCAGCGGCTGGTAGAACGACTTGCCCTGGTGCTCGGCGTACTGCTCCGCGAGCAGCTCGGGCGTCGCGGTGCGGAACTCGATCGCGGCGAAGCGGTAGCCCTTGCTCTCGATCCGGCGCAGCACCTCTCCGACCAAGCCGCGGTTCACGCCGTCGGGCTTGATCAGGACCAGGGTGCGTTCGAGGTGCCGTGCATCAGTCATGGCGGAACCCTATCCGGCGTCGAGCCCGCCCGAGCCGGGTTCTGAGGGCTCGACCTCGACGCGCTCGCGCCGCTCACGGTCGATCCGCGCCCCGAGCCGGAGCGCGGCGATCCAGAGCGCGACGAAGACGGCCCAGGTCACCAGGAACATGACGCCGGCGGCATCCTTCGTCGCCGCGACCACCGCGCCGACCAGCACGAGGACCTGGAGCACACTGCCGGCCAGGTAGGCACCCGGCCGGCGCAGCGTCCCGGCGAGCAGCAGGCAGCTCAGCGTGGCCGCGCCGCCGACAACCCAGATCGTCCCGGTGGGCGCCAGGCGCAGCCCGTAGGCGACCAGCGTGCCGAAGAACGCCACGAAGGCCTCCAGGGTCAGCATGGTCGCGGCGAACTGTCGCCGGGCCGACCGCGGTCCGCGCGCGGCGGCAGTCGACTGCCCTGCTCCGGGGTCTGCGNCGCTCATCGCTGCTCAGGTTACCGGCGCCGCGCGAGCAGGCGCGCGCGCCNCTACGCCTCGCCGAACCCCGCTGAGATCGCCGCGACGACGGCGCCCACCGCCTGCTCGGCCGCCGGTCCGGTCGCCGTGACGGTCAGCTCGCGCCCCCCGNTCGCGCCGAGCTTCATCAGCTCGAGCATGCTCGCCGCGTTGACGCCGTTGACCCGCACCTCAGCGTCGAAGCCGGCGACCATCCGGGCGAGCACGGCGGCCGGCCGAGCGTGCAGGCCCAGCGGGTTGCGGAGCGTCACCGCAGCGCTGTNGAGCTGGCCGGGCCGTCGGGCGNCGGGTTGGCCGGGCCGTCGGGCGGCNGAGCAACCGCGGCCAGGCCACGGGCTGCCTCGGCCACCTCGTCGAGCGCCGCGCCGATCTGCGCGGCGACCGCGGCGGCCACGGCCCCCTCGACGAACGGGCCGTCCACGACCCGGACCCTCGCCGCGGCCTCGGGCGCCAGCAGCTCGACCGCGAGCTCGGCCGCCATCACGGCGGAGCCGAGGTCCGTGAGCACCACCGCTCCCAGGCCCTCGGCGATGACCTGGACCAGCGCCGCGCGGACCGCCTCGGTGTCTGTGCCGATACCGCCGTCCGGGTTGCCACCAACGGCGAGGATCCGCACGTCGGGCGCCATCTGCTCGGCGACCTCGGCGCAGCCACGCGCGAGCGTCGCGGAGTGCGTNACNAGGACCAGGGCGACGTCGGGTGCGCGGCCTGGCCCGGTATCGCTCATCCGACACCTGCCGCCGACGCCGCCGCCCGGACGATCAGGGCGCTCGAGACCGCCCCGGGGTCGCGGTGGCCCCGGGACCGCTCGCCGAGGTANCTGGCGCGCCCCTTCGTGGCCATCAGCGGATCGGTGGCGACGGCTCCCGCNTCGGCCGCCTCGGCGGCCACCACGAGCAGCTCGGCCGGTCGCAGCCCGGCCCGGCCCGCGGCTCTCCGCGCGGCCTCGACGGCGGGCGACCACGCATCGACCATCGTCTTCTCCCCCACCCGGGCCTTNCCGCGCCTCACGACGCCGTCGAGGGCGGCCTCGAGCAACCCGACCGTTCCGCTCGAGTCGAGCACCGGGACCGCGGTGACGCGGGACGCGGACAGGTACGCCGTGCCGTAGAGCGCACCGGCAGCACCGCCCACGGTCGACATCACGGTCGTGGCGACGAGCCTGAGCACCTCGCCGACCGTCGTCGGCGGCTCCTCGAGCGCGTCCAGCCGCGCCACCACGGCCCGGAAGCCGCGGTCCAGGTTCTCGCCGTGGTCGCCGTCACCGATCTGGCGATCCAGCTCGACGAGCTCGTCCCGGCGGGCCGCGACCTCGACGGCGGTCAACCGCACCCACGCGATCGCCCAGTCCACGTCGAGAACCACGGTCACACCCCCCAGCGGAGCGCCGCGGTCATCACCGGCGCGTCCCAGAGCTCGAGCAGCTCGTCATCCAGTCGCGCGACCGTCACGGACGCGCCGCGCATCTCCAGGGAGGTCACGTAGTCGCCGAGCAGCGAGCGCGCCACGACGATGCCCCGGTCTTCGAGCTGGCGCGCCGCGCGCCGGTAGACGATCGCCAGCTCGGACTGCGGAGTGCCACCCATCCCGTTGACCATCAGCAGCACTCGCTCACCGCGGGCCAGGCCGAGGTCTGCGCAGACCGGGTCGAGCAGCAGGTCGGTGATCGCGTCCGCGCTCGCGAGCGGGATCCGGCGCCGCCCGGGTTCCCCGTGGATGCCGACGCCGAGCTCGATCTCGTCCTCGGCCAGGTCGAAGCCGGGCGACCCGACGTGCGGCACCGTGCCGGCCTCGAGCGCCACCCCCATGCTGCGAACGTTCGCGATGACCCGCCGGGCGATCGCCTCGACCGCATCGAGGTCGTCGCCGCGCTCGGCCGCGGCNCCNGCNAGCTTCTCGACCAGCACCGTCCCGGCGACCCCGCGGCGTCCCGCCGTGTAGAGCGAGTCCTCCACCGCGACGTCGTCGTTCACCAGGACCGTGCGCGTCTCCAGGACCGTGCGCGTCTCCAGGNCCGTGCGCGTCTCCAGGNCCGTGCGCGTCTCCAGGCCCGCCAGCTCCGCCAGCTCGGCGGCGATCTCGAAGTTGAGCACGTCCCCGGTGTAGTTCTTCACGATCAGGAGCACCCCGCCACCGACCTCGGCCGCTTGCACTGCGGCGAACACCTGGTCCGGCGTCGGCGAGGTGAAGATGGTGCCCGGGACCGCGGCGTCGAGCATGCCCGGCCCGACGAAACCGACGTGCAGGGGCTCGTGCCCGCTGCCGCCGCCACTGACGAGCGCGACCTTGCCGGCCCGCGCCGGCCGCGCCCGGGTCANGAAGAGCGGGTCGGTGTGCAGTCGCACCAGGTCGGGGTGGGCCAGGGCGAAACCCTCGGCGGCCTCGCGGACGACGTCGCCGGGATCGTTGATGAGCTTCTTCATCCGCACCCCTCTCCCACTCGTCTCCCCCGAACCCAACGCGGTCGGAGCAGCGGCCCGGGCACCGTTCAGCCCCGGCCGAGCAGGATCCGCGCCTCCGCGGCCATCGTGACGGATCCGGTGACCAGCACGCCAGAGCCGTACGGCTGCTCGCCCTCGGCACGCTGCACGGCCAGGTCGATCGCGTCGTCGAGCCGCTCCACCGCGTGCACCCGGTCCTCGCCGAACACCTCGAAGGCGATCTCGGCGAGATCCGCGACCTCGAGGGCCCGCATCGAGCTGGACCGGGTGATCACGATCTCGGCCAACAAGGGCTCGAGCGCGGACAGCAGGCTCTCCGCGTCCTTGTCCTCGAGGATTCCGACGACGCCGACCAGTCGGGTGAAGTCGAAGGCCTCCTCGATCGCCCCGACGAGCGCCTCGACCCCCGCGGGGTTGTGCGCGGCGTCGACCAGGATGGTGGGCGAGGTGCGCACCACCTCGAGCCGGCCGGGTGAGTCGACCGCGGCGAACGCGGCGCCGACGATCTCCGGGTCGAGCGCGTCGCCGTCGCTGAGCAGGGCCTCGACCGCCGCGAGGGCGAGCAGCGCGTTGTGCGCCTGGTACTCGCCGTGCAGGGGCAGGTACAGGTCCGGGTAGAGGCCCATCGTGGTGCCGAGCGAGATCATCTGACCGCCGACCGCGACCCGTCGGCTGATCACCTCGAGGTCGATGCCCTCGCGGCGCAGCTGCGCGTGGTTCGCCTCGGCGGCGTCCAGCAGGACCCCCTCGACCTCCTCGCGCTGGGCGGCGATGACGGCGGTGGCACCGGGCTTGATGATCCCGGCCTTCTCGCTCGCGATGCCGCTGAGCTCGTACCCGAGCCAGCGCTCGTGGTCGCGCGAGATCGGGGTGATCACGGCCACCTCGCCGGTCGCGACGTTCGTCGCGTCCCAGCTGCCGCCCATCCCGACCTCGACGACGGCCACCTCGACGGGCGCGTCCGCGAACGCCGCGAAGGCCATCACGGTAAGGACCTCGAAGAAGCTCATCGACGGGCCACCGCGCTGGCGCGAGCGGGTGTCGACGATGTGGATGGTCGGCGCGACCTCTTGCCAGACCTCGACGAAGTGCGCCGCACTGATCGGCTCGCCGTCGATCGCGATCCGCTCGCGCACGCTGGTGAGGTGCGGGCTGGTGAACCGACCGGTACGCAGCCCGTGCGCGCGGACCAGGCGCTCGATCATCCGCGACGTCGACGTCTTGCCGTTCGTGCCGGTGACGTGGATGACCCGGAAGGTCGTCTCGGGGTCGCCGAGCAGGGCGCAGGCCTCCCGGACCCGGTCCAGGGTCGGCTCGAAGTCGTGCTCGGGCGCGCGGGACAGGATGTGCGCGTAGACCTCCTTCGCGGCCTCCTCGGCACTCAGCCCGCCCGGCTCGATCGATCTGGACTCCCGGATCACGACGACTCCGCCTTAGCCACCAGCACCGCGAGCTCGCCCGGTGCATCGATGAGCGTCACGGTGAATGCCAGCGTCTCTCTCGCGATCAGCTCCTCGTGAGCCTGCACCGCGGGACGCCACCCGGCCGGCACCGCGAGGGTCAGGTGGATCCGGTCCGCGACGTGCAGACCGGCCGCCTTGCGCTCGTCCTGGACGGCGCGCACGACGTCGCGGGCATAGCCCTCGGCGCGTAGCTCGTCGGTGAGCGCGATATCGAGCACGACGAAGCCGCCACCGGGTAGGACCCCCGCCGCGACCTCGTCGCCGGCGCGGTCCGAGACCACCGTCGCGAGCTCGTACTCACCCTCGACGAGCTCGACGCCACCCGCGACCACGACCCCGTCCGGGCGCTGCTCCCAGTCGCCGGACTTCGAGGCCCGGATCACGTCCTGGACCCCTCGGCCGAGGCGTGGCCCGGCAGCCCGGGCGTTCACGGTGAGCTGGCTGGACACGCCCCACTCGCTCGCGGCGGCGTCCTGGAGCCCGACCACCCGGACGTTCTTGACGTTGACCTCAGCCGCGATGAGCGCGGTGTACGGCGCGGCCGCCGCCGGGTCCTCGAGGGCGATCCGCAGCTCGATCAGCGGCTGGCGCACCCGCAGGCCGTTCACCTTGCGCAGGCCGAGGGTGACGGAGACAACCTGCCGCACCGCGTCCATCGCCGCGACCAGTTCATCATCCGCGGCGAGCACCCGGCCCTCGGGCGTGGCAGCGCCGTCGGCGTCGACGAGCAGCGGCCAGTCGGTCAGGTGCACGCTGCGCCCGCCGGTCAGCCCGCGCCAGATCTCCTCGGTGAGAAGCGGGGCGAGCGGAGCCATCACCCGGGTGAGCACCTCGAGCGCGGTCGCCAGGGTCGAGAACGCTGCCTCGTCCTCGGACCAGAACCGGTCCCGGGAGGTGCGCACGTACCAGTTGGTCAGCACGTCCAGGTGCTCGCGAACCGCCTCGCACGCGCCGGGGACGTCGTACCCGTCGAGCTGCGCGGTGACGGTCGCGACGAGCGCGCGGGTCCGGGCCAGCAGATAGCGGTCCATTACCGGGAGGTTCGCGACGGCGTCGGCGGTGAGCGGAGCGGCGACCAGGCCCGCCCCACCCTTCGCGGCACCCGCGTAGAGCGCGAAGAAGTACCAGGTGTTCCAAAGCGGCAGGAGCACCTGGCGGACGCTCTCCCGGATGCCCTCCTCCGTGACGACGAGGTTGCCGCCGCGAAGGATCGGGGAGGCCATCAGGAACCAGCGCATCGCGTCGGACCCGTCCCGGTCGAAGACCTCGTTGACGTCCGGATAGTTCCGCAGCCTCTTGGACATCTTCCGACCGTCCGAGCCGAGCACGACGCCGTGGCTCACGCAGGTGCGGAAGGACGGCTTGTCGAAGACTCCAGTGGCCAGGACATGCAGCGTGTAGAACCAGCCGCGGGTCTGCCCGACGTACTCGACGATGAAGTCGCCCGGGTAGTGGTGCTCGAACCAGTCGCGGTTCTCGAACGGGTAGTGCACCTGGGCGTACGGCATCGAGCCGGAGTCGAACCAGACGTCCAGGATGTCGGGGATCCGGCGCATCATCGACNNNCCGCTCGGGTCGTCCGGGTTCGGCCGGACCAGCTCGTCGATGAACGGCCGGTGCAGGTCGGTCACCGGCACCCCGAAGTCGCGCTCGAGCTCCTCGAAGGAGCCGTACACGTCGATCCTCGGGAACGCCGGGTCGTCGCTCTGCCAGACCGGGATCGGGGTGCCCCAGTACCGGTTGCGCGAGATGGACCAGTCGCGGGCGCCCTCGAGCCACTTGCCGAACTGGCCGTCCTTGATGTGCTCCGGCACCCAGGTGATCTCGTGGTTGAGCTCCACCATCCGGTCCCGGAAGGCCGTCACCTGGACGAACCAGCTGGAGACCGCCATGTAGATGAGAGGCTCCCGGCACCGCCAGCAGTGTGGGTAGGAGTGCTCGTACGTCTCGCGGCGCAGCAGCACCGTGCCGGGGCTGACGGAAGCGGCGATCGGCCCCTCGGGCGCACCCCGCGTCACGGCCCTGAGCGCGTCGATGATCGGCGCGTTGGCGTCGAAGACGTGCATGCCCTCGAGCCCCACGCACGGGTGGGTGAACCGCCCGTCCGGACCGACCGGAACCACGGTCTCGACACCGGCCGCGTCCAGCACCGTCTTGTCGTCCTCACCGAAGCCGGGCGACAGGTGGACAAGTCCGGTGCCGTCCTCCGTCGTGACGAAGTCAGCGGCGACCACCCGGTGGGCGTTCTCGGCGCCGAGGTAGTACGTGAACGGGGGCGTGTAGCGGCGGCCGATCAGGTCGGCCCCGGTGAGGCGCTCGACGATGTGATCGGCTGCGTCCTCGCCGAGCTCGCGGCTGTACGCGGACAGCCGTGCCGCCGCGATCAGGTATCGCTCCGGTACCCCGGTCACGTCGCTCTCGACGACGACGTAGTCGACGTCGGGGTGCACGGCGATGCCCATGTTCGACGGAAGGGTCCACGGCGTCGTCGTCCAGATGAGCGCGAGCTCGCCCGTCTCCAGCCGGCACCCGACGGTGATCGCCGGGTCCTGCCGGTTCTGGTAGATGTCGTCGTCCATCCGCAGCTCGTGGCTGGACAGCGGCGTCTGGTCGTTCCAGCAGTACGGGAGCACCCGGTAGCCCTCGTAGACCAGACCCTTGTCGTACAGCTGCTTGAACGCCCAGATGACGCTCTCCATGTACCACGGCTCGAGCGTCTTGTAGTCGTGCTCGAAGTCCACCCAGCGCGCCTGGCGGGTGACGTACTCCTGCCACTCGTGGGTGTAGCGCAGCACCGACTCGCGGCACTTCGCGTTGAACTCGGCGATGCCCATCTCGTCGATCTGCGCCTTGGTCTTGATGCCGAGCTGGCTCATCGCCTCGAGCTCAGCAGGCAGACCGTGGGTGTCCCAGCCGAACCGGCGTTCGACCCGGCGGCCGCGCATCGTCTCGAACCGCGGCACGACGTCCTTGACGTAGCCGGTGAGCAGGTGGCCGTAGTGCGGCAGGCCGTTGGCGAACGGCGGGCCGTCGTAGAAGACGAACTCGTTCGCGCCGAACTCGCCCGCGGGGCGCTGGTCGATCGAGGCCTGGAAGGTGCCGTCGTGCTGCCAGTAGGCGAGCACGTCCTGCTCCATCGCGGGGAAGCTCGGGGAAGCGGGCACGCCGACGGTGCCGTCGGATCCGTCGCGGTGCAGCGGGTACGCCATCAGGTGGCTCCAGGTCGTGTCGTCGTCCGTCAGGTGCTGCGAGGACGAAGGGCCGGAGCCCACCGCGGTACCACCCCGCTTGCCGCCACCTGCACCCGGGTAGGGCGCGAGCGGGACGACCACTCGTTGTCGGCGATGACGGGCCGCCCCGTCCGGTTCTACTGAGCGCGGCCACGCGGCCGACGCCGTTCTTCCGGAGGCTCACCGGTGATTGCCGGGTCGAAGCCTGTCTGCGCATCGTACCGGCGCGGACCGTCCGCAACCGCATCCTTTGGCTCGCGGCCAATCCGTCCGCGCCGCCGGGCCGAACACCGGTCATGGCAACCCTCTTCTTCGTCGGACTGGTCTCGGGCCTGATCACGGCGATCTCGCCCTGCGTCCTGCCGGTCCTGCCGGTGGTGCTGACCAGCACCATCCAGGA
>JGI24138J36424_10000513_pt1 | contig 12278 bp, 9 predicted proteins | sample BarGraNGADG00312_2_FD_36424 | JGI IMG/M metagenome (IMG submission 36424) | reverse complement strand
GCCGACAGGTATATTATGGGAACCTGCCCTCATTGCGGAAATGAGAACGCTTACGGTGACCAGTGTGAAAAATGCGGAACCTCGCTCAGCCCAAACGAACTCATAAATCCGCACTCAACAGTCAGTGGCAGTAAACCGGTTTTACGCGATACACTTCACTGGTATCTCCCTCTTGACAAGTACGAACCATGGCTTAAAAAATGGATTCTCGATGATCATAAAGAGTGGAAAGTAAATGTGTATGGACAGTGCAAATCATGGCTCGATCAGGGATTGAAGCCCAGGGCAGTGAGCCGCGATCTCGACTGGGGCGTACCCGTTCCTGTTGAGGGTGCAAAAGGGAAAGTTCTGTATGTCTGGTTCGATGCCCCTATCGGTTATATATCTGCTACAAAAGAGCTTACTGCCGACTGGGAAAAATACTGGAAGGACAAGGAGACAAAAATGGTTCATTTTATCGGTAAAGACAATATTGTGTTTCATTGTATAATCTTTCCCGCTATGCTTAAAGCAGAGGGCAGTTATATCCTCCCTGAAAATGTTCCTGCCAACGAATTTCTGAATCTTGAAAACGACAAAATATCAACTTCAAGGAACTGGGCAGTATGGCTTCACGAATACCTTGAAGATTTTCCCGGAAACAGGATGTTCTGCGCTATTCGCTTTGTGCCAATGCACCGGAGACAAAAGATAATGATTTCACCTGGAAAGATTTTCAGGCACGAAATAATAACGAACTTGTAGCTATTCTTGGCAACTTTGTCAACCGGACTCTCGTACTTACAAATAATTATTATGAAGGGAAAGTACCTGAAAGAGGCGTAACTGATTCAAATGATGATGCTGTTTTGAATGAGATAATTCGCATTAAGGAAAATGTTGAAATTAGTCTTGAATCATTCCGTTTCCGCGAGGCTCTTAAGGAGGCCATGAATCTGGCACGACTTGGTAATAAGTATCTTGCCGATGCAGAACCATGGAAAGTTATAAAAACCAACCCGGAACGTGTAAAAACAATTATGAATATAGCTTTGCAGATAACTGTAAATCTGACAATTGTATGCGAACCATTTTTACCGTTCTCTATGGAAAAATTACGGGGCTGGATCAATTTAAATGAGCTGAAATGGAACGATGCCGGTAAATCAGATCTGCTTAAACCTGGCCATGTTATTAACAGGCCCGGATTGCTATTTGAAAAGATTGAAGATGAAGAGATCACCCGGCAGATAGATAAGCTTCTTGCAACAAAAAAAGCAAATGAGGCTGCCGGCGCAAAAACTACTCCCGGAAAAGATCCGATAGTTTTTGATGATTTTTCCAAAATTGATATAAGAACCGCAACTATTCTTGAAGCTGAAAAAGTCCCTAAAACTACCAAACTTCTTAAACTCAGGATTGATACCGGCATCGATATCAGGACTATAGTTTCAGGTATTGCTGAATACTACGAGCCTGAAACCATTATTGGTAAACAGATATCTATTGTAGCGAATCTTGAACCACGGAAGATCAAAGGAATTGAATCGAAAGGGATGATCCTTATGGCAGAAGATAAAAATGGTAAACTTGTAATGGTTGCTCCTTCTGAAAAAGTGAGTAACGGTAGTATGATAAAATAGCAGCCTGTATATGGCTGCTCTTTCTTATAAAATCGTTCTTTGATTCAGGAAATACTCTTATCGATGATCAGATGATGCGTATAAGCCTATATATGCACCAACAAATCCTCCTGCAACTTCAGTACTCAGATTGGTCGCATTAACATCCTGCTTTATAAGTGACCATTTGTCTTTCTTAAGAGCATAATAGAAGCTATATTTCCCTGAACTTCCTTCAATTTTAAGATATATCATTTCAGACGGCTCCATTTTTGACAATTCATCAGATGCGATAATGAGAGACTTTCCTGAATTACTATCATTGCCTGCTCTTTCAACAAAAACAGCATATTTGTCATTCTCTTTTTTCAATCCCAGATACAGGTAGTTTTTCTCATTCTGAAAAGCAATTAACCCGGCTGTTTCATTCAGGTTGAGCGTTTTAAACCTTACCGCAGTTACTGCTGAGAAAACAGAATGTTGCTGCCTTCTTCCGATAAAACCAGGATTTTCAAATGAAGCAATTGATACTGGCTGCAATTCCATTCTAAAGAAGCCGGGATTACTTGTTAAGCTATACCACTTTTTACGTGGTGTACGAATAAAATTCCAGTTCAGGTTCAGAGTCGAATCTATAAAATCGTCCCTCCATATGAAATTCCCGGTGGTAGGTAAGCCGGATCTTTGTGGTGCAGGCAATTTCGGTTTCTGCACCAGGTATGAAATTTTTTCAGCACGATTTGTGATGACCGGCCATCCGTTGTTCCACGAAACGGGCAGCATAAATGTTTCCCTGCCGGTATTGAAATAATTCTTTTCATACGGTCTGCACCCTAAAAATACCGCCCACCATTCCCCGTTCTGTGTTTGAACAAAATCTGCGTGACCCGTACAAGTTACAGGGTTTATTCGTTCAGGATTCAGGTCTCGCTGTGTAAGGATTGGATTTCCCGGAAATACTTCATAAGGTCCCCATACAGATCCGGATCTGAAGACAACTTCAGAATGATTTATCTCAGTTCCTCCTTCTGCTGCTATTAAATAATAATACCCTTGAGTTTGAATGATATGCGGACCTTCGATCCAGATAGGTTTTTTTGAGATATCCGTACCGCCGTTAACAATGATTTTCCTTGGCCCGGCTAACTTTCCTGTTTCAATATCAAATTCCTGAATCCATATCGCCCTGTGACCCGGGTATAGTGCTATATTTCCTTCAGGGGAACCATTGTTTAACACATAGGCCTTCCCGTTGCTATCAAAAAAGAAGGAAGGATCAATACCATCAATTTCAGGAAGCAGGACCGGATCAGACCAGGGACCTGTAGGGTTTTTTGATGTAACATAAAAATTTCCAATCCCGTTCACTACAGTGCAAACAACATAAAAAGTACCATTATTATATCGGATAGTTGGTGCAAAGATGCCTTCAGAAATCTTCAATTTATCAAGATTAAGCTGCGATGGCCTGTTCAGTACATAACCGAGTTGCTCCCAGTGTACCAGATCGTTGCTATGAAATATCGGTATGCCCGGATAGTATGAAAAACTTGAATTGACCAGGTAATAATCATTCCCAACCCTGCAAATACTCGGATCGGGATAAAACCCTGCCAGTACAGGATTCAGGTACTGATCAGGTGAAGGCTTAAAAGCATTAAAAACTGGATCATTCCCCTGATATTCAAACCAATCAAAAAAACATATCTCTTTTCTTGTGAATATACCTTATTATTACAGGTAAAGAGTTGCACACAAATAATAAATAAACAAAAGACCAGGTGTTTATTCGTTTTTTTCATGCTTCATTAGTTTATCCTATTTAACAATCAGCTTAATTATAACATCTGTTTCTGTACGTTTGGACAGTATAAAAAAACCGGCTCTGATGAGACGGTCTGATTTTGAATACCTTTTACTATTTTTTTCTGGAAATCCAGGTCCCCGGGAAGTTCTTTGCGATGCTATCTTTTTTTGTAAGAGCTGTATTCTGATCTTTGCATGTAATAGCACAAACGCGATAAAAACCATTACCTGCAGTTACTATCTCAGGTACAAAGCCTTCTTCTTTCAACATATTTACCTGTGAAACGGCATTTTCTTCTGATTTGAAACTCCCGGTTATAATATAATAAGTATAAGTATCCGCAGCCACAGATACAACAACTTTCGGAGCAGTAGTCTCATCAGAGGTCGGTTTGGCTTTTTCTTCAATCTTTGGCTTTTCAATAGAAATACTCTCGTCCACAGCTTTTCTATTATTTTCAAATTCAGCTGTTACAAGTGGATTCATTGTTGTCGTTTCTACCTTTGCCTTAAAGATCTCAGTTTTTAACGAAACCCCAACCATAAGAGATAAAAGAGGAACGATGATTGCTGCCCTCCAGAGTATTTTTCTTATCGATGCCTTTCTTACAGGATCTTTTTCTGCAGATCTGATGATTCTTTTTCTTACATCATAACCTTCAAGAGGCAAACACTGAAAAGATTCAAGTCCGTAAGCATCAAGATGATAATTTACATTCTTATCAGGCTCAAACTGAACATTGCCTTCATGGTTGTTTATAAAGCTTCCGATGTTATCAAAAACGACCTTTTCTCCCTTTTCAAGTTTTCTTCGAATTTCTGATACAAATTCATCGACCAGATTCCTGGCGTCACCATAATTCATCCTGGAAGAGCTGGAAATTCTGCCTACCAGAAGACCATCATTATGATTCAGGTTCCTGTTAAAAGAGATCTGCTTTACAGGAGGATAAAATGTATCTGTACTTCTGTCAATTCTGGCAGGAGAATAATTTCCTACGAACCCACCAAAACCGGGTACAATAACACAATCGTGACTGAATAATAATTCCCTGATAAAAGCTGTTACATCCACTTCGAAATATTCTTTTAATTAATACAAATTTAAGAAATAAAAGTTATAAACAATAAAAAATTGGATCAGGAGGTCTGTTTGATAATTAACACTGTAGGGCCACGCCATGGCGTGGCCTTAACCTACCAATGGGTAGTTCAATAAAAAATATTATCTTCGCTATTCCAATTTTTGTCATGAGATGAGAGAGATACAAATGGTCGACCTAAGGGCTCAGTATGAGAATATCGGATCGGAAATTGATAATGCTATAAAATCTGTTCTTTTATCCACAGCATTTATTAAAGGACCTGATGTTAAGTTATTTGAAGAAGAGCTTCAGGAATACATGGGTGTAAAACATGTTGTTTCATGTGCTAATGGAACTGATGCACTTCAACTGGCTATGATGGTTCTGGGTCTGAAACCCGGTGATGAGGTGATCACTACAAATTTTACTTTTATAGCTACTGTTGAGGTTGTTGCATTGCTTGGCCTCAAACTGGTTCTTGTAGATCCTGAACCCGGTAGTTTTAACATCTCGGTCGAAGCTGTCAGAAAATCTATCACACCACGAACAAAAGCTATTGTTCCGGTTCATTTGTTTGGCCAGTGTGCCGATATGGAAAGCCTCCTGGAGCTTGCAAAAAAGAATAATCTTTTTGTTATTGAAGATGCTGCACAGGCAACCGGGACAGATTATCTTTTTAAAAATGGAACCTCTAAAAAGGCAGGAACGATAGGGCATATCGGAACAACATCGTTTTTCCCATCAAAAAACCTGGGGTGCTACGGTGACGGAGGTGCACTTTATACAAACGATGATGATTATGCCAGGAAACTGAGAAGCATTGCAAACCATGGAATGAAAGTCAGATATCATTACGGTGATATTGGTATTAATTCAAGATTGGATACAATTCAGGCCGCTATCCTCAGAGTAAAGCTTAAACATCTCTCGAAATTCAATGCTGCACGAAAGGCAGTAGCAGATAAGTACGACCAAGCGTTTGCAGGATGTTGTTCAATAACCGTTCCGGAAAGAGTAAATTATTCTGCTCATATATTTCATCAATACACGATCAAGGTAAAAAACGGGAAAAGAGATGAACTCAAAAAATTTCTTGAGTCTAAGAATATCCCTTCTATGGTTTATTACCCCGGCCCCCTTCATATGCAGGAAGCTTACAGTTACCTGGGATATAAAGAGAATGATTTCCCTGTAACGACTTCATTATGTAAGGAGGTATTATCTTTACCTATGCATCCGGATATGGAGCAGGATCAGCTTGATTACATTATACTGAATGTATTAGAGTTCTTCAATAAATAATCAAAATGGAGAAGGAATATTTCGCCCACGAAACAGCCGTTATAGATGATGGCTGTAAAATTGGAAAAGGAACAAAAATCTGGCACTTCAGTCATATTATGACAGGTTCGGAAATTGGTGAAAAATGTAATATCGGACAGAATGTTGTTATCTCACCTGGCGTAAAACTGGGGAAAAATGTCAAAGTCCAGAATAATGTCTCACTCTATACCGGAGTTATTTGTGAAGATGATGTATTTCTTGGGCCATCAATGGTATTTACAAATGTTATCAATCCCCGAAGCGCAATTGTCCGAAAAGACAGCTACTTCACAACTATCGTTGAAAAGGGTGCCTCAATAGGAGCCAACTCTACGATTGTTTGTGGAAATAAAATCGGTACCTATTCATTTATCGGGGCAGGTGCAGTTGTTACAAAAGATGTTAAACCATATGCTCTGGTTGTTGGTAATCCTGCCAGGCAGACAGGCTGGATGAGTGAATATGGCCATAAACTTGTTTTTGACAATGCCGGATTTGCCTCCTGTCCGGAAAGTGGTGAGAGATACAAGATTGAGAATGGCAAAGTTTCTAAAATATTTTAGTATTTTTATGTCGCTTTTTAGCNTATCAGAATGACTGAATCTCCAAAAAACTTCGGGATAATAGGTGTTGCAGGGTATATAGCCGTGAGGCATCTTCATGCAATAAAGGAAACAGGNAACAANCTTCTTGCCAGTCTTGACAGGTTTGACAGTGTCGGCCGTATAGATAGTTATTTTCCTGAAAGTGATTTTTTTGTGGAGTTTGAACGGTTTGACAGGCATTTCGATAAACTTAAACGAACAGGAACTAAAATTGACTATGTAAGTATCTGCTCTCCGAATTACCTTCACGATTCTCATATACGTTTTGCATTGCGTCATCAGGCTGAAGCAATCTGTGAAAAACCCATTGTTCTCAATCCATGGAATATCGATGCATTGCAGGAGATCGAAAAAGAGACGAGTCGTAGAATCTATACTGTTCTTCAACTTCGTCTTCATCCAAAAATATTAGAATTGAGAAAAAAAATCAGGAGTGGCCCTAAAGATAAAATTTATGATATTGATATGACATATGTAACCAGCCGGGGAAACTGGTATTCAATATCATGGAAAGGAGATATTCAGAAATCAGGAGGAGTAGCAACTAATATTGGTATTCATTTTTTCGATATGCTAAGCTGGATCTTTGGCAATACAAAGAAGAATATTGTTCATCTCCTTGAACCACATAAAGCTGCAGGATATCTCGAGCTTGAAAATGCGCGGGTAAGGTGGTTCCTGAGCCTCGATTATAGTGATATTCCCGATACAGTTAAAGCATCCGGTCAGAGAACCTACAGGTCCATCACAGTAGATGGCGAAGAGATAGAATTCAGTGATGGATTTGCCGACCTGCATACGGTGACATATAAAGAAATTCTCGCCGGAAGGGGATTCGGACTGGAAGAAGCACGCGAGTCTGTCGAGACTGCTTATACAATCAGAAATTCAAAACCTGTCGGACTTAAAGGAAACTATCATCCAATTCTAAAAACGACATAATCTTATGGACATGTATAGTAAACTTATTAAAAAAGAGACAAAACTTTCAGTCATAGGCCTTGGTTATGTAGGCCTGCCAATCGCTCTTGAATTTGCGAAACAGATCAAAGTTGTTGGTTTTGACATCAAACCCGATAGGGTTGCCCTGATGAAAAAGGGTATCGATCCCAGTAACGAACTCACTTTTGAAGCATTTAAGAATACTGATATTGTTCTTACCAGCGATCCTTCAGAATTAAAAACGGCATCATTTCATATCATCGCAGTCCCGACTCCTACCACTAAAACAAATCTTCCTGACCTTACACCTGTTCTTAAAGCATCTGAAACAGTTGGCAGAATTTTAAAAAAGGGCGATTATGTTGTTTACGAATCAACTGTATACCCCGGATGTACAGAGGACGATTGTATTCCCGTACTGGAGAGGTATTCTGAATTAAAATGCGGAACTGACTTTAAAATTGGTTTCTCCCCCGAAAGAATAAATCCGGGAGACTTTAATCATACTCTGACCAAAATTGTAAAAGTAACAAGCGGTTGTGATGCTGAATCTGCTGAAAACATAGCAAAAGTATACGAACTTATAATTAAAGCAGGTGTTCACAGGGCTAGCTCAATTAAGGTTGCAGAGTCTGCAAAAATCATTGAAAATACCCAGCGTGATATTAACATCGCATTTATGAATGAACTGTCGATTATTTTTAACAGGCTGGGTGTCAACACATATGAAGTACTCGAGGCAGCCGGGACAAAATGGAACTTCCTTAAATTTTACCCGGGTCTGGTAGGAGGACATTGTATTGGTGTCGATCCATATTATCTCTCATTCAAGGCAAAAGCCCTGGGATATCACCCGCAGATGATTGATTCGGGAAGGTCTATTAACGATAGTATGGGTGGATATATAGGAAAAGAGACCGTCAAAAAAATAATAGCTGGAGGTAAGAATCTTAAGGGGGCCCGCGTACTGATTATGGGAATTACCTTTAAAGAAGATGTTACGGATATCCGTAATTCAAAGGTTATGGATATTGTCGATGAGCTTAACGATTTCGGAATCTCAGTTGATGTTATCGATCCGGGAGCCGGGAAACATGAGGTTAAAGAAGAATATCAGATTGATCTTAAAGAAAAACCTTCAGGAGAATACGATGCTATAATACTGGCAGTTAGTCATAAAGCATATTTAAAGTTAGATGAATCGTTTTTTACTCCCTTACTAAAGAAGGATGGAATAGTTGTTGACGTAAAAGGAGTTCTTCGGGGAAAGATAAAAAATCATACATACTGGAGCCTGTAAATGAAAAAGAAAATCCTGGTGACAGGAGGAACCGGTTATATTGGATCGCACACAACTGTTGAACTTATTGAAGAAGGATTCGATGTCGTAATAATTGACAACCTGTACAACTCTGAAGCAGATGTGGTTGAGAACATTCAGAAGATAACCGGAGTTAAACCTCTTCTGGAAGTGCTCGACCTTTGCGATCAGGAAAAACTCGACAGATTCATTCAGAAACACAGGGATATTTCTGCTGTCATCCACTTTGCCGCATATAAAGCTGTGGGTGAGTCGGTTATTAAGCCGCTGGAGTATTACCGTAATAACCTGTTATCATTAGTTAATCTTCTCGACGTGATGAAACACTATGGTATCCACGACCTGGTATTTTCATCCTCCTGTACGGTCTATGGACAACCGGAAAAGCTTCCCGTAAATGAGAACTCTCCATTACAACCGGCCACCTCCCCATATGGTAATACAAAACAAATCGGGGAATCAATTATAAGGGATATGACCGTCGCTGACAAAAACACTAAAGCAATTTCATTAAGATACTTTAATCCTATAGGTGCACATCCATCGGCTCTTATTGGTGAATTGCCGAGAGGTGTCCCGGAAAATCTTGTGCCATTTATAACACAGACAGGTTACGGATTAAGAGATGAACTCAAAGTTTTCGGAGATGATTATAATACTCCCGACGGATCATGTATAAGGGATTACCTTCATGTTGTCGATCTTGCAAAAGCACATGTTGTTGCTATCAAAAGGCTGATTGAAGGGAGAATCAAAAAAAATTATGAAGTCTTTAACCTTGGTACGGGTAACGGTGTCTCAGTTCTCGAAGCGATAAAATCATTCGAACGTGTTTCTGGAATTAAATTGAAATACAAAATTGTTGGAAGAAGGGCAGGAGATATTGAAAAGATATGGGCCGATCCTTCACTTGCAAATACGGAATTGGGCTGGAGAACTTTAAGTTCACTCGATGAGGCAATGAAAACAGCATGGGATTGGGAAAAAAACATAAGGACTAAAATGTCATAATTTTGAAAACAATATTAATAACCGGCGGTGCAGGATTTATCGGTTCACATGTCGTCAGAAGATTTGTTGGCAAGTATCCCGGTTACCTGATTGTTAATGCAGATAAGCTTACCTATGCAGGTAACCTGGAGAATCTTGCTGATATAGAAAAAGAAAAGAATTATAAGTTTGAAAAAACTGATATAGTTGAAAAACTATCAGTTCTTGATCTTTTCAAAAAGTACAATTTTGATGGAGTAATACATCTTGCAGCCGAATCGCATGTCGACCGTTCTATAACCGGTCCTGACGAATTTGTTTTTACCAATATCGTTGGAACTGTTAATCTGCTTAATGCTGCTCTTAATAACTGGAAAAACTCATTCGAAGGAAAACTATTCTATCATATTTCAACCGATGAAGTTTATGGTTCACTTGGAAAAGAGGGTCTCTTCACTGAGGAGACTGCTTATGATCCTAAAAGTCCGTATTCAGCATCGAAAGCAAGCTCCGACCACATGGTCAGAGCCTATAACCATACTTTCGGACTTCCAACAGTGATCTCTAATTGCTCAAATAACTACGGACCAAACCAGTTCCCCGAAAAGCTCATACCTCTTGCAATTAATAATATAAAAAATAATAAGCCTATCCCTGTTTACGGTAAAGGAGAGAATATCCGCGACTGGTTATATGTTGAAGATCATGCTTCTGCAATAGATCTTATCTATCATGGCGGAAAGGTTGGTGATACTTATAATATCGGAGGTAATAATGAATGGAAAAACCTCGATCTGATACTGCTTCTCTGCAGGATTATGGATAAGAAACTTAACCGTAGTGCAGGAACTTCAGAAAAACTTATAACTTTTGTAAAAGACAGACCCGGGCATGATCTGAGATATGCAATTGATTCTACAAAATTACAGGAAGAGCTGGGATGGTCTCCGATACCTGAGTTTGAGAAAGGTCTTGAAAAAACGGTTGAATGGTATCTTTCAAATACCAGATGGCTCGAAAATGTACTGTCAGGAGCTTATGGTAAATATTATGACCTTATGTACTCAGGCAGATAACAACCAGAATCACAGGATCTTTTTCATGCGTTTTATCAACTCATCTCCGAGAGCTTTTTTCTGTTCGATATGCTCCTGTATTGCTGCTACAACACTATTAGATTCAAACTCTCCCCTTACCTGCTCAAAATCAAGCTTTTTAACTTCATCCCCACCATCAATACCAAAACCGGTCATTGATGAAAGAGTAAATTCCTTCCTTGCATCCTCATAAAGAAGGTTATCCAGATCAATAACACTCTTTTNCCATTTTTCAACTATGCTGACAACATTGTCAGCGGTCATTCTATTAACGGATATTCCGGTCTCTTCCTCTATCCTTTCGCAGACCCATGTCCATTCCCAATCGTAGTATGAATTATGCAATTCAAGAAACGATTTTGCAAGTTCTTCCACAGAACCAACCTTGCCTGATTCAACATCATTTAAGAGTTTTTCTATCTCATTTTTTGGCGCTATCAATCCTGCAAGATCAACCCATTCTCCTCTTCCCTGCTGCTGATCGGGCGCAAGACGGCGCTGTAGCTCCTCATTGGTTTTAAATTGCCTCTTTTCAAGCCGTTTTATTAATGAGTTACCAAGGAACTTATTGATGCCGGTCTGATAGAGTTCAATGCCGCGATCAAGAGATGTTCCTGTTATTTTCATGCTGTTATAAGTAAATGAAGAAGTTCCGGGAGGAAACTCTGTCCTGAGCTTTCGCAAAATCTCCCTGCCTTCGAACATCTTTCGGATTGTATAAGGGCTGAGAAGATTAAAATTTACCTGATCTATCCTGGTAGTATCTTTTCTTTTGTCACGGACGGGCCATTTCTGTGCATCTCTTATCGTACCGACACTTCTCAGATTAATTCCCGGAACAAGTATACTTTCATCATTACTTTCAATGAGATATGAAAAAGGGAGTGAGGAAGTATCAAGATTCTTATAGTGACGGCCCATTATCAGTGTATATGGACCAATACGGGCAGGCCATAGAAGATATGAGTCACTGGTGGTTTTGGAACCCCGTTCCATTATTCCCTGGTGAATAGGGCCCAGCTTGTACATATGGTTACTCTGGTTTGAACCGCTGCCAGCATTCATAAATGAAAAGATTCCGGCAATAAGAAGGGTTGATTTGTGATGTGTAACCGTATATGGTCCTGCAAATATTGAACATGCTTCTCCGTGATATCCTCCACAATTTGCAAAGAACAGAGAGTTTTCTGCAGAATAGTGTTTTGCCAGCACGCAGCTCTGCCCGATAAAACACTTATCAACCAGAGTTGACTCCGTTACTACCGATCCAGAACAGACGATGAAATGTTCCATAATCACGCCAGGTCCGATAAAAACAGGATCTGCCGCAGAACTGTTTACCGATCCTTCGTTGAGCGTCATTGCGCCCTCAATATGACTGAAAGGACCGAATTTTACATTCCGGATATTGCTGCAATTGAAAATTCTGGAGTTCTGGCTAATGGTTCCTGTTGCTGAAGAATGAGATAGAGAATAATCGTCAACCATCTTCTCAATTATTCTTACTG
>JGI24138J36424_10000512_pt1 | contig 12284 bp, 10 predicted proteins | sample BarGraNGADG00312_2_FD_36424 | JGI IMG/M metagenome (IMG submission 36424) | reverse complement strand
GTGGTCCCCTGCTGCTCAGCGTTAATAACGATCGGAGTTCCGTGAGTGTCAGAACCGCATACGAAAAGCGGGTTTTGTCCAAGCTTTTTAAGACAGCGAACATAGATGTCTGCTGGGACATACGTCCTCAGGTGACCGATGTGACAAGGGCCATTCGCGTAAGGCAATCCGCATGTGATAAGAAGTGGCTTATTCGTTACTGACGTCATTTTGGAGTCCTTGCGCCGTAATATTTATTTATGTGGTTGACAACTGCGGCAATCACACCAGCCGATGATTGACGTAAGCTCTTCCAAACCGAGTACGACGTCCAGATTTATATTGCAGTCCTTTGTGCGGGCGCTGCAGTCGGTCCGCAAGGGCTAGTTACTAGTCATTGTGATAGTGGCCCTCTATTTTAACTCTTCGAGATCGACGCGTTTGTTTCATCGTTGCGATATCACATAAGAGCTATTTCGCTGCGCCACGCAAGTAGCATTTGGAAAGACTCGTACGACTGACTTCAGCCATATCTAAGGCTAACCAGCTTGAGAAGGTTTAAGCTCTAGCGGTCGCTGATCACTGTGTAAAGAGTCCACGGTTCTGCTTAGACACAGAAGGGAGGCTATAAAATGAACGTAAAAGATACATGCAAGGCGTGTGGTGCTCAGCTACCCCTAAACGCACAGTTCTGCATTCAATGTGGCACTGGGGTAACTGAGACTGAGGCGGGAGATAGTCTAAGAAAGGGGACAACAACAACGGCCCCAATCACTATAGACGGGGTAATTGTAGTCAGTTCTAACTGGATCCCGGGATACACCATATTAGAAACACGAGGATTCATCTACGGCCTTACAGTTAGGAGCAGAGGGCTTGGAAAGAACATTACAGCTGGGCTCCGTTCTATCGCTGGAGGGGAGATCCACGAATACGTCGAGATGATGCAACATGCGAGAGACGAGGCGCTATATCGGCTGGTTGGGCACGCCAAGTCAGTCGGAGCAAACGGCATAATAAGCGCTTATTTTGACTCGTCAGAGATCTCTAACTACATGCAGGAGATCTTAGCATACGGAACGGCCGTGGTCGTAGACAAGAAGTGAAGGCGTGCATTTTCTCAATGGTGTTTCGCGAGGTGGAGCATGGAGTATTGCGCTGTGCGACTTCAGTTGTTTCGAACGCAACTACTTTCGCGAGCTTGTAACGAATCGAGCTTATATTAAACAGCACAAGCAAGACGTTTGCCCTGCAGACCTGCTGCTGAGAAAAAAAGGTCACACGATAATGTAGGAACTATAGGTTATTCACCAAGAAGATCGGGTCGAACCCTCCCCATATAATCAACGATAAAGCCGGTAATGATAGCCTCGGGGACTGCTACAATCAGGTTAATTATGGGAATCTGAATCAAGTNCATAAGCAATGCGACGCCGTGCAATTCGCTGCCTTGGATCCCCGAAATTACTAAAACAGCGAGCAGAACAATGTTACCAACGACCAGTCCTGAGATGGCAGCTATAGCACCTCTCGTGAACATCTGAAACCGACTTCGTGTAATTCTAAAGACATAAAAAGCTACCGTGATCTCACTCATGTTAACGAGCGTATTGGCGCCCACAAGACCCCACCCCCCGTGACCCACAGCCGCGCTTAAGAGGTTAACTATGAAGATAATTAGGGATCCTATACCCGGCCCTGCCAAGATCCCAATTAGAGGGGTGAGGTTCATATGAACGCCGCCTGCAATTGGGATATCGATTTGGAAAACGGCAAAAGAGACGGCTGCAAGCATGCCTGCGATTGCTAATCGCTGAGTCTCGATTGCGTGCTTTCTGGTCGCGATGAGTGCAACAACAAGCAAANCAATGGCTAGTAACCACCAAAACACGACCCATTGGATAGGGAGAATGCCATCTGGAAAATGAATATGTGCCATTGCAACGCTCAGACAGATCTAACGAACTACTCACTCGATTTGTTACAAGAAACTTTCTGTATAACGGCAGCAATAGTGATATGTGTGCAGAAACTCAAGAAGGCTTCAACTAGAGCTCAGGTGAGTTTTTATCGAACGCCACATCGTGCTTTTCCAAACCTATCGGTTCCATATTCAGCGTTCTAAATCGATGATAAGGCCGTTCGTAAATGATTACCGGATTGGCAAGTGTTCTTGATCCCTTCCCAAAAAGAGATATTCGTGCGTAACTGCTGGTTACCTCATCAAGAGGGTGGTTCCCTTCGGCCTTATCAAAAAGTCGATCGATGTGCCCCCGAAATCGAGGATAGGACCTTTTGTACCACTCTCGTGCAAGATCAAACTGATTAAAGTTTCTTTCAAGTGTTGTACTCCTCACCTTGACGCATTTCGACTGGAGCGCTAACGTGCAATCAGCAGCATGTGATCCCCTCAAGTCGCTATGAAAAAGCGCGGTGTTAACTTCTTCTTTTTCGAATTTCGCCTCGCCTAAGGTCTCAATTCTCGAAAAGGCCGCGATTATCGCCACTAATGAATCTTGCATCTGGCGTTTTACGCCTTCTACTAGCGAGTTTTCGTCGAAATGGACTCTTTCTCTTACAGTGTGCGAGGGTTTCCCTTTACCAGACGACTGAACCAGCAACTGATCAAGGATTAGCAGCGTTGGCAGATCACGATCCACGCCAACTCGATCTTGGGCGGTGCGTACGACGCGTCTCACGTCTGAAGCGGTCATTTCTGAATGTACCTCTATCATTACAAGATAGGGGGCTATTCGCCTGCTCAACCGTTCTCCTCCCTCAACTATCCGCTCCAACATCGTCGCATCTCCATCGCAAAAGCCATTTTTACGATACTCCGAGAGCTCCTTCACATCGACGCCGCAGTGTCGTGCCATGGCGCATTCTGCAAAGCCGTCTTTGCTTATTGCGCGACTTACAAATATCGTAGGGAACCGGCGTTGAGCAGCAAATTCAGCACACCAAGCACAGAAGTCCGTGGCCTCCACGGCCGACGATGCATTGACCGCGTATACCCCGCCTGGCTTCCAGCCGCCGCCTAAAGAAGCGTTCAGCCACTCTGAACTGGTAGGAATGGCGCTGCACCTGCTGGAGAAAAGGTTTGTCACGAAGTCACTGAGGTCTTGCTCAAAGAGGGGTTTCTTATCGCGCGCCGTGTTTGACAAGGTGCTTGATTGCTGCTCAAGAGTTCTCAAGATGACGTCAAGTGGAAGCGCGCTCGACGCCAAGGCAATTGCAGCTTGACGAACGAGTTCTTGGGCCCGTAGCCGGGCCCCGCGCGCACAAATGACGCTCAAATACTCGATGAATTTGTCGTGCCTACATGATGGACAGCTTTGAAGCCGCTGCAAGTATTGTTCTATCTCATCCACGAGCGGTCGCAACTTAGGGCTTCGAGAGAGGCTAGCCAAAATTGCGGTGCATCGAATCGGTCGGCCGTGATAAGCGAGGTACCGACACACGTGCCAGAGCGCGCGATTGAGAGACACACAAGTGCCGTCTCTACATCTATACTCATCGATAAATCCCTCAGAAAGGAGGCCCACCCTCAGCCCTTCGCTGATGCTCTCCGGATTGCTTAACAAATACGTAAGGGCCTCCTGTTCTATCTGGGTCTCGACGTAGCCACTTTGGCGACCCGATTCTTCACGCGGCTCGGAAGGATAGTACTCACAGCCCCAGCCAGTGCACGCCCCACGTTCTCGGAGTTCCTTGCTGGACCAAACGTCCTCACAGCTCCAATGGTTCATCTTTGGACAATTTCGAGCCCGTGAAAGGCATTCCTCAAACTGCTTTAACTCGCTTCCCCCCCGCACACCGGCATTTAAGGAGTCGGAGTGCTTCAGCATCGTTTTTGCCATTTTTGTTCCTTGCACGTCGTTCAGCCCTTTCGCCACCACATATCGTACGAGGAGTGTGCGCGCCTTGTCGCATCTCATATCAGAAGGCACACCGTGACGCAAAAGATGACGAACACATGGCGGATGACGAACTCTGTCGCGAAAAGACTGCTGAAGCTGAAGTTCCTTCTCTTCACTGGACACGTCTCTCACATCCTCGACCCCTACCTTCCCTCAAGCAGTTATGCACCAACTGCGGTTAGGACGAATCATCTCATATTTTGTCGAGTTACCCCGGTTCTTCCTCCCTTTGACGTGTCGTATAGCTTACCTAAGCGATCAGCGAAAGTATCCGCCTAATAGAGAAGACCGTATTTTTCCACTATTTGACCGCTGATGTAAACCGTCGAACGTTCTTCTGATGCTCACTTTTGCATCTTCGGCGGTAGAACACGCCGGCCCCTCCATATCATTAATCCCAGATGCCCTTTTGGGAAAACGCGTGCGCCATACGACTTACTCAAGGTACATCCGTGTGAAAGTGCCGGAACAGCGAAAATGAAATTATTTAAATAAGCACGAACCCCTAAAACAACGTGGTCTAATGCGGGAGCCCAACGACAGTCCAGCCCAACGCGGGAGAAGTGAACAAGACGAGTCAGTCCTCGGTTTTTCAGATCTAGCGAGCTTGCCTGCTTTCATCTACCTCCTCTTTTTTCTTTTTGTACTGGTCGTATTTAGCGCCAATCCGTTCGAGCCCCAGGTATTCGGATTCTACAAACTCTCCGTCTTCTTTCAAGTCATCGCTTTTTTCAGCATCTTTTTTGTGCCAACATTGTTGATTTACTTCGCTCTCGATCTTACTAAGAACACTGCTCATTCGTGCATCGTGTTGGGGTATCCGCTGCTCGTGTTCGGTGGGGTGGCCATTCTCAATGTCGCAGATTCACCCCTTCTGGCAGCGCTAAGTGGATTGGTCCTCTTTGCCTTCTACTTCTTCTTAGGGTTGAGCCGTTCGGCCACCGAACGACAGCGACGCACACTACAGCCTGTTGTGCGCCCCACCCCTCTTACGCAAGCGCGCCCTCAGATGCCACCACAACAACGGCCTCAGGACGGGCTTACTGCTGTTCAGAGACAGCAAACGTCACGATATGCGCCACCTAGCCGTCCTCAAGAATTTAGAAGAGATGCCCGGCCCCAACATGGAAGCTCCGACGGATTTATTTCGAGGCTCGATCGGTTTCTAGACCGATACGACTATGTTGAAGGAGAGGCAGTGAGGAAGGGTTCAAGACGCGATGTGAAATCGCCAAGGGATAGGCGACGACAATAACGATAAGTCCAGCAATTGGCTGCTCCCTTAGCTTATGATACAATCGCCACCATGATAATGCGATGGATAATCTCCATCATAGGGAGCATCATCCCAGGCCGGAGGACACCTATAGGGGTCTTTTGCCACACCAAGGACGCAAAAATCAGCCAATATGAAGAGACAAACGTGGCAAATCCTACCAAGATCGCAAGCTCTTTTAGTCCTCTCCTGTAGCCAACGAAGTACGGCACAAAGAGAACCATGAGGGCTGCGGTGATGACTCCGATGGTCCCTATAAACGGGAAACTCAATGAGCTGATCAAGGCACTGATCTTTTGAGCGAATAACGTTGTGTACGCAAGCGCTAAACCTGCGAATATGATCCAAGCGGCGGCGAATGTACGCTCTATGTGCGCTACATGCACGAGAACTTCACGGATGCTTGCGAGCGTGAAGAAGAGGAGAGGGATATAGAGAGGCAAGAAATAGCGCATGTCAAGTCCAAATCCCTGCTCTTGGAACGGTGCGTAGAATATGAGATGAGCGACGATACAGACGAAAAATGTCACTGCAATCGCATGTTTATTATCTATTTTTAGGCGCATAGCGCCCTTCTTGGATCTCGCGAGCTTTTGCAGAACGTAGGGAAGCGAAGCAAAGATGGGAATTATCAAGAGGGGGCATATCTGGAAGACCGAGAGCGTTACCGGCATGTTGACGTAGAACAGCACGTGGTAAAGATGCTGTGGCCAGTTAGCACTGTTTTGTACGTTCCACTCGCTAAAAAAGAGCGCCGGAAGTCGTTCAATCGTGGCGAAGAGTGCTGAGCTGGCATTCCCTGCGGCGATGGAGGTCTGCTGAGCGATTTCTTGGTGGGCACTTAGGTAGACAGGTGACAAGAATGGGTTGCCAAACAGCAGGTAGTTGTTAATGANGTACGGGATCATCGCAAGCGTGACCGTCACCGCAGCCGTAATCAATGCTTTAATTCGCCCCTCTGAAGTCAGTAAATCCGTCAAAACGATGGCGATGAGGAGTGGAATGGCATCAAATANCCGAACCCAAAAACTAAGGCCAACTAGGACGTACGAAAGGTAGCGATAACGCGTTTTTCCGTCCAGAAGATACGTGTAGAGGCTCCAAATACTCGCTACGATCAGCAACACCGACGCTGTATGATCCTTCGCTGAAACTGCCCAGAACGTGATTGGCGTGGCAACGAGTATATAAGCAGCCCCGAACGCAGCGATGCGACTGTCAGCAAAGTACCTNGCAAAGATACGCAGTGAAAGGACGACGATGACTGACGTTGCAAGGATATTGAACAGCTGGATAGCCATAAGAGCGCCCCACTGATCGAACTCAAGCGGTGGCAGCTTCGTCGCAAAGTAGCCGTTGATGATCAGCAAGACAAGCCCGCCAAATACGCCGAGGTCGCGGCCGAGTCGCGCCTTACCCCAATGCCTTCCTAAAAACCAGCTTACCATGAATATGCTAAACGACCAGAGACAACTGAAGAAGAGCCTGATTCCAACGGTAGCACTGATGATGTACAAGAGGGCGTAAAACGGCGCTGCNAAGACAGCGAGCGCGTGCGTATAGAACGCGTACACGTGGCCTTGATAGGTAAATGCAAGTAGTGGCCCCGACGCTCCGAAACTCAGACCTTCGTAAAGCCTCGTCGGCGTCATCTCTAACGAAAGAACCCCGTGTCCGAGATTGATGAGCTGTGCCGCGAGCGTAACCTCATCGTTGATAAAGATGTTTACGTTCCAGAGCGCTATACAAAAAGCGAGGGAAGCAAAGAAGAATACCACAGACAGATCGTCAGACAAGATGTATCTGCAGAATGTCCGAAGCTTGTTTAGGTTCATCACTTACATAGGCGGCATCGTAGCCTCTCGCTCCATGATCGTTTCATAGACCTTGATATACCCCTCTACCATGCGATCTACATCGAAGAACTCGGCGCGCCTTCTGCAGTTCTGTCTTCTAATGCTTTGAATGAGGCCCACCTTATCGATAGCGTCGGGGATGCTCTCAACGATGAATCCTGTCTCGCCATTGATAAGTATCTCTGGCACGCTTCCTTTGTTTGTCGCAATAACAGGCGTACCACAGGCGAGAGACTCAACAAGTGTAAGGCCGAACGGTTCCGCAAACGAAATCAGGTGCAAGCTACAATAAGCCCGCTTGAAAAGCTCCTTCCTTGTTTCTTCGTTCACCATGCCGAGATATTGTATCTGCTCCCCATCAATCTCAGGCTTAACGCACTTCTCGAAGTAGGCACGATGTTCGCTCGCAACGAGTCCGGCGATCTTAAGAGTCATACCCGTTTCCTTTGCCACCTCGATAGCGCGATGAGTGCCCTTTTCATAAGATATGCGCCCGAAGAAGAGGAGATAATCACCTGGAGCATCGCTATAGTCAAAGGAGTCGACTGCGATGCCATTGTACACAGTGGCGACATAGTTTAGCCCTTCAGCTCGGTCGCTATCGCTGATGGACACGAAATAATTGTCCCGGTATTTCCTGTATACAGGAAGAATCCGTTCCGAAGAGAATCCGTGAATGGTCGTTAGAAGGGGGGTACTTGTGAGTCTCGAAAACGTCAACGGATAGAAATCATAGTGGCTGTGAAGAATGTCGAATTCACGCGCTTTTTCAAAAGCGTTCGAGATATGGAGCCATTGACAGACGCCAGCGTCAAGTGATTCATCTTCATAGAAGCCGTGCGGGCACACCCATTCAAGCTTCGCATTCGTAATAGAATCACCGGTCGCAAAGAGGGTAACGTCGTAACCTCGTTCGACTAAACCCTCAGTGAGGTAATGCACGACCGTTTCCCAAGGCCCATAGTGGCGTGGTGGGGTCCTCCACGAAATGGTCCCCAAAATTCCAATCTTCAATCGATCATTCCCTGCACATTACGTTTTGCCTACAGCTACCCCCCAAAAACGAACGTATACTACGTGCTCAACACATTCAGCGTAGCTTCAGCGCGTTTGCGTCACTCTGAAGCACCCCTGCGCTGTCAGTGCGCTCCCATGGTAGATCAAGATCAGCGCGTCCAAAATGTCCATAAGCAGCAACTTGTCGATAGATCGGCCGTCTGAGTCGAAAAGTGTTGATGATCCATCCCGGGGTGAGTGCGAAACGCCGCTTTATAATCTCAGAGATAGTCGCTTCGGGTATGTGCGCTGTGCCAAACGTGTTGACGCAAATCGCGAGCGGCTGCGCTACGCCGATTGCATAAGAGACTTGAATCTCGCACTTATCAGCAAGTCCTGCCGCGACGACGTTTTTTGCGATATACCTCGCTGCGTAAGCCGCTGACCGATCGACCTTTGTCGGGTCCTTTCCTGAAAAAGAACCCCCCCATGTCGTGCCATCCCTCCGTACGTGTCAACTATGATTTTTCGTCCTGACATGCCGGCATCACCCTTAGGGCCGCCAATGACAAACCGACCTGTCGGGTTAACCAACACCTTCGTGTTGTCGTCCATCATAGAAGGGGGGATTACGACGTCGATTACCTTTGCCCGAATGTCACGTTCAATGGTGTCAAGCGCGACATCAGCAGTGTGTTGCGAAGAGACAATGACCGTGTCGACGCGTGCTGGAGCGTCGTTAACATATTCTACCGTAACCTGAGTCTTTCCGTCAGGTCCGAGGTAACTTATATCTCCGGACTTCCTAACCTCAGTAAGCCGCAACGCAAGCTTGTTCGCGAGCGATATAGGCATCGGCATAAGCTCCGGCGTCTCGTTTGTCGCGTAGCCGAACACCATGCCCTGATCACCGGCGCCAAGCTCCGCGTCCTCGGGGACAGAGGAAAGCGAGGGCTGACGCTCATCGTCTACAGCGTCCTCGCTCACAGACGTAATCCGACACTCAAGTGACTTGTTGACGCCTTGGGCAATGTCGGGCGATTGTTCCTTGACTGACACCACTATGCCGCAGTTGTCTGAATCGAACCCAAATCGTGAATCGACGTAGCCTATGTCACGGATCGTGTCCCGCACCACGCTTGGTATATCGACGCTACACGTTGTGGTAATCTCTCCGATCACCACGGCAAGCCCCGTCGTCACCGCCACTTCGCATGCTACGCGAGCATTCCGAGGATCGTGCTCGATAATCGAGTCCAGTATCGCATCTGCTATCTGATCACAAACCTTGTCTGGGTGCCCTTCCGTGACCGATTCAGAGGTGAATAAAAAGCTATTTTTAGACATTGTATCTCGATTCGCTCCCTATTGACAACCTTTTTACGGGTTGGCTTTATTATTAGTACCTATATAAATCGTATGGTTACGGGACCTCAATCACGATACACGAGAGATTTTACGATGAAGAATATAATAAAGGACATAAACCTCGCTGATGAAGGTGAAAAAAGGATTGAATGGGCGCGCAGGCATATGCCTGTTCTTGAAAGGATTAAGGCTGAGTTTGTGCGTGACACACCACTCAAAGGGATTAACATCATCGCGTGTCTGCACGTAACGGTCGAGACGGCAAACCTCATTCGTACGTTACAAGCCGGAGGGGCAAATGTTGCGCTTACCGGCTCAAATCCCCTCAGCACACAAGATGACGTCGCGGCCGCCCTCGCAAAAAGCGGGATTGTTGTCTGCGCCTTTCGCGGTGAAAGCGATGAAGAGTACTACACTTGTATGGAGGAGGCACTGAAGATCGGACCACAAGTCACGCTTGACGACGGCGCGGACGTCATCGCTACGGTTCACGGGGATCACAAAGAATACCTGAGCGCGATAATGGGCGGCTGTGAGGAAACGACGACNGGGGTGGTCAGGCTGAGGGCAATGGCGGCAGAAGGCGCCCTTAAATATCCTGTCGTAGCTGTCAACGACGCAGAAACCAAGATGATGTTTGACAACAGGTACGGGACTGGACAGAGCACGCTTCACGGCATTATGAACGCAACGAATTTCCTATTTGCTGGAAAAACCGTCGTCATTGTGGGTTATGGATGGTGCGGCAGAGGCGTCGCAGCGCGTGCGAAAGGTCTTGGTGCGAACGTGGTGGTTATCGAGGTCGAGCCGCGAAAGGCCCTTGAAGCAGCCATGGACGGCTTTAGAGTGATGTCGATGCTCGAGGCAGCGCGGATCGGGGACCTTTTTATTACAGTGACTGGGGACGTCTCTGTCATTCGAGGAGAACACTTTGCGGTCATGAAAGACCAAGCCATCGTGTGCAATTCAGGGCACTTCAACGTGGAACTCGACTTAGAGGAGCTCAAGGAGATGGCTACTGGCACGGCGAACGTCAAAGAGAACGTGGACGAGTATCGAATGGCTGATGGCAGGACGCTTTATGTGCTTGCGGAAGGGCGGCTAATAAACCTCTCGGCAGCCTTCGGGCACCCCCCAGAAGTTATGGACATGAGTTTTGCCAATCAGGCACTGTGTGTCAGATACATCGTCGAGAATCACGCACGTCTAAACAGTGCCGTGCACCCCGTACCAACTGCTATCGACAAGCGAGTCGCTGCTCTCAAACTAGGGGCAATCGGCATTGACATCGAGCAACTCACCGCGGAGCAAGAGGCGTACCTCCACTCGTGGACAGTCGGAACGTAGGCCTGTTCGTGTGGGGCTTGTCGCGGCACATAACAGAAGCGCTTAAGGAATGGTAAACAATGACGGCGATCGACGATTATATCAAAGAAGTGTTTGGACGTGACGCAAGCGTCATACAGGTCAGTGAACTTGGGCAGCCAGCGGCTGAGCTCAAAGGCTTTGGTTATGGAAAGCCCTACCAGATCACATTTTCATTGGACGGCGTTCTCAAGTCCGTCGTGCTGTCGTCGATGCGACGAGAGGGCGGTTTTGGTCACGATCACTTTTCCGACCGGGCTCAGATACTCATCTGGCAGCACGCTACGTTTGGCTTACTGCCCCGGCACGTGCGCGCTTTCGACGTAGGCTATTTTACGCGTGAGGGTCGAATGCGGTCTTCTCGCGACGCAGACGAGTATTTCATCCTTATGGACTTAGTCGACGGGACTGAATACTTCTACGACCTCGACCGCGTTAAGGATGAAGGGACGCTCACCGAGCTTGACGTCGCTCGCGCTCGGGCACTTTCAGATTATCTCGCAGAGATTCACGCCGTAAGACAGGTTAACCCCGTCATTTACACGCGCCGCATTCGCGATCTAGTAGGTCACGGGGAACTTATTATGGGCCTGATTGATAGTTATCCTCAAACGTTCGACGTGTTTTCGCAAGATGACTTCCGTCTTCTCGAAAAACGATGCATAGACTGGCGGTATGCGCTAAAGAATCGCGCAGATCGGCTTTGTATGGTGCACGGTGACTATCACCCCTGGAATATCATGTTCAGAGACGGCACCGATTTTACGGTTCTCGACAGGAGCCGCGGAGAATTTGGTGAAGCGGCTGACGACGTCACGTCGTTGAGTATGAACTACCTTTTCTATTCAATTCAAAAGTATGGGAAGCTGGCAAAGGAGTTCAAGACGCTTTTTGAAAGATTCCTAAGCAACTACCTCGACAAGACGCAGGATCATGAACTGCTCGAAGTTATACAGCCATTCTATGGGTTCAGGGGGCTTGTGGTCGCAAGCCCGATATGGTATCCGCACATCGATCTACAGGTGCGGCAGCGGCTATTCAACTTCGTAAGGAATGTGCTGGAAGTTGAGACATTCGACTACCGAAACGTAAACGNGCTCCTTAAAGATTGAAGAAAGGAGAGGAGTGACAATTAGATATGGCTTGGGCGATCTGGATCACAGGACTGCCAGGGAGCGGCAAAACCTCTGTGGTTAGGGAGGTTGCAGCCAAACTCAAAGGTAAGAAGCTGCGGACGCTCCAACTTGACGAGATTCGCACTATCGTCACACCTCATCCGACGTATTCTGAGCAAGAGCGCGACATCTTGTACGCATTTCTCGCTTATACGGCAAAGGCGCTCACAGAATGCGGTGTAAATGTCATAATCGACGCGACTGCAAACCGAAAACGTTATCGGGATCTCGCCCGACGACTAATACCACGCTTTGTTGAAATATATGTCAGCTGTTCTCTCGAAACGTGCAAGCGACGAGAGGTCCATCGTATTGCAGAGTTCACACCACGGGGGATCTACGAAAAATC
>JGI24138J36424_10000497_pt1 | contig 12422 bp, 8 predicted proteins | sample BarGraNGADG00312_2_FD_36424 | JGI IMG/M metagenome (IMG submission 36424) | reverse complement strand
CCTCCAAGTCGCTTACTGATCTTTAAAACTGATGTCTTAAGAGATTCCGGGGAATAGGTAGAGTACTCTTCCATTAGACGTAGAAGCCGGGTCTTAACATCCATCATCAGAATAACAGCCGGGGCATCCTGCATATTGAGATAGAAACTGTCCGTCATGAACACCGATCCGATATTCCGGCTTTCATCTTCAACCCAAACCGGAAGATCACTACTCAATTGCTTCCAGTCATTAAAAAGAATATTTGCAAATTGTTCCGTAGATGGCTGAACAGGCTGCCCGAGAGCTCCGAAAGCAGAGCCCTTGTGATTTGCAAGTCCCTCGAGATCAACGACCTGTTGCCCGGTTGTCTTAAGATATTTAAGAATGTGAGTTTTACTGCTTCCCGTCATTCCTCCCAGAACTATCATTTTTCTTTTCACGGAAAGGCTTTCCAGGATATGATGCCGATAAGACTTATATCCTCCGTCTAATACTTCAGTCTCAATATCAGCTAATGAAAAGAGCCAGGCCATTGCTTCAGATCTCATGCCACCCCGCCAGCAATGAACCAGAAGTTTTCCGTTTTTTGCGATCTTCAGAGCATTCTCAAGTTTAGATGACATTGCCGGTCCTGTATATTTCAACCCCTCAAGAATTGCCGGTAATCGTCCTTCTTTTTTAAATTTTGTCCCGACAGCGGCTCTTTCTTTGTCATCAAAAAGAGGGATATTAACAGCTCCGGGGATATGACCGGAGTTGAACTCAGAAGGAGATCTGACATCCGCAATTGGAGTGATCTCTGAAAGCTCCAGGAACCTGATTACATTTATCTTTTGTGGGATCATGATTTTTTTCTACCACAAAGGGACATAAAGGTTATCACGAAGGTTCACAAAGGACATATAAANGTCAATAGTCAGAACCATTATTTCTTAAAATATCTTGCAAAAAGTCTTTTGAGTTCTTCAATTCTGACAGGTTTAGAGATAAAATCTTTAATGCCTGATAATTCGGCTTTTCTCTTTGTCTCCGGCATATTATCAGCAGTAAAGGCTACAATTAAAACCGATTTATCAAATTTCAGGATTCTTTGTGCAGATTCGAATCCGTCCATCTCCGGCATGAAGAGATCCATGAAGATAAGATCAAATTTCTTTGTTTTTGCNAGCAGATACCCGGCATACCCATCATCAGCAATATCGAAGGAATAACCGAGGTTTTTAAGCATTGTTCCGATAACTTTCTGATTCATTTTGTTATCCTCAATTATCAATATGCTGATATCGGTTCTTACACTGCCAATTTCAATTATTGAAGTCTGGTCCTCAATAAAAGGAAAACTATTCTTTATTGTGTTGAGTAACTCGCTGATATCAAATGGTTTTATAAGATAATGATCTATTCCCAGGGTAATGCATTTCAGATAATTTCCTTTTATATCGTTTGTGCTTATCATAAGCATTATAAAATTGGATGACAGCTTGCTCTCCCAGATCATCCTTGCGGCTTCAAATCCATTGAACTCCTCATCGTCAAATATGATTACCAGATTATATTTTTCTTCAGGATAGTTCATGTTTGTTTTGATCTGGTTCACTGTTGATCTCTGGAAAGTTGTGATTGTAACAGTCAGCCCCTGCTTATGTAATGCTCCTAATATCTCCTCATCGCGGTTCTGGTTACCTGTTATAACCAGTGTTTTGATTCTCCCGAATGTTTTGATCGTATCTAATGAAAGTTCTTTTATCTGTCTGTCGTTAGAGTAGGTAAGTATTGTAAATGACACTTTCATTCCCAGATCACCTGATATTCCTGATGGACTGACAGCTGACAGTTCTCCTCCCATAAGTTCGACCAGCTGCTTTGAAAGAATGGTCCCGAAACCAGTTTCATCGCTGATCCTGACAAGCTTTGATTCAATATTTACAAAATCACCAAAGATTTTTTTAAGGCTTGCCTTGTCAAAACTCCTGCCTGTATCGAGCAACTCAAAGCCAAGAGTAACTATCCCGTTTTTGTTGTTTTTAAGCATACATTTCAGCCGTATTTCCCCTTTTTCAGTATTTTGGATTGAGTGGTCTATGAGGTTAGTCAGNACCTGTCTGAGCCTGAAAGGATCACCTATTATGCTTTCCGGAACATTATCATCAACTGAACAGGTTAAAGTCAGGTCATTAAAGTTCATATTTGTCTTTGCCAGATCGGTACAATAATTAATCTCCTCTCTCAGATTAAAAGGGACCTCATCAAGTATCATCTTCCCCGATTCAATTCTTGAAAAATCAAGGATGTCGTTAATTATGCTCAGGAGTACTTCTGTTGAACGATGCATAAGATTTACTATATCCCTTACTTCCGTTGAAAGATTGTGTCTTTTAAGCACATCCGTCATACCAATGATACCATTCAACGGAGTTCTGATCTCATAGCTCATCCTGGCAAGAAACTCAGATTTTGCTTCATTGGCTTTGGCTTCTTGTTTTCTTGCAGATTCAAGCATAGTAACATCAATGAGTATTTCCATAGTTGCTTCTTCTCCCATGAACATCACTTGTATGCTGTATCTGTACAGAACAATCTCTCCTATTTCTTTTTTAATGATTACAAACTGATCNGGATTGAATGATCCGCCAAGGTTTTTTGAATAATAATCACTCTCTCCAGGAAGGGATGTTTCTGGAAAGATTTTACCCTTCATCTCTGTTTCACTTGAATAAGAATATTGACCTGCCGCTACTTTATTCGCCTTAAGTATNTCCCTGTTCTTATTGATTACAATCACTCCCACAGGCATCTCTTCAATCAGTTTGAAAAGCATTTTTTCCGAAGTTCTTAATCCTTCCATTTCAGCTTTCTGCGANTTAAGATACCGCCAGAAAATATAAATAATCGCNTGNATAAGCAGAAGCGTCAACGCTACAATGAATACAGAGTTCCAGATTAAGTATTTCTGAAAAAAAGTAATTGGCGAAGAAAAGACAAGCCCCATATCTCTCTGAAGAATTTGAGCGGAATAATATGAAGAAATAATTTCTATCTTCTTACCGTTAACTGTGGCGTTATGCATAATATTCGCGACTGATCCTTCTGCAAGACTTTTGGTAATTTTATCCAGCTGAGAGTATTCTGTCTTGTTTTTACTATTGTCGTAAATAATTTCTCCGGAGTTGCTTACTACCCATTGCCATTGATAATCCTTAAGATTGAATTCCGAAAATATTCTATAAAAGTATTTCTGGTAATCAACGGTTACGACAATATTGCCGATTGTTTCATTATTTTTTATAACCGGCAGATAATAATCAAACTTCTGGTTTTCCTGAACCAGTTTTTCCATGTCATAAGTTTTGGCTTGAGCATGAAGGATAAAAGGTTGTTCAAGCCATTCACCACTGTTATTTTCATTATCTTTTTTTAAGGTGAATTCATTCTTATTATTGTCGTAAAACTTAATTCCTATAACAAAATCATNATACTTTGAGAAGAACAATTTCATTCTTTCTTTAGCCCTGAACTGATTCTCGGGACTTGTAAAAAACAAGCTAAGGTCCTCTTTAAAACTGATCTGATTCAAATCGCTTGAAAACCAGATATTGGTACTGTCAACCATAAGTCCAACAGTCTGCACCTGCCGGTCAAGCAATTTAACAATATAGTTTATCTGCTTATTATACAGATTTTTATAATAAAAATAGTTTGTAAGCATTATTATCAGAAATGCTATATAAACAAGAATAAGGANNCTTCTCATCTGACTAATTTGTTTATCCCCTAAAGTGTATAAAGATAATTTATAAAAACAATAATTTTAATTTACCTGTACTTACCATTATCTCCATCCATAATATTAAGATAGCTNCGGTACCGGAGAAAATCTATTTCACCATTCTCCACCGCAGTCCTCACTGCACAGCCGGGTTCATCCAGATGGAGACAATTATTGAACCTGCACATTTTTGATATTCTGAATATTTCGCGGAAAAAATGGTAAATCTCACTTCTTTCCATATCAACTACACCAAATCCTCTGATTCCGGGAGTATCAATTACAAATCCGCCAAAAGGCATCTGATGCATTTCAGGAAAGGTTGTGATATGTTTCCCCTGTTTATGATAATCTGAAATCTCAGCGGTTTTGAGATTAAGAAGAGGATTAAAAGCGTTTAAGAGGGTCGTTTTTCCCACGCCGGAATTACCCGATATCAGGCTGGTTTTTCCTTTCATTAAATCTTTAAGAACCTCAAGGTTTGTAAGCTCTTTTAGTGATAGTCTGATACATTCATAGCCAATCTTATTATACATCGAAACGAGGTATTCCATTTTAGATGACTCCTCCTCTCCATAGAGATCAGTTTTATTTATAATTATTCTAGCGGGAACCCGGTAAGCTTCTGCTGAAATAAGAAATCTGTCAATAAATTCTATCTGTGTTTCCGGAAGAATAATGGTGATCATGAGGAAAACCTGATCAATATTAGCAGCGATTATTTGGGAGTGTTTTGAAAGATTTGTGGCTTTTCGTAAGATCCAGTTCTTCCGGTCGAGTACTTCAGTTATAATACCCNAATTAGTCTTTCTGTCAAATTCGAATAAGATATTATCNCCGACAGCTATAGGATTTGTAGTACGGAATTCTTCAATCCTGAGCTTTCCTTTGATGGAACAATTAATGATATCCCCTTCACTATAGAGAACCCTGTAACGGCTTCCTGTAGATTTTAGTACAACTCCCTTTTCCAATTGATAAAAATTTGGAACAAAAGTAAGTAAATAAACTATACAAGTAGAGACGCCCAAATTGGGCGTCTCTACATTATTCTGATGATAATTTTTAAATTCTCTAATTATCCGATGCCATCAGCAGGAATGGCTTCATCTCAAAACTATGGTAGTAAGGTCTTANCCTTTCAATATTATAATCAGTAAGTTTTACGACTTTTTTAGATGAGGTAACCACATCAATAGGCAGGTTATCATACCTTCCGTTTTTCAGTACCACGATCCTGCCATGTACCCCTTTAAGAATAAGATCAAGAGCGAGATTCCCATAAGCCATCGGAACAATTGAATCCAGTGCATCGGGATCTCCTCCGCGTACCATATAGCCAAGTTTCTGGTAAATTACATTAATTACTTTCCCGTTATTATGTTTTGCAGAAAGTTCTTTAAGTTTTGCTGATACCATATCACCTATACCTCCGAGTTTCGCATGGCCATAAGCATCCTTTTCACTGTCGGCAAATATCATCTCTCCTCCTTTAAACATTGCACCTTCTGAAACCAGAACTACTGAATATTTGCTTGGATTATGATTTCTGTCTTCAACAAGAAGTCTTGTAAGCTGATCTATATCAAACTCATATTCAGGAATCACACATCTGTTCGCAGCACCTGCNAGTGTAGGCAGCATNGCTGTAAANCCGGCATATCTCCCGAATACTTCAAGAACCAGAAGTCTCTCGTGCGATCCGGCAGATGTTCTGAGGCTGTTTGTCATTTGAATGGTTCGCGATATGCAGGTGCTGAAGCCAATGCAATAATCAGTTCCGGGCACATCATTATCCATTGTTTTGGGAATTGCAACAACGTTTACCCCTTTTTTGTAAAGGTGAACACCATAACTGAGTGTATCATCACCGCCTATTGGTATAAGGTAATCAATACCAAGCCATTCAAGGTTTTTTATGATTTCCGGTGTAAGGTCGTTCACTTCAGCATTATAGGTACTCTGCAGATGTTCAGGAACATTGGCTTTTGCCATATGGCTTGGCCTTGTTCNGGAAGTATGCAGGAAAGTTCCCCCGGTTCTTCCTGCCTTATTAACAATATCGTCAGTAAGGACTTGAAAATTGTTGCTGTTATCCGCCTTGGTATCTCTGATCAATTCGGTAATTCCTGCCCATCCCCTGCGAAGTCCGATTACTTTGTATCCTTCCCGGTTTGCACGGATGGTCACAGCACGAATTGCCGGATTAAGTCCNGGGACATCTCCCCCTCCGGTAAGAATAGCAATTATCCCTTTAGTTGTTTTATAAGTTGCCATGTTCTTTTGCTTTTTATTTGGTTCCATTATTAGTAAATTTAAGACCTCTAAAGTAAAACTTTTTAATATTATTCCAAAAACAGACATTTTGACGGAAAATCGACCCAATATAAATATAAAAAAGAGCTCATCGGTTTTAATTTCCGGCGGAAGTGGTCTTATAGGAAGATATCTTACATCATCCCTTCTGGCTGCAGGTTATCAGGTGTCACTTCTTTCAAGAAATGCAAATAAAGGTGAACGGATAAGAGTCTTCAGGTGGGATCCTGAAAAAGGAATTATTGATCATGAAGTATTTGAAGGAATTGATTTCGTAATTAACCTTGCCGGAGCAAATATCGGTGACAAAAGATGGACCAAAAGCAGAAAAGAGGAAATTGTAAAAAGCCGGGTGGACTCAACCAGATTCCTTCATAAGGTCATTATTGATAAAGGAATNCGGATAAAAGCCTTTATTTCTGCNTCCGCTTCTGGTATTTATGGTTCTGTAACATCTGCAAAAATTTTTAATGAAAATGATCCACCGGCAGAAGATTTTCTGGGTTTTACCTGTAAACGATGGGAAGAGGCTGCTGATCTTTTTAATAGCTCTGGTATCCGTACAGTAAAAGTCAGAACTTCCGTTGTGCTTGAAAAAAGTGATAGTGCCCTGTCAAAACTAATGAAGCCGGGAAAATTTGGCTTTTTAATTCAAACCGGAAGCGGGCAACAGTATATGCCATGGATTCATATAATTGACTTGTGCAATATTTACCTCAAAGCAATAGAGGATCCGGAAATCAAAGGGGCATACAATGCTGCAGCGCCACAACATGTTACACATAGAGATTTTATGACCGCTCTCGCAAAAGTTATGAAAATACCGGTTTTACCGGCACCAATACCTGATTTCGTCCTCCGGGTTGCTTTTGGAGAGATGTCAGATNTGATCCTTAAGGGGAGCAGGGTCTCTTCTGAAAAAATAATAAATGCCGGGTACCGGTTTCATTTCAGTAAACTGGAAGATGCACTTAATAATGTAATTTGGGGATAGAATTCTTCCTNCGGTCATCCATGTTTGGAAATAATTTCAAGCTTTCCTATATCAACCACTTCGATGGTTTTTCCGAAAACTCTGATTATCCCCTCTTTTTTGAAATCAGACAATGTCCGTATAACGTTCGCAGTGCTCATGCCAATATAGTCTGCGATCTCCTTCCGCGAAACAGGCAGATCAAAGACCCTAGACTTATAAATCTCATTGGTAAAATAGAGCAAAACAAAAGCGACCCTGCCAATCAGGTTTTTTTGTCTGATATCCAGTGTCTGAGTTATAATTTTATCATTTATCCTTGAAATCTTGGTAAGAAGCCCCATTGCAAATCCGCCATTTCTTAAAAATAATTGTTTTACAAATTCCAGATTAACCGTACAGACAACCGAATCTTCAAGAGCTGAAACAGAATACTGGTAACGTTCCTCAGAAAAAATGCTCATGTTACTGACGAATTCAAATGGTCTGGTAATTGTTATTACCTGCTCGTCGCCNGAAGGAGTCCTCCTGTAAAGTTTAACCANGCCGCTTTTAAGATATTTAAAATTGCTGATTTTCTCTCCNTCATGGTTTATTACTTCCCCTTTACGGAAAAATTGTTCCTCTTTATGATCACATAATTCGTTTATTGCCGTTTCATCAAGGTAAGAGAAAACAACCTCCCGGAAATCGCAACTTGCACAGGAGCAGGGCTTTTTCTTTTCGTTCACGTTTTTTAATTTTTCACAAATTTACCATTTTCCTGATCACTATATCAATTTTCAATTTGTTTTATTGCCAAAATTAGAGCTAATTTGAAAGTCTAAAAGTATATTATATCAATTTTAGTGAAAATGATCTACAGAACTGATTACCATATGCATTCCAGCTACAGTGANGGAAGATCTGTTCCTNAAGACTATATCGCTCCNGCACTCGCTGCCGGATTGAGTGAGATAGGTTTTTCCGAACACCTTACGCTTTTCAAAGACCTTGAGGACTGGAATATGAATCCTGTTAACATTACACCATACATAAATCACCTGGAAAACCTCCGGAGCAGTATTAAGACCATTAAAATTAAAATTGGCCTTGAAGTTGATTTTTTTGCAGGAAAGGAAAAAGAGATTTTTGAGTACCTGAGATCATTGCCTCTTGATTATATTATCGGTTCAGTTCATTATCTCGGCGAAAAAACTGTAGATGTTGGCCCTGAATTTTATGAAGGAAAAAGCATCGACAGACTATTTGAATCGTATTTTGAATCTGTAATTGCGGCATCTGCATCGGGCCTGTTTGATATAATGGCTCATTGCGATTTAATAAGAATTTACGGTTATAAACCTTCCACCGATCTGGAGCCTCTCTACAGGAAGCTTGCAAAAACAATGAAAACTCATAATGTAGCCTTTGAAGTGAACACAAATGGCAGAAACCGGCCTCTGGCAGATTTTTATCCTGATCGTCAGTTCCTTCATATATTCAGGGAAGAGAATGTACCGGTATGCGTCAACTCAGATGCTCACATGCCTGCACGGGTAGGACAATATTTCGATGAGGCATATGATTTGTTAAGATATATAGGTTTCACTGAAATGGCAGTATTTGACAAAAGGGTGAGGAAGATGGTGCCGTTTTGAATTACATAGCCAGGTGCCTGGTATTATCCATAATCGGACTTGATCCATGAGATTGCTTCGCTTCGCTCGCAATGACATCCCATGTTATCGAAATTCGTGCGGGAGTTAAAAACAAACGAGATAAAGTTGACTGTCATTGCGAGGAGCGAAGCGACGATGCAATCTTTAAATCTTATCCTGAAATTAACACAAATGTTGCCTATCTTTGATATAATACACTCACTTAATCTTTATCCTAAAATATCAGAAAATGAAGTATCCCAGAAAAATTACACTGTTCTCATTCTGTCTTGCAATAATATTTTCAGCATGCACATCTCACAAATTGAGCTATATAAAAACAACTAGCCCTGATGTAATCTCATTCAGAGCTTTACCATTCAGTCTAACCGATGTCAGACTTCTTGATGGCCCATTCCTTCAAGCTACTGAACTTGATGCCAAAACACTTTTAAACTATGAACCCGATCGTCTTCTGTCAAAGTTCTATTCCGAAGCCGGACTGAAACCAAAGGCAGAGCATTACATGGGCTGGGAAAATGAGACAATAGCCGGTCATAGCCTTGGTCATTACCTGAGCGCTTGTTCAATGATGTACCAGACAACTGGAGACAGACGCTTTCTTGACAGAGTAAACTATATAGTGGGTGAACTTAAGTTCCTGCAGGATACCGATGGAAACGGTTATATAGGTGCTTTCCCAAACGGGAAAAAGATCCTGGAGAAGGAGGTTGCAAAAGGAGATATTCGTTCACAGGGTTTTGACCTTAACGGAATCTGGGTCCCGTTTTACACCGAACATAAAATGATGGCAGGATTAAGAGATGCATACCGGTTATGCGAAAATCAAACTGCTCTTGAAGTTGAAAAACGCTTCGCTGACTGGCTTGATGGAATAGTTTCTCCTCTTAATGATGAACAGGTTCAGAAAATGCTCCGTTGTGAACATGGTGGGATAAGTGAAACACTTGCTGATTTGTATGCAGATACAAAAGACAAAAAATACCTGAGAATATCTGAAATATTCTATCATAAAGCTATTCTCGACTCTCTGAAGAACGGGAAGGATATTCTTCCAGGGAAACACTGTAATACAAATATTCCAAAACTAATTGCTCTTTCACGTTTATATGAACTTACGGGAGATACTTCTGACAGGAAAGCTGCTGTGTTTTTCTGGCAGACGGTCGTTAAGCACCATTCATATGTAACCGGCGGAAATGGAAACGATGAATATTTTGGTCTGGAGGATAAGCTCAGGAACCGGCTTGGGGAGGGGACCACAGAATCCTGTAATGTTTATAACATGCTTAAGCTCTCCGAACATTTATTTGAATGGGAAGCTTCGGCACAGGTTGCAGATTTTTATGAAAGAGCTCTTTTTAACCACATTCTATCCTCTCAAAATCCGGTAACAGGCAATGTTACGTATAATCTCTCTCTCGATATGGGCGGATTTAAAGATTTTCAGGATCCGTTTTCCTTTACCTGCTGTGTCGGTTCCGGNATGGAAAACCACTCTAAATACGGGAAAAACATATTCTATCATAATGATAATGAATTATATGTATTCCAATATATTGCTTCTGAACTTATCTGGAAAGAAAAGGGTATCACTCTTATGCAACAAACAACATTCCCGGAAGAACAGGGTTCCCGCTTTGAATTTAAGTGCGAAAAACCTGCGAAATTATCATTTCTGATACGTTATCCCTCATGGGCAAAGCATGGTTTAGAAATTAAAGTGAACGGTAGCCTCANAAAGGTGACTCAAAAGCCTGGCAGCTTTATTGCAATTGAAAGAACCTGGAAGACAGGTGACAATGTTGAAGTAAGTATCCCATTTCCCTTACGCCTTGAAACAATGCCTGACGACAGCAACCGGGTTGCTGTTATGTACGGCCCGCTTGTACTGGCAGGTGATCTGGGACCGGTTTCTGATTCTGCCTCAAAAGATGCCATGTATGTCCCGGTAATGATGACAGATGAGAGGGATCCTTCCACATGGATGAAACCTGTTGAAGGAAAACCCAATACTTTCATTACAGTTAACANAGGCAGACCGCGTGATGTAGAGATGAAACCATTTTATACTGTCAGTGACAGGAGATATTCAATCTATTGGGACCTTTTCAATGAAGTTGAATGGAAAACCCGGAAGGAAGAATATAATGCAGAACAGGAAAGAATTAAAAGACTTAAAGAGGTTGAGATTGATTTTGTGCAACCAGGTGAAATGCAGCCTGAACGCAACCACAATTTCAAAGGAGAAAAGAGTTCTCAAGGATCATTTAAAGAAAGAGCCAACAGAGATTCAAGGGGAGGCTGGTTTTCATTTGATCTTAAAACAAATGCTGCTTCGTCTGTTGCTATTGTTGTTGATTACTGGGGTGGGTTTCCCGGAGCAAAAACATTTGATATTCTTGCAAATGACAAGCTCATTGCTACCGAAAACATCACAAATAAAAAAGACGGGCAGTTTATTTCAGTCCAGTACGATATTCCCGAAGTAATTTCCAGGGGCAAATCAAAAATAACCATCAGGTTCCAGGCACACCCGGGAAACATGGCAGGACCGGTCTTCGGAGTCAGAACAATAAGAAAATAGCAATCGTCAGGGCGAGGGGGGGTTGGGTTTATGTGGCTAATATGTGCTCCAGAAAGATCTTAAGCCCAATCGCAATTAATAACAGACCCCCTATTATCTCAACTTTATTTCCAAGCCGCTCTCCTGCAGATTTTCCGATTCGGATTGCTGTCATTGAAGCAAGGAAAGTAACAACACCAATAAGTATTCCTGCTTTCCAGATCTGTACATCGAGCAAAGCAAAACTTATTCCCACTGCAAAGGCATCTANGCTGGTCCCTACCGCTATTGTTAATAGAACTAAAAAACTGNTGAAATTTTTAGTTTCTTCTTCTTTGGTTCTTTTCATTCCTTCAACAATCATTTTTATTCCCAGGAAAGTCAGTAACCCTAAAGCTATCCAATGATCTGTTGTCTTTAATGCATTTGAAATTATAGAACCCAGAAAATACCCTGCAATTGTAAGACCACCCTGAAATACTGCCAGAACAATTGCAACCCATGATGCTTGTCTGAACAGGATTCCGCTCCGTATAACGCCATATGATAATGAAACTGCAAATGTATCAAATGACAAACCAAGAGCGATAGCCAGAATTGTAAAGTAGTCCATGGAACAAACTTAAGAATCGCAAATATAATATAAATCATCACTCAAAAGATTTTGAGATTGATTGCATATATTTGAACACTATAATTTTGAATGCAATGAGAGCCGTAATTCAACGGGTAAGCAGTGCATCGGTGACGATCAGTAAAAAGATCAAATCTGAAATTGGTATTGGGTTGCTCGTATTGATAGGGATAGAAGACTCAGATGATGATACTGATATTGACTGGCTCTGCAGTAAAATAGTACAACTCCGCATTTTTAACGACAGCAGTGATGTAATGAATCTTTCCGTTCGTGATGTGGGAGGAGATATCCTTGCAATAAGTCAGTTCACACTTCATGCAAAAACCAAAAAGGGAAACAGACCATCCTATATCCGTGCTGCCCGCCCCGATGTCGCAATTCCATTGTATAACAAGTTTGTAATCANGCTNTCCCACCTTATGGGAAAGGAGGTGGGTACCGGAGAATTTGGAGCAATGATGCAGATAGAGTTAGTTAATGATGGTCCTGTCACCATAATTATTGATACTAAGGAAAAGGAA
>JGI24138J36424_10000495_pt1 | contig 12425 bp, 10 predicted proteins | sample BarGraNGADG00312_2_FD_36424 | JGI IMG/M metagenome (IMG submission 36424) | reverse complement strand
TTTTTAGCAAATATTTAAGAAATCCCTTTAAAATGCCATTCATGAGTCCCCATTAAGGCGATAATGCAGTTTTATTTCATGAATAGTGTCCCGGCAGGTATATGTGATCCGCATTCCATAACTATCGACAATTTTTTTTACAATGGATAAACCCAGTCCAACTGATTGTGGATTATCGCTGGCTTTATGAAATCTTCTGAAGAGTATTTCCGGATCAATAGTCATTGGCAAGCCGCTGTTGGTAAAAATCAGATACCTGTCATCAACATGACATTTGATAAAACCTCCATCAACATTAAATCTGACTGCATTGCTCAGAAGGTTTGAAATCAGTACGCCAGCAAGCACCTCATTCATCTCAACCAGCGCTTCATCCATGGCTTCCATTTCAACCTTAATCTTCTTAAGCTGCATGATCTCCTTATAATTATCCAGACTGTTTTCAATGATTTGCTTAAGCGAGACCTTTTTCTTTTCATGAATAGATTGATTTTCAATATTGGAGATCAGCAGCAATCCATGGGTAAGTTTAAATAACCTGGTTGTGGCTTCGTTGATAGATTTGATCAGGCTGATACTATCCTTATTAAGGTTCTTTTGTTGCATAAGCAAATCAGTCTTTGACCGTATTACTGCAAGAGGAGTCTTTATTTCATGAGCTTCATTTTCGCTGAACTCTTTCAGATTAAGATAATCATTCCTCATTTTATGGGCCATCTGGTCAAAGACCTTATTTAGTTGTCTGAATTCATTTATATCAGTATAAGGTAAATCCAAAGGTTTATCCGATTGTATGTCAAATTTAGTAGCTCTACTAACCAAAATATAAAATGGTCTCCAAAGTCTTCTGGCTATAGGGAAGTTGATAAGAATTGAAATAAGGAGTAGAGAGAAAAACAGAAAGAACATATAGAGATTTATATTTCTGAGCAATTCCCGCTTTTCGCTTGAAACCTGGAAAATGGTAATTATGTAACCTTTCTTTGAAATAGTATTGCCCGAAAAAAACATGTACCTGTAGGGTAAAAAAGAGTTTGATCTGGAGTCATAAATGTCAGTATCCTTGATGGACTGGAAATTACGCAGAGGATAGTTCAAGAATTTTACTTCAATCTGATGACCAAAGGTAGCATCAAAATCAGGTATTGTATCTATCTGTTCAATCTGATTCTGGATTATTGTTTTCTCAGTGATCAGACTGTTGTCAATCTTCCTGTAGATAACACTCTTTATGGTGAAATATAACAACGCCCCACCGACAATCATTGTCAGAATGGATAATAGTAAAAAGTAATAGGTACTTTTGCTTAATAATTTCAACTATCACTGAATTTATATCCAAAACCGTAAANACACTTTATATAATTCCTGCCATCAGAAGCAATAATTTTTTTNCGCAGGTTCTTAACGTGAGTATAGACAAAGTCGAATGAATCGGTNAGTATTACATCGTCACCCCAGAGATGTTCAACTATTGATTCTTTTGTAATTATAATGTTCCTGTTAGCCATAAAGAACAGGAGCAGGTCATACTCTTTTTTTGTGAGATTCAATAACTTATCATTAACATAAGCCTGATTGTCATTGGTATTAATCCTGATCTCATTAAAAATGATTTCAGTCATGCCGAGAAAATTGTTCCTTCTGCATATTGAATTGATACGTGCGCTGAGTTCTGCAAAATGAAATGGCTTTGTAAGATAATCGTCAGCCCCAATTTTTAATCCGGTGAGCTTATTTTCAAGAGAGCTTTTTGCAGAAATTATCAGGATTCCTCCGGCTAATTTATTTGACTTCATCTCTCGAATAATATCCAGCCCACTACCGTCCGGGAGACCTATATCAAGGATAACACAATCATATATGTTATCTTCAGCTTTATAGATAGCCTGATGCAAAGTCTGTGCAACTTCGCAAATATGACCTTCCATCTTAAGATAATCATTAATGGATCGACAAAGCGACCGGTCATCCTCAATAATCAGTAGTTTCACTCCAGTCAAATAAAATGTAATCTAAATTTCTAAATTAAAATTTGTTTCTGCAAGATAAAATGCTTATCTTTAAGGTGTTAGAACAATAATTAACACTCACCCAACAGATGCAGGACAAAAATAATCAAAATATACTGTTGCCGGCTCATTGGTAAGGGGAAACAGAATATCTTTCCCGCAACCGCATCTTGCCGACTTCTTATAGCCTGAATAGGAGAAAACAGGTGCAATAATTATCAATACAATAAGGATTTTTCTTATGATGTGTCCTCTCATTTCAGATTTATCTTATGCGGTTAATAGTAAATAACGGACAAAGTAAACTTTTATTTCATGCCTAAGCAGTCGGACCACCGAAACTCAATGGCATTGAAGGTCCTGATCCTTTCACTCGACTTAACCTGCCGTTTTTGCTGTCCCGGCAAGTTTGAGAACACGCCCGATAATGTCCCATAATGATTTTTTCGTTAATAAATCATTGATATAACCAACTTCAGCAGGAACATACTGATTGAAGATAACTCTTCCAACGGTTGTCTCAACCAGGTGGTTTACCTACACACCGTCTTTCCTGTCGTTGACTTTAACTTTAATAATTGCGTGAAGGTCGATCTTTCCTTCAATACCATAGAATTTAGGGCAGGGAAAGACGATACAATATCCAAATTTATTAAACCATAACTCATTAATTATAAATACATTGAATTTATGTTGTTCCGTTATAAACAATATTTTGTACTTGAGGCATAAAAATAAAATTTCAATTTGTTTTAATCCTTATTTTAGCAAAGGTATCAGGGTAATTGACATTAATAAAATCAATGAGTTTCTCCCGTATAGCCGCCCTTAAATCCCAATTTTTTGACGAATCGGCACTACTTAGCAGCACCCTTATTTCTTTATATTGTTCCGTTGTTTTTGTGACTTGTACATTTAATACCCGTTCATCCCAATCGGGATTTCCTTTCAGCATATCAGGCAATGCAATTCGGATGCTTTCAACAGGAAAACTATAATCAACGTATAAAAAAATAGAGCCTGTAATATCCGCCCTTGTGCGGGTCCAGTTTTGGAATGGTTTTTCGAGAAACCATGTTACGGGTAGTACCAAACGTCTTTCATCCCATATTCTAACTACCACATAGGTTAATGTTATTTCTTCAATCCTGCCCCATTCCCCCTCTACAATAACCACATCATCGAGCCTGATAGGTTGGGTAATGGCAAGTTGTATTCCGGCAAGTATCATGCCTATGCTTTTCTGTGCCGCAAATCCAACAATAATCCCAATNATTCCGGCGGAGGTTAGTAAACTTATCCCAATTGTTTTTACCTGTTCAAAAGTCAATAAGCCTACTGCTATTGCTATTATTACAATTATTGAATTGGCTATACCTTTAAATACTTTAATTTGAGTGAGGCTTTTACGTGCGTTTAGGTTGTCGGTAGCCCCAATGTCAAGCTTATTTAGTAAATAATAGGCACCTACCTTTATAAACTGAATAGAAATCCATGAAATTAAGAAAATGAGCAATAGTGTATTGATATGCAATAAATATGGAAAGATGGGCAAACTACTGAGAAATATGTGCGTGAATATCTTTAAAAGCACCCAATATACTACCCATAAAACGGGTATTTTAAATAGCTCTAAAATAAAATCATCAAGCTTACCCGGTGTACGAGATACTTTTTTCTTAAAAAATAAATATAAATATCTATATATGAAAAATATAATTACAAGTAATGCAATAAATGAAGCAGTTGCAACTATAAGTCTGACTGTTTCATTGCTAAAAGGATGATCCATAAGGCTTTTTTAATTTTAAAAAGCCTAAAATTACCAAATTTTAGGCTGTATTTGTAAAATANAGACATTACTTTTACCGTTAAGTAAATTCAAAGCATAAATATTGTGAAATTATGGTCAACGAAATGCATTTTGAAAGGTTGGTAATAGCCGCTTATCGTTTACCTTTTAAATTCAGTAAAACAAAAAACGGTATTAAGGCCGTTCAAAATTCCGGTGGTCTTGTTTCGGCTATTCTTGCTTTGTCCGAAAACTTTAAAAAAAGCAACAATAAGGTAATTAACAGTAAGATAGTTTGGACGGGCATTGCCGATAACTTACCTGACAATTTCTCATCAACAAATTTTGAGAATAAGCATTTCGACATAGCGCCTGTTACTTTACCAAAGCAATTAAACGATTTATTTTACGGAGGTTTTTGTAACGATCTCATTTGGCCATTATTTCACTATTTCCCTACATATAGCGTGTTTAACAACGACTATTTTAAAGCCTATGAGGAAGCCAATTCTAAATTTTGTGATGAAATTGTAAAAATTATTAAACCCGGTGATTTTATTTGGGTGCATGATTACCATTTACTACTACTGCCTGAAATGATCCGGAAAAAAGTACCTGATGCTACCATTGGTTTCTTTCTACATATCCCTTTCCCATCTTTTGAAATATTCAGGCTATTACCCCGTCATTGGCGTGAATCTATTGTTAACGGAATGTTGGGGGCCGATTTAATAGGATTTCATACACACGACTATACACAACACTTTATCAAGTGCGTAAAACGAACTACTGGTTTTGAATGCCGTCAAAATGTAATATATACTCCGAATAAGATGGTTAAAGCAGACGCTTTCCCCATTGGCATTGACTATGATAAATTTCATACTGCATATCTGAGCAAACATGTATTAACTGAAAAACAAAAGATTAAAAGCAACCTTTTGGGCCAAAAGCTCATTTTTTCTGTTGACAGGCTCGATTATTCAAAAGGTTTATTGTTAAGGCTCAAAGGATATGAAACATTTCTGGAAAAATTTCCCGAATGGCAATCAAAAGTAGTTTTCAATATGGTAGTCGTTCCTTCTCGCGACAATATTGAAAAATACAAAAAATTGAAAATAGAGATAGAATCAACAGTTGGCCGTATTAATGGTAAATACAGCTCGTTAGCGTGGTGGCCTATCATTTATCAGTACAAATCATTGTCTTTTAATGAACTGGTTGCACTTTACAATTTAAGTGATGTTGGCCTTATTACTCCTTTACGTGACGGGATGAACCTTATTGCTAAGGAATATGTGGCTTGTCAAATTGAAAACAAAGGAGTTTTAATCCTGAGTGAGATGGCTGGTGCAGCGGCAGAATTGAACGAAGCTTTAATAATTAATCCGACGGATAATATTGAAATGGCAGAAGCAATTTTTAACGCCCTTAAAATGAAAACGGCGGAAAAGCATACGCGCCTCGAAAGGATGCAAAACCGGATTGCGAACTACAATGTATTCACATGGGCTTATGATTTTTTTAATCAGACATTTGATACTAAAGAACAACAAAATTTAATGAGTGTGAAGTTTATTAATAAAACCATTTCATCACAAATCGCTTCAGATTACCAAAATGCAGGCCGCCGGATTCTTTTTCTCGATTATGACGGTACTCTCGTTTCGTTTGCTAGATATTCCGAATTGGCGACAATTGATAAAAATACATTGGAAATCATTAAAAAATTGTCTAACGATTCTAAAAACCAAATTGTCATCCTAAGTGGGAGAGACAAAGATTTTCTTGAGAGGCAATTCAAGGGTGTTAATGTCACTTTGGTTGCCGAACATGGTTATTTTATTAAAAGAGCAGGCGAAAATTGGGAAGCAACAATCAACTCAGATGTACATGTACAATGGAAAGCAGCTGTAATGCCAATTCTTGTTGAATATGTAAGTCGTTGCAATGGTACNTTTATCGAAGAAAAAACAGGCAGCATTGCCTGGCATTATCGAAACGCCGATTCGGATTTTGCCCAATTACGCCTCCATGAATTACGAGATGACCTTGCCGAGATAATTCGCCATAAAACAGACTTCGAAATTCTTGAGGGAAATAAAGTTTTAGAAGTAAAAAGTGGCAAATACGATAAAGGTCAAGCCGCCCTTGCTTTGATGAAAAATGAANATTTCGACTTTATTCTTGCTGCAGGGGATGACAAAACCGATGAATTNCTTTTCCAAACTTTGCCCGATTTGGCATATACCATACGGGTTGGCTTTAGCCCCTCTTTTGCTAAATATAATGTATCTGACTTTCCCATTTTATTGAATTTTTTNAAAACTCTGGCCAAATAAGCTTCTATTTTCAGGCAACTTAGTATTTTTCGACAGAAGAATTCGAAATGGAGATTGTTAAATATTAACATAAGAATCAGCAACTGTTTAAAAATTATATCTCAAAAAAAATTAAGGACAGAGATGTTGGCAAGGGGCAACACCCAGCAATGTAAAAGCTCATGGTGTAGCGCAGCGAAACCATGTAAATTTATGAACAAAAATTGACTCAAAGCCATGAAATAACTGTATGTCAATCAATTGTGAACATACCAGGTTTTCAGCCCTTTTGTTGATACTTAAAAAAGTAATATAAAAATGCAAGAAAGTGATGTATATTGCTTATATTTAAAGTGTTAAAACAAAAAATACAAAGAATAAATTAATTAGCCAATCAAAAATCGTTAAGTCCTCTATTTCAACAAGTTGATATTGTGTCTTCTCTCAGCATAACCAAGNTTGCCAACGGTAGGCNCACAGGCTTGGTTCTGCATTCGTTCATTGCAATATTTCNAGGCAGTAACATTACCAAATATTCAGGACTCAATACAGAAGCGAAATATTTGAACCGTCAAAACATAGTAAAAATCTTCGGTAAATCGTTCCCCACCGTGTGGCACAATGCAACGTTGAAGAACCTGGGGCAAAGCGGTGCACGCAAGCTGCAAATGTTGTATGTGCCAAACCCATTTTGAATCAGAAATTGGTGCAGAGCTTCCGCATCTAAGATATCTTTAGTTGATTCCGTTGACCAAAATTTAAGAGTTTTCATATGCACCTCCTTTCTGATAGTTAGCTTTGATGTAATGCTGATCCAAGTATTCATCTATATCGGACGACTTGTAGTAAATCTTTCGCCCTACCTGGGCAAATGGAAGGATTCCACGATCTCGATAGGACTGAAGGGTCCTTGTAGAAATCCTTAAAATCTGGATGACTTCCCCCCCTGTCAACCAGTTGTTATTGTTCATACTTGATTTATTAGTCAGTTCTTCTCTTCCAAGGTTTTTAAACATTTTTTTAATTATTGATTATTAATAAAAAATACCTGTGTAAAATTACAGGCATTTATTATTTAATTAGCTCAATATGAGCATTATATTGTACCCTGAGAGGTCTCCTTAAAGTCCCCATCATAAACAAAGAGGGTCCCCTAATTAGTCCCTCTAAAAATGACTTAAAATATTAAACCTATTTTCTCTTTGGGACCAATATTTTTTTATCAGCGAGTGCTCGTTTATCTTCGCGTCCAGGTTTTAAAATTGTATGAATAGTTTCTTCACTAAGAGGACTACCGTCTTTGTCTGTAAATGATGTAATAATAAATCTTTCCAGATCAGCCTTTCCTGTCTGTAAATACCCTTCCGTGAATAGATCATAGAATAATGTTGATAATACATTTATATCGTCCAAAAATTTAATTTTTACCTTCCTATTATTCGCCATCATATTTAAATGATTGGTAGCATTCAATTCAGAGACTTCATTAATTTCTGGTTGTTGTTCCAAAATATTTATCTTTTCTTTAATAAAGGTCAATAAATTCTTTTCTTTAATAAAGGTCAATAAATTATCTATTGTCTCTTTTTGAATAATTAGGAATGAATTGATGATTCTTTGCTCGAATAAATGATGTACAATTTTGTTTTCCGAAATTGATCGATTAATAATCTTATTACTAAAAAGTTGATAATATTCTGAATATTTTTCTTCAGATATATGATGGTAATTGGTTAAAAGTTCCTCGAATTTTAATTTTATTGTATTTAAGTAATTCCTCTTTTTCAGCATTGAATTTTCGGAAACAACAAAACCGTCAATTTCTAGAAATGCATTTAGTTTCGCTTTACTCACAAACCTGGAATAGTCATGAATTGCCTCTTGTTCCAAATATTTTGGATTATCACTTTCAACTGCATAACTGGAATTAAAAGTTAATTTAAAATCCCATAATTTAGGATACTCTATATCTGAACCCGACTCACTATCAATTATCGGGTGATCAATATCATCACTCCATGATTCTTTCGGATTTATGTCAACTGAAATATTGGTAAACTCAGTTAGTAAAGTCTCGATACTATTTACCGGTTCTTTCATAATAGTCTAATTAATTAAATATACTACCTAATGTGTCGTCAACAGCCTTATCATCAAATGATGCCATATATGCTTCCGTTACTTTGAGATTTGAATGTGCCATTGTTTTGCTCAAGTTATAAATATTATCCGTTTTTTGACGTGCTATATCAGCAAAAGAATGCCTTGCAGTATGAGTTGTTAAATTCTTTGATATTTCAACTTTTGTTGCAATCTGTTTTAGATACTTATTAATTAGAGCAGTCTTGGAACTTATCTGGTTGTGAAGGAACAATGGATTTGAATATTCAATGTAATTTTTAAAGAAAGGAAAGATAAAGTCATCCTCCTTCGTATTAATAGTTCTGTAAAGGTCCAAAATTGAAAGTGGTCTATTTTTTAATATTAAAGAAATCACTCTATTCGTTTTGAACATTTTATATACTAGTCTCCCATTCTGGATATTACTCCATCTTAACATCACTAAATCACTTAGACAAATACCCGCATTGTAAAAAGAAAAAAGAAAAGCATTACTTGAATGAAATATCATGCTTTCCGGATTAAGTTCAAGTTTTTCAATTTTACTTATTTCATCAAGAGTAAGCCGGTCTTTATTGGAATTGCTGAGTTTTAGTTTGAATGTAAAGAATGGATTCTTACTCTGATCAGCGACTCCCTTCTCAATTGCACTATAATAAATCGCACGAATTGTTCTGAAATTACCATTAATGGTATTTACTCCATTGTCTAAAGTAACAAGATGTGCTTCAAAGGCGGTTAAAAAGACTGTAGTTATTTCATTAAATAGAATGTCTTCCCCCTTTCTGTAATCCTCTAGTTTCTTAATGAGCGTATTATACTTCTTATAGTTGCCAAAATGATTATTCTCTTTTAAAGTGTTTGCTCGTTGCTTNGCATATTCGAGGAAATTCGCCGACTTAGGACTAAGTATCTTGTCCTTAATGGAATTTGCGGTTACTGTTAAATTCTTCTTTTCAAGATAGGTTATAGCATCCTTTGCCTCTTGAATCTTATCATCAATATGTACATTTATTATTTTATGCTTTGAATGTGAAGACCGCACATACTTATACTCCTTTGGTCTGGAATTAAAGTGTTTCTTGGCAATTGCATAATTCAATTTGATCCTGGCATGCTTGCGATCTACTGTAATTCTAAGTAAAAGTGTATATTCAGTGGTATTTCTAACTGGTTTACTGTTTAGTTCAACATTGAAATTTGCCATAGCTGAATTGTTTTTACAAATATATTACTGAAACATTACTGAAACAAATATTACATTACTGGGAGTGTATGGGAGAAGTACGTTCCTATAGCTCAAAAAATTCAAATTAGAACATCAGTCCCACGCTGAATAAGAATGCGTTAGCACGGTTATCAAGATTAAATGTAGTACCTTCCAGGTTCTCGATCTGGTTCTGGTACCTTTTAAGGCTTCCTTCGTACCTGAGGTCGATAGTAAGTGTGTTTAAGATGTCAAGGCCCAATCCTGCCTGGTAGCCGAAAGTCATTCTACTATACATATTTTTAAAATCCGGATGATTAATAAGGTCTTTTGGTGAATTGATCAGAAGTGAAGCTGCAGGGCCTGCATTCAAACGAACAGGACCAAGTTTCAAACCAAGCATAACCGGAATATCCAACTTATTGAAGTTCTGCTTCACGATACTTGATGCAGATGTNTGAACATTCTTAACAGTGTATTCATTTGTCCGTGTTGAGAATAATAGTTCCGGTTGAAGATAAATACCAANAAGGGTAAGCCTCATAAAGGCACCTCCGTGAAAACCATATTTTGCATCCTTCAAAGCTTCCACAGTGTACGAAGTGGTACCTGAATTTACCGTTTTAAGAGTTTTCATTGATAAAGAAGTTGTACTTACACCTGCTTTAATACCAAATTTTATCTGGGAAAAAACCGGAATTGATACTAGAACTACTAATAGTATTACAAATAATTTTTTCATCATTTTATGTTTTAAGTTTACTAAATCAATAAGTTAACAAAATTTGAACAATAGAACACATTTTAAATTAAAAACGGTCCTTTGTGGAACCGTTTTTAATTTTTTGACTACCTGCTGGTTATTATTGCTTTATAGCCGGTGGTGGTGTAGTCGGTTTAACTTCTTTCTTCTTGACTGTATCAGCCTTTAAGGTCAAATTTTTCAGGAATTTTCCATCTATATCATAAAGAAGAGTATAATAAAGAAGAGTCTCCTGGGTGGTTCCTTTTGCAACAACAACCTCATAGGTTACAATATTATTTTCAACAACTTTTGTTGCATCTTTGATAGTAAAATAGACATAGTCTTTAGTAATATTGTCAGTAATAGATTTCTGAAGGTCCGCAACTTTAACTGGAGTACGCTGTGCATTAACGACCAATGCTCCCATCACTAGTACCAAAACGAATAATAACTTTTTCATAATTAATAAATTAATTGGTTTGACAGGACAAAAATATTCTGAGATTCTGAAGACAAACTGAAGTTGAAATTTTTTAACAAATTTTTAAGATTCATTACTAAAAAGGATGCCGCAATCAGCTTTGGTGACGATATTGAATCTTTAATTCATGAGTGGTGTTTTGACAGGTGTAGTTAATATGCATTCCATAACTTTCAGTAATTTTCTTTACAATAGCTAAACCAAGCCCAACCGATTGCGGATTATCACTGGCTTTATGAAATCTTCTGAAGAGAATATCCGGATCAATGTTCAACGGCAAGCCACTGTTGGTAAAAATCAAAAACTTCCCATCAATCTGACATCTGATGAAACCACCATCAACGTTAAACCGTACTGCATTGCTGAGAAGATTTGAAATCATCACTTCGGCAAGTATCTCATTCATTTCAACAAATGCATCCTCCTTTGCATCCATCTCAACCTTTATCTTCTTTAGCTGCATAATCTCTTTGTAATTCTCCAGGCTGTTTTCAGTGATTTGCTTCAATGAGACTATCTTCTTCTCATGAAAAATCTGATTTTCTATTTTGGAAATCAGAAGTAATCCCTGGTTAAGCTTAAATAATTTTGTTGTAGATTCATTTATAGATTTAATAAGGCCCATACTATCCTTATTAAGTTTTTTCTGCTGCATAAGTAAATCAGTCTTGGACCGTATTACGGCCAGTGGAGTCTGTATCTCATGAGCCGCATTCTCGCTGAACTCTTTCAGGTTAAGATAATCATTTCTCATTTTGCGGGTCATGTTGTCAAAGACCATATTTAACTGACTAAACTCTGTAATATCGGTATCAGGCAAATCCAAAGGTTCATTCGATTGTATATCAAAACTTGCCGCTTTTTTAACTGACATATAAAATGGGCTCCANAGCCTTCTGGCTACCAGGTAGTTGACAAGAATTGAAATAAGAAGAAGTGAGAAAAACAGAAAGAACATATAGAGTGCAACGTCTTGCAGCAATTCACTTTTTTCACGTATAACCTGAAAGATTGTTATTATGTAACCTTTTTTTTGAACCGTATTACCTGAAGAATAAATATATCTGAAGGGTGTAAATGAGTCTGATTTTGCGTCATAAATGTCAGTGTCCTTAATGGATTGGAAATTGCGAATGGGATGGTTCAGTAATTTAACTTCGATCTGATGACCCAACGAGGCTTCAAAATCAGGTATAGAATCAGTGTGTCTGATCTGATCCTGGATTATTGTTTTTTCAGTAATCAGACTGTTGTCAATTTGTTTGTAAATAACTCTCTTTATTGTCAGATATAATAACGCTCCGCCAACAACCATTACCAGAATGGAAGAAAGCAAAAAGTAAATGGTACTTTTAGTCAGTAGTTTCAATTATCAATGAATTTATATCCAAATCCATAAATACATTTGATATAATTCCTGCCTTCAGAAGCAACAATCTTTTTGCGCAGGTTTTTGACGTGAGTATATACAAAATCGAATGAATCGGTGAGTATAACATNGTCACCCCAGAGATGTTCAACTATTGACTCTTTTGTAATTATCCTGTTCCTGTTAGCCATAAAGAACAGTAACAGATCGTACTCTTTTTTTGTAAGTGTCAGTAATTTATNATTTACATATACCTGATTATCATCGGTATTTATNCTGATCTCATTAAAAGTGATTTCATTCAAACCAAGAAGATTACTCCTTCTGTATATTGAATTAATCCGGGCGCTGAGTTCTGCAAAGTGAAATGGCTTTGT
>JGI24138J36424_10000494_pt1 | contig 12447 bp, 9 predicted proteins | sample BarGraNGADG00312_2_FD_36424 | JGI IMG/M metagenome (IMG submission 36424) | reverse complement strand
ATCAGCACCTCCGGCGCCGCCCACTCGTCGCTTGATCCCCAGATGGATTGTGGTGGTTTTCGATATCTAGGCGCGCGTTACGGTAGGTATCGGCCTTCCGGTCTCGCAGAATGCGCCTCGGTCGGATACGCCCTCAGGCCGTAATCGTGCCGGCTCGGGGGGTTGCCCGGTTCCGGTCTTGGGTAGAACGTTGTAGCCTGCGGAATCGAGGCTCGGAGGAGGTCCGCGAGTTGAGTGAGACAGTCGGCGCGCTCTTGATTGTCGCCGCTGTTGCGGCCTTCTTCCTCGCGTCCGCAATCTGGTTGCGTTATCTCGACAGCCAAGTCCACGTCGGCGGCCACATCCTCCCTTCCAACGAGGAGCACGAGGCAACGCACCCGCTTCGCGTCGAGGGTGAGCTCTCGCCCGTCCCGCACGGGCACCACGTCTGGCTCGCCTTCGAGGTTCGAGGCCTGCTCTTCCCGGTCGAGCCGGAGCTGCACGCTAGCGGCGGCCGCTTCGCGCTAGAGATCGCTTCGGACCCCCCGGGTCACCCCTTCTCACTGGTGCTTGTGCTGGTCGGGGCCAAGGGGCAGCGGGCAATCGAGTACTGGCTCCTCGAGGGGGGCCTGGGCGAGGGATTCCCGGGGTTCGATCGCATTCCCGGTTCTACCGAGGTCGATCGCGTGCAGGGCTCTCTGCTCGGCCGCGATTCGAAGGAAACGCCGGCCGAGATCCGCCTGTCGCCCCCGTTCTGAGAGCCGGCCTTTCGCACACCGCCGGCCCCTCTACTCAACCGAAAGCGGCGGACTCACGTACTGGCGGATAGGCCCGGGACTGGTGCTGGCGACCAGACGTACGCGCAGGCGGTACCCGCTACCGGCGCGCAGTGTCGAGCCGCCTGAAAGCTTCACCCTGGTAGTCGCGTCAGCCCGCAAGACTCCCCGTTTGGCCCTCACGGGCTTACCGTCGGCACGCTCCACGGTGGCCAGGTAGGCGCAGTCGCGGCTGCAGGCGAGCATGACCCAGGGCGCAGATCGACTCGAGATACTGAGCGGAAAGATGAGGGTCTTTGCGGCCACGCTCGCCCGAAAGCCCGGGCAGACCTCGAGCGTTCCCCGTCCGGCCAGAGCGGCCGACTTGGCGACAGCACTTGCGCTGGTCTTGGCGCTACCGTCGGCGTAATAAAGCCCCGACTGGTCGCCGGCCTGCTCGCCGCTGCCCGCTCTGTCAACCAGCCGGCTGAACACGACTCCCGAGATGTTCGGCATGCAGACGGTGCTTTGCAGCGCCTGCTTGTACGCGTTTCCCTGGGCACTCTCGCTCACACCCGGTACGGGGCCCGGCGGCGACGGATACGCGCTCGCTTTCCCGGCGGGTATGGTCGTCGCCGTGGCGACGCCGTCCACGAGTATCGGCAAGGTCGAGCCCTTTTGCACCGTGCCGGAAAAGGCCTTGTCTAGCGCCGCCACGAGGTCTGCGATTTTTCTTATCGTCCAGGAGTTCTTGACGCCTTCGGGCGCCGGCCTGAACGCCAGCTCATCCATGATCGGCAGTCCGCGTCCCGAGTTGGAGAGGGCTTCCGCCAACGCCGTCAGGGTCGCGTTCGGGGAACTGGCGCCATCCAGCTCTCCGGCCACGACGAGCGTCGGCGCCTTGGCCCTCGCGGCATCGCGAAGCGAGGCCAGCGCGGTCACGTAAGCCGAGGCGCTCGCCACCGTCGGAGCCGGGCCCAGTTGCAGTTCGTCGATGTATGGAACCTGCCCGATGAGCGAGCTCGCGAACGCCGCCAGTTCGCCGCGACCNGTAGCGTCGGAAGGCGGCGACCCGGTCGCCANCTCGACGATCAGGCGCTGCGCAACGGGAACACGCTTGAGATCGCTGACCGTGGCCGCATCGGGAGCCGAGGCACCGGGGATCCAGTTCACGGTCAGGCGAGCGGNGTTGAGACCCGCGCTAGAGGCGAGGGAGGCCTGAGCGGCGCCATCCAGACCGGCGCCAACACTGAACGAAGCCTGGCCTGTTGAAGACGTCGTTGTCGCCACGGCCGCCCGCGANACGACACCGGCCTCGGCCGCATCCAANATCGACTTCGTCTGCGACGCGCTCGAGCCCTCTACCGACCAGCTTGCCGCCGGGATGACGCGCACGATCGGGAGGCCCGTGAAGGAGGAGTTGTTCCCGGCCCAGTCACGCGCCTTGACGGTGACGGAATATGCGCCGGCCCGACGGGGCAACTTCCAGCCGAGTTTGTACCAACCACCGTAGAGCGTGAGTCGCTTCGTCCGGCCTGCCGCCGATCTCATCTCGACCCTGGCCGGCTTCGAAAGCCAGAAGCGAACCGTTCCGAGACCGCCGTTGGCGATCTTGAACGACGGAGGCTGCTTCGCATAGCCGGCGAGCCTGGTCGCGGCACCGGCGAGCCTGGAGTCCGTCGAGTCGAGCTTTCTCAGCAACCGCACGACGTATCTCTGGTAGTCGAGCGTGGAGGGTGTTCTCGACAACGAGTAGTACGTCCAGTAGCCGGTGTCGAAGCGGCGCANGTCGGTGGCCNCCGCGCGCTCCATCGCCGAGGCCAGCGTCGCCGCGTCACCGTCGGCGTTGGCGTTGGCGTAGTCCCGAAGCGAGATCAGTGACTGCAGTTGGGCGTTGAGCACGACGAGCTTGTTGAAGCCGTAAAGCCTTATCCAGGGGCCCGAGGAGCGCCAAAGCGTGAGCCGACCGGGAATCGCGCGGAAGGCAGCCCGCGCTGTCGCCATCAACTTCGTAGAGTCGACTTCGACGACGCCCGCGGCGCCCGCAAACGCCTGAGCCGCGACGGCCTGCGCCATTCCGGACAACCAGGGCGCTCTCCCGCCCGAGTAGTTGAAGTAGTACTCCCAGCCGAGACCTCCACCGGGCTCGTTCACGCCACGCTCGGCCAAGGCGAGCGCCAGACGCTGCACCGATTCGAGCGTTCCTCCCGCGACCTTCGCGTTCAGCGCCCCGAAGTTGGCCAACGGGTGGAACTCGAAGCCGTAGCCGCTCATGTAGCGGTAAACAACGCCGTCGGCGTCGGTGATGTCGATTCGGCGCGCGGGCGGGCCGTTCCTGGCGAAATAGCTGTTGTTGACGGCAAGCTGCCCCAGCACGGCGCTGGCTCGCGCTTTGGTCAGCTTCGCCGCGACCTGCGCCACCTGATGCAGGTTGGCCGCGAGAGGAGCCCGTCGCGATCGCGGGAGCCCGCGNATGAGCTTCGCCGCGCGATTAACCGTGTTGCGGTAGCGAGCGGCATCCGCCCGCTCGATCCATCCCTTCGAGGCGGCTCGCTGAATGCCGACGAGAGCCGCTTTCTGATCGGGAAGAGTTGTGCGGGCGGGNGCCGAGCCGACAAAAACGACCATGCCCACCATCGCTACGGCGGCGCCTAGCGAGAGCCTCATAAAGAAACCGACGTCCCTTCGAGAGCGTTGTTTGCCAGGAACGGTTTCGCCTCGGTCACTGCGCTCCCCTTCTCGGCGCGCCGAAACAGCCAGCAGAGCAGGTCCCCGCGAGCTCCTAGGGTAGCGGCTGCCAGTCCGGCTGATCGCTCGAGCCCGGGCCGGTACCGAGCTCGACGGGCGCCGTCCCGTCGGAGTTCATCACATGGAGCTGCGCCAAGTGGTCGCCGAACTGCTTCGAGAAAACGATCTGTGAGCCGTCGGGAGACCAGGCGAGCGTGGCGTTCTCGGCCGAGCCGAGGGGGTTCCGACTACTCCCGTCGCCGGTGGAGATGGCAATGGACTCGTCACAGGCGAAAGCGATGAAGTTTCCATCCGGTGCCCAGCTGGGAGAACTCGCTCCGATTGTCCCGCAACCCAGGGGCAGCTGCTCGAGTGTGCCCAACCTCGGCTTGAGCGGTTTTGCCTGGAGCCCGAGGACGAAGATGCTGCGGATACCGTCGCCGTCTGTGGCGACAAAGGCGATAGAGCTCTCGTTGTTCTTCTTGATTGCCGACCAGTCAGGCTGCGAGACGCGAGCGTACTTCGCCGGGTCGAGCTTGAGACCGACCGCGACTGGACCGGTCCCGTCGCTGTTCGCGACCACCAGGTCGAGCGCGGACGCGACGACCAGGTGCTCGCCGTCGGAGCTCCAGGCGGGATCGGCACCCCTGAGGCCGGTCGAGCGCGGAACCTCCCCGTCCCCGCCCACCAGATAGACGACTCCATCGCGCGTAAACGCCAGCTGGCTGCCGTCGGGCGACCACGCCGGACTGGCGTCGAGCCGGGGTCGCAACAACCAGCGCGTGTGCTTCCCGTCGAGGTTGGCTTGCAGGACGTAACCGTTCCAACGAGCCGTTCGCCGCGTGTAGACGATCCCGTTTGTCCCCTTTTTCCAGCTTGGTTGCAGACCCTTGGCGGCGACGAGCCGCATCTTCTTACCGTCGCTCCTCATCGCAAAAACGCCCTTGGGGCCCGTGAAGGCGATCCAGCGCCCGCCCGGCGACCAGGCGGGCTGAATCTCGTTGACATTCGGCGTCGCGGTTAACCGCCTGCGGCCCGATCCGTTCGCTCGCATTACGAAGAGGTCGTTTACCGCGGCGCTGCGAGGCACCGCCACGTAAAGGAGCCTGCGGCCGTCGGGCGACCACGATGGCTGGCTCCCCGGCCCGACCCGACGCTCCTTGCCGCTCCTCGGATTAACAACCCAGATGCTTCCGTTGCGATCGAAGGCGATCGACCCCCGCTTCGACCAGCTCGGCGCGGCGCCGCTGAAATCGGCATCGGTGACTTCCCGGGCGCCGCTTCGGTTGGCGTTCACCACCCAAAGCCTGCCGTTCCTGTAGAAGGCGACCCTTTTGCCGTTCGGCGACCAGGTTGATGCGAACGGTCGATTCGAGGTTTGAGCAAGAAAGCGGCCGACGTGATTGCCCTTGGCGTCCATCGCCCAGAACTCGTAGGTGTACGTCAGCTTGGTCGCGATCCGCACCGAGAAGAGGATCTGTTTTCCGTTTGGTGAGGAGACGGCGAAGCCTCCCTGCGGATTGTTGACGACCAACTTCTCGACGTTCGACCCATCCGGGCTCGCAGCGAAGATCGAGGGTGTTCCGTTGCGATCGTTGACGAAGGCGATCTTGCCGGCGGCCCCTGGAAACGCGCCGCGTGCGCTTCCCAAGGAGATGGTCACCGCCAGTGCGGCAAACAGGGTTGTGGCGAGCGCAGTCCGGAACACGATCACTCCAGTTCTAAGTCTCTTCATCTACTTCATCTAGCGGCCGCCGCACCGATTGTACGCGCTCTCAACCCCCGAGGGTTATGCGGAAACGTCGCCGGATCCAGGCTCTTCTTCCTCGACGAGGGCCTCCCAGCGCTCGAGCAACCGATCGACTCGTGCTCGGGTGGTGCGAAAGGCGCTCAGCTTCTCCAGATCGGCCCAGTCCTCGGCCAGTTCGCGCTCGAAGGTCGAGAGTGGCTCTCCAACCGTTCGATCTCCTGCTCCAGGCGCTTACGTTCGCGCTCGCGCGGCGAGGTCTTTGCCCGCTCGGGTTGCGTTTTTCTCGCTTTCGGCGCGGTCTGCGGCTTCGCCGGGGCGCGTTCCTGCTCGCGCGCGAGACGTAGTCGGCCCAGCGGCCGTCGTAGGAACGTAGCTCGCCGTTTTCGATCGCCAGCGTGCGAGCCGCGACCGCATCGAGCAGGGCTCGATCGTGCGAGACGATGAGCAGCGTTCCGTCGAAGGCCTCCAGCGCCGCCTCCAGCGCCTCGCGACTCTCGACATCGAGGTGGTTGGTCGGTTCGTCGAGAACCAGGAAGTTGGCGCCCGAAGCGACGAGAAGCGCCAGTGCCAGGCGCCTTCTCTCCCCGCCCGAGAGCATGCGTACCGCCTTCTCTTGCGTCTCGTAGCCGGAGAAGAGGAAACGCCCGAGCAGCTTCTGGGCGTCGGCGCGCGAAAGACCGGTCGCCGAGCGCGCGCAGTCGATGACGCTGCCGCGATCGTCCAGCTCGAGGGTGTGCTGAGAGAAGAAGCCACTCTCGACGCTCTGGCCGAGGCGCACACTTCCCGCCGCCGGCGCGCGGCGACCGATCAGAGTCTCGACCAACGTCGTCTTGCCCGAGCCGTTCGCACCCACGAGAGCGACGTGCTCGCCGCGCTCCAGCACGAGCTCGACGGCGCCGAGGAGCGTTCGGCCGCCGGCCTCGAGCGCAAGCCCCTTGGCCTCCAGCACTATCCGTCCCGAGCGGGCCGGCTTCAGGAACTCGAAACCGAGCGAACGCCGCGCTCGCGCGGGCGCCTCGACTTTGCCCGCCTCGATGCGCGCGATCTGCTTCAGCTTCGACTGCGCCTGACGTGACTTGGTGCCGTAGCGAAAGCGGGCGACGAAGCGCTCCAGCCGGGCGATGTCCTCGGCCTGGCGGGCGGCCATCCTGGCCGCGTGCTGGTCGCGGACGGTGCGCTCCTCGCGCCAGGCGTGCCAGCGGCCCGAGAAGAAAGCGCCGCGGCAGTTCTCGAGCTCGAGCACGCAGGTAGTGGAGGCCTCCAGGAACCAGCGATCGTGGGCCACCAGAATGAGCGCCGCGTCCAACCGGCAGAGCTCGCCCTCGAGCCATTCGATGCTGGCCACATCGAGGTGGTTGGTCGGCTCGTCCAGTAGTAACAGATCGGCGTTCGCGCCGAGCGCTCGGGCCAGCGAGGCGCGCGTCAACTCACCGCCCGAGAAGCTTTCGAGCGGGCGTTCCAGATCGGACTGCGAAAAGCCGAGCCCGCGTGCCGCCGCCTCGTAGCTCGTGCGCCAACCGTAGCCGCCGGCGTGCTCGAGCCGGGCCTGCGCATCGGCGTAGCGCCGCAGCGTCGCAGGATCGTGAGTTCCGGACGACATGGCCGCCTCCAGCTCCGCGAGCTCCCTTTCGGCCTCGAGCAGATCGGAGCTGCCGGAGAGCATGTACGAGCGCAGATCGAGCCCGAGCTCGAGCGGCGGTCTCTGATCGTGCAGGGCGATTTTCGTTCCCTTGGCCAGCGCCAGCTCGCCGGCCTGCAGATCCGTCCGGGCCGCGAGCGCCTGCAAAAGCGTTGTCTTCCCGACCCCGTTGGCTCCCGCCAGGGCCATCCTCTCCCCGCGATCGAGCGAGAAGGAGACGCCTTCGAAGAGGAGCGTCCCGGCGAACTCCTTGCGCAGATTCGACGCGACCACTACCGGCATGCGGCCAAGCGTAGCTAGGCGCCGCGGCCAATCGGTGTTGCTCGGAGCGTTCTCTCGCGGTAAGGGCGCCGCTTCGTCCATCCCACCACCCAGAGCGCGGGGCGAGGATGGCTTTCGGAGGAGGCGCTAGAAGCCGGCGACGCCTGCCGGAGTACCGAGCCCGGTTGGGCCGTCGTACCCGGCGGCGGCGGTGCACAGGTAAGCCGAAGAGCAGCTCCCGTTCGCGCCTTCCTGAACATCGAACAGCGCGGAGGAGTAGGCGTAGGGATATGAGCCCGCGACAACGTCGCCCGCATTGCCGGCGAGCGCGTAGATTGCCGCCACTATCGGTGCGGCCAGGCTCGTGCCGCCGACCTTGAACCAACCGCGCCGTCCGGAGTAGCCGTAGGAGTCGTAGACCGCGGCACCGGTGTCGGGGTTGGCGACGGCCGCGACATCCGGAACGGTCCGCCGCGCGCAACCGGTGTCCGACTGCCAGTCAGGCTTGGCCTCGTAGGCCGAGCAACCGGAGCCGCCCAGCTCCCAGGCGCTCTCGCGGATGCGGGAATTGGAGCTGTCGAGATCGAGCGTGGTACCGCCGACAGCGGTCACATACGGCGAGGCCGCAGGCCATTTCACTCCATAACCGGTATCACCCGAAGCGGCGGTAATGGCGATCCCGGGACGATTGAAGTGCCGGTCGAGGGAGATCTCGCCGCGAAACTCGTTCACCACCCAGGAGTTCGAGATCACGTCGGCTCCGAGCTTCACCGCGGTGTCAACACCGGCCACGAGATCACTGACCGAGCTCGACGCCGCCTCGACGAGAAGGATCTTGCAGTTGGAGCAGACCGCGTGAGCGACCTCGACATCGAGCGAGGTCTCGAGCGCCCAGAGAGCGTTACGGGCGGGGAGCGGAGCCTTCTCGCCGGCTCCGTTCACCTTGCGGAAGCAGCCGTTCGAGCTACTGCAAACCGGCAGCGAGAAGGTCTTGGAATAGACGCGAAGATCCTTCTCGATGTTGGGGTTGTCGTAGGCCGTCACGATCGCGATCGTTTGCGAGCGCGCCGCGGTGGAGGGCAGATCGTAGGCGCCGCGGAACTGCGCCGGCCCGTAGCCGTCGGGAAGCGCGCCCGCCGATTTTGTGGTGGCGCCGGCACTGCTCTTCGACTTCTTCTTCGCCTTCTTGCGAGCCAGCGCGATGCACTTCTTCGTCTGCTTACGTGCCTTGGCCGCGCAGCCCTTCGCCTTCTTCTTCGCTTTCTTGTGGCTCACCGCGGCACTGGCCTTGCACTCGCCGGGATGCGTGACGACGCAGAGCGCGGGCTGTGCGTGGATGGCGTCGCCCGGGTTCGGGCTCGTGGCGGCTTTTTGCACCACCGGGCCCGAGAGCAGCAGCGCGACAAGCGTGGAAGCGACGCACCAGCGGACGAAGCGACGATTCCCTATCCCGAAATCGCCGGCTCGCCCGGCTCGCCGAACCGGCTTCCAGCAATGCAATCCGAGGCCTCGATTGCCCATACCCAGGCGATCGGAGAGACTCTGTCAGCGTCCATCCTCGGTTAGTGCTTGCCCGCGGCAACCAGCCGTTCGACCGGGCCACCGTTTCCGCGCGGCGGCGCTACGGCGTGGGCAGATCGGAGTGACCCGTTCGGGGGATGGAATTGCCGGCGGGCCCGCGGGCGGGTGGCGAGGACGCTACTCAGGCGCTCTGAGCGGCTTCGGGAACGGCCCGGATCCTTACCGTTTCGTCCGCGCCGGCCGCGGCGAACAACTTCCCCGGCTGGTCGCTAGTGCAGAAGCGAGTCGGACGGCAACCAGGCGGTGAAATCGTCTCGAGTCGGCGGGTCGGACATCCAGGACGTGTCTGGCAGCGGCGTCTGAAGTGCCTCCTGAACGGAGCGCCAGCCCTTATTCAGGGGCATGCGTCCAATGGTTCCCCGGCGCGTGACCCAGAGAAGCTCGCCCCGGCGCTCCGCCTCGAGCGCGATCGTGAGCGCCAGCCTGGCGTCCTGGAGGTTGTACTCGAGAACGTCGGCGTAGCGGCCCTGAGCCCACATCACCGGGGCGTCGCAGCCCGTGAGGCCGGCGCACTTTCCGGGCAAGCCGAACCCCTCTGCCGCCTTCCCCAAACCCACCGGATAGCCGAGCTCGCAGACGACGTGAAACATCATGTCCACGTGGCCCAAGGCGATGCGGGCGCATTCCTCTGCGAGGCCCGATTCCTCGGCCAGAACGTTGAAGTCGAAGCCGAGACCGTTCCAGGAGAGAAGCGTGTAGCCCTCGTCCACCCAGGCGGCGAACTGCTCGATCATCGAGCGCACCTCGGCAGGCGACATCTGCGCCGCCGGCTCGTCGCCGTTTGCTCCGTGCCAGACGAAGGGCTCCTCCCGCCCGGACACGACGGCGGCCACGCAGGCGATGCCGAGCGGCCGATGATCCATCAGATCCGTCACCGACTCGGGCAGCACCTTGGCCGTCTCGATGTCGAAAGCGACGTAGCGACGTGGCGTGTTCCATCTAACCGGAGCAAACGGTACTTGGCGCGTCGGCGGGGATGGCCGCGCCGGCTTCCTCGCGGGCGCCTATGCTTGGCTTGGAGCAGGCGAGGGTATGGCAAGGTTGAGATGAACGGCGAGAAGAAAGAGCGCGGCTCGAGCGGTAAGAAGCTCGCCGCGGACCTGCGTGAGCTGGCCCGGCTCGAGGTCGAGCTGGCGAAGAGCGAGCTCGCCTCGAAGGGGCGAAATGCCGCGCTCGGAGTCGGCCTGCTCATCGCGGCTGTCTTGGCCGGGCTGATGTTGATCGCGACGCTCGTGACCGCGGCGATCCTGGCGGTGGCGCTGGTTGTGCCGGGCTGGGCGGCCGCGCTGATCGTGGCGGGCTTGCTCGCACTACTCACGGGCGCGTGCTTGCTGATCGGAGTCAGGTGCCTGCGCTCGGCCGTTCCGCCAGTTCCGAAACAAGCGATCGAGACCAGCAAGGAGAACGTCGAATGGCTAAAGACTCGGCTCAGATCCGTGCGCAAATAGAGGCCGTACGGGCCCGCTTGGAGGATGACATCGACGAGCTCGGGCCGGTCGTCTCGCGGCGGCTGCATCGTGCCAAGCGCCTGGCGCAGGTCGGCGCGGTCGCAGGAATCGGGCTCGTCGTGGTGCTGCTACTTCCGGCTCGCAAGCACAGGCGCCGCGCGCACAAGCGCGCGGGCTGTTGCTCGAAGTGCCGCGGTAAGCTCCGGCGCCGCTAGAAGGCGGGCAGGCTCGCTCGGCGCGTCTCGATCGCGACCCGCTGAAATGACTGCGCGGCGCCGAACGTTAGAGAAACAGTGGCGCTACTTCTCCTAGTCGGGTTCGTGGCCGGCATCATCACCGCCGTCTCGCCCTGCGTGCTGCCGGTGCTGCCGATCGTGCTGGCCGGCGGAGCGGCGGGCGAGCGGCGGCGACCGTACGCGATCATCGCCGGCCTGGTAGTCAGCTTCACCGTTTTCACACTGACCGCGACGGCGCTTCTCTCGGCGCTTCGGCTGCCGCAGGACACGCTGCGAAACGCCGCAATTGTGCTGCTCTTTCTGCTCGCCGCCTCTCTGCTCGTGCCGCGGATCGGACTTCTGATCGAAGCGCCGTTCGCGCGCCTGAGCCGCTGGCATGCCGGAGGTGAGCTCGGTGGAGGCTTCCTCCTCGGCGTCAGCCTCGGGCTCGTCTTCGTGCCCTGCGCCGGGCCGGTGCTGGCCACTGTCACGGTGCTTGCCGCCCAGCACCGGGTTGGCNTCGACGCCGTCTTGGTGACGCTCTTCTACGCGCTCGGTGNGGGCCTCGTGCTCCTGCTCGTGGCGATCGGGGGGCAACGAGTAACGNGGCGGCTGCGCGCCGGNAGGCNCTGGTTCCGNCCCNCGCTCGGCGCGATCATGGCCGCCGCCGCCGTCGGCATCGTCTTCAACCTCGACCAGACGCTGCAGACCGACCTCGGCTCNTACACGAGCGCGCTGCAGCGGCATACCGAGCAGTCCAGCCCCGCGGCGCGCCGGCTTGCCCGGCTACGAGGCAGCGGCGGGCTGCCCAAGCCGAAGCCGTCGAAACAAGCGGGCTCCGGCCTCCCCGATTACGGCACGGCGCCGGACTTCCAGGGGATCGCCGCCTGGTTGAACACGCCGTCGAACAGGCCGCTAACGATCAAGGGCCTGCGCCACAAGGTCGTGCTGGTGGACTTCTGGACTTACTCCTGCATCAACTGCCTGCGCACGCTGCCGCACCTGCGCGCCTGGTACGCCGCCTACCACCGCTACGGCCTGCAGATCGTCGGCGTGCACTCGCCGGAGTTCGCCTTCGAGCACGTGCTCTCGAACGTTCGCGGCGCCACCCGGCGACTCGGAGTCAGCTGGCCGGTGGCGCTCGACAACAACTTCTCCACCTGGAGCGCATACTCGAACCAGTACTGGCCCGCGGACTACCTCGTCGACAAGACCGGCCAGATTCGCAGCGTCCACTTCGGCGAGGGCAACTACGCAAAGACCGAGGCCGAGATCCGGACGCTGCTCGGTGTCAAGGGCCGCTCCAGATCGCTCCTCGACACGACCCCGACCGAGACGACCACGCCCGAGACCTATCTCGGCCCCGACCGGTTAGACCGCAGCCACTACGCCGGCTCGCGCCTGGTCACAGGAAGGCCGGCGCAGTTCACGCTCGCCGCCACGGTGCCTCGGGATTCGATCTCCTTCGGCGGTGATTGGACGCTCTCCGGCCAGACGGCGCTGGCCGGGCCCGGCGCGCGACTGGAGCTCAACTTCCACGCCGGCGACGTCTACATCGTGCTCGGCGGAAGGGGCCGCGTGACGACACTGCTCGACGGCAAGCCGCTCGGATCGATCTCGGTCACCTCCGACCGGCTGTACACGGTCTTCGGCTCGAGGCTCGCGCAAAACGGCCTGCTCGATCTGCGCTTCACGCCCGGCGTTCAGGCTTTCAGCTTCACCTTCGGGTAGCGCGGGGCGCCCTAAGCGGCCGGCGGCCGCAGGCGCGGAATCGGCCCGTTGATGTCGGGACCCGGCTCGGCGAACTTCGCGTCGGAAAACCGGCCCGTCCGCGGGACGTATTGCGTACAGGTGCACGTAACGTCGATCAGGACTTGAATGTCGTGGCGATGCGCCCGGCAGCGCTGCTTACCGTTGCCGGAGAAGGTGCCTACGTGGTCGCGCCTCGGGTGACCGCAGGTGTCGCAAAGCGGCGAACCGCCGCAACTCGGGCATCCTCCGCCCTCGTGAGCGGGAAGATGCTGCTCGAGTGGCCAGAGCTCGCCGCAGATCCTGCACTGGGATTCCACGCTAAGCAGATCGGCCTGCGATG
>JGI24138J36424_10000491_pt1 | contig 12475 bp, 8 predicted proteins | sample BarGraNGADG00312_2_FD_36424 | JGI IMG/M metagenome (IMG submission 36424) | reverse complement strand
GGTCATTGCGAGGATCCGCCAACTGGCGGAGGATTTTGTATTTTTCAAACCGCAATCTCCGATCCACAATCCCAATCAATTATTCGTATTCTTTTAAAATGTTTTTAACGTCATCCGGAGCAACCCTGCCATAGGTCTTGTCACCTACGAGTACAACCGGTGCAAGACCGCAAGCGCCTACGCATCTCAAACTGGATAAGGAAAACTTGTTATCTTTTGTCNATTCTCCTACCTGAATTCTCAGCTCTTTCTTAAACTCATCAAGGACTTTTTCTGCTCCCCTGACATAACATGCTGTACCAAGACATATACTGATTGGGTGTTTACCTTTTGGAGTCATTGTAAAGAATGAGTAGAAAGTTACTACTCCATAAATCTTTGCAACCGGCATGNTGAGGCCATCAGAAACGACCTCCTGAACCTCAGCCGGAAGATAGCCGAAATGTTCCTGGCATGTGTGAAGAACGTTTATAAGTTCCTGGGGATCATTATTAAAAGTAGCACATACTCCTTTTATAAAGTCCACATCTTCTTTTCTTAATTCAATTTTTATATGAGACATAACCGTGAATTTTATTATTGTCGAATATTCTAATACTATTTTTTAATCATGATCTTTTTCTTCTTGTCAAAATAATGAGTGTGAAGCAGATGGTGAGATTTTTCACTTCCCGGTTTTCCAAGAAACTCATCATAAAGTTTTATTATGAATGGATTTTCGTGTGATTTTCTGAGCGGCTTTTTCCTGTCCTCTGTATAAAGTGCAGTTGCTCTGGACTTGATAACCTCCGAATTGCCATGGTGCAACGGTTGTCCGCCTCCACCGATACATCCTCCNGGACAGGCCATAACCTCTATTGCATGGAACTGAGATTTTCCTGATCTTACATCATCGAGAAGTTTTCTTGCATTACCGAGTCCATGAGCGATTCCAATATTTAAAGGAAGGCCATCAAAATCTATTGTAGCTGAACGCACACCTTCCATGCCTCTGAGTTNGGTAAAGTCAAGTCTTTCAAGTTTTTTACCGGTATAGAGTTCATATGCTGTACGGCAGGCTGCCTCAATAACTCCACCTGTTGCACCAAAGATCACACCGGCTCCAGTTGATTCACCCAGCGGGGAATCAAAATCTTCATCATTTAGAGTTTTGATATCGATATTAGCCTGTTTGATGAATGATGCAAGTTCCCTTGTTGAAATTGAAAAATCAACATCAGGATTNCCATCGACTGAGAACTCATCTCTCTGACATTCATATTTTTTGGCAAGACATGGCATAATTGATACAACAACCATATCCTTACGGTTTACACCGATCTTATCTGCAAAGTATGTTTTGGCAATTGCGCCGAACATCTGTTGTGGTGATTTTGCCGTTGACGGAACATCCTTGAGATCGGGAAAATATTCCTCAAAGAAATTTACCCAGCCCGGGCAGCACGATGTAAGTATCGGGATCTTAGCACTTTTATCTCCTTTCAGGTGCCTGCTCAGCCTGTCAAGAAGTTCAGTACCCTCTTCCATTATGGTAAGGTCAGCAGCAAAGTCAGTATCAAATACATAATCGAATCCCAGAGCCCTGAGAGCTGCAGTCATTTTACCTGTCACCAGTGTTCCTGGTGCCAGTCCGAATTCTTCACCGAGAGCAGCACGGACAGCTGGAGCAGTTTGTACAACAACGGTCTTCGTAGGATCTACAAGAGCTCTCAGCACCTGCGGAACATGGTTGACTTCAGTCAAAGCACCGGTTGGACAAACAGATACACATTGTCCGCAATAGGTACATGTCGAATGTTCCAGATTCTGTTCAAATGCGGGAGCCACAGTTGCCATAAAGCCTCTGTTAACAGCCGATATAGCGCCGACAGTCTGAACCTCATTGCACATCATCTCACATCGACGGCACATAATACATTTATCAAGGTCTCTGATAATTGACGGGGAAGTGTCTTTCCTGTATGTGGAAACAGCCGCATACTCAGCACCCGGTATATCTCTAATTCCCAGGCGGTGAGCCATTGCCTGAAGTTCGCATGTGCCTGATTTTGAACATACCAGACAATCTTTAGGATGGTCAGAAAGGATAAATTCCATTACAGTCCTGCGTGCATTCAGAACCCTGGGAGTGTGAGTTTTGACCACCATCCCGGGCTCACATTTTGTAGAACAAGTCGGAGCAAGGTTTCTTCTTCCCGAAACTTCTGCAACACAAATACGGCAACCGGCAGGTTTATTCTCAATGTTCATATCATGCAGCTCCATATAACACAGAGTAGGAATATCAATTCCCAACTCCCTGGCAGCTTTATATATTGTAGTACCCCTTGGTACATCAATCTCTTTATTATCAATTGTGAGCTTAATTGTTTCCATTATTATTTTGATTATCTGATAAATATTGCATCAAACTTACATTTCTCCATACAGGCACCGCATTTTATGCAGATAGAAGTATCAATAAGATGAACTTCTTTTCTCTCACCTGAGATAGCATTTACAGGACAAACCCTTGCGCATGCAGTACAACCAACACAATTTTCAGCATTTACTACATATTCCATCAGGCTTTTGCACTGACCNGCCGGACACTTCTTATCAGTTACATGTGCAACATACTCATCATAATAGTTATCCATCATGGAGAGCACNGGGTTTGGTGAAGTTTGTCCCAGACCACACAGNGCAGTATCTTTTATAACCACACTCATGTTTTTCAGTCTGTCAAGATCTTGCAAAGATCCTTTGCCTTCACATATCTGTCCAAGAAGCTCATGTAACCTCTTGTTCCCTATTCTGCACGGGGCACATTTCCCGCATGATTCTTCAACAGTGAACTCAAGGAAGAATTTTGCCATTGAAACCATGCAATCATCTTCATCAAGTACAATCATCGCTCCTGAGCCCATTATCGATCCGGCTGCTATAAGGTTATCAAAGTCTATGGGAGTGTCGAGATGTTTTTCTGAAAGACAGCCTCCTGACGGACCTCCCGTCTGAATACCTTTNAATTTTTTACCATTTCTGATACCTCCTCCGATCTCGAAGATCACTTCTCTGAGTGTGGTTCCCATCGGGACCTCAATCAGTCCGACATTGTTGATCTTTCCTGCAAGTGCAAATACTTTGGTCCCTTTTGACCTTTCAGTTCCGATACTGCTAAACCATTTTGCTCCTTTCAGGATTATTGCCGGAATTGCAGCAAAAGTTTCAACGTTATTAACATTTGTAGGCTTGTTAAGATACCCTGCTTCTGCGGGGAAGGGTGGTTTTACGGTAGGCTCTCCACGAAGCCCTTCCATGGAATGAATAAGAGCAGTTTCCTCGCCGCATACAAATGCGCCGGCGCCGTAACGAAGTTTTATATCAAAGTTAAAACCGGTACCAAATATGTTATTGCCAAGTAATCCATTTTCTCTTGCCTGGTTTATTGCAATCTTTAGTCTTTCAATTGCAAGGGGGTATTCGGCACGAATGTAGATCAATCCGTTGCTTGCACCTATACTGTATCCGCAGATGGCCATTGCTTCGAGAACAGAGTGCGGGTCACCTTCAAGGACAGAACGATCCATAAATGCTCCGGGATCACCTTCATCGGCATTACATACCACATATTTCTCATCGGACTTGTTTTTACGGGCCAGTTCCCACTTAAGGCCTGTTGAGAAACCGGCACCACCACGACCTCTTTGACCTGAATCTTTAACCTCTTTGATAACTTCTTCAGGAGTCATTGTAGTTAATACTTTTCCCAGAGCCTGATAACCGTCACGGGCAATATACTCATCAATATTCTCGGGATTGATAAAACCGCAGTTGCGGAGAACTATCCTAAGCTGTTTTTTGAAAAAACCCATGTTTTTTGAATCAGATATGGGTTCCCTGGTTAAAGGATCCTTGTATAAAAGTCTGGTCACCTTCTTTCCCTTTTATCACNTGTTCTTCGACAATAGTCTGTGCATCTTCAGGTTTAACTTTAACGTAAATAGTATTGTCCGGCAGAATTTTCACAATTGGTCCTTTCTCACAAAAACCAAAACAGCCTGTCAGAATAACCTGGACAGAATCCATCAATCCTTTTGCCTCGAGTTCATCTCTTAAATTGCAGACAATAGCATCGCTTTCTGAAGCGTGGCAGCTGGTACCACCGCAAACAAGAAGATGCATACTGTATTTTGACATANTTTTTCCTCCTTATGCTTTTAAATCAATAGTTTGGTAATTTACCGGGATGATCCCATCAACAAGCTCNCCCGTTTTAATGTATTTTTCAATTATCTGGTCNGCTCTTTTAAGGTCAACAAAACCAAATACAACAGGGTCTTGNCCNGGAAGCTTAACCTCAATGGTAGGTTCTGCATAACAATATCCCATGCAGCCAGTCTGAGACACAATGGCTGCAACATTTCTCCTTACGAGTTGTTCAGAAAAAAATTCCATTATCGTTTTAGCTCCAGATGCTATTCCACATGTTGCCATAGCAACTTTCACCTGAACAACGTTTTCAGGATCAATGGCTTTAATCCGGAGGTCCAACCCGTTCTTTAATTCTTCGCGTCTCTTTTTCAGATCTGCAANTGATGTGATCTTTGACATGCTTTTATCCGTTAAATTTAATTTTTATAAGTGGCATTCTGTTGTTCGATTTGCTCACTTAAATTTATTCAATTTTTTCTTTATGGTTCAGATATTATTTGTTGTATTATGAATCGAAAAGTTGTCTGGTACAAAGATAATATATTAGTGTGAAAAATATAACAATGTTAATAAAATAACACAAATTTGTAATAATTCTAAATAAATATTATAGAAGCTTGATATAAAAAGTGTTGTTATCGGATGTAAAACAGAAGAATTTAACGCCAAAAATCATTTCTGATTAACGAATATAAATGGAATACGGATTCAACTCCTGTTTGTTTAAACTCCCTGCCAGAAATTANTTTTTACTTTTTATCTTTTGTCTTTTGTCTTCTATGAGTATTTCAAACCCTACCTGAGTACTGTATTCCCCAGCAATACCCTGCCGCTTTTCCAGAAGGCCCTGAAATATGGATTGTCAGTAATATAAACGACTTCACCAGAACCGATTTTTTCCATTCCGATAACTAAAGTATTCTTTATTTTGTCTTTATATTTAAACCCCGCGAAACCAGACACCGGCTCCTTGTCAAGGATATAGCCAATATTGCTACCTGTTGTCAGGAAGGGATACCCTGCAGTCCGTTTCATTATAAACCATTCTTTACCCATACCAAATGAAAATGGATGGGTATCATCGAGTTTTACTTTATAAATACTTCCTGCAGACCTTTCGGACAGGTTGTATCTTCTATCATTCTCATATTCGAATTTTTTTAGAAGTGTAGAATCATCACTCTTTATTTTCTTTTCGGCGATCTTCTGTTCGGCAGTTCTTGTCTCGATCGCTTTTGCAAGGGAAGATGTTTTTTCACCTGCAAACAGAGAGATCGCATTTTCAAGAGCAATTACCCTGCCTCCTCTTTTAACATAATCAATAATTGTGTCTTTAAGTTTAGAATAGGTACCGGAAGTCAGAATAAGAATTTCATAATTCTTCAAATCAATATTTTCTGTAGTACTTGTATTTATTAGGGTTAAAGGATAATTCAATTCTTTTTCGAAGAAGTACCATAACTCTCCAACCGAGCCTGCCGAAGTACCTTCACCACACAGCAATGCAACTGATCTCTTTTTCATAAGTGGTGATTTTTCTGAGCCAAAGTCTTTGCCGCTGTCAACCAATCCCGTAGTTGTTGGAATCAGCTTAACCTGACATTCATTGGCTGCCACTGTAACCTTTTTATCAAAATCAGCTTCACTATGCTTATTATCTCCACGGGCAATTATAATGCTTCCCCTGTTGTAATTGGTACCATTTAATATAAATGGTTTTAATGAATAACGCAGTTTGATATTCTTTCTATATAGTGCTGCCATAAACTTCAGTTCATCAAATCCGAAAAAGTTTGTCACATACGCATAAGGTTTAATGCTGCTGGCATCATTGACAATTATTCCGGGTTCCACTTTGGCGGTATCTGGAGTGATCTTGTCAACTATGGCAAAAGCTTTCAGATTATAGACATATGGCAAGGCCCAGGCAGTAAGATCATAACTAAGCGAATCCAGGGTTTTGCTTTTGGGCTCGAATAATATCTGCATAAAGTGCGACTGTGGCTGATAAGCGCTTACGAGTATGTCTCCTTTTTCGATTGTAACTTCACCCTCTTTATTAAAATCGTAATTGAATCCCTTATATTTTTTTCCAATATTTCCGGCATAACTGTATCGTATCTGGTTTCTGGTGAGTAGTTTAAGAAAGTCGCTTATGTTTGATTTTTCATTAGATCCTTTAATAATAACCGACTTATACTGAAATGATGGATTATTCACTCCATCCGCAAAGTATTTATTATATTCGGCAAGCAACTTTTCCCTGTTATCGTATGATACTTTGAGAGTTGCCATTGATGCAGTAAAATGGCCATCAATTCTTTCTTTCAATGTAAGAGTATCGCCNGATTCCTGTTTATATGCCAGTCCCGATGCGCCACCACCACCCTGCTCATAGGTGAAACCTATTGCTCCGTTTAACAGAGGCCAGGTGTCCCCATAGCTTGGATAAAAGAGATCGTAATTTTCTTTGGTAAAATAGAGTCTGAATTTTTCATTAAAAAGAAATGCATTACCGTTTCCCATAAGTTTATGGAATTCACGCTGCCATGGAGTGATAGAATTATTCCATGGATCAGCCCCGGGAGCAAAGAAAAAAGTTGATTCAGGTCCCATTTCATGAAAATCGGCATGAACCTGGGGCATAAACTGGTTGTAAAAAATTAGCCTCTGCTGAGTCTCACTCTGTGTTTGCCATGTCCAATCGCGGTTAAGGTCGAATAAGTAATGATTTGCGCGTGCCCCTGGCCAGCCCTGGTTGTGTTCCCATGATTTTCCATCAGGATTAATTATGACATTCATGGATCTCCTGTATCTGTTTGTATAGAGATCGTGGCCATCGGGATTCTGGCAAGGGTCAATTACAATTATACATCCCTTAAGATATTCCGAGACTCCNTTATATGAACCTGTGACAAGTGTATAAAGTGTCTTCATTGCTGTTTCCATTCCGGCAGCCTCATTACCATGGACATTATAGCCAAGCCATATAAACGGAATCTGCTTCCCTGTAAACTCTCCTTTTAATAATCCGGTTTTAATAAGATTGTTCTTTCTGTATTCTTCAAGATTNGCAAGGTTTTCTTCGCTTGAGATGAAGCAGACACCAAGGGGACGGCCTTCATTGGTTGTTCCATATTCCCTNTATTCTGCCTGAGGCGAGATATCCGCAATATATTTGAAGTACTCAACTGCTTTGTAATGGTAAGTAAACTGAGTTCCAAGTTCNTATCCAAGGAATTNATCAGGCGATTTTATTGTCTGGGATTGTATAGTCGCAATAATCATTACGGAAGCCACTGCAACCAGAAAGGTCTTTTTCATATTGATAAGGTTTGTTTCATAGGGATAAATATAATCTTTTTTCAAATTCATGAATAATTATTTCAATCTGCTTTTAAACAGGTAAAATAACTTAATAAATTATTTTCTTTTACATACTTCCATTCTCAATCGCAAGGACAATAAATCAACTTTTATGTTTATCAGCTTTTTGAATAGTGATATTAAATAACCAGGATGGAATTTATATATAAAATTCATATTTTTGCCTTCCTGTTTATGAAAATTCACATTTTAAAATATAATATTCATGAGAAGATATAAATTGCTTCAGATTCTAATTTGCCTCTTAGTATATGCAACTCTGCCGGTTAATCCCACCAGGGCGCAAATGCCTCAACGCGGGGGAAATCAGGTAGCTTTAATGGGTTGGACTGATGATGCTCATTTTCTGATCAGGAAATTTGATTCGGATAAAAACCTCTTTATTAAGAGTGTTGATATTAAAACCGGGAAAGAGGTTGTTGTTCCCCCTGCAAAAACTGACCGGGAGCTTCTGATTCAATCACTTCCCGAAGGAACATCATTAGCCATGAATGATGTGATTAGTCCTGATAAGAAAAGTGCTGTCATAAATAAAGATAATGATCTTTACTTTTTTACAATAGGCGATAAAGAATTAAAGAGATTAACAAACGACAAAACTCCTGAAGTAAATGCAAGGTTTTCGCCTGACGGGAAAAAGTTAGCCTATACAAAAAACAAGGATCTTTATGTTTATGATCTGGTAACCAGCAAAGAGATAAGGCTTACATTCGATGCCTCTGATAAGATTTACAATGGTTATTCTTCATGGGTATACATGGAGGAAATACTGGGACGTACAAGTCACTATGCAGCATTCTGGTGGTCACCTGACGGAAATAAATTAGCTTACCTGAGAACGGATGAAACCGAGGTCCCTGTATTTACCCTGAACAGGTTAGATGAACCTGATGGTATTCATGGACTCATTGAGGCTACACCATATCCCAAACCCGGTGATCCCAATCCGAAGGTGAAAATGGGAATAGCAGATTTGGGAACTTCTAAAACAACCTGGGTAAAAACTGATTATAATGTTGACCAGTATATTGCCTGGCCATTCTGGACACCTGATAGTAAAAAGCTTGCAATACAGGTAGTTAACCGTGACCAGAATGAAAATAAGATAATCCTGGCTGACCCATCTTCAGGTGATTATACCCAGATCTACAATTATAAAAGAAAGACCTGGATCGAATTCTATGAGGATATTTACGTGATGAAGAACGGATCCGGCTATATTGTCAGAAGCTCCAGGAGTGACTGGGAAAACCTTTATTATTATGCCTGGGATGGAAAACTTATTGCCCAAATTACAAATTTTAATTTCAGAGTAACAAGTATTGACAGGGTAGATGAGGATCTTAAAGTAGTATATTTTTCTGCAACAGGTCCTGAATCTACTGATAGTCATGCATTCAGGATCGGACTCGATGGCAAAAACCTTTTGCAGATAACCAAAGGTGATGGAACTCATACTGTAAGCATTTCTCCTAAAGGAACTTACTTCATCGATACCTGGAGCAGTATTATCAGCCACGGGTCGATTATTGCGTACAATAAAAGCGGTAAGTTGATAAAAGAGATCTATAAATTTGACCAGCAGGTTTACGATCCTTCAAAGAACTCAAAATCAGAAATGGTAAAGATCATGACATCAGATGGGCTTTTCAATATGCCGGCAATCATAACTTATCCACTCAATTTTGATCCCTCAAAAAAGTACCCTGTAATTTTTGCTATCTATGGAGGTCCTGATTTTAAAAATGTATCTAACAAATGGCAGGGAAATAGTACCTCATTTAATTCACAGAATGGAATTATTACTTTCACTGTCGATCACCGTGGTTCAGGTCAGTTTGGTAAGAAGGGTCTTGATTATCTGCATCGGTCTCTCGGAAAGTGGGAAATTCTTGATTATGAAGATGCTGTGAGGTGGTTGCGCACAAAGTCTTTTGTTGATACTACCCGTATGGGTATCACAGGTAGTTCTTATGGAGGTTATATGACCTGTCTGGCTTTAACTAAAGGTGCTGATTACTGGACACACGGTTTTGCAGGATCCTCAGTAACAGACTGGCGTCTTTATGATGATGTTTACACAGAGCGTTATATGGATACTCCAAAAGATAATCCTGAAGGTTATAAAGAATCTTCGACTCTTACTTTTGCTAAAAATTACAAGGGTAAACTATATTTAACTCATGGAGATATGGATGACAATGTTCATTTGCAGAATTCAATATACCTAATCTCCAGGTTAGAGGATGAAGGCAAAGTTTTCCAATTCATGTTGTACCCTGAAGGACGTCATGGATGGAGCGGGGCAAAAGCCAATCATTCTAAAAACGAAGCAAATAACTTCTGGTTAAGGAATTTCTTTGGAAAGTAAGAAGCTCATATACTCTTTGGATAGCCTTAGTGATCCCTAGTGAAAACCTTACTTAAATCAGAGTGCAATATAAAAATCATAATATTTATTGAAATGAATATTATCCGGACTATTATCCTGAATACACTATTGTTGGTGACGCTTGCAACAAGCGGCCAGAAATATCAAATTGTTAAAGATCCTGTAGTTGATAAAATAATTGATCTGGGAAATACCGATAACAAGGTGATGGAGCATATGGATTATCTTTCAAACCGGTTTGGCGACAGGCTTACTGGATCTGACAATTATTACAGCGCCTGTGTTTGGGCAATGAGTACTATGAAATCATGGGGCATGATGGCTGAAATGCAGGAGGCAGGGGAGATTCCGGTTGGTTTTAACAGAGGTCCCTGGTCTGGAAAGATGATTACACCAGATGAAACAACTCTCGATTTCGGCACACCGGCATATACAGCCGGAACTAAGGGCCGTCAGCGAGGTCATGTTGTGATCTCTCCCGGGACAGTTGAAGAATTCCGGACTATAAAGGACAGTATTAAAGGTGCATGGGTATTGATAGCCGGAGTAAATTCAGGTTGGCCACGCGACAGGGGCGGTGAATCCGAGCTGACCCGATTGATCCGTCAGGCAGGCGCTTTGGGCACAATACAGCTTACAATTTTTCCTATAAAATTATTATACCAGAGAGTTGATTCGTGGGAAACCCTTCCGACCCTGCCAGATATCAAACTTATTGATAAACAATACAATGAGATCAAAGAACTGGTATCAAAAGGGAAAAAGGTAGAACTTGAATTTGATATAAGAAACTATTTCAGACCAGGTCCGGTAAAATATTACAATGTCATTGGCTGGATTCCTGGTACAAAATTCCCTGATGAATATGTAATTCTTGGTGGTCACCTTGATGGACTGGCAGGAGCCACGGCGGCTGTTGACAATGCTTCAGGCGCGACTGTCGCAATGGAAGCAGCCAGGCTTATACTCTCNGCTGGCGGTAAACCAGGACGTACAATTATGGTACAGTTATGGGCTGCCGAAGAGTTTGGTCTTCTGGGCTCCGCTGCATGGGTAAAACAGAATCCCGACAAGCTTCCACGGATATCCGCAGTGTTTAACCGGGATGGAGGGACAAATTGTATATCAGGACTTAGCGTATCAAAAGCTATGATGGCCGATTTTCAGCAGGTTGTTAAACCGGTTCTGGGCCTCCAGCCAAAATATCCGTTTGAGCTTACAGAAAGGACAAGACCCATCAGAAAAGGAGGCAGAGGCGGAACAGATACATTTTCATTTTTGCAGAAAGATGTGCCTGCATTCGGCTTCAGTACCAAGGGTGAGCAACAGTATGGCAGGACCTGGCATACAACGCTCGATACTTATAATGAGGTTATCCCCGAATATCAGGAATATTCATCTTTAGTAACAGCAGTAGTCGCATATGGAATAGCCAATCTTGATCATCTGCTTTCGAGGGATGGTTGCTTTATGCCCGATGGAATTTATGCTGATTTTAATACAAACAAGGGAAGAATATCTGTTCTGCTCGATTATAAAAAGGCTCCGATGACNGTAGCAAACTTTATCGGACTTTCCGAAGGAACAATAACAAACGCTTCTTATCCAATNGGAATTCCATTTTTTAAAGGTTCAATTTGGCACAGGGTTGTAAAAGGACATGTAATACAGGGTGGTGAACCGGCAATTGTTAAAGATCCTGCAAACACAGAGGTCAACTCAACAGGCTACGAAATTCCAAACGAGATCAGCGATCTGAGTCATAATAAACCCGGGATGATAGGCATGGCTAATAGCGGTCCGCATACAAATACATGTGAGTATTATATAACCCTGGCAGACAGATCATACCTGGATGGCAATTATACACTTTTCGGGGAAGTAGTTGATGGTATGGATGTTGTAAATAAAATTGTCATGGGAGACACTACTTTTTCAGTTACTATTGTCCGTTCAGGATCCGAAGCTGAAAAGTTCGTTGTGAATGATGAAACTTTTATAGAGATGGTAGATAAGCAATGGAGAAAAGTAAATTATGAGAAGGAGCAAAGAAAACAGAGGGAGAAGAAGTTTCTCGCTGAAAATTATCACGGTTTGACGGCACTTCCCGATGGACTCAGATATAAAGTGCTGGTACCGGGAAAAGGTAACTGTCCGGTCGAAGGGTCTGTACTTAAAATAATGTATAGCGGAAGATTAATTAACGGTTTAAGCTTTGTGAGTTCAAAAGACAACGGGAAACCGGTACCAGGATCAAAACCTCAGGCCTTTTCCCATATTATTGGAAAAGGAGGATTGCTTAAAGGGTTACAGGAGGCATTAATGGATATGAAACCAGGGGAGAGAAGGCTTATTGTAGTGCCACCAGATCTGGCTTACGGAACAAATAGCGGATACTACGGAAAAGAGATTCCCGGTAAGAAACGTTTTGTAATCTCTCCCGGTGAAACTCTGATACTTGAAGTTACGTTAAATAAATTTAATCCCTGATTTTTTTTT